>WNFB01005657.1_pt1 | contig 11183 bp, 11 predicted proteins | sample 5400501 | NCBI WGS metagenome assembly WNFB01 (sample SAMN13153341, study PRJNA577476) | soil metagenome | isolation source: 200 cm saprolite under Douglas fir tree site 2 hole 1 | place: USA:California | collected 2015-04-18 | reverse complement strand
GAGGTAGGCGCGGAACCTGTGCAGGTGCTGGCGGGCGAGGATCTCGGTCGGCGCCATCACCACCGACTGCATCCCGGCGGCATGGGCCATCGCGGCGCCGGCGGCCGCCACCGCGGTCTTGCCCGAGCCGACGTCGCCATTCAGCAGGCGATTCATGGGCACCGATTTCTCCATGTCCTGGAACACCTCCCAGGTGGACCGGCGCTGGGCCCTGGTGAGCTCAAAGCCCAGATTTGCCTTGAAAGCGTCGATCACGTCCTGGCGGTACCGGATCGGCACCGCCGGCTCGGCGGCAAGGCTGCCCCGCATCAGGGCGAAGGCGGTCTGGAGCTCGAACAGCTCGGCGAAAGCCATGCGGTCTCGCGCCTGGCGCCAGCGCGCGAGACCGGGCACCATCGGCCCCGCTGATCGAACCTCTTCGGTCTCCGGCAGGTGGCCAATGCGCACGGCGTCGGTCACCGGCAGCAGATGGTGGCGCTCGAGTACGTCGGCGGGGAGCACTTCATCCAGCTGAGAGGCGAGCGGAAGGGCGGCCTCCACCCATTCCGCGACACGCTTGGAGCTCAACCCCGCGACCAGGTGGTACTTGGGCATGAGACCGCCGATCCGGCGCGGGCCGGAATCCCCGTCGCCGGTGAGTCGCTCGTGATGCGGGTTCTGCATCTCGAGCATCGGGCCGTAGCGCGCTCCTTTGACCAACCCGGCCACTGCCAGGCGGTCGCCTTTGCGCAGCTGCCGCGCCAGGTAGTCCTGGTGGAACCACACGACCCTCAGCGCGGCGCCGAAGTCGTCGCGCAGGGTCGCCTCCGCCAGTCTCATTTTCTGGCGCGAGGTCCGGCGCGCCGCGATCGACGAGATCGTCCCCACCACGGTCGCTTGCTGTCCCACCATGAGCTCGGCGACCGGCGTCGGTTCTCCGTACGCCTCCCAGTCGAACGGAAGCGCGAGGAGCAGGTCTCGGACCGAAACGATGCCAAGCTTGGCGAGCCGTCTGGAATCTGTGGGTCCTACCTTCGGCAGCGACCTCACCGGAGAGTCCAGGCCGGTGGGCGCGACGGGCAGACCCCCGCCCCTGCCCTTCCCCCCCGCAGGGGGAAGGGCTTTAGCTACTTCTGCCATCCTTGAAGAAAAGTACCTGAACCGAGCGCTTTAATGAGCTTGTGGGCCGCGGGCTCTACGCCGAAAACTCCGTGATGCGCCGGGTCAACCGCGAGAACGTTCTCTTGCTCGGCGGAGGTCGTGCACTGCTCATGCAGCTCGCACATCCCAAGGTCGCAGCCGGCGTCGACGAGCACTCGGACTTCCGGCAGCACCCGGTTCGCCGTCTCCGGCGGACCGTGCGCATGACCATGGCCATCGTGTTCGGCGAGCGAGAGACCGCGCTCGCCGCCGCACGCGCCGTCAACCACGTGCACGCAGGCGTGAGCGGGCGTGGTTATCGGGCGCTGGACACCGATCTCTTGCTGTGGGTGCATGCAACGCTGTTCGACACAGCGCTCGTCACTTACGAGACGTTCGTGCAGCGCCTCCCGAGTGGTGAGCGCGAGGACCTCTACCAGGAGTTCAAGCTCCTGGGTGAGCTGCTGGGTATCCCCCGCGGCTACTTCCCGATGCGGCTGCCTGACTTCAACGCCTATGTCGAGGCGATGCTCACGACCGGCCCCGCAGTGGTCAACGATCAGGCGCGAGCCCTGGCGCGACTCGTGCTGCGGCCACCGCTGCGGCTCTTGCCCGGCCCGGTCATGGTCCCTTTCGAAGTCGTGACCGCAGGCCTCCTGCCGGCGACCCTTCGCGACCAGTACCGGATCAAGTGGGGAGCCGCGCAGCAGCGCGCGTTCCGGCTCGCCGTCGCCACCCTGCCCAGGCTGGTGGCCATGACCCCACCAGTGCTTCGGGTGTGGCCGCTGCCGGGCCACTCGGTCAAGCTGGCCGCACGCAACTGAGGCGGGCTATCTCCTCAAGTAGACGAGTCCGAGGGCCTTGGGGCCGGTGTGGGTGCCCAGCACGCATCCGATGCCACCAACAGGAACGTCCTGGCCGGGCAGCTCTTGGCGCAGGCCCGCAGCGATCGTCTCCGCCTCATCGCGTGCCTCGGCATGCATCACAGCCACGTACTCGACAGGCAGCTCTGACCGAAGGAACTCGACCATCCTTCGGATGGCGCGCGACCTCGTGCGTACACGATCGACCGATTTGATCTGGCGGTCGACGACCAGGAGCAGTGGCTTGAGATCGAGCATGGTCCCGATCATCGCTGTGGCTCGGCTCACCCGGCCGCCCATCTCCACGTAACGAAGCGTGTCGAGCAGGGCGAGCACTCGACACCTCGACACGCGCCTCTCGACGGCTGCGGTCGCCTGCGCAAGGGTCTTGCACTCCGCAGCGACGCGGCATAGAAACGCGATTGGCATCGACACGGTCTGGCTGTCGATGACGTTGACCGGGAATCCGCCGACGGCTTCGGCGCCGACGCGGGCGGCGCCCGCCGTGGCCGACAGCTGCTCACCGATGTGGATGGAGATGCAGGCGTCATAGGTCCTGGCGAGGCGCCGGAACACCTCCGCGAACTCGCCGGGGGATGGCGCCGATGTGGTCGGAAGGGTGGCCGATGTGGCCAGACGCTTGAAGAACTCCTCGTCAGTCATGTCAACGCGGTCACGAAACGTCTCGCTGCCGAAAAGCACCTTGAGGGGCACTACCTCGATTCCATAGCGATCGCGCCACTCGTCCGGAAGGTCGGCGGTGGAGTCGGTCACCACTGCGAACGGCCGCTTGCTCGCCAAGTATTGGAGCTATTCGACCGAGAGGATGAAGGGGTAGTGCTGCTGACCCCCCTGCTGAACCTCGACCTCAAGGGTGGGATAGCTGGACCGAATCGCCGATTCCAATCGGGCGAGCTCATCGTCACTCGCGTCCTCGCCGCGGTAGACAGTGACCAGCTCGTAGGAGTCGGGACCGAGCTTGCCGAGCGCCTTATTGACGACCTCGGCGTAATCGGTGCCTGTGAACTCGAGCTTCTCGTTGATCAGGCCGATCACGTCTCCCTTATGGACTTTGAGGCCGTTGGAGCGGGTGTCGCGCACGGCATGTGTGACCTCGATGGTCTGGACGCGCTCCGCCTCCTTGCGCATCGCGGCTACATTGTCCGCCGCGCTGCGTTCCGGGCTGAACGCGACCACAGCGGCGACGCCCTGTGGGACGCTGCGCGTCTCGACTTGATGGACCCTCTTCTTCGTCAGGCCGGCCACCTGCTTGGCAGCAAGGATGACGTTGCCGTTGTTGGGCAGCAGGACGACCTCTTCATAGGGCACCGACTCCACAGCCGTGAGCATGTCCTGTGTGCTGGGGTTCATCGTCTGGCCACCCTCGACGATGATGTCCACACCGAGGCCGCGAAAGATGTCCACCAGACCGCGGCCGGCCACCACCGCGACAAGCCCCACGCCGTTCGCGCGCGGGGTCGCGTTCGCCGCTGACGTGGCGCTGTCGAGGATGCGCTTGTGCTGGGTGGACATGTCGCCGACGTTGAGCTTGAGCAGCCTGCCATGGCCACCGGCCAGGGTGATCACGCGCGTGGGGTCGTCGGTGTGGACGTGAACCTTCACCAGCTCCGGCTCGCCAACCACCAGCACCGAGTTGCCGAGGGCCTCGATCTGGCTGCGAATCAGCTCCATGTCGAGGCCTGTCCCTTCGATCAGGAACTCCGTGCAGTAGCCCCAGCCGCCCTCGGGCAGCTCGAGCGCCATCTGCGCCGCTTTGGGCTTGGCGTCCCTGATGGCGGCGAGCGTCAGCTCCGCATCCTCGACCGTTTTCAGCATCCCCTCGAGGATGATTTGCAGCCCAAAGCCGCCGGCATCGACCACGCCGGCCTCTCGCAGGATCTGCAGCTGGCTTGGTGTCCGAAGGACAGCCGCCCCGGCGCCAGCCGCTGCCGCCGCCATCACCCCGGGGACACTCGCATCCGGGCCGATGGCGGCAGCAGCTGCGGCGCGGCCCGCCTCCCGCACGACGGTGAGGATAGTTCCCTCTGTCGGCTTGTTGACCGCACGGTAGGCGGCGTTGGCGGCCTCCACGAAGGCAGCCGCCAGCTCCGGCGGCGTCAACGACGCCTTGCCCTCGACCGCGCGAGCAAACCCGCGAAAGATCTGCGACAGGATCACGCCCGAGTTGCCTCGAGCGCCCATCAGGCTGCCGTGTGAAGCAAGCTTGGCGATCTTGCTGACCTCGGCAGCGTTCGAGTCCTTGATGTCTTCCACCGCCGACTGCAGGGTGAGCAGCATGTTGGTGCCGGTGTCCCCGTCGGGAACCGGAAACACGTTGAGGCGGTTCACCTCCTCCTGATTGGCCGCCAACCAGCTGAGGCTGCCCAGGAGGGCTCGCTTGAAGAGGGGCCCGTCCACTGTGGACGGCCTATTGAAAGCCATAGCTAGCGCCGTTCTTCCCGGACGCCCTGAACGTTCACATTGACCTCCATCACGGAAACACCCACCGAGCGCTCCACCTCGAACTTCACGGTCTCCTGGAGGTTGTGGGCGACCTCGGTGATCCGGATGCCGTACTGCACGATCACGTAGACGTCGATGGCCAGCCCGCCCTCGAGCTCGACCACCTCCACGCCGCGATCGACGCTCTCGCGGCGCAGCAACTCCGCAAAGCCGTCGCGCAGGCCCCTTGCTGCCATGCCGGCGACGCCGTAGCAGCCGAGGGCGGCATGGCCCGCGATCGCAGCCACAGCAGTCGGAAAGACCTCCACGCGGCCCCACTGCCGGGCCTGGGCGAGCGCCGTCGAAGTCTTCGAGGCCATTGAAAGGCCCATGGTACAATCCGATCTCGCCCCCTGTCGCGACGTCGTCCTGGGGCGCCGGCAGCTGTCATCAATCCCCATCGGAAGGTAGCCCATGGCCAAGCGCTGCGCGATTTGTGGTAAAGAGCCGCAGTACGGACACCACGTCAGTCACGCGAAGAACCGGGTCAACCGGAGGTTCGAGCCCAACCTGCAGATGGGTCGGGTGACGGTCGCCGGGCGCTCGATCCGGGCCCGCATCTGCACGCGCTGCCTGCGCACGTACTCCGCCTAGTGCAGAGACCCCCGAGAGCGCGCTGAGCGACGGCGCCTTCTGGGGACTCGGCGGCATCGTCTTTCTCGCCTGCCTCGCTGTCCAATACGGTTTCTACGACCGCTTGCTGCGACAGGCGCTCCAAGGGCGCGACATCCAGCGCGTGCGACCTGCGGTGCGGCTGTGGATCAAGGTCGTGCTGAGCTGGCAGGTACTGGTGGTCGCTGGGTCGCTGCTGTACGTGGCCGCGCTGGCATCCAGGCACCTGCATGGTGTGGCCTGGGTGGCGCCGGCCATCGGCGCGGTATTGGGCACCGCGCTGCCGCTCCAGGTGGCCGCGATTTCGATCATGCGGGCAGGGCGCTAGCCCCGATAGCCCTCCCCACCCGTGGGGAGGGGCAGGGGTGGGGACCGGGCCGGGCGCTAGCCGAGGTCGAGCCCGTGGGCCTCGCCCAGGCTCTTGAGGTCGCGGCGCAGCGCCGTCCAGACCCGCTCCTGCGCCTCGGCGCCCGGGATGACGCTCGACGCGTCGTTGATGTCCGCCGCGAGGTCGGGACGCTCCACCATCTCCGCGAAGAACAGCGTCCAAGCGCGTGGCACCACTTCGTGGATCGCGTAGCCGCCCCCTCCAAGGGCCAGCCACCTCCCCTCGCAGAGCTCGTGAGCAAGCTCGTGGAAGACGCGCCCGACGCGTGGCCAGATGCGCGTGGTGGTGGCGACATGCGCGAGGGGGTCGAGGTAGTGCGTGTCGCAGCCGTCCTGGGTCACGAGCACTGTCGGCCTGAATCGGCGCAGTAGAGTTGGGACCACCTTCTCGAAACCTTCCAGCCACGGCTCGTCCCAAGTGAAGGGCAGGAGGGGCAGGTTGGCGGCAGATCTGCGACCCCGCCCGGCGCCACAGTCCTCCGGAAAACCGGTGCCCGGAAACAGGTAGCGACCATTCTCATGCAGGCTGATCGTGAGCACATCGGGGTCGGTGTAGAAGAGGCCCTCGACCCCATCGCCGTGGTGCACATCGAGGTCGACGTAGGCGACACGATGACCGCGGTTTGTCAACCAACGGCAGGCGATCGCAGGGTCGTCGTACGTGCAGAAGCCGGATGCGCGATCACGATGAGCGTGATGCAGGCCGCCCGAGGGGCTGAAGACGTGTAGCGCAGTTCCGCTTTCGACCGCCTCGGCCCCAGCGAGTGTCGCTCCGACCACGAACGCGGTCCCCACATGGAGGTCGTCCGAGATGGGATTGTCGGCCGAGCCGAAGCCCGCCGCCGCAACGCGGTCGGCAGACAACCGCTTCCGCAGCTTTGGATCACTGAGCTTCTGCACCAGATCTACATAGTCGTGCGAATGGACGAGCTCGAGCTCTTCGATGGTTGCGATCCGTGGCGGCACCACGCGGCACAGGTCGACGAGGCCCGTGGATCGAATGAGTTCCATGGTCAGCTTCACGCGTATCGGCTGCAGAGGGTGGTGGTCGGATAGTCGATGCTGCATCAGCTCGTCGCCATAGACGAGCGCCACCGGTCCGGGCATGGCCGCTTACGCTAACAGCCGCGTGAACACCGCCAGTCTTTTCGAATCCGTGCCCAACTTCTCCGAGGGACGGGATCGCGAGGTCATCGATGCCATCGCCGCCGCCACCGTCACGGCCCACCTGCTGGATGTGGATGCCGACCCCGACCACAACCGAGTGGTCATCTCGCTTGCCGCTCACCGGAAGGGATTACTCGGGGCCCTCACGGCATCCGCGGCGGTGGCTGTCGATCGCATCGACCTGCGCCGGCATCAGGGGGTCCATCCTCGAGTCGGAGCCTCCGACGTCATCCCCATCGTGCCGCTGGGCGCGACCTCACTCACGTCCTGCCATGAGCTCGCGCGCGACCTTGGCGAGCGCATCTGGACCGAGCTCAAGGTCCCCATCTACTTCTACGGCCACGGCGAGCGGCACACGCTTGCCGATATCCGCGCCGGGCGCGCGCGGCCGGACCTTGGGGGTCCGAGCCCCCACCCCACCGCTGGTGCGGCCTGCATCGGCGCGAGGTCGATGCTGGTCGCGTTCAACGTGCTCCTGCCCGAGACTGACTTTGTCGCCGCTCGCGCACTGGCTCGGTCTCTGCGTGAATCGGCCGGAGGGATGCGTGGGGTGCAGGCGCTCGCCTTCAAGCTTCCGGGCCGGGTCCAACTCTCGATGAACCTGTTTCGGCTCAGCGAGACGCCGCCGGCTGCCGTCGAGGCAGAGCTGGCGAGGCGAAATGTGGTTCTCGGCTCGCAGCAGCTCGTCGGTCTATGTCCTGCGGCCGTGGCCATCCCGGTGGCGGCGGGCCGGCTGGTGGAAGGACGCCTCGCCGCCGCGGCGGCCCAAGCCGGAGCGCGGCGATGCCGCGACCAGGGCGACCTGGAGCACATCGCGCTGGCCATGCGCTTAGAGCGCGAATCGCAGGAGCTCGCCCAGCTGGGGATCGGCCAGGACGACCTGCTCGCCGGCGCCGAACGTGCCGCCGCCCTCGCGCCGGTCCTGAAAGCAGCCGGGGCGCTGGACGACGAGCTCGATGGGATGATCAGCGTCGCCGCCGGCGGCCTTCGCGACGCGATCAGCGAGCAAACGCGGAGCCGGTATGGGGCCCGGATGGCCGCGCTGGGCCAGAGACTAGAAACAACGCCCTGAGGCTGCCGTTACGATGAAGCCGCGTTAGTGTCCATCGTCACGGTGCACGCGCCGCCGTTGACATCGATCTGATATCGATCCGTGGTGCTGTCGTAACCGTTCGACTGCCAGCCCACGCTGCCGACGGCATGAAATTGCTGGCCATCGGCAGTCAGGCTCACGGCTCCGCCTGACACCTGGACCGAGGCTTCGATGCCTTTGCTGCGGTGAAAGTGCGCGGTAACAGCGCCACCATTAACGCTGATCGATACAGTGCCGCTGGGCATACCGAGCGTGACGTCCTCGCGACTCGCGCCGGTGTTGAGGTCAATCGAGCCGACCGTCACACCGACAAGCTGGAGCGTCTCGCTGGCGGCACCCGAATTGACTGTGATCTTCCAGGGCACCACCGGGTTAATCTGCAGGTCGAGCACGAATCGCCGGCTCTGAAAGAACAAGAATCCGCCGCTGCTCTGGGAGATGTGGAGCGCGCCCGTGGACGGATCCAGACCCACATCGGGCCGCGGGCCCGAGTACTCGATGTGAGCGCGGTACAGGTCCCTGCCGAGCTCGCTGTTGCCCCGAATGGTCGTCGCCGCCGCGCCGACGTCAACTTCCACGCTGGCTTGGCTCACATGCCCGACCGGGTCTGACTTGTTCAGCGTCTGGGTGGCCGTGGAGATGGGCGGCCCGACCGCCACGTACGCGACCGCGCCGCCCGCGGCCAGAAGCACGATCAGGAGCGAGGCCACATCGGACGCTGTGCCCTGGAAGGCTCGGCGGGCGATGAGCTCGAGCCCGATGACGACCAGGATCAAAGGCCACAGGTCGACCAGGCGGTAGAGGCGGTCGACCGGGATCGCGTTGGCGTTGACCAGCAGCGCGATCACGCCGGCCAGGATCAGGAGGGCCGGCCAGAAGAAGCTGCGGTAGCGGACCACCTATCTCTGCTCCATCGTCGCTGTTATGGCGCCGCCTGTGATCTGCGCATCGTAGCGGTCGGTGGCGGCGTCGAAATCGGATGATCGCCACTCCCGGCTGCCGATACCGTCCTGAGTGGTCCCGTCAGCGACAAAACGGATGGCGCCGCCCGACACTCGCACCCTGGCTGCTGCCCCGGCTGGACGGTTCAGCTCCACCCGCAGTGCTCCACCCTGGATCCGGATCGGGACCTCGCCTGCCGGCTTCGAGACGCTGAGGTCGATCCTGCTCGCACCCGTCTTGCATTCGAATCTCGCCAGCGGGACCGTCGAGAGGTCGATCGTGGCCCGTATGGCTCCCGTGCTGCAGTCCACGTCCCACGAGAGCGCATCGCTGAGCTGCAAGTCGAGCTTGAAACGCCTCCATGCGCCCATCATCAAGTCGCTCGGCTGGCTGATGCGCACGTCGCCGGTCGCGCGGTCGAACCGCACCTCCGGTTGCTGGCCGCTGTAGTCGATGCGCGCGTGGTAGAGGAGGTCACCGAGAGCCGCCCCACGCACGTCCAGCCGCGCGGCGCCGACGGCGATCTGAAGCTTCGCCTTCTCGAGACCGTCACGCGCCTCCGTAATGTCCATCGTAGCGCCGGCAGCGGAGGCACCGCCCGGAAGCATGCGGACGGCGATGAGCCACACCCCGAGCGCGATCAGCACGCTGGGCCAGATGTAGTCCCAGCTGAGGTTGTTCAGCAGCTGCAGGTTGCCGGCCAGGAACAGCAGCCCCAGCACGACGAGCAGCCCGCCCCAGAAGTACCCCGGGCGGCCGCCCCAACCCCACATGATTCAGGTCCGGGCGCGGCGCAGGATGAGCCATCCGCCCAGTAGGATCAGCAGGACCGGCCAAGCGACGTCTGGGTGGAGCCAGACGAGATCCGGGCGGAGATTGTTGACCAGGAAGTAGATGCCAAGGACGATCAGCACCGAAGGCCAGAAGTATTCGCGGCGCCACGTCCCCATGTGACCGATTCTGACAGGAAGGCGGCGCCCTCAGCCGAGCGCGCCCCTGGCCGGTCAGATCGGGGCGACCACCGCGAAGAGCTCTTGCCGATCCTTGCGGGCGGCCTCGATGAGCTCCGGACCCGCCACCGTCGCCTGCACTGAGCGGCCGTGCGCAAGATAGGTTTGCGCCACCCGGACGAGATCGGCGGCCGTGACCTCGAGCAAGCGCTGCTTGAACCTCTCGCGCTCCTCGCGAGTGAATCCTGTCAGCCGGTTGGTAGCTTCGCGCCGGCCCTTGATGTCGGGCGATTCCAACGGATCGACGTCCCCGCAGGCGCCGAGGATCGCCTCTTTGAGCGCCTCTGCCTCGATCTGGGCCTCGGTGACCCACATCGCAGCCTGGTCGTATGCGTCATAGGTACGGGTGATATTGGGGTCACGATAGGATCCGAAGTAGAAGATCCCACTGGAGATGCCGGCCTGGGCAAAGCCTGAGTAAGCACCTCCCTTCTCGCGCACCTCCCGATGCATGAAGGTGTCGCGCAGGTAGTTGGCGAGGACCAGAAGAGCAGGAGCGTCAGGATGCGTGTAGCGAACTGTCTTGAACGCGCGAACGTTGAATGCGACCGGTAGTGGTGCTGTTCGCGCTTCCGGGACCGGGTCGAGCGGTCCTGGCTGATCCGCCTTACCGTCGCTCATCCCCGCAGGCAGCGACTCGATCAGATGGGCGAGCAGCTCCGCGACCGTGTCTACCATCGAACCTTCGCACGTGACCACGACGTGGATCGAGTCGCGCCTGAAAAGGCGAGTGCGGATCGTTTGCAACTTGGATATGACGTCACCGAGCTCGCTCTCGTCCAGTTTCGCCAGGCGGCGCATGACGTGGAGCATGCCGAGCCCCAGCAGCCGGTCGTTGATGGCGCCTTCTGATGTCAGCTTGGAATGGGCAAGAAGAGCGGCGAACTGGAAGCCGAGGTTGGCAATCGAACTCTCCAGGCGCGTGGCGCTTTCCGAAATGATCTCTTTCAGCCGCTTGGGCTCGACCTCGAGGCGAGATGTCAAGTCGGTCAGCAGCTCGATGTACGGACCGGCGTTGCGGTCCAGGGCCTTGCCGGAGACGGTGAAGGACTGAAGATAGTCCTCGACGGCGGCGAGGGGCTGCACCTGCGCGGCTGCTCCGATGCCGCCGGTGTACGCCGCGATGCGATTCGCGATCTGGACGTAGTCCTGACCGGCGGCCCCGGTTTGGGTGAAGACCCGGCTGAACAGCGGCAGCAGGTCCTTGAGCTCGGGACTCAACCCGGAGAAGTCCGTTCGCACGTCGATGTACGTGACACCGTTGGTCTGCAGCGCGAAGAACTCGACTTGGGCTGGGCCGACCATCATCGGCCGGCTGGGGACGTCCTCGAAGTTCATGGGGATGTCGCTCAGCTCGAGGGTCGGCAGCGTGGAGAGGTCCTGCTTCGCGTCCTGGTCGGCCTTGAGGCGCAGCCCATCCTCGACGATCTTGGACTTCTGCGACTCGGTGAGCTTGGCTTCGACTGCCGCTAGGCGATCAAGCTCGAG
>WNFB01005651.1_pt1 | contig 11185 bp, 12 predicted proteins | sample 5400501 | NCBI WGS metagenome assembly WNFB01 (sample SAMN13153341, study PRJNA577476) | soil metagenome | isolation source: 200 cm saprolite under Douglas fir tree site 2 hole 1 | place: USA:California | collected 2015-04-18 | reverse complement strand
CTGGAAATGGTATGAGTGGCTCGGCATCTTTGCGCCGCTCATGCTGCTATGGTGGTTTCGCCGAATTGCTCAGAAGCACAACCTGCCAGTGCTGAATTTCATGTGTCAGTCCTTGGTCACCTTCGGCCTGTTCTTCTTCTTGGTGGCGCTTATCATCACCGTTCCTGCGCGCTTCGAAAATTTGACGGAGTTACAGCCGATGCGCAGCCTGCATCTCGTCTATATCGTGCTGTTCGTTTTTGCGGGTGGGCTGCTCGCGCAATTCGTCTTGAGGGATCGCAGTTGGCGATGGCTTTTGCTGTTTCTGCCCATTTGCACGGGAATGTGGATTACCCAGCGGCAGCTCTTTCCTGCGACGCCGCACATTGAATTGCCGGGCGCGGCTCCCAGAAATGACTGGGTCGAGGCGTTTCTTTGGATTCGCAATCACACGCCAGTGGCCGCCTACTTCGCGCTCGATCCCGATCACATGGAAGTGCCGGGAGAGGATCAGCACGGATTCCGCGCGATAGCCGAACGATCGAGGCTTGCGGACAACGTCAAGGACAGCGGCGCGGTTACGATGTTTCCGGCCCTGGCTGAAACCTGGCGTGAACAGGTGCGGGCCCAAGCAGGATGGATCGATTTCAAGACTGACAACTTTCGGCGGCTGAAAGAGAAATTTGGTGTGAACTGGGTGGTACTCCAGAAACCCGGAGTGCCCGGCCTAAACTGTCCGTATCAGAATAACGCTGTGCTAGTGTGCCGAGTGGAATAACCAGTGCAAAAGAGCTGGCGGAGTCGTTGCGCCTCTGTGAGCTACCGTTTAGCATCTAAACAGTATGTCGATCAGCACTGCGACGCGTCCGAGTCTGCGACCCAACATGGCCATCGGCGAGATCCTCAACTTCGCCTACGATACTTTTTGCAGCAACAAAGTACGATTCGCATTGACTGCCCTCGGCATGGTTATCGGCACAGCTTCGCTGATCCTGGTAGTCACCATCGGCATGACGGGCAAGCAGTACGTGCTGAGCCAGATCCAGGCGATAGGCGCGAACCTCATTTTCGCGGAATACGAAGGTGGCGCGCAGCGCATTACCAATATCACCCCCGACCCGCTGACAATCGACGACATGAATGCCGTGCTTGCCCAGGTATCGGGGATTGTTCATGCTTCGCCGGTGGTGCCGCTCGATGACCGCATCCCGGTCGGAGGCGGCAAGGAACGAGACGTTCGAATTCTTGGCGTCTATCCTGAGTATCAACATGTGCGAAACCTCGTCATTCTTTCCGGACGTTTTTTTGATAAGCAGGACGCGCAAGCGCGAAATAAAGTGGCCGTAGTCACGCAGAAAATGGCAGAAGAGCTCTATGGCTCGTCCCAAGCTGCCGTGGGCAAAGTGATTAAGCTGAGTGGTTTGCCCTTCACCATTGTGGGGACTTTCAAGGAGCGCGTCGAGACTTTCGGGCAGTCTGAAGTCCTTACCTACACCATGGTTATTCCCTACACGGTAAGCCGGTACTTCACGGAAACGGGCACGGTGAGACAGATTTACTTTTCGGTCGCGGACCCGTCAATGGTGGTGCCGGCGACTGCGCAGATCAAGCGAGTCGTACAGGCGCGCCATCGGCCAGAATCGGTCTACAACGTCGATAACCTCACACAGCTGGTGGCGGTTGCGGAAAAGACCGCGAACGCGCTGACGATTGTGCTCTTGCTGATAGCCGCGGTAACGCTGCTGGTGAGTGGTATCGGCATTATGAATATCATGTTGTCGACGGTGAGCGCCCGCATTCGCGAGATTGGCATTCGCAAAGCGATCGGCGCCACCAGTCGCGAAATTCAGTTCCAATTTCTGCTGGAAGCCATCCTGATTTCTCTAATTGGCGGCGTGATTGGCATCGTCATCGGCCTGGCCATACCGTTTTCAGTTCGCTTCTTGACCGAGTACCGTATCCCCATCTCCGGGCTGTCCGCCATCATTGCCATCGTCGTTTCTTCGCTCGTCGGGGTAATTTTCGGAACCCTCCCGGCCACCCGAGCCGCGCAGCTTGATCCGGTGGAGAGCCTGAGGTACGAGTGAGCTCTCGGCCTCGCAGCTTCTAGCTTTCAGCTGTCCGCCATCCCCTTTCAGCTCCAGCATCGACCTGGGGGAATGGTCAGAGCTTGCGTCCCGCAACAGAGCCTTCCCACGCTAAGCTGTCATTCAACCCGTGAAGGATCTCGCCTGGAGCTTCAAAATTGCCGAGATACGCATTTCACGGACTACACTCGGATGCCTCGACGACTGAGAATCCGTCTTGTGATTACGTCAGAAAATGGGAACAAAAGCTAGGATTTAACGAGCACGAGCGAAAAGCTGAGAGTAAGACTTGGTGGCGGGCAAGCTGATAGCCGGCCGTTGGATCCGCTAGAGACAACAAAACCGGGCTGGTTGACCCGGCTTGTCTTTCATCTGCCTGTCGAGGACGACTGGTTTCTGAAGTCCCGATCAGGTTGTCCCCGTTTTAATGGGGGTCTCGATTGCGGCGCCCACGTAGTAACTTGCGCCGTCTGAATCCGTGGTTACATGACCAGCGCTAGGTTTTCCAATTCGTGTTGAAGCACGGGCAAAGCGCAACCCGCCATCTCGACTCGGCTGGCCGCATCCATGGCGGCCTGAGGCGATACACCGTATCCCCGCCCCATCAGGAAGATCTGTAAAACCTCGGCGGCCTCGCGGGAATCGATCATGCCTCCCTGCAGCAGATCGCTTCGTAAAGCCGCTAGCTCGGTTACTGAAAATCTTTCTTTCATGGCCGTCATCACCTCCGACCTTTACCGCTCTTGGTCTATTAGACTCATCGGCAGCCATAGACGTTGCATGCAATTCCGGTGCCGCAGTTACCTCCAGTTGTTACATACGGATAGAAAGGCAAGTTGGTTTCATCAAGTCCTTTCAGTTGCGTAACTTCCAGAAAAATCTGGAGTAATCGGCGTAGGGGCGCGCAGGGGCGGTTAGAGGCGTTCCGACTTGACACAGCGTGTCGTTCTGGGACGAAAAAACGCCACTTCCCTCAAGTGGTGAGGAAACCAGCAACTAGGACGGGTCGATAGAGGCCTCGTCGACCAGCATGATGGGGATATTGTCCCGAATGGGATATACCCTCCGGCACTCGCCACACCTAAGGCTTTGCCCTTCGTCCTTGAGCACCAAGGGCTTTTTGCACACCGGGCAGACCAGGATGTCCAGCAGGTCTTTGTCAATCATGGCAGGAATTCTACGCCTTCCGTCTCAAAATACGATTGCCAATCTGAGAATCAGAATTGACGACCGAATGGGGATTCGAACAGTTTGGAGCGCTCTTTGCTTTGTCCGCAGCAGTTCTCTTCGGCCTTTGCGGCTAAGCACTTTTCTGTCGCATGGTTTACGATAAAATTTCACTTCAATCATCCTGCCCGGGAAATGAGGGCCCATGGGCGAAGTCATCCTGGACGGCAATAAAATTGGCAGCGAAATTCGGGCGGAAGTCGCGGAGGAAGTTAAGACTCTGACTACGGCAGGGATGCGTCCGGGACTGGCTGTCATCCTGGTGGGCAACAACCCGGCCTCGGAAATCTATGTACGTGGCAAGGTGAAGAGCTGCGAGGAGCTGGGCATTTACAGCGAGAAGCACACGCCGCCGGACACGATCTCGACCGGGGAACTGCTCGAGCTGGTGCAGGACCTGAACCGGCGCGAGGAGATTGACGGCATTCTGGTGCAATTACCGCTGCCTGGGCAGGTGGATGCGAAGAAGATCTTAATGGCCGTCGATCCAGCAAAGGACGTGGATGGATTCCATCCTGTCAATGTAGGCTTCCTCTCGACGCAACGGCCGGGACTGGTGCCCTGCACGCCGGCTGGGATCATCGAAATCCTCAAACGCAGCAACATCCCGATCGCCGGTCAGGAAGCCGTGGTCGTGGGGCGTAGCGACATCGTTGGCAAGCCTACTGCCATGTTGCTGATCCATGGAAATGCCACCGTCACCGTGTGCCACTCAAAAACCCGCGACCTTCCCGGAGTCTGCCGCCGGGCGGACATTCTCGTCGCCGCCATGGGGCGCGCCGGAATGATCACCCGCGATTTTGTGAAGCGGGGCGCCACCGTGATTGATGTCGGTATGAACAAGGTAACCGACCGAGCCGAGTTTGAGCGTTTGTTTGCCGGCAATGTGAAGCGTGAGGAGGCTTTCCGCGCCAAGGGTTCAACTCTGGTCGGAGATGTGCATCCGGAGGTGGCGGAAGTGGCGGGAGCGATCACCCCCGTGCCCGGCGGCGTGGGTCCTCTGACCATCGCAATGCTGATGGTAAACACGGTGAAAGCGGCCAAAATGCGGCGAGGAGCGGAGGTACCGGCGCTGTCTAGAGCGTGATCTTCACGGCCGCGCCGGCCAAGAAGGACTGGCTGGATTCTCTATCGCTGAAGCCTACTCGGGATTCGGCGTGAGCGCTGAATGCGAGGCGGCTTTCGTATTACGCTGAAGTTTCTGAAGACATTGAAGCTTTGAATGCCCACTCGCTGCCTCCTTTACTACATTACTGATCGCACCCAGTTTCCCCGCGACGAGCTCTCGCGCCGCCACCGTGTTCTCGAAAAAATTGGCGAAGCTGCGCGTTGCGGTGTGGATTACATCCAATTGCGCGAAAAAGATCTTCCGACACGCGAACTAGAGCGCTTGGCTATTGACGCTCTGAGCGTCATCCGGGAAGCTTCGTCGCGCACTTTCGAGATTCGGGATACGGCCCGGGATGGTTCTATCCATCCTAGTCTGCTAATCAACTCTCGGACTGACGTCGCGCTGGCGGTTGGTGCTGACGGAGTGCATCTCCGCTCGGACGATGTCTCCCCCAGTGTGGTCCGACACGTCTGGTGTAGGGACCGGCGTCTCGCCCGTCCGCTTGTAACTGTCTCCTGTCATTCACCGGCTGATGTCCTCCGAGCCCAAGAAAACGGCGCCGACTTCGCCGTGTTTGCCCCGGTTTTCGAGAAGCAGGACTTGCCCGAACTGCGCCCTGCAGGACTTGAATCCCTTCGCCGGGCTTGCCAATACCAGATCCCAGTTTTCGCCCTCGGCGGGATTACGCGTGAAAATGCCGGCAAGTGTCTCGAGGCAGGCGCAACCGGTATTGCTGGGATCCGCTTGTTTCAGGAGAATGAGATTGCGGAAGTAGTTAGCAGCCTATGCTCCCTTTAGTACGTCACATCTATTCCGTTTGCGAGGCGAGGAATGGTACCAACATCTTAAGAAGCCCCGAAGAACTCGCGAATCGCGGAAGGTTTTGGGAAGGGCACGGCTTTCAGCCGTGCCGTACGTGCGGTAGAGACTGTCAATATGGCACGGCTGAAAGCCGTGCCCTTCCCAAAAGCAGCGATGCCAAGATATAACGCGTGGGTTATCCTTGAAACTTCTGCCCATGCCTACTCACCCCATCCGATCTTCGCCGACTGTTCGGAGCGGGCATTCCGCCGAGCCTGCTCTCGTCCGCATCCCGGAGGGCTGGTTCTGGATGGGTTCGGAGACTGGGCAGGACAACGAGCGACCTGTGCACCGCGTTTGGGTGGATGCGCTGCTGCTCGCCGCTCGACAGGTCACCAACGCCGACTACGAAAATTTTCTGCGGGCCACGGGAGCTTTGCCGCCGCCCTTGTGGGAGGATCCAAACTTTGCTCATCCCGAGCAGCCCGTAGTCGCAGTTTCGTGGTTTGAAGCGGTGAAGTACTGTGAATGGATCAGTTCGACTACCCGCCGGAAGTATCGTCTCCCTACCGAGGCCGAATGGGAGCGCGCCGCTCGCGACGGGGTTGATGGCAACCTTTTCCCTTGGGGTGACGAGCCGCCGCAATCTCTACCTGACTACGATGAGCGCTGGAAGACTGGACCTGAGCCGGTGGCAGGCTACGCGCCGAATGGCTATGGTCTCTATGATATCTGCGACAACGTCCACGAGTGGTGCAGCGACTGGTATGCGCCCGACTATTACGCTGTCTCGCCAGAGCGCAACCCGCGCGGTCCGGAAACTGGCCAGCGACGGGCATCACGCGGCGGGTCGTGGCGGCACCACATCAAAGTCGCCCGCTGCGCCGCCCGCTCCAGCATCCCACCGGAGTTCCAGTACGCCGACTACGGCTTTCGGGTGGCGTGCGATCTGTAAATGCTTAGGTGATCTCATCCTCTAAGTTGCGGTTTCTCAGCGAAAATGTACGCGCGCCGGCTTGGGTACTCCACGTCTTCTCCGTATGTTTCTCTTTCGATTGTCTCCTGCACGCGAAAGCCGGTGGCATGCAATTGCTCTTCGATCTCCCTCGATTCCAGGAACCTTAAATCCAGCGAAACCTTGTACCCCCACAATTCGTCCTCATGAACCTTTTCTTTCCCAACGTGGAACGCGAGCAGCAGAGTACCGCTGGGCCGGAGCACTCTTCTGAATTCCAGAAATGCCTTCGGCAGTTCCTCCGGTGTGAGGTGAATAATCGAGTAGAAGGCGGCAATGGCTCCGCAGGAATCATCCGCTACTTCGAGCGACAACATGTTGCCCTCAAAAAACTGAATTTCTGGGCAAGTTCGATCATGCGCGGTGACAAGTCAATGCCGAACACGTCAGCCCCGCACGATTTCAGGAAGCGCGCGACATGGCCAGGACCACATCCCACATCACAGATCGGTCCTGATTTGACTGTATTTGCCAACCTCTGGAGTAATTGACGGTCCAGTGGCTTGCGAGCCAGCTCGTCAAAGATGCGCCTGCAGTATTCTTCTGCAATGCGATCGTAACTGTCCTGCAGCTCTGAAAACCTATCCAAATGTATTGCCTGTATTGCCATGCTGCACAAAACGAAGCGCAGGTCTTCACACGGCGCCGCCGCTGTTTAGCGCATACAGAAAATGTTGGTTCCGGACTAGACTGGCTCTCTCGGTGGCATTACCAGCCACTTCAACAACATGTTCACCAGGCTGAGCACGATGCCTCCCCAGAAGGCGGAAGCGAAGCTCAGAATGTGAAATCCAGGAACGAAGACTGAGGCCAGTTCGATCATCACGGCGTTAACCACGAACCAAAAAAGGCCAAGCGTCAGAACCGTGAGTGGGAAGGTGATGATCTTGATGAAGAGTCCGAGGGTGGCATTGACCAGCCCGATCACCAGCGCGGCGATCAGGGCGGCGGCCGCACCGCTCACCACGAACCCGGGAACTACGCGGGAGACAATCCAGATTGCGAGTGCGCTCAGTACCCAGTGGAGCAGCATTCTCATGGGGAACCCCCAAGAACCACAGTTTGAAACTATAAATGGGGCAGGGCAGGGTCGCAACCCAGACCGGTAGCGATCAGCGGATCAGAGGCACTGAGGGGGTGGCGGCGCGAGACACCATTACTTGGTAGCTGCCGCGGCTCTGGTTTCGAGCTTCTCGAATATTTCCTCACCCCGGCGCAAGGCATGCTGCACATTTGCGCAAATGTTCTCGTTTCCAATCACGTCCTCAAACTCCGCTTGATGAATGAGGGGACGGCGTGCTGCTCGCGATTACTTCGTTATGGGCCCGCAGGCGATCCGGTCGCCGGCATTTCCAGCTGGGTCGGTCTTCATGTCGTCAGGCTTGGCGTGAATCACGATCGCAGTCCCGCCGTTGCTGAACAGGGAATGGCTGTCGTCGCCGAGATCCACATCCTTGTTCTCAATGGTTAGCTTGGCCGTTCCGCTTTCCGTGACAGTGAAATTAGGCATGTCGCCGGCGTGGTGACCTTCCGGATTTTGCAGTCCATGCTTTTTGTTATCCGGGTTAAAGTGTGGCCCGGCGGACTTGAAGTCCGGCACGTCACATTTCGCGTTCTGGTGAATATGGATGGCGTGTTCCCCGGGCGGAAGATTAGTAAGATCCAGCCTGATCTTCACGCCTTGTTTTGCAGGCGTCAGCTTCGCCGTTCCGACGCTCTCGCTATTCGAATTTTTCAGATGGACAACTTTTTCGTTTCCCTTGGGCGCGCTGAGTAACGGCACTGCGCCCACCGCAACCGCAAGTGCAACGGTGAGTAAGGTATGAGCTTTCATATCGAGAAATTATAACCACGTTCGTGCCCGCGCGGGACGCTATCTGCCCACAGTGGTGTAGAAAGCATTGTTACCGGAACGCAGATCTTTTCCGTAGGACACACCGACGCTCACGCCGAGCACGCGAAGCTTTGCCTGGACACCGACGTCCCAGAGCCACTTCTTCGAGCCGAGAGCGGCAGACGGAGTGATCTTGCCAGTATCGAGGAAGGGACCCAGCCTCAAGTTGAACAGCCCATTCTGGTAGACGTTCTTGTCCATCTCCCAATTCGATAAGAAATAGTTTCGTCCTAGAGGAGCGCTACCTTTGCGGCCGTTGCGAGTCCCGATGTGTGCCCGAAGCCACAGATCATTGTCACGCTCCATGCCGAGCATGGAAAGCTCATCAAAGGGAAGGTCACCGAAGGTTCTTCCGGCGCGAAGCTGCCAGTGTGTTTCGTAGTCGTCACCCCGAGAAAGCGGATACCATTGTGATAGGAGCGATCCCTGCAATTTGGCAAAGGCATGCGCTGGCTGCGACCAGATTCGGCCGACCTGTGAAGATGTCCCGCTCTCGATTGTGAACCGTCGTTCCGGGATTCGCCATAGTTCGTAGTTGAATTGAGCCGTGTGCTTCAACTGGTACCCGTCCAGAAGCAGTTCGGGGGTTAGTCCAATACCCGGCAAAACACTGCGGAAATCACGATGAGAGAATTCCGCACCCGTGGACCAGTTCCAGCGACCAGTGCTGAAGGATGTGATCTCTGCCGCTGCTGCCTCCCGGCGCAAGTTGAGTGCCGCAAGCAGAGGTGCTGGTCCCGAAAAGGAGTTGCGAATATCCCAGTTCTCGTTGCGCAGGTCGGCGCTGACGCAGTAGCGACGCTTGGGATCTCGATGCAGCGGACCGGAAACCGAGGCGAGCACGCGCCGTTTTTCAGAATCCCATCGTACGAGCGAAACAAAATTTAGGCCTGAGCCTCCGATATTGAGGAACTCGGGATTTATTGTCTGATAAGGGAGCCCGCGGAAGAGCCCAATCAATCCTTGGAGCGTGCTAGCACCCCATCCATTTCGCTCCTGGGAGCGGAAGACCGCGTCGAACTTGCCGTCGTGGCGTGCAGCGAGATCAATTCGATAGCTGGGGAAAATTTCCAAGCCTCTGATCCGAACCTTGGAAGTGAGCAATTCCGGCAAGCGCAGCGTGCTGGCTGGAGAAAATGCGAAGGCGCGGTCCAGCAGCACGGGATCGACCCGCGGTTTCGGCTCCATGCGCAATTCTTCGATTTGCGGTTTACCGATGCGGTTCCAGTATTTGAGCGCGGCCTCCAGATTGCCTTCGAGAAAATAAACGCTACCAAGAAAATCGTTGCCATACGAATCGGTCGGATCGAGACCGAGGGCACGGCGGAGATTAGCCACAGCTTCGGTATAGTGTTTCTGCTTGAAGGCGATCCCGGCAAGCTCCAGGGGAAAACGCTTGTCACCGGGCCGAGCTCGACTTCCCGCCTGAAAGACGCTGCGGGCTTCATCCCACCGTTCCAAGCGAGCGAGGGCGATTCCATAGTAGTAATCGAGCTCGGTCGACCGTGTCGGTGCAGCTTCTGCGAGGCGGACAATCTCCTGCCAGCGCTCTTCGGCAGAGAGTTGCTCGATTTGGGTTAAAAGATTTCCGTCCGTCAGAATAGGCTGCGCGGTGCCAGGGAGAGTGTAGCAGGCAAGCAACAAAAACACGGAGGCCGCGCAGATCAGCGGGTGGCCCACTGCGGAACTGCAAGCAGCGTCCAGTTGCCGGCGGCATTCCATGCTTTTTCGAAGCTTGCTCGGTCCTGTTTGAGCAACTTTCGTACCGCCGGATCATTGAGCAGCACCAGCCCCTGTTCCGAGTCCAATCCGGCGATGACAGTGTAGTGCAGAGGGACGTGCTGCGAAGGCTTCACGGCCACCACGAGGGGACGACCTTCCTGGAGATGTTGTTTCAGATCGTCCCACTCGCCTCGAAACACAAAGGTACGAAATCCTTGCTCGCGTAAGTAGCGTTCCATAGCGGAGGCGTAAATGCCGTGGGTCTGAGGGGCGTACAGCGCGTGCTGTATCTCTGCTGCGTCGGCGCTCACGCCGACTGGGCGCGCCTGCTGCTTGAGCCAGTACTGCATGACCATCGCGATGCTCGCCGCTCCGCAGCCGTCCTTCTCCTGTTTTACAAACGGTACATTGAGCCAAATGCCGGAAGCCCCTGCGGCAACCGCCAAACCGCAGAGGCAGAGTGACGCCACGAGTGTCCTAGCCACGCAACCAAACATGGAATCGCTCTATCGTACTGCGACGATGATCAAAACCAGCGCAGCAACAGCGAGGATGATTATGATCAAATCCCGGTCGCTAAGGGTGCCCGCCGCCAAATCGCGCTGGGCCTTGCTAGTCCGCGACGCCAGTCGAGCCAGTTCCGCATCGCTCAAGGTTGAAACGGCGGCCTTCACTTGCTCCGGATCGATGTGAGTTGACTTCAGGACTTTCTCTGCCGCTTTCGACGAGAAAAACTGCTTCACGTTATCGATGTCATTCTGCCGCGCCCGAGTTGCGGTCATGACCTCGCGTTGCAGATCAGCAGGGCTCACCACATGTGTCTGAGCGAGGAGGCTCGGCGGAAGAGCGAAGACTGTGATCAGAATACAAGAAACCAGCACTCGCGCAGATTGCCGCAGGTCAAAATGCATGTTCGGAACCTCCGGTGAAATTTTGGCCAGAGTGAATTCACCTAGCGTCGCGTTTCGATAGAGGAGGACGCACTCCAGGTTTTCTAAACCATAGCAGAATTTCAGCGGCGTTGAAATTGGGGCGAACCCAGGAGGGTACGGTCATCACAACAAGCTATTCGACTCACAGTTCCTCGACTTTTTTTTGCAACTCTTCTGCAATCCACTGCGGATCCCTGCCGGGCTCGAATTTGACCGGCAAGCCGATACGAATGTGAATTTTCCCCGGCGGGGCAAATTTTTTGCCCGCTCTCTTGATTTCGAATAGGCCATCAATGCGCATGGGAATAATCGGAATCCGAAGATTGTTGGCCAGCAGCCCGATACCGGCGCGAAATGGCAGCAGTTTGCCGGTGGTGGTGTGATGCCCTTCGGGAAATACCAGCACGCTATATCCAC
>WNFB01005648.1_pt1 | contig 11187 bp, 8 predicted proteins | sample 5400501 | NCBI WGS metagenome assembly WNFB01 (sample SAMN13153341, study PRJNA577476) | soil metagenome | isolation source: 200 cm saprolite under Douglas fir tree site 2 hole 1 | place: USA:California | collected 2015-04-18 | reverse complement strand
CAAGAGGGTCAGGGCGTCTCGCTGAGTGGCGGTCGTCGCATCCAACAAGGCGAAGAGTTGTTGGATCGCTTGGCGCGCTGCCTCACTCCCTACTTGCGCCAAGACGGCAACGCGTCCGCCCGGAGTGTACAGGAGACCGTTAAACAGTGTGGGAGGCAGGAGCGAAGTCAGCAACACTTTCCTTTTTTGACCTGAAGTGGGGATACCATTCACGGAAGGTGCTTTCCAAATCCTCATTTAGTACACGGGTTCTTGTTTGCAACAATAGATGTGCTCCCCGTTGTGTCCACTGCATGCTCTGCTTTTTTACAAAGCGTTTGCTGATCACTTGATTGACCGTCGATTCCACAAAAGCCGTGCTGATGGAATCGCCGTTACGATAGCGTTCGCCGAAGTTCGGAATGTAGGCCCGATTATTATCAATGTAAGTGTGGAGTTCATGGGCTCCTTTCAACAGTTTCCGGGTTGCGTCGTTGGACTCTTCGATGTCCTCTACATCGCCTTCCAGGTTTTCAACGATTTGCAGAGCCTGAAAGACGTTGCCATGCCACAGGTAATGTTTGATGCGTTCCAGTGCTTTCTCCGTCTCACTGCCAGTGCTGCGTTCTTCTCTTTCACTCCTTTGGCGTATTGCCCGAGCACGGTTAGGCGCATGGTGATATGAAACCAGTCTAACCAGTGCTCCGCCTCGGGATTCAGATACTCCTGTAAATCGCGCATGCTGTCCCCACCATCAGAGAGAAAGACAAGTTGTTGGTTCATCTGCATGCCTTGTAACTTCAGGAGCTCGAACAAGCGGCGTTTGGGTTTGGTATCGAACGTCCGGACGAACCCAAAACATTTGCTGGCAGGTTCTGCTTGCGCCTCGTCTCGGGTAAACGAGAGCATGCTTTTCCCGGCAATGACTTCAAACCAGCCGTCTTTGCGCGGAGCACGCACGAAGCCGCCATCAATCCCGACGGTCAGGGGGCCATTGGGCGCAGGTAATTGGCCCCACTCGCGGGGGCAGCCGTCGATAAAACTCCCTTGCTCTTCACCGGGTCGTGTACCTCAATCTTGCGGATAATTCCCCAGCCTGAGAGGCAGATAGTCTATCATCGTGTTGCCCGAGGAGAAGGGAAACCACCATGGTAGACCACCTCCTTTGCCATGACCTCCTGCTGATAGTCCTTCTGTGGCTGGGCGGCATCCTCTATGACGGGTGGTCACGACACCGCTCCGCGCCCTGCCCGACAACGCGCACGCCAGCCACGCCCCGCCAGAAGCGCTCCCGAGAGCCGAAGCCGTTTGCTGGGCTCACCTCTAAACCCCGCTGTGCCGCCTGTGAGCAGGCCCAAGAGCCTGGCTCTCCAGCCCCGCTTGCCCTGCCATCGTTGCTCCCCTCCGCACAGGGACGGCCGCGTCAGGTGGACACCTCTAAGCAGTTCTGTCCCACGCCGTGCTGTGCCTATTATGGCTGGGCGGGGTTGGGCAATCTGCGGGCCAATGGTTATCCCAGCGGCGGCCGCTGGCGCCAGTTCCAGTGTCTCAGCTGCAAGAAGTATTTTCTGGAGACCCATGGGACACCTCTACATGGCAAGCGGGTCCCGCCCGAGGTGCTGGTGTGGGCGGTGGGAGCGGTGGCCGAAGGCCTGGGGATTCGGGCGGTGGCACGCGTCTTTGCGGTTGCCCCGAACACCGTGCTGCAATGGTTGACGGAGGTGGCAGACCAGGCGGCGGCCTTCTCGCGCTATGGCCTCCACGACGTGCAGGGCACACAGGTGCAGTTGGACGAACTCTTTGCCGTGCTCAGCGCCGTGAAGGCTGGGGAGGTCAGCCAGGGGGAAGCACTCCACCACCTGTCCCGTTCCCATCACTGGGTGTGGGTGGCGCTGGACCCCGTCACCAAGCTGATGCTGGCGATCGAGGTGGGTGAGCGCACGCTGGCCCTGGCCCAACGCTTGGTCCATCAGGTGGTCCACGTGTTAGCACCCGCCTGTGTCCCGTTGTTCCTCACCGACGGGTTCAAGGCGTATCGGACGGCAGTGCTAACGCACTATGGGCACTGGGTCCAACGGCTTCGCTGTTGGGCTATAGGCCCTATGCCCAAGCCCCGCTGGATGCCACTCCCCCAGCTTCAGTACGCGCAGGTGATCAAGAAGATCCGCCGGCGCCGCCTGGTGGCGGTGAGCGCGCGCGTGGTGTTCGGCACCCTGGCAGGGGTCAAGCAGATCCTGGCCCCAACGGGGTGGCAGATCAACACCGCCTTCATCGAGCGCGTCAACCTCACCATCCGCCAGCATGGGGCGGCAGTCGGGCGGCGGGTCACGACCTTATGCAAAGGCCAGGCAGGCTTACGTCAACAGCTCGCGGTGTCTCACGTGTACTACAATTTCTGTTTGCCGCATGCCAGCTTACGCCTGCCCTTACCGCAGCCCGAAGCGACGAAAGGGACGGGCTCGGCGAAACGCTGGCACCCGTGTACGCCGGCGATGGCCGCGGGGCTGACCGACCACGTCTGGACACTACGCGAGGGGGTGGTGTTTCGCGTACCACCGTGGCCCCAGCCATAAGAGCTGGAAGTGGGAGCCGAGCGTGAGGAGAGTGAGGCGAAGCGAGCCCCCCGTGTGCCTGCAGGCAAGGAAGAGCGCTCACCAAGGCGCGGTGAGGCCGGTCGGAGAGACCAGGACCGTCTTGTTCACTCTATGTGAGTATTCCCTGACAGGGCCATCTCAATTATCCGCACGCTCAAGGTACACGACCGGATATCTGCATCCAGGATGACGCGATTGCGTCCTACGGCGCTGTCATTCAACGCCGTAAAGATCGCTGCGATGGCATCGTGGGCGCAGCGTCCGGGTCTGAAGCCGTAGCTGTGCGCCTCCAGTTCGGCTTCAAACCGGGGCTCCAAGGCGTTCTTGACCACGGCCTGCAGGACGCGGTCTCTGAGGGTTCAGATCCCGATGGGTCGCACTTTCCCGTTGGCTTTGGGAATGTAGACTCGACGAGCTGGAGAGGCTTTCCAGGGTTCATACCGCCGAAGTTCCTCGACCAGCCTCCCCCGTTTTTCGGGGGTGTCGGCTATCTCCCCATCTATGCCGGGGGTGTTACGCCCGCGGTTGACCTGCGTCACGCGGCGGGTCGACACCAACGCGTTGGAGTAACTGCGCAACAACAGTTTCGTGAGGCTGCGCACCTTCCGTTTCTGCTGTTGCTGTGTCGCACGGAAGATCCGAAAGCGAAGGGTCCGTACTGTCCGTTCCGCTTTGCGCCAGTCGATCTGCCGCCAGTCGGTTGGGCAGTGATAACCTTCCGATGCGTGGGTACGCTCTATCGTAGAGGTCATCTGCTGTAGCTTCCTTTCCTCACTTCCTTGGTGACCTGCGGGAAGTCAGCGCCCTTTCAGGTTGGGTATCTCCAGTCCTGGCCCTATCTTCCCGATTACCGGGAAGCCTTCGCTTTCTCCCGCCTCCTCTACCTGCTGGACATTGTCTCGACCTCGCGATCGAGCTAGCTCTTGCGAGCAGTCCATCAGGCTTACCGCGTTCAAGAGAGAGGATCGTATGAACCCCGTAGGACCTCCCTATCCCTCGGTGGGACATTGACTCACCGATATGAGGAGTGCGGAGCCTCATACCCTGCCCACGCGCCGTTTTGGCCAGAGCCTCTCAGCCGCTTTGGCTCTTCCTGTATCACGAGGATTCAATGGAAGTTCACGGTTGTTGTCCGTAGGATTCGTCCCCTAGCCCCTATCCGGTTGCGGCTACCAGACGCGGGTACATTACCAACCGCTTCAGACCCCTCCGTTGCCAGAGACGCCTGGGTTGATTGGGGGCTGGTAAGTGAGTGCACCAGAACACATGCTGTGTCTTTCCTCTCTCCCGCTTGCGCGTCGCACCCGCATGCTACAGGTACACGACCGCCAGGATGCTTTATCACAAAACCATCGCTAGGGGTTCCTCTTTTCTCTCGGCCCCTCCACGATGGCTTTTTTCTCTGCTTCATCCCTTATGCAGGGATCACAAATGAGGCCATCGGAGCACACCACTAAGCCTTCACTGTCTATTATCTGGGCATAAGAGTTCAGTACGATCCATCCATACACTACCTGACCGCAGTGTTTGCATAGTCCGCTAATAAGGCACCGGATCCGCACCGGGTTCAAGTTCATTTCCCCTCTTCAAGCCCTTAGGGGCCAGCGCAGCTCCCCTAGAGCGAGCACGACGTCAAATTATTGTTTTCACAGCTCTGAGGTTATCTGCACAACACCATTTTCTACACTACCTATGGCTATAGAAAATCGGACAAAATCTATTTTTTTTGTAACCCTTTGGCTCGCCCCGTTGTCGGTTATTGTCCTACAAGATAGAGAGTGGGTGAGGAAAGGAATCCGGAGACAGGTGGTGATTTTCCGGGGGAGAGGAAGGGCAGAAGGGAGAAGGGCGCTTAGAGAAGGGAATAGGAGGCGTATTTGATTATCTACGGCGCGTGACAGATAGTGCTGGATTGCACAGTCAGTCGCATCAGTACACCAAATGATTACTTAAAACGTAGTGGATCAGCTCTGCATTGTTTTTCATCTTCATCTTTTCCAGAATACGAGCCCGATAGGTGCTGACGGTTTTTACGCTCAACGAGAGTTCATGGGCGATCACGCGAACCGTCTTTCCCGAGGCGATCATCTGCATCACCTGATACTCACGGTCAGATAGAATTTCATGAGGCGGTTTTTCGCCGTCAGTGGCCAGCTCGGCAGCCAATTTCTCGGCAAGCGAGGGACTGACATACTTTCCCCCGCTCAGTACTTTTCTGATCGCTTTAATCAACTCGTCCGGGGCGTTCTCCTTGGTCATATAACCGGCCGCCCCCGCTTTTAACGTGCGGATCGCAAATTGATCCTCGGGGTGCATACTGAGAACGAGCACAGGGAGCTGGGGATGTTCGTGTTTCACTTCTTTTAGCACCTCTAGCCCGCTTCTGCCTGGCATGGTGATATCCAATACCAGGATATCCCAATTTTGTTTGTGGATAAGTTCGAGCACCTGCGAAGCAGTGCTTGCTTCGCCAAACCCAGCCACGTCGAATTCCTCAGCCAAAATTTCTTTTAAGCCTCGCCGCACGATAGCGTGATCATCCGCGATAAGAGCCCTCAGCATAGAATCCTCCGCGTGTTAGATTGTGGAGAGATTAAGGACGTTTCGTAAGCCACACTCGGCACTCACCTCTTCCCTAATTGGCCAAGCGGAATTCGGACGGTAATTGTAGTCCCTGTTCCCTGAATCCCACTGATGTGCAACTCACCTCCCAAAAGTGAGGCACGCTCTCGCATCCCCAAGAGCCCAAAAGACTTGGTTTTAGATAGGTCATTTTCGGTAATTCCTTTCCCGTTGTCCTTCACTTCGAGTGTGAGTGTACCGGCAGCCTCTTTTAAGCTTATGGTGGCCCTAGTCGCTCCTGCGTGGCGCGCCACGTTGGTTAAGGCCTCCTGAAGGATGCGGAACACCGCCGTGCAGCCATCTTGATCCAAATTGATATCCTCTAATATAGAAGTAAACTTGCATCTAATCCCTATTCGGTTTTGGAATTCCTGCGCCTGCCATTCTATGGCGGCCGCGAGACCGAAGTCATCTAATACTCCTGGACGTAAGTCTGTGGCAATCCTTCGCACTGATTGAATGGTGGTATCGACTTGGTTTGCCATCGACCTTAACTTCTCCAGCAGGACAGGGTGTGGAACAACATCACTAGTCCCCAATAGCCGGCTCTCTAATCGGGTGAGGTCCATTTTCAAACCCGTCAATGCCTGACCCAACTCGTCATGAATCTCACGTGCTATGCGTGTCCTTTCCTTTTCCCGCACAGATATCAGATATCCGGAGAGGGCAATTAATTGTTCGTGTGAACTCCGTAATTGTTCCTCTGTCCGTCGGATTTTCTGGTAGGCAAGTGCGTTTTGAATGGCGATCGAGGCGGACTGGGCGACCGCCGTTAATTTGTCCTGGTCAGACTGCGTGAAGCCGGAATTGCCTATTTTATTATGAACTTCAATAAAGCCGATGACTTCCCCTTGGTTGTCCAGGATCGGCGTACTAATCACCGACCTGACTCCGAGTTTTTCGAATGGTTCATACGTAATCTGCCTATCCTTGGGAGCATCGTTGGTGATGTACGAAACCTTGTGCAAGATGAGCCAGCCAGGTAGCCCCTGTCCGGGGGGCCAATGATATTTGAACGGCAGTATGGTGGAATTCTGAAAATACTTCTGGCTGACCATCCCTTCCGGTGTACGCAGACCTGAGTAACCGCTCTCGGCACAAGCAAGCTTGATAGTTTCTTCGACTAGCGCATCCATCAGGATGTTAAGATTGAGCGTTGAGTTCAGCCTCTTGCCTATGCGAAGGAGCGACTGAATGGTTTCTTCCGCCTGCTTACGCTCGGTGATGTCACGGGCAAAGATGTACACCAGCCCCTCCGCCGCAAATGATGCGGCAGTCCACCCCAACCACTTGGAAGAGCCATCTTTGCAAAGGTAGCGATTTTCAAAGTAGGTGCTCGGTGCGCCCGTTGTAAGCTTCTCTATCTCCTCGAGCGTCGCGGCCTGGTCCTCGTGATGAATAAACTCGATGAAGGGCTTTGCTTTTAATTCCTCATTTGAGTAGCCCAGTATTTTTTCCCACGTCGGGTTCAATTGCCTAAAGTAGCTGTCAAAACCGGCGATGGCCAGCATATCGACCGACAAGGTGAAGAAGCGGTTGCGTTGTGTTTCTACCTCGAGGCGTTCTGCCGCGTCAGCGAGCCGGCTCAGATACTTTCTTTGTTCGATCTGGCGCAGCAGCTCCGATTGTCGTTTCACCTCTTCGGTCTTCTTGAATAGTTCAACGAACACCGCTACTTTTGCCCGCAGCACTTCCGGTACAGGGGTGAAGATGTAGTCCACAGCGCCAAGTGAATAACCCTTGAACGCATCCGTCTCGTTCTGGCAGATGGCGGAGATGAAAATAATCGGGGTATACTCTGACCTCTTGCGGCGTCGAATCATCTCAGCCGTCTCAAACCCGTCCATCCCCGGCATGCTAACGTCGAGCAGAATCACGGCGAAATCCTGGCGCAGAAGATGTCTTAACGCTTCCTCACCGGAATGTGCCTTCACCAGATTCTGATCCAGATCAGCAAGGATAGTTTCCAATGCCAGCAGTTTGGCCGGCGAGTCATCGACCAGTAAGATATTCACTTTCTGCTCGGGTTCCACGGTCTCATCCTGTCCCGGACCAAAGTAGGCTAATCAGAGAGGGCCGTTTCCCCAAATGACATAGGGAGCCTGCCCTTGTCTCTCGTCCTCAGCTTGCCGATACGGCTACACAGAGCCGTGAGAGCAATTGCTCGATGTCAACGGGTTTGGGGATATAATCCGATGCCCCGGCTTCAATACACTTTTCACGGTCGCCGCTCATAGCCTTGGCCGTAACTGCGATTAGCGGGAGGCTCTTGCACCTGTCGATCTCCCGGATCGCGTGTATCGTGTCGTATCCATCCATTCCTGGCATCATGATATCCATCAATACGACGTCAACGTCTGGTGTTTTTTGTAAGATCTCAATCCCTTCTTTGCCGTTCTCGGCAGACAGAACCTCCATGTCGTAGCGCTCCAATGTGCTCATGAGAGCAAAGAGGGTGCGGGCGTCGTCATCGATGATCAGCACTTTCTTGCCAGCAAGCGCAGCGTGTGTCTGGGAAGGTGAAGGCCCTGTCATATCCAGATGCACTGGATCCGGCATCCGGCCTTCAGCCTGCCGGGCCCTTGCGGCAGGCGCCTCTTTGCCGGTGCCCTCGGCTGCGCCGTGGGCGTGATCACTCCCGTTTCGCTCGACGATGTGCGAGTGTTGTGCCTGATTGTCTTTCTTGTCTTTTTTCACAGAAAGTTTCTTTGCTCGGGGTCTGGTAACATTCTCTGCGTCGGCAAGCACTGCTTGCACCGCTTCCTTGCTAACGGGCTTTGCCAGATAGGAGGCGGCTCCCTGCCGCAGGCTGCGCTCTCGCTCTTCCTCGACTGAAATGACATAGATAGGAATATGATGGGTGTCCGGGCCCCGCTTTAAGAGATCGAGAACCGTCCAGCCATCGATGTCCGGTAAGAGGATGTCGAGTGTGATCGCATCGGGCTTCAATTGGCGCGCCAGAGCGAGAGCGGTAGCGCCTTGCAACGCGATTACTCCCTTAAACCCTTTTTCACGCACTATATCCAAGAGGACACGCGCAAAATTAGCATCGTTCTCCACGATCAATACCATTCGATCGCCTGGTTGGATCTCGCCGCTATCGTCGCCAATCTCCCCCTCCAAAGACGCCGCTGATCGTGGCCCAGGGGATGTGGAGGGCAGATCGGACTGAACGAGGCTGTTCCCTCGGTCTTTCCCGGAATCCCTCTCACGCGTCCCAGGCGTAGGGGATAAATGGGGCAGGTAGAGTGTAAACGTACTCCCCTTTCCCGGGGCGCTCTCGAGACGAATCTCCCCGCCGAGCAGACGAGTAATTTCCCGACAGATCGACAATCCCAAACCCGTGCCACCGTACTTGCGGCTGGTCGACCCATCGGCCTGTTGAAACGCCTCAAAAATGAGTTTCTGCTTGTCTGCCGAGATCCCGATGCCGGTATCGCTGACAGAGAAGGCCGCCACCATTTTCGCGCGGTTGAGTCCCTGATGGTCGGAGCTCCACCCTTCAGTCGCCAACGCCATCCGCAAGGCAACCTGGCCTCTCTCGGTAAACTTAAAGGCGTTGGAGAGGAGATTCTTGAGCACCTGCTGCAAGCGTTTCGTATCTGTACGGATGCCCTGTGGCAGGCCCGCGTCAAGTTCGATGGTGAAATCGAGCCCCTTGGCTTCCGCGACAGGACGGAAGGTGCGCTCAATAGAATCTCGCAAGTCCGTGAAGAGCACTTCACCAACATCAACCGTTACGGTTCCGGATTCAATCTTAGACAGATCAAGGATGTCATTAATGAGCGTCCGGAGATCGCTGCCCGCTGCATGAATCGTCTTGGCGAATTCCACCTGCCTCTTCGTCAGATTGCCCTCGGAGTTCTCGACTAGCTGTTGAGCCAGGATTAACAGGCTGTTGAGAGGCGTCCGCAGCTCGTGCGACATATTGGCGAGGAATTCCGACTTATACTTGGACGTCAGCGCCAGTTGCTCGGCCTTTTCCTCTAGTGCCTGTTTCGCCTGTTCGACCTCCTGACTCTTACGCTCGACTTCAGCCTTCTGCTCAGCCAGTAAGCGCGCCTTCTCTTCCAGCTCCGCGTTCGTCTGCTGCAGCTCTTCCTGTCGGCTCTGCAGCTGCAACGCCAAGGACTGCGACTTCTCCAGCAGCTCCTCGGTACGCATGTTGGCCTCGATCCTGTTCAGCACGATGCCGATGCTTTCCATCAGCTGCTCAAGAAAGGCCTCATGCGTCGCGCTAAAGCGCTGGAAGGAAGCCAGTTCGATCACCGCCTTGACCTGCCCCTCGAAGAGAACGGGCAGCACAATGATGTTGAGGGGTGGTGCTTCTCCCAGACCAGAGCTAATCTGGATATAGTTGCTCGGCACGTTAGTGAGCAGGATGCGTTCCTTTCCCAGGGCGCATTCCCCTACCAGACCTTCACCCAACCTGAACTCTGTTCCTAAGTGCTTGCGCTCCTTATAGGCGTAAGTCGCAAGGAGCTTCAGCCGTGGCTCACCTTTATCAGAGTCCGTAAGGTAAAAGACGCCATGCTGCGCGGAGACCAAAGGTGCGAGCTCGGAGAGGATGAGCTTGGATACGGCGAGTAAGTCCTTTTGGCCCGTCACCATGCTCGTAAACCTAGCCAGGTTTGTTTTCAGCCAGTCTTGCTCGCTGTTCTTCTGCGTCGTGTCCCTAAGGTTACGGATCATCTCGTTGATATTGTCCTTAAGGAGTGCGACTTCGCCGCTCGCCTCGACCCGGATGGACCGCGTGAGGTCACCCTTGGTCACCGCGGTAGCGACTTCCGCGATCGCCCGCATCTGGGTGGTCAAATTGGCGGCAAGCTGGTTGACGTTGTCCGTGAGGTCTTTCCAGGTGCCAGACGCGCCCGGTACGCTCGCCTGGCCGCCCAGCTTGCCTTCGACGCCAACCTCGCGCGCGACGGTAGTCACCTGCTCGGCAAACGTGGCCAGGGTGCCGATCATCCCGTTAATGGTGTCGGCCAGAGCAGCAATTTCCCCCTTGGCTTCGACCGTCAGCTTTTGCTTGAGGTCACCGTTGGCCACTCCGGTCACCACCTTAGCGATGCCTCGCACTTGGCTGGTGAGGTTGGCGGCCATAAGGTTGACGTTGTCGGTCAGGTCTTTCCACGTGCCCGACACCCCCCGGACCTGCGCTTGACCCCCTAGCTTGCCCTCGGTCCCCACCTCGCGCGCCACCCGCGTCACCTCCGAGGCAAACGAGTTGAGCTGGTCAACCATGGTGTTGATGGTGTTCTTCAACTCCAGCATTTCGCCCCGGACATCGACGGTAATCTTCTTGGAGAGGTCGCCGTTGGCGACCGCAGTGGTAACGGCGGCGATGTTGCGCACCTGGCTGGTGAGGTTGGCGGCCATCATATTGACGTTATCGGTCAGGTCCTTCCACGTACCGGCGACACCCGGCACAGAAGCCTGGCCGCCCAACTTCCCTTCCGTGCCCACCTCGCGCGCCACCCGCGTCACCTCCGAGGCGAAGGAGCTAAGTTGGTTGACCATTGTGTTCACGGTTTTGGCTATGCTGAGGAATCGGCCTTCCAGTGGCCTCCCATCAACCTCCAGCGCCGTGGTTTGTGACAGGTCGCCGTTGGCGACCGCACCGATGACACGGGCCATCTCGCTCGTGGGCTGGACCAAATCGTCAATGAGAATATTGACTGAATCTATTAAAGTCGCCCACGAGCCGCCAACGTTCCCAAGCGAGGTGCGCTGTGTGAGCTTACCCTCCTTACCGACAACACGGCTTACGCGCTCAAGTTCCTTTGCCATCTTCTCATTGAGTTCGATGACATCATTGAGCGTATCGGCGATCTTTCCGGCAATACCAGTCCATTCCACTGGCAGGCGCACAGAAAAATTCCCTCTCTTGAGGGCGACGAGGGCACTCAGTAACTGTTTTGCATCGAGAGAGTCTGCGGCTACCTGTTGAGTTCGCATTGTCTCCTCCCTCAGGATTTCCTCTTTAAGGCTT
>WNFB01006056.1_pt1 | contig 11189 bp, 10 predicted proteins | sample 5400501 | NCBI WGS metagenome assembly WNFB01 (sample SAMN13153341, study PRJNA577476) | soil metagenome | isolation source: 200 cm saprolite under Douglas fir tree site 2 hole 1 | place: USA:California | collected 2015-04-18 | reverse complement strand
CGCCCATCAATGCAAAGCTGTACAGCTTTGCATTGATGGGCGCGATAAATCGGGCCCCTACACAGATGACTATAGAGGTAATCATGCCTTTTGAACAACCGCAATCTATCCGTACAATTTTCTTTGATGCCGGTTTCACGCTCTTACGCCCCAATCCATCAACACCCGAAATCTGCCAGCAGGTGTGCCAACGGCTCGATTTACGCATTCACCTTGACGCGGTAAAAGAGCGCATGAAAGAGGCCCAGGACTACTACCTGCGTCACATGCGGCTTCATCGCCACACATGGGGCAACGAACAGACCATCGCGGAGTTTTGGACTGGTTACTATATGAACTTGCTGCGTCCATTTATCGAAGAACATGACGAGCCGCGACTCTATCGACTGGCACAAAGCATCAACGAGGAATTTGACAAACACACGAGCTGGCGACTCTATCCTGATGTGCTGCCAACGCTGGATGCCCTGCGCAGCAGTGGGAAATATACGCTGGGAGTGATTTCAGATTGGGGAATTGGACTTGGTCCTATCCTGCGCCGCCTCAACCTCACATCCTATTTTGACTGCTTGCTTATATCAGCCGTGACCCGCCATGCTAAACCTTCGCCCATGCTCTATGAGATAGCATTGCAGCGGGCCAATGGTATTGCCGATTATACACTGCATATAGGAGATTCCTACATTCATGATGTATTGGGTGCCCGCACCGTCGGTATCACTCCAGTTTTGCTGGATCGAGTGGGGCATTTGGAAGAGAGCAATGTAGATTGTTTACTCATACATTCACTAACCGAGTTGCTTGACTTGTTGGAGGTGTGACGATGACCTCGCCATTTTTTCGATAAATGTATTGAAACAAGTTCCAAAAAATATAGCGTTTTATAGCGAAATATAGCGTTTTATCGCATGTTTATAGGGTTCATAGATCCTAACAGTTTCTACTTAACCACTTTTCTTTGTGCATAGATGTTCTCCACATAAGATGGTCGTGCCTAGCTACCCCAGTGTTGTGTTCCTCTTATCAATGCCTTGAATTGTTCTTCTGGCATGTTTCTTCTTATGATTGCTTGCTTATATTTTTCTAAGGTTTGCATTCCTCCGTTATTCAGTTTGAGAGCAAAATTTTTATAGTCTTTGGTCTGTGATATTTCAGTAAAGCCCAGGTGTTTGAGTAGTCTGATGCCGTCTACTGTTTCGCTTCTTGCGTAAAGAGTATCAATATTGATACCATTGTCGATCATCTCTATGAGCGTGCTAATTAATCCACCTATAAGCCTTACGCCATAGGCACGTTTTTCGTTTTTGCTAATACCGAGTTTCGTTCTCATTGTTGAAAGGTAGACATGGAGGGGGCTTCCAGGCTTAAACTCTTCTATCTCCTCTGGTTTTACGTCTTTCATGAACTCCTCATTTGCTAATATTTTTCTTATCTTTTCCGGTTTCATCGGTATGATAGCTGTATAGCCTACTGTTTCATCGTCTTTCCTGACAACGTAGTATATGTCAGGATTTTTGTCAAGCCAGGATAGACGTGTTTCTAGTGATGCTATTCCCTGTTGGATGCCTGGATAGGTAGTCGTACCAATTTCTATGAGTGTGGGTATGTCTTCTCTGCTAGCCTTACTGAATGTGGTGGTTTCTTCGTTTCTTGTGCTAAGGAAGACTTTTAGGTCGCGTGCAAGCTGGTCTACTTGGGATCGTCGGTAAACACCCTGTTTTCTTCCAGGTGGTATGACTCGCTCTAAGGCTTTATTTTCTACGAAGTTGTAAAGCATTCCATCGGTAATACCTAGCAACTTTTTAACCTGTCCTGCTGTCAGATAGTCCTTTGGAGGTTTGGCTTGTGGCATAAAGCTTTCCTCTTATCGTTTTTTAATAGTAGTTATTATACGGCAAAGTTGTCTCTTCTAGCAAACCTTTCATTTCCCTTGACATACGGTCTATATTAATGTACAATTTCTCTTGAAAGTTATCTGAATTATCTGATCTCATATAACTATCTGAAATAGCTCTTTTTGTTGTTTTGCTATAAAGTTAGTCAAGCCAGCGCAAAGGAGGCACACAGCATGTTAGACCAGATGCAGGTAACAACCCCTGTCGATGCTCTTTCCACTTCTCCCACGTCCCCGTATGCCATTGGCTCCATTGATCCTGCGCAGTTCACTCCCCTGCAAGCCCATCTTTCCAACGGTGAAGAGTGCTCGCTCCTGGTTCCGGTCCATCTGCCAGCCTCCATCCTCACAGACCAGAGGTTCAAGGAGGGCTACGAGTGGGGCTACCTCGATGGTGAGCTTGAAGCGGAGTGGAGCGTTCCCCATCTCGTGAACTGGACGTTTAACACCCTCTCTGAAGAACTGTGGGATGAGCGAGCATGGGAAGCACTTGGTCTGCATCTTCCCGCCTGGATTGTCGGAGGGGTGCTTGGCGACTTAGCACGACTGGCGGAAACGGAGCGGACGTTGGCCCTCGTCGGGATAGCATCTCTGTTTCCTGCTGCCGTTCCTGTCGCTGTTGCTGGACTCCCCGTTCTGGCCCCCTTGCAGCGTGCGCACTTCCCCCATACTCAGGCGTTGCGTACCTACCGGGCACAGGTACGTACCTATCGCGAACAAGGCAAGAGCTTTGCCGAGGCACAACGGCTGGCCCTGGCAGCAAGCGCACAGTCGTAGAGCACTGGGAAGTATAGCAACATATACAGCGCGTCTCGTAACATAGGAGTAAGACGCGGAGACTACCGACTCTTTTCCTCTTGCGAAGAAGAGGTACAAGAGGCAGAGCGAAGTAGGAGCATGACCATGAAGCAGCGTAACCATCGTCACACAGGGCAAGACGAATTGCAGACCATCACCAAAGCCGTGACCCATATCCGGCTTGGAGAGGTCAATGCGGGCAAGCTTGCCGCGTTGGATGCCCTGGCCCCGGTGTATCTTGCGCTCTGCCAGCAGTACGTGACCCTGTTTTGTACGGCGGAATCACCTGACAAGTTCCGGGCAACCTGCTTTGCAACCCCTCTTTCCGAGCGTTGGCACCGGGTGGCCATCCAACAGGCGGCAGGGATCGCTCAGTCCTGGCGTACCAACCGCGCACAGGCGTACCAGGACTACATGGATGACCTGCTGGACTATCGCGAGCAAGAGGCCGAGGGCATTCTGGATGCAGAGGCGCAAGAGCCGGTCTGGAAAGAATGGAACATCCCAACCCTACGACAAACGTGCATCCAGGCCAACGTCAACGTGGCCGTGCTCGAACCTGCGCAGGACTCGACCTTTGACTACTGGCTCAAGATCAGCACGCTCGACTTCCGCAAGCAGTTGCTGGTGCCGGTCAAGCTGGCTGCCTATCATCGTGAGGCGCTTGCGGGAAAGACCATCAATACCAGTGTGACCCTGAATAAGCGTGAGAATGCATGGTGGCTCACCCTCAGTTATGATGAGATCGTGCGAGCGCAGACCCCGCCATCTGCCCCAGTGGTCGGTGTGGATGTCGGCATCGCCAACTTCCTGACGACCAGCACTGGCCAGCACTACGGCACGTTTCATGGCAAACTGCGAGAGCGACAAAAGCGCGACCGCGAGAAAAGGCGGCGCAAGGCCAAGTTGCGCAAGTGCCTGGAAAAGAAAGGGGTCAAGAAACTCCCGTCTACCACGAGCCGAAGCGGGCAGCGTCTTGCCCGCCACGTCCGTCAAGAGATCAACCGGGCGGTCAACGAGTGTTTTGCCGAGCATGCCGATGTCCAGATCGCCTATGAACACCTCTCGGTTGCTACGATGAAGCACAAGGCACGCGCCATGAATGCCTATATGCGTGCTTCAAACCTTGCACACATCCCCGAACAGATCGCCTGGAATGCGGCCAAACGGGGGATACAGGCAACCAGGGTGAAAAGTGCCTACTCTTCACAGGAATGCAGCGTGTGTCACTATCCAGATCGCACCAACCGACCAGACCAGCAAACGTTTTGCTGTCAGGTCTGTGGCTATCAGGCACATGCCGATCTCAATGCTGCTAACAATGTGGCGCGACGTGTGGGGGATATCGAATTACAAGCATGCAAAGGCAGGAAAGCAATCAAAGCCTTGCTCATGCAGAGGCATCAGGTATGGAAGAAGCAAAACGGTTGGCCGTAGTCCAACCGCCCGCCTAGTTCATTCGTCAACGGGCGTAGGTTAAGGTTAGGAGTTTGGGTAGATGTCCTATTTGTCCAGATTTTTAGCAACTATTCGCCGTCTTTATCCCACACATATACCACAAGAACGTATGGCAACAGCTCAACCACTGCCCGCGCTCTGGGACCCACAAAGCAACTTGCCCCTACCCACCGAGGGAGAACTACTCGAAACTCCGCTTGGCACGCGAATTGACTGCATCGGCTGGACGCCATCGCAAATATCCTATTGCACCGTGCGCACAAAGGAAGAATGAGAAGAATCTCAATTGTAGGTGAGTATAGCTGGATGCCCGAGGGCATCCAGCTGTGCTTACATACAATTGAGATTCTTCTGATTTTTTGAGTTAAATACGAAATATTTACCTTTTTATAGATAACTGCTATACTACAAACGTCCATGAAGTAATAACATTTTCCCCCGATGCATGGAGAGATATGGTATGGAAGTAAGGCGCACCACGAACAAGCTTGAAAGCCAATTTGTACCGACCGTTCTGCAAAACGCCATGGGAGAACCATTGCGTTCAGAGCAACGCACGGGTGCGTTGTTGCCGCGCATACTTTCACCGCTAGATATGCTCATTATCTTCATCGCTATCGTGCTATTTATTCCCAATACTTCGGTCGTGCAGGCCACGCAGGGGGCGGGTGCAACGACCTATCTCTACTGGGTGATTGGTACTGTCACTTTTCTGGTGCCAGGGGCGATCGTTTGCGCACAGCTTAATCGTTTCATGCCGGTCGACGGAGCAATCTATGTCTGGACGCATCGAGCACTGGGGCCGCTGTGGGGCTTCTTCGCGGGCTTCTGCGCCTGGTTCCCAGTTGTCCTGGTGCTGCTCTCGGCAGCCGACGGCATCATTTCCCTGCTAGAGGGTATAGGAACGCAGATCGCTGGTCCCAACGCAGAGTGGCTCTCGGAGCCCTGGCAACAGGGTCTCATTGTTGTCGGAGTATTGTTACTCGGATGTTGGCTCTCAATATTACCATTGCGCCAGGTCATGAGGATGGCAAAAGGCGTTGTGGGGTTTTACGCGGCAGGTATTCTCTTTGTTGGTCTCGCGGGAGTGGTGTGGTTATTCAATGGACATCCATCGCAAGTTCCACTTACCATCACTCCATCAAATTTTGCGACACCCCATTTCGTCCTCTATGGCGTAATCGTCCTGGCCTTGCTCGGTGTTGAGGTACCTCTTAACATGGCTGCGGAAACAAAACGGGCGAATACCTCCTCGCTTTTCTTGCGCTGGGGCCCGCTCATCGCCATGCTCGCCTATATTATCGGTACATTTGGAGTGATGGTAGTTGTACCACATAATACCGCCGATTCAACGTACTCGACCCTGACGGCTGTTGGTATCGTCTTCGGTGCGCCCGCCGCGATAGCGGTGGGTATCATTTTCATCGCTTTCTTTGTGCTGGTGACCGTCATCTATAACACGACCTTTGCCCGTATTTTGTTTATCTCCGCCCTGGATCATCGCCTCCCGACGAACCTTGCCAAAGTAAACCGCTACAGATCCCCTTCTCAAGCCATTCTTATACAGACAGTGATTGTCTTCGCTATTGCTATCTTCACCTTCTTTCTGGGGCCTTTTCTCTATGCAGGACATGGATCTGATTTCACTGTACAGGTATATGACGTTTCGCAAGCTGCCACGACGGTCATCTGGTGCATTTCTATGGTTTTCCTCTTTCTCGACCTCCCCATTCTTTTATACCGTTTCCGAGCACTTTTTGCTAAAAAGCCTGAACAACTGATTACACGTCCTTGGGTACTATACCTCTGTAGTGGAATAGGTGGAATAGCAAGCTTGTTTGGTATCTGGGCAACTCTGACGTTGTCGTGGGATACTAACCTGATCTCAAATACTGATTGGACAGTTTACGTTGGTCTATCGGCACTGGTAACACTGGTGATTGGCCTGGTTGGCTCAGCCTATCCACGCCTTTTGAGTAACTTGAATGAGCAGACGGCTGCCGCTCGCGAAAATGCTCGCATGTATAGCGAATTAAGCACTACCTATGAAAAACTCAACGAACTCGATCACCTCAAAGATGCTTTTCTGACGACCGCCAGCCATGAATTGCGCACGCCACTGACCATCGTCCAGGGCTATCTCGAACTGCTGGGCGAGATGCAGGATATCGACCCCAAAACACGCAATGAGTTTCTGAATAAAGCCCGCCGCGCCTGTGATGAATTGGTGCTATTACAAGCGAACATTATGGATGCCAGCCGCATCCAGTTTGATGCCGCCGCCTTGCACTGTTCAAGTATTCCCCTGTGGGAGATCTGCGCAGCGGTCGTCGACCTCTTTGAACCGTTGATTCTCCAGCAGGAGCGTCAAGCCAGCATCGATGTCGATGCCTCTCTTGAGGTGTGGGCCGACGAGACATGCCTGAAACAGGTATTGCGTAACCTGTTCGCCAATGCTTTGCGCTACTCCTCCCCTGGCACACCCATCTGTATTACTGCCAGGGTGATAGAGGAAGAAAAGCCTGTGACGTGCATCAGTGTAATTGATCGCGGTCTGGGCGTGCCACTCGATAAACAGGAGGCCATTTTTGAACGCTTTGTGCGCCTGGAACGAGATATGCATGGGAGCACTCGCGGCAGCGGCCTCGGTCTATCCATCACCCGCCAGCTCGTTGAAGCTATGCATGGCACGATTAGCGTCGAAAGCAGCGGCATCGCGGGGGAAGGCTCCACGTTCTCGTTTACTTTGCCGATTTCGTCTGTGATACAATAAAGGGCGGTTGGTTGCTAATTGACTTCCGCAACTACGTTACGGACATGGTCTATGCTCATCTCCAGGAGAACATCACATGCTTGATTTGGACGAAATACGTGCTCATTTTCCGGCTCTTTCCTCGGATACCATTTATTTTGATAATCCCGGTGGTACTCAGATTGCGCGGGAAGTGTTGGAACGCATACAACAGTATTTGTACTATACCAATGCCAATCACGGTGGGGAGTTTCGCACCAGCCGGGAATCCGATGCAACGGTGGCCGAGGCGCGGTTGGCTGTAGCAGAGTTCCTGAATGCCGCCCGCCCGGAGGAGATTGTATTTGGCCCCAATATGACCACCCTTACGCTTTCCATCAGCCGCAGTCTTGCCCGCACGTTGCAGCCGGGGGATGAGCTTGTGGTGACGCGGCTGGATCATGATGGGAATGTGGCACCCTGGCTGCTGATAGCTGAAGACCGGGGATGCTCTGTGCGTTGGGTCGATATTCACGAAGAGGATTGCACGCTAGACATGGCAGACCTGGAACGGCAAATAACAGAGCGTACAAAGATTGTTGCTGTAGGCTATGCCTCGAACGCCGTGGGTACGATCAATGACGTGCGGCGAGCGGTAGAGCTGGCTCACCAGGTGGGGGCAATCTGTTTTGTGGATGCTGTGCAGTATGCGCCGCACAAGGCGATTGATGTGCAGGCGTTGGATTGTGACTTGCTGGCTTGCTCAGCTTATAAGTTTTTTGGCCCACACCTGGGTATTCTCTATGGCAAATACGCCTTGCTCGAAAAGTTAACGGCGTATAAAGTGCGGCCCGCCAGCAATCTGCCACCCGATAAGTTTGAGACCGGCACGCAGAGTTTTGAGGCTATTGCCGGTACGTTGGGAGCGATGGAGTACTTTGAGTGGGTTGGCAAGACCTTCGGCTCTGCATTTGCAAAAACCTATCAAGATACGTTTAGTGGCCGCCGCTTAGCTCTCAAGCAAGGTATGGCAGCTATCGCGGCATATGAACTGGAACTGAATCATTCTCTGCTTGAAGGTCTGGGCTCGATACCGGGCTTGCAAATTCGCGGCATAACCAGTCCACACAGCCTGGACAAGCGCGTCCCCACCTTCTCTTTTACCTTGCAAGACTGGTCTCCCCAGGCGATTGCCGAGGCGATGGATGGTGAGGGCATTAATGTGTGGAACGGCAATTTCTATGCACTCTCCGTCACGGAACGCCTGGGTTTGGAGGAGCAGGGCGGCTTGTTACGGGTTGGATTAGCTCATTATAATACACAAGCCGAGATTGATCGTTTGATAGAGGCTTTAGGCATATTAGCAAAGTAAGAGTACATGCAAAAAGCCGCCATGCCAACGCTGCGGCGTTGGCATGGCGGCTTTTTGCATGTACTCTTGCTGTTAGCTTCCCAGCGCTTCTAGCAAGAGATCGCCTTCTTCGGGGGTGACACGTCCCTCGGCAATCATACGCAGGATAGCCTCGCGTTCCTGCTCCAGATTATATACAGGGGCCTGTGACGTGCTTCCTCCATCTTTGGGATTATTATTGCCTGATGGTTGATTCGTCGGCTCAGTTTGAGCCTTCTTCGCCTGAGCTTGTGATGCCGGTGGCATTGGCGGTACGGGCGGCACTGGTGGTACACCTTGAGGCGGCCTTGATGGAGCAGGTGGGTGTGGCACGCCTAGATTGCTCACTGCCCGCTCTACGGCTTCAAGGGCACCGGATACACCTTCAGCAGCTGCACGTTTGGCCTGTTCGCGGATGCGTTCCAGCCGTTCGGGGTCCAATCTCCACTCCCGGTCATTGAAACGGATGTTGATACGCGCGGCCCGCTCATTGGCCTTACGAGCCTGCTCCTCGGCCTTCCTTTGGGCACGCCGGGCTTGCTCATCAACTTTGCGTGCAATCTCGTCAGCTATTTCGGAACCGTGCGACCAGCTCGCCTCATTGAAAGCAGCTGCTATCTCACGGCTCAACTCCTGGCCCAGTTTGCCCATCTCACGTCCAAATTGAGACATTTCGTGTCCAAAGTCATCCCAACCCCACGCACCGCTGGCACTGCTGGAACTTCTTGGACTTCCGCCACCACGCAGGGCCAGGTCACCACCAACGTTTAATTCAAGATGGGCGGCTCCATCGCCATAGCTCAGATTGATCGACTTTCCACTCCTGCTGGCAATAATAGAGCGTCCACTGATATCGCCACCGACGCTGGCGCGAATACTCAGGTTAGGATTATCTGGCAAAACGATTACAGCATCGCCGCCGACGTTCAGGCGTGTACGGCTATCGGGAGGAAATGTGGCCTGCAATGAGAGGTCTCCGCCTACGCTCCCAACTTCGCTGCTTCCCGCCAGACCCTTCAATGAGGCATCTGAACCAACGCGCCCAACTTGCAGATTGCCGCCTACACCATTAAAGCTGGCATCGCCGCCGATATAGCCCGTCTCGACATCGCCCTGCACATCACGTATTGAGCAGTCGCTGCCCACGTTGCCTATCTGTACACTGGCGGCACCACCCACACTCAGGTCGCCTCCGATATTGCCCAATGTCACCTCTGTGCGCGCGCCGCCATGGATACTGCCATCACCGCCGATAACGCCGCAGCGCAATACCGCCGCCACATCTTCCGCGCTCATGTCGCCGCCAATCGTGCTTATTACGACGCTTTCAGCTCTCTCTACCGATAGGTCAGATCCAATTGTCTCTATCTCCACAACCGCCACGCCTTTGAGCGTGGCATCTCCGCCCACGCTGTGGCGTACCCGCAAGACGGGCGTATTTGTTACAGTGAGGTCGCCTCCCAGGTTGGTTAGATCGACGGCTTCGCCAATGTTCTCCAGGCCAGCATCACCGCTGATGTTCTTCAGTGTGACGTCACCTGCCACGTTCTCTAATTCAACTCGTCGCACACCATCAATCGTGACATCACCGGTCACATTTGTGGCCTTGATGCCTGCGTCAGCAGGCACCACTAAGAGAATATCATCATCACAATCGATGATCGCCAGCGTATTCCCCTCCTGCTGGAGTCCCGCGACGCTTCCATCTGTCTCAATACTGATAGATTGTTCTTGCCAGACACGCACAGTCAAGTCGCCTTGAACCTGCGTAAGGTTTACTCGCGGTGCTATGCCGACGGTAAATGTTTGTTGGGTCATTGAATCCTCCATATGCTATTCTGCGAAAATTTCTACTCGTTCGCCCTCTTCCAAATCTTGTAGATCAAGTAAGCGTCCAGTGGCACCACTTTCGATGGCGCGCAGCAGGTCCTCCAATGCACTGCCGCTAATCTGCGGCACCAGGCGTGTCCCCAGGCGAAGACCGACGTTTATGAGGCTGACGGGAATGGTCACGTTGGCCTTCTGGCGGTTGGTAGCCAGGTTCGTGACGCGCACACGCGCTATACGATTGCGCCTGCGCTTTTGCTCTCCCGCGTTCTCATGCTTTTGTTCTAACGTATCCAGCAACTGTGCAGCTTCGGCTGCCGTTACCTTGCCTGACTCAACCAGGTGCAGAATACGATTGCGCTCATCGATTGAGGCGGCCATGGATTATCCCTTCATCAGACGCATGGCTTCTTCGACGCTGATCTCCTTAGAAGCAAGACGGTCGAGAACGGCGCGGCGATCTGCCCGCCCATCGTTCTCTGGCGGACCAGTTGTTCGCGGCTCAAGCGACCGATCCATCCCAGGCTGAACTGCCCCTCGATCACTATTCCACTATCGGGACATTCGAGCCTGGTAACGATCAGCTCGCCACCACTGACAGGGTCTCTTGTAATAAGTTGATGCATGCCTGTACTCCTCCAGGGTGCGCCTTCAAGGGGCACCAATATGTTATTTGTGGGACGCCTGTGAAAACACTTGATTAATCTCGTTTTACATTTGGCGTTTCTCGTTAACCACATGGTAATAATAGCATATCCAAATGAAAATTGTCAATAGATTTGGTGATTAATTTCAGTTTGTTGGTGAAATTTAATAAATCGTCCGTAGACCCTTCGCTGCGCTCAGGGTGACAATCATGGTTTCTCTTTTTCGCAAGAGGAAGCTGCCATGCTGGCGTTTCTCCGCGGAGAAACGCCAGCATGGCAGCTTCCTCTTGCGAAAAAGAGATTACACAGCCTCGATAATACGGTAGGTGTGGATCAGGTTAGTAGCATTGCTGAGCATAATGCTGACACCGCAATAGCGGGTCTCGGCCAATTCAATCGCGCGCTCCACCGACTGTGGACGAACATGGTGACCGGTGATGAGAT
>WNFB01006217.1_pt1 | contig 11191 bp, 9 predicted proteins | sample 5400501 | NCBI WGS metagenome assembly WNFB01 (sample SAMN13153341, study PRJNA577476) | soil metagenome | isolation source: 200 cm saprolite under Douglas fir tree site 2 hole 1 | place: USA:California | collected 2015-04-18 | reverse complement strand
GGGAGGATCGAGAAAGTATGCGATTTGAACCCGGAGGGAGAGATCGCCGCGTTTCCGCATTTCGTGGTAGAGATCCAAATCCTCGAAATCGCCGGATTCGTAGTGACCGCCGGCGGCATGGACACGCGTCAACCCATTTTCATTGGCCCATTTCATTCCCGCCCGAAGAGCCAGGAGTTTCTCGGGGCGGGTCATCGGGGGGCGGACGCGTCTGACCAAATCCGTGGCTGATTCCTTCAGGGCGCCCGTAGCTTCCCCGGTCGCCTGGTTGCGCACAATATTCCCGTTGGGGGGATCCGGAGTATCACGGGTGATTCCCGCCAGCGCCAAGGCCTTTGTATTCGCCCAGAAGGTGTGCCCGTCAAATGCTCCGAGAGAGACGGGCCGGTTGGGAAAAAGATCATCGAGATCCTTTTTGTCCGGTAGTTTATCCGGGCCAAACATTCCATAATTCCACCCGATCCCCAAAATCCAGCCGTCGCCGGGATTCTGCGCCGCGTAGGCTCGCAACTTCGCGCGGATATCGGAAAGATTCTTGGCGTCCTCCAAATGAACCCAGGCGAGCTTCATTGAGCCCTCGAAGAAATGAATGTGGCAATCGACGAAACCGGGCAGAACCAGTTTTCCGCCGGCGTTGACGACTTTCGTGCCCATGCCGCGCATTCTTTCAATTTCAGGGTCGTTGCCCACGGCGACGATTTTTGCTCCCCGGATGGCGACAGCCTGAGCCCAAGGCTGCTTTGGATTCTGGGTGTAAACTCGGCCGTGGACCACGATGATGTCGGCCGGTTCAACGATGAGGCCTTGCGCACTCGCAAGGGAACCGGCGCAGAGCAAAGGCAGCAGGATTAGAAAAGTCAGGCGAGGCAGTGGAGGTTTCCTTTGCACGAGTTCCTGATAATAAAACGTAGGCGGGGTGTTCACCTAGAGCAACCAGATCTCCGTCCGCCCGGGGTTTTTCCAGCGATGCGGAGTGGAGCTTTCGAAATATCTCTAAGTTTGCCGGATTATAGTAAGGTTTTAGGGGCACGGCAACCACGAAGAATGGATCACCAAAGGAAATTCTTCGGGGCGCGGGGCCTCGAAGAATATCTCGAAACCAATCAGGTGTTCGTGAATCTGGACGAGACGCCGACCGGGTGGTACTAGATTCCGGGACGGCGGCCGCTTTGCGGTTGCGGATGAAAAGGAACACGAGAATGAAGACGATTCAGATTCGCACAGAAATTCCCGGGCCCAAATCGCGCGCGTTGATGGCGCGCCGCGAAGCAGCGATTTCCCGCGGCGTCTATCATGCGACGCCGCTCTTCGCGGCGAAAGCGGAAGGCGCGGTCATCCAGGACGTGGATGGCAACCGCTTCCTTGACTTCGCGGGCGGCATCGGATCCCTGAACATGGGCCACCGCGCGCCGCGCGTCGTCGCCGCGATAGGCGAGCAGCTGGAGAAGTACCTGCATCTCTGCTTCAGCGTGACGCCGTACGAATCCTACGTTGCCGTCGCGGAGAAACTGAACAGCCTGGCGCCCGGCAAGTTTGCGAAAAAGACGTTTATCATCAACACCGGGGCGGAAGCCGTGGAGAACGCCATCAAGATTGCGCGCGCGTTTACGAAGCGGCCGGCGGTGATCTGCTTCGAAGATGCATTCCATGGCCGCACGCTGCTGACGATGTCGCTGACGAGCAAAACGCATCCCTATAAAGCGGGGTTCGCACCGTTTGCGAGTGACATTTACCGGATCCCTTACGCTTACGCGTATCGCGGAGAGAGGGGCGCAACCGCGGAGAGTTTTGCGCACCATCTGGAAGACGCGTTCAAGCGGGTGGTCGCGCCCGAGTCTGTCGCGGCGGTGATTGTGGAGCCGGTGCTCGGCGAAGGGGGCTTTGTCGTGCCCCCGCATGATTACTTCGGCATTCTTCACGCCATTTGCCGCAAGCACGGAATCGTTTTTATTGCGGATGAAGTCCAGTCTGGAATTGCCCGTACGGGTAAATGGTTTGCGTCAGAACATTTCGGGATTGAACCCGATTTGATTACGACGGCGAAGTCGCTGGGCGGTGGCCTGCCGATCGCCGCCGTTACCGGCCGGGCGGAAATCATGGATGCGCCGGAAGTCGGCGGACTGGGCAGCACCTTCGCGGGCAATCCGCTCTCCTGCGTCGCGGCGCTCGCAGCGATCGAAACGATCGAGAAGGAAGGGTTGCTGGCGCGCTCCACCGCCATCGGCAAACGGTTTGAAGAGCGCGCCCGCATGTGGCAAAGGAGATGGGCGCTCGTCGGTGACGTGCGTGGCCTCGGCGGCATGTGCGCCATCGAACTGGTTCGCAACACGGAAACTCGCGAGCCAGCCGACGCCGAAACCAAGGAGATCGCGCACTATTGTTTCGAGCATGGGCTCATCACCATCATGGCGGGCACGTTCAACAACATCATGCGCATTTTGGTGCCGCTGGTGATCAGCGACGAGCAACTCGACGAAGGCTTCGACGTCATGGAAGCTGCGCTTGCCTCCGTCGCGGAACATCAGCACACGGTGATGTCGCACGCGTAGTCTCCGGCTGGAATGCCGCAAAATTTGCAGAACCCGGTGCGTAAGTCCGGCGCTGTTGAATCACGAGGTGTCCGATGATGCAGAACACAGCAACAAAACCCGCGAGCGTAGCTGCTGAACTCAAAGATCCACGGCTGTTCCGGGAAGCCTGCTATGTGGACGGGCAATGGGTGAAGGGAAACTCGAATCAGACGATCAGCGTCGATAATCCGGCCACCAGCGAAATAATCGGAAGAGTGCCAAAACTGAGTGGCGCGGAAACGAGACAGGCCATTGAAGCGGCGAACCGGGCGTTCCCCGCGTGGAGCAAAAAGACAGCCAAGGAACGGGCGGCCGTCCTGCGGCGCTGGTTCGACCTGATGATGGCCAATCAGGAGGACCTTGCGCGCCTCATGACGCTCGAGCAGGGGAAGCCGCTGGCCGAATCGCGGGGAGAAGTCGCCTACGCGGCCGCATTCCTGGAATGGTTCGGCGAAGAAGCGAAGCGCATTTACGGCGACACCATTCCACAGCATCAGGCGGACAAAAGGATCGTGGTGATCAAGCAGCCGATCGGCGTCGTTGCGTGCATCACTCCCTGGAATTTTCCGCTGGCAATGATCACGCGCAAAGCGGGGCCGGCCATCGCTGCCGGTTGCACCGTGGTGCTCAAGCCCGCTTCGCAGACCCCGATTTCGGCGCTCGCCCTTGCAGAGCTCGCGGAGCGCGCGGGTCTTCCGAAAGGCGTGTTCAATATCGTCACGGGCTCAGCAACCGAGATCGGCGGCGAACTAACGTCGAATCCCATCGTGCGCAAATTGTCTTTTACGGGTTCCACGGCAATCGGGAAAATCCTGATGGCCCAATGCGCAGGCACGGTTAAAAAACTTTCGCTCGAGCTGGGAGGAAACGCGCCGTTCATCGTTTTTGAAGACGCCGATTTGGACGCCGCTGTCGAAGGCGCGATCGGTTCCAAGTATCGTAATTCAGGCCAAACCTGCGTCTGTACGAACCGGGTGCTCGTTCAGGACAGAGTGTACGACGCCTTTGCGGCAAAACTCGCCGCAGCCGTGAAGGCGCTGAAGCCTGCCCCGGGACTGGAAAGCGGGGCGACGCAGGGGCCGCTGATTGACAACGCCGCTGTGGAGAAAGTGGAAAGCCATATTCGCGACGCGCAGTCCAAGGGCGCGAAAGTGCTCGTGGGGGGACATCGCCATGCGCTTGGCGGACGTTTTTTCGAGCCCACAGTGCTTACCGAGGTCACGCCACAAATGGCTGTGGCACGGGAAGAAACGTTCGGTCCGGTGGCGCCACTGTTCCGGTTCAACACAGATGCGGAAGCGATTGCGCTGGCGAATGATACGGAGTTCGGATTAGCTGCCTATTTTTATGGGCGCGACATTGCCCGCATTTGGCGCGTCGCCGAGGCGCTCGAATACGGGATCGTCGGCATCAACAGCGGGCTGATTTCGACGGAGGTCGCGCCCTTCGGCGGCGTGAAAGAATCGGGTCTCGGCCGCGAAGGCTCAAAGTACGGAATGGAGGAGTTCCTCGAAATCAAATATCTCTGCTTCGGCGGAATCACGGCGTAACGGCGAACGCGAGAGACCCATCGGAGTTGGGAACCGAACCCAACCGCGCTTCAGAATGCCTGCTCTTCCATCTCGATGGCCCGTGGAAACAGAATATTGTTTTCCAGATGGATGTGCCGGTGCAGGTCTTTTTCGAGCACATTTAGCGCGTCGTACAGAGTCTGATAGCTGACGCAGGCATCGAGCGGCGGCACGTAGCCTTTCGTTTGCTTGCTCATCTCGCGCAAGGCCTGGCCTGCAGAATCATGCTCCACCATCATCATGCGCACCGGATTCTGGACGGTCCCGAACATGGCGGGCGGAAGCGGCCGTTTGCTGTTAATCTCCGTTTCCATCTCCACGATATAGGGAAAGAGAATCTGCTCTTCCATCATTACTGCTTCGATGACACATAAACCTGGACAAGGGTCACCCTCCGAGAAGAGGATCTGACCTGGCTCGAAGTGACGCACCACCGCGCGTTCCGCAATGTAGGCAAGTTCCTCGTCGGCTAGGTCCGCAAAAAGTGGTGTCCTTTGAAGGGTTAGGGAGCGAAGGTTTGTAGAAGCACCGGGCACGGCGCTGATTATACGCGTCGGCGTCTTGACTTCGGTATGGAGTTCTTTTCTCTATCGGCCAAAAAAAGATGAACCGCACCTGAAAATATTTTAGAATGAAAGAGTTGTGCGGCGGGCGTGTAGCTCAGCTGGGAGAGCACCTGCTTTGCAAGCAGGGGGTCAGGGGTTCGAATCCCCTCACGTCCACCAAATTTCTCGTTTGTCTTTATTGACTTAGCTGCCCCTATGCCACTTCGCTCGAAAGCGATAGGCTCCCGCGCTGCACTCAAATACTTGGTTTCCTCTTGCGGGGCGACCACCGTTCCGATCAGTGACCGAGAAACTTCTCAATCTTTCCGAGTTCGATTTCCATGAGTTCGAGGTACTTCTTCGTGTTCTCGATGTCTTGCGCCTGAAGCGCCGTCTGCGCCTTGGCCACATACGCCTGCATGCGCTGCTGAGCCGCGACAATGTCTCCGCGAAGCTGCAGACCTTGGGCACTCTGTGCACGCTGAAAACTATCGAGACTGGCATTGGCCGCTAGTTCACGAGAGGAAATCTGATCCATTTCATGGTCCAGTTCAGCAAGCTGAGCTGGATCGGGCCGCGGCGGTTGCGTGCTCAGTTGACTCTCAGCTTGGTGGCTCCCCGAGCGCTGCCAAGGTTTGTTCTTCATGTCCGCAGGCTTCCCTGCGGATGTCGTCACCGATGCTGCATTGGGCGCGCTTGCCTGGTCTGGCGGAGGATTCACCGGCTGACTAGTTTCGCCCACATCACCTGCACCCGCTGAAGTTGCAGGTCCGGGAGCAACGGGCTGCGTCCCGGCCGCGTCGCTCGCTGGCTGAGCGGGTGCGGAACGGTTCGTTTGCGAGGCTCCTCCCTGATTCGCTCCTGTCTTGAACCAACGCGGCGCAGAAAATCCTGCGGCCACAAGAACCACGAAAACGATCATCGCACCCAGCGTGATGTAAAGGCCGCGATGTCCCCCCGCACTCGTTTGCGGCGGAGGCATCTGCACCGCGGGAGCTCCCGCAGCTGGCGAACCCGGGCCGGGCAGTGGCCGGGCCGCCAGCGGCACGGTTGCTCCCTTTCTGCCCAGACTAGCAGCGACGTCCTTCAGCTCGCTCCGGAACGCATCCGCCGACTGGAACCTTCGCGCAGGTTCTTTTGACATGGCGATGAGGATGATTTGGTTCAGTGATTCTGGCAGATCCGTTTTGACCTCGATCGGCGGCCTTGGCGTCTGTTGCAGATGCGCCTGCATTATCGAAAAATTGCTGTCGCCCTTGAAGGGTTTCTGGCCCGTCACCATCTCGTAGAGCGACACGCCTACCGAATACAGATCGGATCGCGCGTCAGTCGGTTCGCATTTCACTTGTTCTGGTGACATGTACGCCAGCGATCCAACCGTCGTGCCGGTCACCGTCAGGCCCAGATCGCTGCCGGACCGCGCAATCCCGAAATCCATCAGCTTGATCGCGCCGCTCGGCGTCAGCATCATGTTCGCGGGCTTGATGTCGCGATGGATCACGTTCTGTTTGTGTGCATAGCTCAACGCAGCAAGCACCTGGTCAATGTAATTCATTGCGTCTCCCCAGGTAATTGCCTCTTGCTCCAGGTGCGCGGCCAGCGTGGTACCTTCGACGAACTCCATAATCATGACGAGTTGATTGTCGATCATCAGCGCCGTCCGCAGCGCGGCGATGTTCGGGTGGTTGAGGCTTGCCAGGACTTTGATTTCCCGCAGGAAGCGGTCGGCGAGTTCCTTCTGATCGGCAAGATTAGGCAAGAGCACTTTCATGGCTTCGATGCGGTCCGAGAGGACGTTCCGCACCTTGTAGACCTTGCCCATTCCTCCAGTGCCCAGCACACCGAGGATTTCGTAATCGCCTTTTCGTTTGAATTCGGTTTCGTCGCTCATCTCAGATTTTCCGCTACTCCTCACCCTTGCGTAGGCGCGGGCCCCTGGCATCGCATATTCTCAGCGCACCTAAATCACTGGGGGCAGAGCTTGGCTGCTGATTATTGACTTGAAACCGCGTCGCCAACCTTAGCCACGCCCGTTCCGGTAAAGATCACCGTCGCCGAGTTCTCGTCCACCTCGGTAACCTTGGCTTCCCCGATCTTGTTCGTGATCGACTTGATCACTTTGCCGGTCGCGGGATCTTTCACCGTTCGGACCACCCGGCTGATCTGCAAAACGTCACCCAATCTCACGCCGGCCTTGCTGCCAACGTTGAGGACCAGCGAATTGCCGCTCACATCGGCTACGAGGCCGGAAATCTCAACTTTGTGCGTCGGCATTGCCGCGGCTTTGTCGTCCAGTTGCTGTCCCAGCGAATCGACGGCCTTGTGCACCGCTTCGCCGAGGATCGTCGCGCCGAAATTCGAGCTGCTCATGTCAAACGCGCCGCCGCCGCCACCAGAAGGACCCGCGCCAGCGCCGACCAGGCTCGTTCCCCCTCGTGCTGATTCGCCGTTCCCTTCCGCGACCGCCAGGATCTCCGCCGTGCTCGTATCGATCATCCGCGCCGTTACTGCCACCACGGCCTTAGCGTTCCGGCTTTGCACTCCGCCGAGTCCGATCTTGCCTAGCCCGAAGCCTCCGCCTCCAACTGTGGTCTTTTTGTCATCGCGCCCGAATTGCGTGATGCTTCCGATGATGATCATATCCACTCCCAAAACTTTTCCGATCTTCGCAGCCGTCGACGAGTCGGCGCGATTGCTGTTCGAAAAGTTCTGCTCGCCCAGTACCTTTTCCAGCGCGGCCCGCTCGATCACCGAGTACTTTCCGTCGTTGACTAGCTTCATGACCAGCAAATCGGAAATGCCTCTGCCGACGTCCTGGTTTGTTCCGAAGATGGATTGCACTGAACTCATCACCGTGCCGTAATCGAAACTCATCACCGCAACGCGCTTTTTCGGCCCCTGCGGCTGCGGTGCTACCGCAGGTGTGGCAGCAGGTGCCAAGGCGGGTGCTGCCGCCGGCGCAGGCTTCTGCTGAGCCAGACACGCCGAACTCAGAAGGAAAACCGCACAAACTGCGATGAGAGGTCGAGACATGGTTCGAGACTCCTTTATGGGAATTTCCATTGCGGGCCCTAACGTATGCGGCATTCTATCACCATCATGTCCTGCCTAGGAGTCTTTGGTACGTGGCCAAGTCTCAGAGGCGGATAGCCAAAACGCAAAGCGTTAGGACAAAGGCGGGTCCCCATACGCCGGCCTTGCGGCCGACCTTTTGACTTTTTCTTCATGATCTTGCGCCGCTTGTCGAATTCTTTCCTGCCGTTGATTCGAGTGCTACTCAGGTCCAGTTGCCATCGCGGCACTTGAGGCCGGCAGGTAGCGGCGACTTTCTTGTTCACAGGGAATCCCGTGGCTGGAAGTCGCGGATTCTTCTTGCGGAGAGGATTCTAAACCAGCGTTCCTTGCAGCACTTCACGGAGGAGTTCTTTCTTTTGTGCGCCGAGCTTTTTGCCCTGATCCGTTAGATAGAAAACATCGATGGCTTTCTGGCCTTCGGTATCGATCAGCGCCACTTCGATGTTGCATCCCAGCCGCGCCAGCGCCGACCCGATTTCGTACAGCAGGCCTGGATGATCCTGCGTGACGATTTCCAGAAGCGTACAGTGTGCGGAGGACGCATCGTCGAAGTTGATGCGCGTTTCCACCGCCACTTTCGGCGTACGCGCCCTGCTCGCGCTGTCCCGGCTCTTCAGCAGCGGTTCGAGCGGTGCCTTTCCGTTTACAACATCCGCCAGGCTCTTGCGGAACCGCTCGATTTCGCTCGGGTTCAGCTCCAGCGTCCGGTGCAAATCCGCGAAGTGGAATGAATCCAGCACTACGCCCGCGGCATTCGCAAACGCATCCGCCTTATTGATATTCATGCCCCATCCGGCCAATGCGCCTGCAATCGTGGCGAAAAGTGCCGGGCGGTCCGCCGTAAGCAGCGTCAACGAGAATCCGTGTCGGGTGGGCAGTAATTCTGTCTGTACCGGTTCCACGCTCAGTTTTTGGTAGAGCGCAAAGTGCGCTGCAATCTCCGCTGCCGAATGCACCGCCAGATATCTCCGCGGGAATCCTTCAAGGAAACGCTCGATCTCCTCGGTGCTGGCGCCGCCTGCGACGGCTTTCATCCGTCCCAGCAGTGAAACTTCATCATGCGCATGCAGCCGGTCGCGATCCAGCGTCCGGCTGAAGTGATTCGACGTGGCCACGAAAAGCTGCCACAACATTTCCGCTTTCCATGGCGTCAGCGCCTCTGGATTTACGGAATGGATGTCCGCGTAGGTCAGCAGGCACAATCTCTGAAGCCGCTCCTGCGTCGTTACCGATGCTGCAAACGCCGACACGGTGCCCGGATCGAAAATGTCCCTGCGCTGCACGGTGGCGGACATGTCCAGGTGGTGTTCGATGAGGAAGCGCACCTCCTCCTTTTCTTCCGGCGAAAGCTCGAGCCGCTGTGCCGTACTATCCAGCGCCGCGAGACTGCCGGTGACGTGATTCTCCACCGACATCCCCTTGCCCACGTCGTGCAAGAGCAGCGACAAGATGAGCAAGTCCCGCCGCTCCACAGTTCTCCAAAGGGGCACGAAGTGGGTTCCTCTTCCGTCAGGTGGTTCTGCCAGTTCCTGAAGATGTTCGATGGTTCGCAGGGAGTGTTCGTCAACGGTGTAACGATGATAAAAATCTCGCACCACCAGCGAATCGATCAGCCCGAATTCCGGCAGGGTTTCGGTCAGAAGCCCCAGGCGCTGCATCGGTCGCAAAGCCACGCCGGGATATTCGGCGCCCAGGATTTCGCGAAGCGTCGCCCAGGGCATATCCGCGTTCCGCGGAGGAAGTTCCGGGTGCGTAAGGATATAGCCGATGTTGCGTTCCGCCTCGCGGCTCAGCGGAGTCCCTGTACGCGCCGCTTCCGTGAACAGGGCGTAGGTCACGGTGCGATCTGAGAATGCCGGCTGATCCACCACTTCCAGTAAGCCATCGCGGACCGTGTAGGGTTTCCCCTCGCTCGGCTCAAATTTGGCGGTGCGCGCCGCGTTGAACAGCCGCTGCCGCAATGTAAGCGAAACCGGCGCTTTTTGCTCCAGGTAACGCAGCAAGGGCCGGTTCAGCGTGCGGGCGTGACGGAAATACAGCCTCATCCACTCCGCCGCGGTTCTCGACTCGCCATCCCCTGCGCCCAGAGCGCGTTCCGCTGCCTCCGCTTGTAGCTCGTAAGTCAGCGTGTTGTCGTTCCGGCCGTTCCTGTAATGCAGGAAGCAGCGAACGGCGCTGAGGAAGTCGACGGCCCTCGCGGATTGTTCTTCCTCCGCCGCAGTAACGTCTCGGATTTCTCTCTTCTGGTCCGCAATCTGCCGCAGCCATACGGTGGCTTGGTAATCCCGCAAACCGCCCGGCGACTCCTTCACGTTTGGCTCCAGGTGAAAGATGGTATGTCCGTAGCGTGTCAGCCGTTCCTTGGTCAGCCGGTGAAGTTGCCCCAGTAAAAAGGGGCGCGCCTGCTTTTCCGATGCCGGCAGCACTTTAGTGTCGAGCTTCTCGAAAAGCCCCGCATCGCCGGCCAGATATCTGCGGTCCAGCAGCGCCAGGTGGAACTCCGCATTGTCTTCTTCGATCCGCTTACATTCTTCCAGCGTGCGCCCCGCCGAACTGACGCGGAATCCAATGTCCCACAATGTCCGCGAAAATTCGGAGATGAGCGGCCGGGATTCCTGTTCGACTCTCTCGTTTCCAAGCAAAAACAGAATGTCGAGAAACAGCATGCGGCGCCCGTACCCGCCCAGCGCCAGCAGGCAGAGCCCTTGGGGCTCGCGGCCGTGGGCCCGCAGCACATCGTCAAAAATTTGTTGGACGTTGTGGTCCGCCAGTTCGCAGTGCGCGCGCAGCGTTTCTCGCGCACTGGCACCCGCCTCAAATTGTTGCCGGATGCGGTGGCGTTCGGCGTCGGCCTGTAGGCCGAGCACGGCTAGGGGCGTGGGGGAACCTTGCATGTTCTTTGCGGGTGGGATGCCCGGACGGAGACCAGGGAGTGCGGCGGTCGTCACGTTGATCGCCTCGCGGTCAAAAAGCCGGCTGCCGGGCGGCCAACAGTGAACGGTTAGAGCGCGTTTTCACCGCGCTCCTCGTTGCGAATCCGGATTGCTTCCTCAACCCTTGATAGGAATATCTTACCGTCACCAATCTTCCCTGTCTTGGCTGTCTTCAGAATTGTATCCACAACACGGTTCACTAGCGCATCTGGCAGCACCATCTCCAATTTTATTTTTGGAAGCAGGTCCACGGTGTACTCGCGTCCTCGATACACCTCGGTGTGCCCCTTCTGCCGTCCGTGACCGCGCACTTCCGTCACCGTCATCCCTTCGATGCCGATTTCGCGCAGGGCATCTTTCACCGATTCAAACCGCGAGGGCTGAATGATTGCCTCGATTTTCATCATGGGTGTTTCCGCTCCGCCCCCTGCCTGAAGCTCCCTTGCCAGCTTTCCCTACGACTCGAGGTTATACGCCTCTTCGCCGTGTTGCGTAAT
>WNFB01005642.1_pt1 | contig 11191 bp, 8 predicted proteins | sample 5400501 | NCBI WGS metagenome assembly WNFB01 (sample SAMN13153341, study PRJNA577476) | soil metagenome | isolation source: 200 cm saprolite under Douglas fir tree site 2 hole 1 | place: USA:California | collected 2015-04-18 | reverse complement strand
GCGTGCCGCGTGGCGGCGCAATTGGGAATCATCGCGACCGGCCGATTGGCGGCGTGCACCGGGTAGGTCCTGATCTTGACGTCGAGCACGGTAGACAGTCCGCCCAGGCCCTGCGCGCCGATCCCGAGAGCATTGACCTTGTCATAGAGCTCGATGCGCATTTCCTCGAGCTTGCTCTTCGGTCCGCGCGCCTTCAGCTCGGCCATGTCGATCGGCTCCATCAGCGCTTCCTTCGCCATCAGCATCGACTTTTCCGCCGTGCCGCCGACGCCGATGCCGAGCATCCCCGGCGGGCACCAGCCGGCGCCCATGGTGGGCACCGTCTTCAGCACCCATTCGACGATCGAATCGGAGGGATTGAGCATCACGAACCTGGACTTGGCTTCCGAGCCGCCGCCTTTCGCGGCGACGTCCACTTCCAGCGTGTCGCCCGCGACCATCTGCACGTTGATGACGGCAGGCGTGTTGTCTTTGGTGTTCTTTCTTCCGAAGTCCGACTCGTCCAGCACCGAGGCGCGCAGCTTGTTGTCGGGATTCAGGTACGCGCGCCGCACACCCTCGTTGACGACGTCTTCCAAAGGAGCATCAAAATCGAACCTCACCCCCATCCCGACCTTCAGGAACACGTTGACGATGCCCGTGTCCTGGCAGATCGGCCGGTGGCCTTCGGCGCACAGGCGCGAGTTGGTCAGGATCTGCGCGATGGCGTCCTTCGCCGCCGGCGATTGCTCGCGCTCGTAGGCGCGGCCGAGCGCCCGGATATAGTCGGCGGGGTGGTAATACGAGATGAACTGCAGCGCGTCGGCGATGCTCTGAACGAGGTCGGGCTGCCGAATTGTGGTCATGGCGGAGGCGGAGCTTTACAAGGCGTTGAATTGGTGATTCTATCTCGGGCGCCGATCGTCTTGCGTGTAAGAACCACGTAAGGCGGGAGTCGAAAAATCCCGGTAACGGAGGAGCCGTCATGGCAGACAAAAACCCGCGCCGTCAGGCAAGGGAGTCAGGCAGCGAAGACGTCTCGGAAGCGCAGATTGCGGTGCATTGGCAGGAGGAGGGCTATTACTCCCCTCCGAAGAGCTTCATCGCCCAGGCGAATCTGAGCGATGCGCGCAAGCTGAAGCGCTTTTCGCTGGACAAGTTTCCGGGGTACTTCACCGAATTTGCCGAGCTGCTTGACTGGTACAAGAAATGGAACAAGATCCTTGACGCCAGCCGCCCACCCTTCTGGCGCTGGTTCGTAGGCGGCAAGATCAACGCCTGCTACAACTGCGTCGATCGCCACCTCGCCAGGCACAAGAACAAGACGGCGATCCATTTCGTTCCGGAGCCCGAGGACGAGGCGATCCAGCACCTCACCTACCAGGAGCTTTTCGTCCGCGTCAATGAGTTCGCGGCGCTGCTGCGCGACTCCTGCGGCCTGAAGGCGGGCGACCGGGTGACCCTGCATATGCCGATGGTGGCCGAGCTGCCGATCACCATGCTCGCCTGCGCGCGGCTCGGCGTGATCCACTCGCAGGTGTTCAGCGGCTTCAGCGGCAAGGCCTGCGCCGACCGCGCGACCGATTCCGAAAGCCGCGTGATGATCACCATGGACGCCTACTACCGCGGCGGCAAGCTGCTCGACCACAAGGAAAAAGCGGACGTCGCGGTCGCGGAAGCCGCCAAGGACGGCCACAAGGTCGACAAGGTCCTGATCTGGCAGCGTTACCCGGGCAAGTACTCGAGCCCGACGCCGCTGGCGGAAGGACGCGACATCATCGTCAACGACCTCCTGAAGAAGTATCGCGGCCAGCGCGTGGAGCCGGTGCAGATGCTGGCCGAGGCGCCGCTCTTTCTCATGTATACCAGCGGCACGACGGGCAAGCCGAAGGGCTGCCAGCATTCCATCGGTGGCTACCTGGCGTACGTGACGTGGACGTCGAAGTACATCCAGGACATCCATCCCGAGGACGTCTATTGGTGCATGGCGGACATCGGCTGGATCACCGGCCACTCCTACATCGTTTACGGCCCGCTTGCGCTCGCGGCCTCTTCGGTCGTCTTCGAAGGCGTACCGACCCATCCCGACGCCGGACGGCCCTGGCGCATCGCCGAGCAGCTCGATGTCAACATCTTCCACACTTCACCGACGGCGATCCGCGCCCTGCGGCGCGACGGTCCCGACGAGCCCGCAAAGTACCACTATCGCTTCAAGCACATGACGACGGTGGGCGAGCCCATCGAACCTCCGGTTTGGAAGTGGTACCACAAAGTGGTCGGCAAGGGCGAGGCGGTGATCGTGGATACTTGGTGGCAGACGGAGAATGGCGGCTTTCTCTGCAGCACGGTGCCCGCGATCCACAAGATGAAACCCGGCAGCGCGGGTCCTGGGATCCCCGGTATCCATCCGGTCATCTACGACGATGAGGGCAAGGAGCTACCGGCCGGATCGGGCAAGGCCGGGAACATCTGCATCCGCAATCCGTGGCCCGGCGGCTTTCAGACCATCTGGAAGGATCCGACCCGCTTCGTGCGCCAATACTATTCGCGCTATTGCAAGAATCCCAAGAGCAAGAACTGGCGCGACTGGCCTTACATGGCGGGCGACGGCGCAGTGCAGGCGAAGGACGGCTATTACCGCATCCTTGGCCGCATCGACGATGTGATCAACGTGGCCGGCCACCGGCTCGGCACCAAGGAGATCGAGTCGGCCGCGCTGCTGGTGGGCGAAGTCGTCGAGGCGGCCGTGGTGCCGGTCGCGGACCAGATCAAGGGCAAGGTCCCCGATCTGTACGTCGCGCTCAAGCCGGGCTTGAATGCATCGAAGACGATCGCGGACAAAGTCATGGCATCAGTGGTATCCGAGATCGGCGCGATCGCGAGGCCGCGCCAGGTGATCATCGTTCCGGATATGCCCAAGACGCGCTCGGGCAAGATCATGCGCCGAGTGCTTGCGGCGATCTCCAATCGCCAGGACCCGGGCGACGTGTCGACGCTCGCTAATCCGGAAGTTGTCGACAAGATCAGGGAGATAGCCAAGTGATCCGGGGGTGAGTTGAACCGCGGCGCGGCGGAGTGACTGTGAAGCTGGCTCTGTTCGCCGACATTCACAGCAACTTGGAGGCGATCACTGCCTGCCTCGCGCACGCGAAGGCGTTAGGCGCCGAACGCTACGCCTTCCTCGGTGACCTGGTCGGCTATGGCGCCGACCCCGTGGCGGTACTCGAGCTGATCGAGCAGCATGCGAGCGAAGGCGCAGTGGTGGTGCTCGGCAACCACGATGCGGCGGCGATGGGTCACTTCGTCGGGGGGCTCAACGCCAGCGCGCTGACCGCGATAGCGTGGACGCAGCGGCAGCTCGGCGAGCGCCAGCGCGCGTTCCTCGCCGGCCTGCCGCTGACCGTCAGGCAAGAAAACATCCTGTTCGTCCATGCGAGCGCTGCGGCGCCCGAGCACTGGATCTATGTCACGGGTGCGCGGCAGGCGGCGCAAAGCATGCGGGCGGCAAACACCGGCCTGGTGTTTTGCGGGCACGTGCACGAGCAGAGGCTTTACTACATGGGCGCCGATGCGCAGCCTATGCCTTTCCGTCCGGTGGCGGGGACGCCGATCCCGACCGGCAAGCACCGCCAGTGGCTCGCCATCGTCGGCTCGGCCGGCCAGCCGCGCGACCGCAATCCCGCCGCCTGCTGGGCGCTCGCCGACCTGGAGCGCGCGCGGCTCACTTTCTTTCGCGTCGCCTACGATCACGCTGCGGCGGCGGAAAAGATCCGTGCAGCGGGCCTTCCGGAACGCCTTGCCTTGCGGCTGGAACGCGGAGCGTGAATGAAACCTCCCGAGCCCGGCAGCGAGATCGACGGCTTTCTCCTCGGCGAAAGGATGCACACCGGGACCATGGCGTGGATCTATCGCCTCGTGGGGCCGGACGGGCCGTTGCCGCTCATCATGAAGATTCCGCGGCTCGGTCCGGGCGACCGGGCCGTGAACGTCATCAGCTTCGAGCAATGCCGCATGGTGCTTGGTGCGCTCGCGCAAGGACCGCATCATCCGACGCTGGTCGCCTATGGCGATGTGGAAAGCACGCCTTACCTGGTGATGGAGTACATCGACGGCGCGAGGCTCAGCGACTGGATCGAGAAGACGCCGATCGCTCCCGCCGAGGTCGCCAGGCTGGGCACGAAACTCGCCCTCGCGCTCCACGAGATCCATCGCCAGGACGTGATCCACCTCGATCTCAAGTCGGCGAACGTGCTCTACCGCCCGGGCGGCGAGGCGGCGCTGGTCGACTTCGGCCTGTCGCACCACGGCCACTTCCCCGATCTCCTCGCAGAGGAGTTCCGCGTTCCGGTGGGGAACTGGGAATACATGTCTCCGGAGCAGATCCTCGGGATACGCTGCGACCCGCGCAGCGACATCTTTGCCTTCGGCGCGCTGCTCTATCAGCTCGCCACCGGCGAGCTCCCCTTCGGCCGGCCGCAGTCATCCGCGCAACTGCGCAGACGCCTGTATCGCGATCCGGTTCCACCGCGCGCGCTGTCAGCCGATGTCCCCGACTGGTTGCAGGAGGTGATCCTGCACTGCCTCGAGGTCGACAACCGTAGCCGCTATGCCGCGGCCGCAGAGGTCGCATTCGATCTCGCGAATCCCGCCCAGGTGGCGCGCACGGAGCGCGCGTCGAGGCAGACGCGACCGAACTGGACGCGCACGGTCGTGCGCAGGCTCTCGGCGAGGAACTTCATGCCGGCGCCGTGCCCGCCGCTCGCGATGCGGGCGAGCCCGGCGCCAATCGCCCTGGTGGCGATTGCAAGCGCGCAAGCGGACGAGCCCCTGTTCGCAGCGCTGCGTGAGGCGGTGCACCGCTTCTGCGCGACGGACGAACGTTGCCGCGTCGCCTGCGTCACGGTGGTCCCGCCGGCCGCGGCGCTGACCGGGGAAGGGGAGGAGGCCACCGCCACCGGACGCCACATCAAGCACCTGGTGACGCTGCGACGCTGGGCGAAGCCGTTGCAGCTGCCCGAGGAACGCTTGACTTACCACGTGCTAGAGTCGGAAAAACCGGCCGCGGCGTTGATCGACTACGCTACGGTGAACGAGGTCGATCAGATCCTGGTCGGTGCGCCACGCAGCGCCGGGACGCGCTGGGCGGCCGGTGTCGCGGCGCAGGTCGCTGCCGAGGCGCCGTGCAGCGTCGCCATAGTGCGCCCGCGGCCGGAGCGCTGAGGCGAGTCGTCGAAGGGGAGGGCATGATGAGCGAAAGCAAGGCGCAGCGCTTCGTCGCGTTGTGCATGCTCGGGATGGTACTGTTCAATTTCCCGATCCTGGCGCTGTTCAATGTTCGGGGAACGCTGTTCGGCGTGCCGGTACTTTATGTCTACATCTTCTGCGCCTGGGCGGCACTCATCGCGCTGATGGCGCTGGTCGCCGAGTCCGCCCGCTAGGGACGCGCTCGAGGCGCCGGCATGCTCCACGGCTCGATCATCATCTTCACGTCGTTCGCCTACCTCGGCCTGCTGTTCGCGATCGCGTATTACGCCGACAAGCGCGCCGACGCCGGCCGTCCGGTCATCGCCAGCCCGTACGTCTACAGCCTGTCGCTGGCGGTTTACGCGACGGCGTGGACCTTCTATGGCAGCGTCGGCCGTGCAGCAGCCGACGGGGTCGGCTTTCTGCCGATCTACATCGGCCCGACGCTGATGATCGCCTTGTGGTGGGTGGTAATGCGCAAGATCCTGCGCATCTCCAAGCAGAACCGCATTACCTCGCTCGCCGACTTCATCGCTTCGCGCTATGGCAAGAGCGCGGTACTCGGCGGCATCGTCACGGTGATCGCAGTGATCGGCATCCTTCCCTATATCTCGCTGCAGCTCAAGGCCGTGTCCACCAGCTACTCGATCCTGGTGCAGTACCCGGAGATTGTCATGCCGGCGCAGCTCGGCGACCAGCCGATCCGCCAGGACACCGCGCTGTGGGTGGCGCTGATCCTCGCTGCCTTCACCATCGCCTTCGGCACCCGCCACCTCGACGCCGCGGAGCACCACCAGGGCATGGTGGCGGCGATTGCCTTCGAGTCGCTGGTGAAGCTGCTCGCGTTTCTCGCCGTGGGCGTGTTCGTCACCTTTGGCATCTACCACGGCTTCGGCGATCTGTTTTCGCGCGCGGCCGCCGAGCCGAAGCTGCGCGCCATGATGGCGCCGCTCGGCGGCGTGGCCGGGGGCTATGCGAGCTGGGTCTGGCTCACCATCCTGTCGATGATGGCGATCATGTTCCTGCCGCGCCAGTTCCAGGTGACGGTGGTCGAAAACCTCGACGAGAAGCACCTCAACAAGGCGATCTGGCTGTTTCCGGTATATATGCTCGCGATCAACGTCTTCGTCCTGCCGATCGCCTTCGGTGGCCTGCTGCACTTCCCCGACGGCGGCGTAGACGCCGACACGTTCGTGCTCACGCTGCCGATGGCCGAAAAGCAGGAGCTGCTCGCGCTGCTGGTGTTCATAGGGGGCCTTTCGGCTGCCACCGGGATGGTCATCGTGGAGACCATCGCGCTGTCGACGATGGTCTGCAACGACTTGGTGATGCCGGTGCTCCTCAGGATGCGTGCGCTGCGGCTCAACGAGCGACCCGATCTGACCGCGCTGCTGCTCGGTATCCGGCGCGGCGCGATCGTGCTGATCCTACTGCTCGGTTACCTTTACTTCAAGCTCGCCGGCGAGGCTTATGCGCTGGTCTCGATCGGGCTGATCTCGTTCGCGGCGGTGGCGCAGTTCGCCCCCGCAGTGCTCGGCGGCATTTTCTGGAAGGGCGGCACGCGGCGCGGCGCGATGGCGGGAGTGCTCGCCGGATTCGGCGTCTGGCTGTACACGCTGCTGCTGCCCGCGCTGGCGCGCTCGGGCTGGCTGCCGATCGGCCTCCTCGAACACGGCCCCTTCGGCATCGAGCTGCTCAAGCCGCTGGAGCTTTTCGGGCTGGCCGGGCTCGACCAGATCACGCACGCCATGATCTGGAGCATGACGGCGAACATTGGCGCCTACGTCGGCGTGTCGCTCACCGCGTCGCCGAGCGCCGAGGAGCACCGGCAGGCGAGCCTGTTCGTCGATGTCTTCACGCAGAGCGGCGAGGCGGGTGGCGCGCGCTTCTGGCGCGGCACCGCATCGGCGCCGGACCTGTACAACCTGCTGACGCGCTTTCTGGGCGGCGTGGGGGCCGACGAAGCATTTCGCGACTACGCGGCGGCGAAGGGCCGGCGCTGGCCGGACGAGCGCCTCGATGCCGATGCCGAGCTGGTGCACTACGTCGAAGTGCAGCTCGCCGGTGCGATCGGCGCCGCCTCGGCACGGGTGATGGTCGCCTCGGTGGTGAAGGAGGAGGCGCTCACCATCGATGAAGTGCGCGAGATCGTCGACGAGGCCTCGCAGCTCGTGGTCTACAGCCACCGACTCGAGCAGAAGTCGCGCGAGCTCGAGGCGGCGACGGGCGAGCTGCGCGCCGCGAACGAGCGCCTGAAGGAGCTCGACCGGCTGAAGGACGATTTCGTCTCGACCGTGAGCCACGAGCTGCGCACGCCGCTCACTTCGATTCGCGCGTTTACCCAGATCCTGTTCGAGGCGCCCGACGTCGAACTCGAGCAGCGCAAAAAATTCCTCGGCATCATCACCAAGGAAACGGAGCGGCTGACGCGACTCATCAACCAGGTGCTCGACCTCTCGAAGATAGAATCGGGCAGGGCGGAATGGCAGGCCTCGCGGCTCGACCTGCGCGAGGTGATCGCCGATACTGTCACCGGAATGAGCCAGGTGTTCGAGGAGCGCAACATCAGGGTCGAGCTGAAGCTGCCGGAGCGGGTGGCCGCGATCAGCGCCGACGTCGACCGGATCATCCAGGTGCTGCTGAACCTGCTCTCGAATGCCGCCAAGTTCTGCGACCCGGCCGAGGGCCGCATCGAGATCGCGCTTTCGCAGCACGGCGGGTCGCTGCGGGTCGACGTGCGCGACAACGGCGCCGGCATCGAGCCCGCCTACCAGAGCGTCATCTTCGACAAGTTCCGCCAGGTCGGCGACACGCTCACCGCGAAGCCGCACGGCAGCGGCCTCGGGCTGCACATCAGCCGCCAGATCGTCGAGCATTACGGCGGCCGGATGTGGGTCGAGAGCCGGCCCGGCGGCGGAGCGTGCTTCTCCTTCACGCTGCCGATCGACATTGCTGCTGCCTCGCGTGCCGCATGAGCAAGAAAATCCTGGTCGCCGACGACGAGCCGAACATCCTCACGGCGCTCGAGTTCCTCCTGCAGCGCAATGGGTACGATGTGCAGATCGCGCGCAATGGCGAGGAAGCATTGCAGCTGATCGCGAGCAGCCCGCCGGACCTGGTCCTGCTCGACGTCATGATGCCGCTGCGCAGCGGCTACGAGGTGTGCAGGCGCATCCGCGAGCGCACAGACTGGAGCCACATCAAGATCGTCATGCTGTCGGCGAAGGGGCGCGACGCGGAGGTCACCAAGGGCCTGGCGATGGGCGCCGATCTCTATGTCACGAAACCGTTCTCCACCCGCGAACTCGTCGACAAGGTCAAGGCGCTGCTGCCGCCGTAAGTCTTGCGTAAGGAGACGCGGGGATATTGGCAGGCGCAACAGTTCGCACACGGACCTGATTCAAGCGTAATCAGAGAGGGGAGCCAGTTATGGCTGCGGCCAAGAAGCACGGGTTGTTTGAAGAGATATCGGTACAGAGCTTCAGGACGGAGGAGCGCAGGGTCATCTTCGCGTCCTCGCTCGGCACAGTCTTCGAGTGGTACGACTTCTACCTGTATGCGACGCTCGCGCCGTTCTTCGCCGCAGTATTCTTCCCTCCCGGCAACCAGACCGCGGCCCTGCTTTCGGCATTCGCCACTTACGCCGCAGGCTTCCTGGTGCGCCCGTTCGGCGCGCTGGTGTTCGGGCGCATCGGCGACCTGGTGGGACGCAAGTACACCTTCCTGGTCACGATTGTGTTCATGGGCGGCGCGACCTTCCTGGTCGGCTTGCTGCCGACATTCGAGTCCATCGGCTGGCTGGCGCCGATTCTGCTGGTGACGTTGCGTCTCGTTCAAGGCCTTGCGCTGGGCGGCGAATATGGCGGCGCGGCGACCTACGTGGCCGAGCACGCGGCGCCCGACCGGCGCGGCTACGACACGAGCTGGATTCAGACTACCGCGACGCTCGGATTCTTCCTCGCCCTGCTGGTTATCGGCGTCTGCCGCGAATGGATGGATGCCAAGGAATTCGCGAGCTGGGGCTGGCGCATTCCGTTCTGGCTGTCGCTGATCCTGCTGGTGTTCTCGATTTACATCCGGCTCAAGCTGCACGAGTCGCCGGTGTTCCAGCAGATGAAGGCCGAGGGCAAGGGTTCGAAGCAGCCGCTGACCGACAGCTTCATGAAGTATCCGAACAACAAGTACGTGCTGCTGGCGTTGCTCGGCGCGACCGCGGGCCAGGGCGTGGTCTGGTACACGGGGCAGTTCTACGCCCTGTTCTTCCTGACGATCACGCTGAAGCTCGATTACATTTCCGCGTACACGCTCATCGGAGTTTCGCTGCTGATCGGCACGCCGTTCTTCATCTTCTTCGGCTGGCTCTCCGATCGCATCGGCCGGCTGAAGATCATCATGGCCGGCTGCCTGATCGCAGCGGTGACGTACTTCCCGCTGTTCGCCGGGCTGACGCACTACGCGAATCCGGCGCTGGAGCAGTTCTCGGAAAAAACGCAGATCACGGTCGCTGCGAACCCCGCTGACTGCGAGTTCCACATCTTCGTCGGCCCGTGGAGCAAGTTCTCGGAGTGCGACCGGGTGAAGGACTTCCTGACGAAGCAGGGGCTGTCGTTCAAGTCGGTGCCCGGCGAGGCCGGCAAAGTCGTGACGACGATCGGCAACGCCAGGGTCGAAGGCTGGGACCAGAAAAAGCTCGCCGAGACCCTCAAAGCGGCAGGCGCGCCTGCGAGCGCGGACAAGAGCAAGGTGAACTGGTTCATGACCGAGCTCATTCTCGTCATCATGGTGCTCTACGTGACCATGGTGTACGGGCCGATCGCTGCCTTCCTGGTGGAGCTGTTTCCGACGGAGATCCGCTACACGTCGATGTCGCTGCCTTACCACATCGGCAACGGCTGGTTCGGCGGCATGCTGCCGCTGACCGCCACCGCTATGGTGGCGGCGACCGGCGACATCTACTACGGCCTGTGGTACCCGATCGTGGTTTCGGTCATGACGCTGATCGTCGGCGCGATCTTCCTTAGCGAGACGCGTACTCGCGACATCAGGACCTATCAGCACCAGGCGTCCTGACGCGCTTCGTTCAGCGCACGGAAAGGCCCGCCGTCAAGGCGGGCTTTTTTTTGCCTCAAAAGTGAACAAACATGGCTTGTGCGGCGCAGCAGCTCGTCCATGGATTTGCGTAATAAGCGGTTTCTTGCAAGCATCTGCTTTAGGAACCTAGGGACAACCCTAGTGGGTCGGCAAGGAGGTCGGCGCCATCGCCAAGCCGAAGGACATCCGCTTTGGCGACAGCCTGCCGAAGACGCGCTCCGGGAAAGGCGAGGAGATCAAGCAAGACGTCTCGACGCTGGAGAATCCGGCAATACTCGAACAGCTTACACAAAGCACCTGATTGGAGGGGGCCATGGCATTGAAGATCCCGCGTTGCGCGAGATGTTCCGGCGCCTGCGAGCTGAAGACGCTGCCGTCGGTTTCCGGGGAGAACGGGCCGCTCAAGCTTACCGCGCTCGAGATGCCGGTGTTCGCTTGCGCGAAGAATCACAGTTTGCCGGTTCACCGCGACTTCATGCTGTGGCTGATCCAGGAGATCCGCGCGCGTGAAACGCAGATCGCGGCCGGCAAAGAAGAAGGGATGATTTTCAAGAAGCACCTGTGCGGCGAGTGCGGCAAGGAACTTGCTTCCAAGCCCGAGCGCCGGCAGGTGTTCCCGTACGAGCTGAGGTACGAAGATCTGGCGCCGTTCAAGCTGCAGATCGAGATGCCGCTGTACAAGTGCACCGGTTGCGGCAAGGAGCAGGTCCGCTCGACAAAGGACGTGCACAGCCACGTACCGTTCGCCGTCGTCGGCATCAACGACGGCGCAGGGTTCCCGCGCAGCGGCTGACGCGCGCGATAGAATCGCGCCCTCGCGGAGAGATGGCCGAGCGGCTTAAGGCGCACGCTTGGAAAGCGTGTAAGCGTTAATAGC
>WNFB01005641.1_pt1 | contig 11192 bp, 7 predicted proteins | sample 5400501 | NCBI WGS metagenome assembly WNFB01 (sample SAMN13153341, study PRJNA577476) | soil metagenome | isolation source: 200 cm saprolite under Douglas fir tree site 2 hole 1 | place: USA:California | collected 2015-04-18 | reverse complement strand
GCTGTAATCCTCGATGGCAAGGCTTACGGAAGCCTTACGAGAGCCGCCCGGTCAGTTTCCCGGAAGAGCATCATGATCTGCGTCGTTTCCGGAATCCTGATGGGCTTGTGGGCTCCCTTCGTCACTCACGCGATGACCCAGGGAAACACCCTGGGTCCCTACAGCATTGGCGTTTTTTTTACGCTCGGGGCGCTGCTCTCCTGTTCTGTCTGGAATGTCTATTTCATGAAGAAGCCTCTCGTGGGAGAGCCCGTGAAGTTCAGCGAATTCTTTCGCGGTCCTGCGTCAGGCCACCTGCTCGGACTGCTGGGCGGCGTGATCTGGGGCACCGGCACGGTGTTCAATCTTGTCGCCGCGAATTTCACCGGAGTGGCAATTTCCTATGCGATCGGGCAGTCCGCCCCCATGGTGGCGGCCTTGTGGGGAGTTTTCGCGTGGAAAGAATTCGAGGGCGCCAATCGTCAAGCAAAGACGTATCTCGGCCTCATGTTCTTGTTCTATATTTTTGCGATTCTTCTGATAGCCAGGGCCAACACGGCGGGCTGATTGGGAAATGCCGATCGCCGCTGGAATGGAGAACGGAGCGCAGCTCGAGTTGGTTCTACGCGGTGAAAACGTTGCGCACCATGAACCATAGGTTCGCTGGGCGCTCCGCGAGCCGGCGCACGAACCACGGATACCAATAGCTCCCGTAAGCGACGAGCACGATGGAAGTGCAGCCCTCGCTGGCGAGACGTTCCTGCTCCGCGCGCTGTATGCCGTACAGCATCTGCACTTCAAAATCCTTCTTCCCGAAGCCTTCCGCGGATGCAAATTCGGCCAGCCGCCGTATCAGTGCAACATCATGCGTGCCGAAAGCGGCGCGCACACAGCGATTCTCCTTCTTGGCCCGTAGCATCTGCCTCCCAAGCTCGAAATAGCTTTCGTCTACATCTCGCTTGTGGGGATACGCGATTTCCGGCGGCTCGTTGTACGCCCCTTTGACCAATCGAATAGAGGGCCGCAGCGGCAGAAGTCTGGCCAGGTCATCCTTTGTTCGATAGAGATAAGCTTGCAGGCAAATACCAACATTGGGATGCGCCGTCAGCGCGCGGCGATAGAGATCCAGTGTCGCGTCCACATAGTTGCTTGCCTCCATGTCCACCCAGACGATGGAATCTTTTTGTGCGCGCTCAATAATGGCCCTCAAATGTTCGAAGCAGAGATCCGGCGAGAGATCCAAACCAAGTTGCGTCAGTTTGACGGAAATCTCCGCTCGCAGACCTTTTTCTCCGATGCGCTCCAGAACTTCGAGATAGTGTTCCGTAACCTGCTGCGCCTCGGAGCGGTCCTTGATGTTTTCTCCCAGATGTGTGAAGACCGTTCCGATCTTCTTGCCTCGCAGCGCCTCCGCCGCCCCAAGTGCCTCGTCCAAAGTTTCGCCGGGCATAAACCGGGACACTGTGCCGCGCACAAAGGAGTAATGTGTGGCGTGGTCACGAAGCCACCGATTCTGCGACGCAGCCAGCAACAGGGATCGCATCAAACTCATTCTCTTTGCGGCTCCTTTTTTGCCGCAGCTTCCACGTTCTTGACAGTTCTCCACTCCGCCCTGAAGCGTTGCCAAAAGTCAGCGGAATACTGCTTGCTTTCTGCTCGTATCAGGAAATCGCAAGCAAGCGCAATAGCACACCAGCCAGCACGCCACCCATGAGCGGTCCAATCACGGGAATCGGCGAATAGCCCCAATCCGAGCCGCCTTTGTCGGCAATCGGAAGAATCGCGTGCGCGATGCGCGGCCCGAGGTCGCGTGCCGGGTTGATCGCGTATCCGGTCGGTCCCCCTAGAGACAGACCGATGCCCCAGACTAGACTCCCCACGAGATACGGGCCAAGTCCAGCCGCGGGTCCAGCCGCGGAAACGTTCTTTGAAAAAATGGCGCCAACCACGAAAACAAGCACGAAGGTTGCAAAGATTTCGCTCAGCAAATTCGTCACTCTGTTGCGGATCGCCGGCGCCGTGCAAAAGCACCCCAGCTTCGCTGCAGCATCCGGCGTCTCCTTCCAATGCGGAAAGTAGTGCAGCCAGACGAGTGCCGCGCCCACGATGGCCCCAAGCATCTGTGCCGCAAGATAGGGAGCAAACTTGGCAAAATTGCCATCTCGCATCGCGAAGCCGATCGTCACCGCGGGATTCAGATGGGCGTCGCTGCTCCCACAAGCGATGGCCGTGAAAACGCCTGCCATCACCGCGAAGGCCCACCCGGCGGTAATCACCATCCAGCCGCCGCCCTCCGCTTTCGAACGTTTGAGCAGCACGGCGGCAACCACTCCATCGCCTAGCAGGACAAGAATCATCGTGCCGAAAAATTCACCGGCCAGCGGTGATGTCATAAATGAGCGCCTCCATCAGGATGCAATCCAGTCAAACGACCGTGTGACGGCTTTCTTCCATTGCCTGTACAGTTGCTCGCGCTCCGTTTCGGCGAGATGCGGCTTCCAGGTGCGATCGACCGCCCAGTTAGCTCGCAACTCTTCCAAGCCCGAAAAGAAGTTTACCGCCAGGCCTGCGGCATAGGCTGCGCCGAGCGCCGTCGTCTCTTGAATCACCGGACGTACCACTTCGCGGTTCAAGATATCTGCCTGAAACTGCATCAGCAACTCGTTCGCCACCATGCCGCCATCCACTCGGAGGCTGGCGAGACCGATATGCGAATCTTTCTCCATCGCCTCGACCACTTCCCGCGTCTGAAACGCCGTGGCTTCCAGAACTGCACGCGCGATGTGCCCTTTATTCGCGTAGCGCGTCAGCCCAGCGATGACGCCGCGCGCATTCTCCTTCCAATACGGAGCGTACAGCCCGGAAAATGCGGGAACGAAGTAAACGCCGCCATTATCTTTGACCGTTCGCGCCAGCGGCTCCACATCCGCGCTCTTTTCAATGATCCCAAGATTGTCGCGCAGCCACTGCACCAGGGCTCCGGTAATGGCGACGCTCCCTTCCAAGGCGTAATGCGCGGCCCCGTTGCCAAACTTGTAGGCCACCGTGGTAAGCAAACCGAAATTCGAGGGCACCGGCCGCTCGCCCGTGTTCATCAGCAAGAAGCAGCCTGTGCCATACGTGTTCTTGGCTTCGCCGGGACGAAAGCACGCCTGGCCCACCAGCGCCGCCTGTTGATCGCCAAGAATTCCCGTGACCGGAACACCTGCGATCGCGCCGATGGTTGCCTCGCCATAGAGTTCGCTGCTCGAACGCACTTTCGGCAGCACCGCGCGCGGAATATCAAACGCCGAGAGCAACTTTTCGTCCCAATCCAGTGTTCTTAGATTCAGGAGCTGGGTGCGGCTCGCGTTGGTGACGTCTGTTACGTGGACGCCGCCCAAGGGGCCCCCGGTCAGGTTCCAAAGGAGAAACGTATCGATATTTCCGAAAAGCAGCTCACCGGCAGTCGCCTTTTCCCGGACGCCAGGAATGTTTTCAAGCAGCCAGCGCAGCTTCAGGCTGCTGAAGTATGTGCTCAGCGGCAACCCGGTCTGCGGCCGGAAGCGGTCTTGCCCGCCTTCACTGGCGAAGCGCGCGACGTCTTCCGCAACCCGTGTGTCCTGCCAAACGATGGCATTCGCCACTGGTTTGCCGGTCTTGCGCTCCCAGAGGACTGTGGTCTCCCGCTGATTGGTAATGCCGATGGCGGCCAGATCAGAAGCGCGCAGCCCGCGCTGCTCGAGCGCTTCAGCGGTCACTTCTTCCGTGCGGCGCAGGATTTCCAGCGCGTCATGCTCCACCCAGCCCGGCTTTGGGAATATCTGCTCGTGCTCTTTTTGCGCTACCGCAGCTATCCGCGCCGACTGGTCAAACACCATGAATCGCGTGCTCGTGGTTCCCTGATCGATGGCGCCAATGTATTTTTTCACCGCACCGGTCCTTTTTGTTGACGCAGCAGCATACTACGCCCTTGTCAACCCTTGCTTCATGCAAATGGCTCCACGACCTGATCGGGCGCCCTTGCTCAGCCCGTTCTTCGACTGTAAACCGGCAATCCGCGTACCCCTTTTCAGGCCTGCTCTGCATCTAATGATATGGGATGGATAAAGGGAGTAATTGCCATGACTGCTAGAATTAATCCAAGGGGTCTTGCGCGCTTGCTCGGGGCACTTGTCGTGCTGTCTGGGCTCTTTGCGGCAACTGGCACGGCCGCAGGACCGGGAACCGTCAACTTGACAGTAACTGCCGTCGGCAAGAAGGACACCAGTCCGCCGGTCGTTACCAGGGACGACGTCCAGTTTTTTTTAAACAAAGAACGCACCCAGGTTGCCGACTGGAAGCACGGCGGAAAATTGTACCTCGCCGTCCTGATCGACGATTCGATGGACAGCAGTATCGCCAGCCAGTGGAGCGATCTGAAAGCCTTTCTCGCCGGTCAACCTGACACTACTTATATTTCTGTGGCCTACGCCCGCAATGGCACCGCCATGCTCGCCCAGGATTTCACCAACAACCACGAACTTGCGGCCAAAGCGTTGCGCCTGCCGCTCGGCGGCGGAGGTGCGTTCTCGAGTCCCTATCTCGCCCTTCTGGACCTGATGAAGCGATGGCCTTCTTCCGCGGACAAGCGCTCCATACTCCTGTTCTCTTCCGGCATCGACTATTTTCGCGGGAATTTTGGACCAACCAGCCCGGATCTCGATTCCACGATACAGCGCGCGCAAAAGCAGAATATCAACATTTGGACGATCTACGCTCCGGACGCGGGGCACCGGGGTCGCGGATTCTTTCTCTCTTCCAGAGCACAGTCGAATCTCAGCCAGCTCTCGGATGAAACGGGCGCCGAGTCCTATTATCTCGGCAGCGGCGCGCCCGTCACCCTGAAGCCTTATTTCGATGAACTCTCCACGCATCTCAGCAATCAATACCTCCTGACGTTCAAGGCCAACGGAGGAGCAAAAGGGCGCTTTGAGCGCGCCCGGGTTACGACGGAGCTACCCTACGTTGAATTTTTGGCGGCTTCGCAAGCCTTTCTGCCTGGCGTGAAATAAATGCTGAAATCAGTTTGCTCGAAAACCGGAAGGCGAGGACCGCTTGATCCGCGCCTTTTCACTTTGTCATCGGACCGTCAGTCTCGCACAGTTTTGCGTGGCCGAATGGAATCTACACTTCTCGAGGCGATGTAATTCTCAGTCGTCAGCGCTGCTCAGAACTGCCGCCCGCGTGGAATCGCGGATCACCAGTTCCGGGTTCATCTTGTGCCGCGAGATTTTCCAATCGCGCTTTTCCAGCCCGGCGTTGACGCCTTCCATCACAATATTCACCGCGAGGTTTCCCATCGCCTCTAGCGGCTGCCTTACGGTTGTCAGAGACGGCGCTGACAGCGAGGACAACGGCACGTCGTCGAAACCCACTACCGAGCAATTCTCCGGAACACTCACGCCCGCTTTGGTCAGCGCACGGATCGCGCCAAGCGCCGTCAAGTCGTCGAACGCCACCAGTGCCGTGAACCGCTTCTTGCGCTGCAGCAATTCTTCCGTGAACCGGTAGCCGCCTTCGAAGCCAGAGTTCGGATCGAAGGAATCGGGCAATTGCAGAACGAGCGCCGGATCGATCGCCAGTCCAGCCGAGTGTGCGAATTTCTGAATCCCTTTCCACCGCGGTGCGCTGTCGATCAGCATTTTCGGGCCGCGGATGTATGCGATCTTGCGGTGCCCCAGTTGATGGAGATGTTCGAGCGCGAGCCGCCCTCCCGCTTCGTTGTCCACCATCACCGAGCTGACGGCGTCTCCGGGCATCTCCCAGCCGATGGTCGCTGCCGTAATGTTTCTCTTGCTGAGGTCCGCGAGCAGTTGGATGTCCACGAAGAGCCAGTTGGCTACGACGATCAATGCCTCGACGTGATGTTCGAGAAGCATTTCCAGGTATCGCTCAAACCGGTTTCTCTGGTTGTGGGCGTCGGCGAAAATCTGGATGTACGATGATTGATAGAGCGCGTTCTCAATGCCCCGCAAAACCGGTGTGCAAAAGGGATCGGTAATATCGAAGAACATCACTCCGACGCTGTGGCTTCGTTTACTGCGAAGAAAACGCGCCATCGCGTTTGGCCGGTAGCCCAGTTTCTTCGCCACTTCTTCGATGCGTTTTTTCGTGGCCGGGGCGATGTACCGCGCCAGCGGCGCATTGTTCAGCACAATCGAAACCGTGGCGGGTGAGAAGCCGCTGGAATTCGCGACATCCCTCATCGTGATGGTCTGGTCCTTTCCGCTATGCCGTTTCATGCTTGCGCCTCTGGAGGCACTATCATCCGGTGTTTGCGGCTCGAATTGCAATGACGGTGCCTTCACGGTACCGCGCTCGTCCTACTCAGGGGGCGCTTCAAACGACATGGTTTTACGGAAACCGGATGTTTTCCAGGCCCCGTAAATCAACCCTACGGCCACCCACACGGCGCCAAGCTTTTTTGCCGGCATACTGAGCTGCAGGAAGATGTAGCCGCAAATCCCAAAGCCGAGCAGCGGCCACAGCACCGGCCAAACCGTTTTCCGCTCCGCGCGGAGGAAGTAACGCACGAAAGCCGCTGCGTTTACGCCCATGAAGGCGATGAACGCTCCGAAATTGAGCATCTCCGCGCCCCGTTCATAGGAGAGAAAGAACGAGCCCGTCAGCGCAATCGCGCCGATCAAAATAACGTTGTTTGCCGGAATATGCCGCTTCGCTTCGATCTTGCCGAAAAAATCCTTCGGCAAAGCGTCGTTTCGTCCCATGCCGTAGAGCAGCCGCGCAGCCGCCAACTGCGCGCCCATCCCGGAGCCAATATTGGCGATTAGAATTGTGAAATTCAGCAGCTGAAACAGGAAAAATCCGCCCACCTGCCTCGCCACCAGCGGAAACGCCGATTCCACTTGTTCAGCGGGAAACGGCTTTGAGCCCCACACGAGTTGCGCCGCGTATACTTCCAACGAAGACAAAACCCCTGTTACCACGCACACCAGAACGGTGGCTAGCAGGATGTTCCTCCGTGGGTTCTCCACTTCCTCCGAGAATGTCGAAATGGCATCAAAGCCGATGTACGTCAGCACGGCGATGGAAGTGCCGTGGAAAATCGAATTCAGATTGAAAGTGGCCGGATCGTAAAACGGCCGCGAAAAGAACCCCGCCCCATATTCGTGCAAGTTCAGCAAGAATCGGATCACAAATCCGAAGAACACGATCACCACGATGGTCATCCCGGCGGCCAGCACGTCGTTGATTCGCGCGGAGGTTTTCACGCCACGAAGGTTGAGCGCCGTAAAAGCCGTTGCGTAGAAAATCGCCAGCGCCCAGTACGGCACTCCCGGCAAAATATTCTGCGTCAGTTTGCTGCAAAGAATCGTGCAGATCAGCGGGTTGAGGATGTAGTCCATCACCATCGCCCAGCCCGTCAGGTAGCCGAGCCCCGGATGAATTTCCTGACCGACGTAGGTGTACGCGGACCCCGCGCTCGGATACACGCGCGCCAGCATCCCGTAACTGATTGCCGTGAACAGCATCGCCACCATGGCGATCAGAATGGTGGTCACTACGTGGCCGCCCGCCGCGTTATTCACGATGCCGTACAGCCCCATCGGCGCAATCGGCTGGATGATCACAATGCCGATGATGACCAGGTTCCACAACGTCAGTGAACGCTTCAGGCGCGGCCCGGAACTCGCAGTGCTCTCGTCGCTCAAGCAATTCTCCTTTTTCCTGAGGAACTCGATTTCATTCTGGCGTCACAGTAGCATGTGGGTCGAGCAAACTGTTGCAATCACGCCGTCCCGCGCCACGCTTTCATTCGCCTGTATTCAATCGTTTCAATGCTGACAGTGTGCGCAATCTTACTCCCCGGCGCAACTGCAAAAGTTTCCACCGCGCACCCGTTCATCCCGGTTCCATTTCTACTGTCACATTTTGTCCTGCACTTTCGTACAGGTCGAGAAATCCACAGGACGGTATCGTTTGCCTCACCCGCTCCTGTAAACCACGGCAACGGAGAGGCCTCCTGCGTAGTCTAATTAAGTAGACATCCGGCGCGGAGAATGTGGAAAAGTTCGGAATAACCCATGGGCGAGGCCCCTCTCACGAACGACCGCAGTAACACCACCATCTTCTTGGCGCATTTCGGGGTCTTTCTTTTTGTAGTTCTCGCCGCCTCCTGGCTTCGCCGCATCACTCTTCAGCCCGATGCCATACTTCAAGGTTACCTGCAGGTTGTCAGCGGCCTTCTGGCCTTTGTTTTCGCCGCCGTAACCCTCGTCCGTTTCCAGGGAACTCAGGATCGCATTTCGCTGATTCTCGGCGCTGGATTTCTCCTTTCCGGCGCTGTCTTAACGGCCACCAGCGTTCTCTTTTTTCAATTCTTTCCGGACGCCCCTCTGCGTCTCCTTTGGGCGCCCATCGCTTGGTGGATTGGCCGCATGGTCTTGGCGCTTCTGCTCGTCGTGGCGCTTCTCGTCGAGCGCTTCCTCCCGCGATCGCGGCACCCGCGCCGCGAAATTGCCGGCGCTCTTTTGACCGTGATCGTGTTGACCTACGTGCTCGCGGTCGCGCTTCGCGGCTTGCCGCCGGAAGTCTCTCGTCATCCCGGCGCCTTCTTTCCCAATCCGGAGCAATTGCTGCCGGGTGCAATTTTCCTAATGAGTCTCATCTGGTACCGCCGCCGTTTGTCCGTCGAAGATTCGGAGTTCGACCGCACCATTTATGCCGCGACCTGGCTGAACGTTGCTGCTCAACTCTCGGCCGCTCAATCCGCACGATTGCTGGACGCTCCATTCGTATTCGCCCAAGCTCTCATGGTGCTGGGCTACACCGTCGCGCTGGGTGGCGCCCTTCTCGATAACGCGCGGCTCTTCGAACAGGTTCGCCATCTGGCCGTCAGCGATCCGCTCACCGGCCTTGCCAACTACCGCCGCCTGCTGGATGTCCTTGAAAACGAGACGGAGCGCACCGATCGCAGCGGCCGGCCCTTCTCCGTGCTGCTTCTCGACCTGGATGGTTTGAAAATAATTAACGACAGCTATGGCCATCTCGTCGGCAGCCGCGCCATCTGCCGCCTCGCCGAAATTCTGCGCATTCACTGCCGCGCCGTCGATACCGCCGCGCGATATGGCGGCGACGAATTCGCCCTGGTTCTCCCGGAATCGGAAGAAGATGAAGCACACCGAGTCGCGAATCGCATTCGCGAAGTCATGGCCAATGACGATGAACCGCCGCGTCTCTCCGCAAGCATCGGCATTTCCATCTACCGCGGTGATGGCCAGCGAATCGAGAAACTGCTTTCGGAAGCGGACCAGAATCTCTACGCAGAAAAGGCAAAGCGGGGAAAGCCCGCTCCCGCCGCGCCCAATCCCCGCCGTCGTACCCCCAAAACCTAAACCGCTCGAGGTGTCTACCTATTTGTTCGAATAAGGAGGTTGATACTACTTTATCGTTTATCAGTTACTGGTATCTGATGGAATTGCCGTCGGCATCCACGACGTGCACCGTTCCGAGGTTTAGCTCGCGAATTCCGGCCTCCACCTTTGCAAGGTCCCCGACCACAACCCAGACCAATCGATCCGGGTTGAGGAAGGACTTCCCCGCGGTGGTGAGATCGTTTGTCGTCAGCACCCGCACCTTGGATGCATACGTCGAGTAGTAGTCGTCGGGCAAATGATATTGCACTATATTCTCAATCGCATCTCCGACCTCGGCCATAGTTTCGCGCGAACCCGCCAGGCGAAGAGTTCGATTGTCCTTGTCCTTATTGAGTTCATCCTGCGAGATGGGACGCGCGCCAAACACGTCGCGCAACTCTTTGTTGAGCTCAACGAGGGATTCTTTGGTCTTATCCGTTTGCACCGGCGCTTGCGTCACCCAGGCGCTGTCGCCGCGCGCAAACTGAAACGCCGTGCGAGCGCCGTAAGACCAGTGCTTGTCCTCACGGAGGTTCATGTTTACCCGCCCACCGAACGTTCCGCCCAGAATGTCGTTCCAGATTCCCAGCGCAATTTCCTGCGGGCTGTTGCGTGGCGGTGCGATCGTTCCCGCCAGGATAAAAGACTGCGCCGCGCCCGGTTTATCGATCAAATACACTTCGGCCTGCTTCGGCGCCGCTACGTTCGAAATGCTCTTCTTCGGCGTATTTCCTTGCTTCCAGGACGCAAAAGCCTTTTCGAGTTGCGGTTTAATTTCCGCCAACGTGGTGTCGCCCACGATCACCAGCGTAGCGTTATTCGGCCGGTACCACGTGTCGTGGAATTTGGCGATCGCGTCGCGCGTCAACTTGGCGACGCCTGCTTCGGTCAACTCCAGTCCGTAGGGATGGTCCTTGCCGTAAAGCACCGGGGTAATCACGCGGCCCGCCATCGCGCCGGGGGAAGTCTTCGCCCGTTGAATCGCCGCAATCTGCAGCTTCTGCTGGCGCGCGAAATCTTCCTGCGGGAACGAAGGATGGAGCAGCACATCGGAAAACAACGCGAGCGATGGCTCCAGCTTGCTCTTCAACGAGGAGAGATAAACCGTCGAACTGTCCAGCCCGGAAGCCGCCTCGAGCTCTGCTCCCAGCCTCTGAATCTCATCGCTGATTTGCAACGCGTTGTACTTGTCCGTGCCACTAGTTAGCAGCGAGGACGTCATTGCCCCGGTGCCCGGTGCCGAAGAACTGTCCGCGGAGGTGCCCCCATCCACGAGCATGGTGAAATCCACAAGAGGCAATTCATGGCGTTCCGCCAGAACTACTTTCAAACCATTCGAAAGCGTCATGCGTTCGAACGCTGGCAGCTTCACGTTTGGAGTCGCGGCGACTTGAGGGAGCTTGGAGCGGTCCGCGCCCGCGCTCGCTGCCTTGAACTCCGGATAGGGCGCCACTTCGAGCTGATAAAGACCATCGCTGAGCCAGCGCCGCGCCGCATCGCGCAAATCCTGAGCCGTCGCTTTGCGCACGCGGTCCAGCGAAAGCAGGTACTGTTCCGGATTTCCCGTGAATACCTGGCCGCGAGCGAGGATGTCGGATTTCCCGCCAAAGCCTCCGATGCGGTCGAGCCCGCGCACGAGATTCGCTTCATAGGCGGTCTTGACGCGCTCCAGCTCTTCCGCCGTTGGGCCGTCCTTCAGGAATTTGTCGAACTCTTCCTGCACATCCTTGTTAATGGGCGCCAGGCTTCCCCCGGGTTTCGCCGACGCACCAACAATGAACTGGCCGCCGATTTCGTTCGGATTGATGCCGCTGT
>WNFB01005640.1_pt1 | contig 11193 bp, 10 predicted proteins | sample 5400501 | NCBI WGS metagenome assembly WNFB01 (sample SAMN13153341, study PRJNA577476) | soil metagenome | isolation source: 200 cm saprolite under Douglas fir tree site 2 hole 1 | place: USA:California | collected 2015-04-18 | reverse complement strand
AACCGGTTGCGCAGAAATGAAGTCAGTACCACCCGCGTGAGCGAGTGGGCTCATTGCTCAAGCTCGCCGCAGTGAGTATTCGATCCGCCCGCTCACGCGGGCGGTACTGACCTCGCTGCGCGTAATCTGCGGATCATACATTCATAAGGAGACGGAGATGGAAATCAAGAAAGTTGGCGTGCTCGGGTGCGGGCTGATGGGTTCCGGCATTGCGCAGACCGCCGCGAGCGCGGGCTTTGAAACCACCGTGCGCGAAGTTTCGGACGAGCTGTTGCAAAGAGGCTTCGCGTCGATCGAGAAGTCTTTGGAAAGATTTGCCGAAAAGGGGACGATTACGGCCGAACAGCAAAAGCAGACGCGCGATCGTTTGTTCGGGACGACTTCGTTCGATGACCTCTCTGATTGCGACATCATCATCGAAGCAATCATCGAGAACCTGGAAGAGAAGCAGAATACCTATCGCCAGCTGGACGCGCTCTGTAAGCCGGAAACGATCTTCGCCTCGAATACTTCTTCGCTTTCGATCACCCAAATGATGGTGGCGACTTCGTCCGCGCGTCAGCAGCGCTTCATCGGCATGCACTTTTTCAATCCCGTTCCGATCATGAAGCTGGTTGAAGTCGTGCGCACGATTCTCACCGATGCTGCCGTTTACGAACAGGCCGTGGCGTTCGGAAAAAAGCTCGGCAAAGTTCCGGTGCGCGCGAGCGACAAAACGGGATTCATCGTGAACCGTCTGTTGGTGCCGTACTTGCTGGACGCGATTCGCGCTTTGGAAGAAGGCGTCGGCTCGATCGTGGATATCGACATCGCGATGAAGCTCGGCTGCGGCTATCCGATGGGGCCGTTTACGCTCGGCGATTTCGTGGGGCTGGACACGACCTACTACATCGCGGAAATCATGTTCAATGAATTTCGCGAAAAGCGCTTTGCGCCGCCGACGCTGCTGAAGCGGATGGTGATGGCCGGACTATACGGCCGCAAATCAGGCCGCGGGTTTTACGACTACACGAAAGACGCGAAGAACCCGACGCCGATGAATCTGGTCTAGCAATCAGCCACGAAGAGGCACAAAAGGCGCAAAGAGAATTGCAATGAATGAATTTCCCCCTTTTGTGCTTCTTGTGCCTTTTTGTGGCTGCAATTTTCTTTGTCACAGCCACGTTTCCGCGTTCAATTGTGGCTTGTAGATCGCGCTTTCGATTACAATCACCGACCATGTGCACTGACAGACGAAATTTCTTGCGCCTTTCCGCTGGAGTTGCCGGGGCTACGCTGCTCGGCAATCAGCTTTCTTACGCCCACACCGACGACATCGATGCGATTCAACAGCGTCAGGACACTCCTGACGTGATCAAGAACCTGCGCCGCATGACTGCCGACGTGGTGCCGATCACCGTCGACGAACGCAAGGCGCGCATCGCGAAAGCGCAGCGCCTGATGGCCGAGCACAAGATCGACGCCATCTACATCGAGTCGGGAACCAACATGTATTACTTCACCGGTATGCGCTGGGGCCAAAGCGAGCGCATGTTCGCGGTTGTCATCCCGCAGCGCGGCGAACTCGCCTGGGTTTGTCCCAAGTTCGAAGAAGAACGCGCGCGCGAGTTGATCAAATTCGGCAACGACATCCGTACCTGGGAAGAAGACGAAAGTCCTTATCGTCGCGTCGCGCAAATCATCAGCGATCGCGGCATTCGCACGGGGCGCATCGGAATTGAAGAGCGCGTGCGCTTCTTTCTTTTCGACGGCATTCGTCAGGAGGCGCCGAAGCTCGATTTCGTCAGCGCCACACCTGTCACTGCCGGCTGTCGCCTGTTCAAGTCGCCGGCTGAGATCGCGCTGATGCAGAAAGCGAACGACCTCACGATCATCGCGTATCGCGCTACCTGGGCGACGATGCACGAGGGTATGACGCAACAGGAATTCGTCGGGAACTGCGCCACTGCGTTTCGCAACCTCGGCGTGCAGGGTGGAATCTTTTGCAGCTTTGGCAAGTACACCGCGTTTCCGCACGGCAGCAGCACGCCGCAGATCCTGCATGACGGCGACATGGTTTTGATGGATGATGGCTGCAGCGTCGAAGGTTACCAATCGGACATCACGCGCACTTTCGTCTTCGGAAAACCCACGCAGCGCCAGCGCGACGTTTGGGAAATCGAACGCAAGTCGCAGGACGCCGGCTTTGCCGCCGCGAAGGTGGGCGCGCCGTGCGAAGCGGTGGATGCGGCCGCGCGCAAGGTCCTTACCGACGCGGGCTTTGGTCCCGACTACAAAACTCCGGGCCTCCCGCACCGCACCGGCCACGGCATCGGGCTCGACGGTCACGAATGGACCTACTTCGTGCGCGGCAACAAGACGCCGATTCAGCCGGGCATGTGCTTCAGCGACGAGCCAACGATCGTGATCTATGGCGAGTTTGGAATTCGTTTGGAAGATTGTTTGTACATCACTGATAACGGTCCCAAGTTTTTCACCGATCAGAGCCCTTCGATTGACAAGCCGTTCGGCTAAATCAGGTAAAAGGTTTGTGTGATGTCCGAGAGATTTCCGGACCCCTGACTCAAGCGCGGGACCCGTTAACGACGAATTCCGCCGCCGGTCCGCTTTCTTCTTTGGTTTTCTGGAAAGCACCCTCAATTCACTCTTGGAAGCCTGATCTCTTTAGCCCTTTCATCAGAACGTAGCCCGCGGTACCGGATGAGAAATATCGGCAAGGCCACAATCACTTCGGGACGCAATTAAGTGGTTACCAGATTAACCGCAAAACAAAGGAGACAATCGAACCATGAAGCTTTTTTCCAGAATAACCCTTAGCTTGGCGGCGCTCGCATTCATCGGTGTGACGAGCGGCACTGCTTTCGCTGACGGCATCGTTCTTGTTAGCCCCGATATACAGAAACTAGTGCCACCGCTGGCGGCGCTGAATCTTCAGCACCACGGAAACAATACGACCGAATCGGGAGGAGTGAGCTTCACCGGCAGCGGAGATCTCGCTTTCGGAGATCTCAGTGCTGGCCCGCATCAGCACACCGTATCGTTGACCGACCTGGGCGTTGGGCGGGCAAGTGACTTACAGGTGCTCCTGAATATCAACGAAGCAAACGGCCTGGACAAGGCTCCGATTACGATCGATTCGCTGGTTTTGACCGCCTACGACGGTGGGGGCAACGTGGTCTTCTCTGCGTCCCTTGTCAACGGACCTGTGACTTTGGATCAGTTCAGGCACGGACAGGGTGCGAACTCAGATTTTGCCTTCGGCTTAGACGCCGAAGCGGCGGCTCGATTGCAGGCCGCGATAGATGCAAATGGGAACCTGATGCTTGGATTGTCCGCGGCCCTCAGTAATGTGAATGGCGGCCCGGAAAGATTTTCTTATGGTGGCGCTGCAAGCCACGCGCCTGAACCGGCGACGATGGTGCTGCTCGGCACCGGCCTGGCCGGTCTTGCCGCCGCAGTGCGACGACATCGCAAAGCCGCAGCGAACAAAACAGACGTCTGAGATAACACTTGCCAAGGCGGCGTTGATTCGCCGTAAGAAGATTCGGGATGGCGACGAGCCGGAGTGCCTGAGGGCACCTCGGCTCGTTGTCTTTTGAGTCTAGTGATTCTTCACGGGCATCGCCTTCTGAGGGCAAAGACTCGAATCGACGAAATTACACGAAGTCCCACGAAGGGAATTCTCTGTGGCACGCTGTCTATTGACAAGCCGTTCAGGATGAGATTGGATCAATGCCTTGCCGAGCCATAAATGATAAGACAGCGAACGTCAAGGGAAAATGATCTAGAGGTCGTGAAGGAGGAAGACAAATGAACAGCCCGACTACTTCATTCCTGGTACAGCAACTTGCCTATTCGAGTCTGGCAATTGTCGTCTATTTGGTGGGCTTGGTTCTGGCGGTGATATTTATCAAGAAGTATCCCGTCCCGGCAATTCTCACTCTACTCGCCGCGGTAATCTTGCTCGTCAACGTTCTTGGAACCGCCGGCGCGCAAACATATCTCATGCGTCTTCGTTTCGAATCCAATTGGACGATAGCCCAGTATGGCGACATGATGAGTTTAGTTTCCATCATTGGAAGCATATCGAGGGCTTTGGGTTCAGCGCTTTTGCTGGCCGCGGTATTCGTCGGGCGAAAGAGCAAGACCATTCAGGTATGAAGAGTGCCAAGGCGGACAGATTTGCTCCGCCAGACACTTCATGCTAAAAGAAGCCCGCAACTAGGTCTCGCTCGACGAATGGATCAGCCATGAGCAGTCTCGCTCCCAAATTCTGAATCCTTAGCTGAACTCAAACCTGGAGGCAATAGACAATGAAGAATCTCCTGTTCGCTCTGCTGCTTTGTTTCGCTCCTATCGTTGTCGCGGCCGCGCCGCTGAAGGTCGTTAACGTCAGCGCTCCTGCGATCAACTGCGTCTTCAATCCGACCTGCACGGTTACCGTCAACGACACGTCGGACAACGTCTCGATGAGCACCGGCGGCACGGGCTTTTTTCAATCACGGACCTACCCGGGCGCGCCGGGAGCACCAGCGGCGGGGCTGTTCGCTTACGAGTATCGCCTCGATCTGCGCAATGCAGTCGGCGCAACCGCGATCTCGTGCATCGACTGGATCTCGATGAGTTTCGGTCCGGTAGTCAGCACGCTGGATTTCAACGGCGATCGGAAACCCGATCAGGTCTTTGTAGTAACGGGCGGTGGGATTGGCACGATCGGGATCGCGTCCGCGATTCAGACCGGAAGCAATATCAGGTTCAATTTCACTGCGCCGGTGTGCGAGGGCGGCGCCCCCGGAAGGGGCGACAGCAGCTTCTTCTGGGGTTTGGTTTCCAAGGCGCCTGCGAAATTTGTCACCGCGACGCTTCACGAACCAGGCGGCGCCACGCACGTCGTCAAAGCGCGCTCGCCGAAATAGAAATTGCAAACAGACTAAAAGAACAACCGAACTACGGTGGCGCAAAGTAGCCGGGGTCACCTCATGACGAACTGAAAGTTCTGGCGACGGTTGTTATTATTCACCAGCGGCTGCACGCCCAGCACGCTTTGCACGATTGACAGTTTTGCGTTGAGCCGCGGTTCCGACAGCAGAAACTTGTCGGCGGTCATCCGCGCGCGATCGAAATCGATCTTCGCCAGCGACGCCAACTCCTGCCCGTAACGCGCGATCATGCCGACCAGTTCGCTATCGCTTCGCAGCGACAGTTCGCCGTCCTGAAAGATCTCGACTTCAAACCCGTTCAGCACCTGCGCGGCCGACAGCAGCTCGTTGAGCTGCGCGATGCCCGGCTCCAGCACCTCAAAGCTTTTCTTCGAATCGAGTGCGGTGTACGCGTCGGCAACTTTGATCTGATCTTCGAAGTCTTTGTAGCTGATCGCCTTCTTGCTGACCAGATTCCGCGCGTCATCCAGGAACCGCAGCGCCAGCTTCGGATTGTCCTTCTGCGTCGCCGTGGACAGTTCGATCAGAAACTTTACGCGGTCTGAATCCGACGGCAAGGCCGCCAGCTTCTGTCTGATCTCGTTGAGCTTTTCCGGCGTCGGGTTGATCGCCGCGCGCTTGAAATCCACTGCCTGCATGATCGAATTGCGCGCTGACTCGTCGAGGTGATCGCTGGCGATTTGCACCGCGCGATCTGTGTTGCCTTCGTCCACGGCTTTCTGCGCTGCCTGCTGATAGAGGCGCGGTTGCATCTGCGGCGGTGCGACGTTCGCCGCCGCTACCAGGCTATCGCTGGTGCCCTGCTGCATCAGCGTTCTCATCTGGTTAAGGCCGGCCATCTGGGTGTTGTTCGTGCCCAGATCGCTCAGCTTCTGGCGTACGGTCGGCGCGCGTTCCGGCAGATACTGATCGATCTGCGTCAGCATCGTCTGCAAACCAAACAACAACATGCGCGCGTTGTTCTGTCGCACCTGTGCTTCGTCGGGCGGATTCTGTTGATTCTGCGGCGCGGCGCGCATTGGGCCTCGGCCGCCGCCGCCGGGAAAATTATTATTGCCGGGACCGAGCGAAGTAGTGGTCAGCGCGGCCGCGATCACGTTATCCATCAAATCGTGATACGCCGATTCGCTCAAGACCTGAGGCGGGCTGTCTTGCGAATTCGAAGTTTTCGTGCCGCCGGCAGTATTCGTCGAAGTGTTTGCCGGACGTGGACCTGGAGCGAGCAGGCCGATCGCCACATTGTCGGCATTGCGATTGGCCAGGAGCGTGTCCGAATTCAACTTGCTGAGCGCTTTGTCTGAAAGTTTCTTGAACGCTTCTTCGTCTTTGGTTTGAAGCTGGGCCAACACGGTGCTTATCGAGGCGGGATACTCTCCCTTGTCGAGCGACTCAATTGTCTTTTGATAAGCCAACTTTGGTTCGGTCGCCGCAATTGTCGAGAGCAACATTTGCTCTAGCGCGTTTTGCGAAGGAGGGCCGAGACGTCTGCCATTCGCGGCGTTGTCGGTTTGTTGTTGCGTCGAACGCAGTAGCTGATACCCAAGTTCGCCGTCGTGTCGCCCGGCAGTGAGCACTAATTCCTGCCGCAACTGATTCAGTGCCTGCATCTCGTTGCGGTCGGTTCGATCGACGTCGATGTTCATCTGCGCCAGCGCCGCGCCGGCGTCAACAAACAACCCGCGCGCACGCGTGGCGCTGTGCTCCCAGAGCATGTCGCCCGCCGCGATTTGCACGCGAATGCGATTCTCTGGCAGCTTCAACGATTGCGCTTCCGCGATCACCTGTTCCAGCAAAACGGTGGCCTTGCGTTCCAGCTTCGCCTTTTCTTCCTGCTGCTGTTGCGGGTCAGGCGATGCCTGTGCGGTTGCGGATTGAGAAGTCGCATCCTGCGCGACTGAGGATGCGGCGACGGTCAGAATGAATCCTGAAGCGAGCAAAAGGACAATCCTTTTAGTTGGCATTGCTGTTTACCTCGAAACACGAACGTGTGGGTCGGCCCTCGATGGTTAGTTGTCTGCAAGCTTAGACGGTAACGGAGCGGATTTGGTTACCCAAAGGTTTCGGAAAGCTCGCCGAGCATACCACGGCGCGGCGCTGCGACGGGTGTTCAGAGTACCGACTTTAGTCGGGTTTTTTCGTCGCAGGAAAAGCCCAACTGAAGTTGGTACTCTAACGCCGGTGGGCTGAGCGACTCTTGTTTGTTTGCCGTCTTCTTAACCCCGGATTTACTTGCCGCTGTGGTCTGCGCTAAGGTTGGCGAGCTCGGTAAGGATCTTACCTTTTGGACATGGAGCCAAATAAATGGAGCAAAGAAGCGTAACGCATCATCGCTGGGCCGACATCCCGAAAGAGAAACTGTCGGACGTTCTGGATCGCAAACTAATCACGGGCGACCGCATGATGCTGGCGCACGTCTATCTGAAGAAGGGCGCGGTCGTGCCGCGACATTCGCACGAGAACGAACAAATTACTTACATCCTCGAGGGTGGTCTGCGGTTCTGGATTGGCGCGGATGAATCGGAAGTGATCGACGTGCTGGCCGGCGAGGTTTTGCACATTCCTTCCCACGTCCCGCACAAAGCGGAGGCGCTGGAAGACACGCTCGATGTGGATGTCTTCAGCCCGCCGCGACAGGATTGGCTCGACAAGACCGATGACTACTTAAGACAGAAGTGATTTGGAGTGCGCTGACTTGTCAGCGCTTTGGTAAAGCCGCAACAGGTTGCCGCACTCCAAACCAGAGCGAGCGATCAATATGAGTGACCAATGCCCACATCTCGATCAAGTTAAGGAAGTAACGCCGACCGCGAAGGGTTGTGAAGATTGTCTAAAGATAGGCGACGTGTGGATGCACTTGCGCCTGTGCATGACATGCGGCCACGTCGGCTGCTGCGACTCTTCAAAGAACAAACACGCCACCCGCCATTTTCGCGAGACCAATCACGCGATTATCAAATCATTTCAACCGGGTGAACAGTGGGGCTGGTGCTATGTCGATGAAGTGATGTTTGATGAGTTGTGAGTTCGGTACAGAACCCCGACTCGTCGGGGTAGCGAGTCGCAAGGCTTCTGCGATTCCCGATTTCGGAGGAACAGTATGCAGCTATCAACGAAAAGGCTTTCAATCTTCGCGTTGGTTCTTTGCTTCTTGGCGGTCGCTGCGGTGGCGCAACAAGCGCCGCGCGGCATCACGCCGGAAGACTACTATGCGTTTGAATTTCTGAGCGACCCGAATATTTCGCCTGACGGAAAGTTCGTCGCGTACGTGGTGACGAAAGTCGATCGCGCGCAGAATCGCCGCAACGCTTCCGTCTGGATGGTCGCGACAGATGGCAGCCGCGTGCCCTGGCCGTTCACGACCAGCCCGCAATCATCAAATTCGCCGCGCTGGAGTCCAGACGGAAAGTCCCTCGCGTTTCTCTCGTCGCGACCGGAATCAACACCGTCGGCCGCTTCGCAAACAGCGACGGCTGCGGAACCACCGCGCAATCAGGTTTACCTGCTGTCGATGAACGGCGGCGAAGCCAGACGCATTACGAATCTCAAGAACGGCGTGAGCACGTTTCGCTGGTCGCCGGATGGAAGTCGATTCGTTGTCGTCAGTCGCGTTGGGCCCAGTGATAGCCGGGCCGATAACAAAGATCGCAGCGACGTGCGTCATTACAAGAACACTTCTTACAAATTCAACGACACGGGCTGGTTCGATGACCGGCGCACACATCTGTGGGTTGTCGATATGAAATCGGGCAGCGCAAAACAAATCACCGAAGGCAACGATTGGAACGACAGCGACCCGCAATGGTCGCTGGACGGGATCCGCATCGCTTTCGTCTCGAATCGCACCGGAAAGGAATACGACGAGAATCGCAACACGGATGTGTGGGTTATCAACGCTGAAGGCGGGCAACTCACGAAGATTTCCGATCACGAAGAAGCAGACAATCAGCCGCGCTGGTCGCCAGATGGCAAGTGGATTGCGTTCACCGGTGAAGTGCACGATCGCGATCATCCGAAAATCTGGCTGGCGCCCGCGATTGGTGGCGCGCCGTCGGTGCTGGCAGCGAACGACCTGGACCTGATTCCCGGCGGACTGGAGTGGTCGGACGACGGCAAGTCGATCTATTTCGAAACTGGTGTGAAAGGCGAGAACCATTTGTTCCGCGTCGATCTCGCAACGAAATCGGTTGCGCAGGTCACCTCGGGCGCGCGCGCCGTGCGAGGCGTTGATTTCAATTTCACCACCAGGACGATTGCTTATACGGCTAATGACTTCAAGCACCTCGACGATCTTTACCTCGCTGATCTAAACGGCAAGAACGAACTGAGGCTGACTAGTCTGAATGAAGCGTTGTGGAAGCAACTGCAACTCGCCGACGTCGAGCGCTTCACTTACAAGAGCGCCGACGATTGGGACATCGACGGTTTTTTGGTAAAGCCGATCGGCTGGCAGGAAGGCAGGAAGTATCCGCTGATTCTCAGCATACACGGCGGACCCGCCGGACAATACGGCGTCGATTGGTATCACGAGTTCCAGGTTTACGCGGCGAAAGGCTACGCGGTGCTGTTTCTGAATCCGCGCGGTTCGACCGGCTATGGCCAGAAGTTCGAGCGCGGGATCGCGGGCGAATGGGGCGGCAAGGACTATCTCGATGTGATGAACGGTCTCGATGCAGCACTGAAAAAATACCCGTGGATCGACACAGATCGCATGGGCGTGACGGGCGGCAGCTACGGCGGCTTTATGACTAACTGGATTCTCGGTCACACCGATCGTTTCAAGGCGGCGGTTACACTGCGCAGTCTCTCAAACTTTATTTCCGACGATGGCACGCGCGACGGCGCTTACGGCCACACGCCCGATTTTGGCGGCGACATCTTTCAGAAGTTTGATCTCTATTGGGAACGTTCGCCTTTGAAGTACGCGAAGAACGTCAAGACGCCGACGTTGATTTTGCATTCAGACAACGACTATCGCGTGCCGATCGAGCAGGGCGAGCAATGGTTTCGCGCGCTCAAACACTTTGGCGTAACGACGGAAATTGTTTTCTTTCCGCGCGAGAACCACAACCTCACGCGCACCGGCGAACCGAAGCATCTGATCGAGAGTATGAACTGGCAGCTCTACTGGTTCGACAAGTTTCTGAACGGAAACACGAGCGCCGTGCCGCCGGATGCGAAGTGAGTATTTGTCAGAACCGCCTGCGGTAGCGGGCGGTTGATCTTCCGGATCAACGCGCTCGTTAATTAGAGATCAACCACCCGCTACCGCGGGTGGTACTGACTCACTTGATCTCGTCCAGCCTGTCTTTCGCTTGCGCAATCATCCAGCGGAGTCTGGTCAGGTCTTCCAGAGCCAGCAAAAGACGCGTCCGCTCGAAGAAGCCAACTTCGACGGCTACGGCGATGCCGCCGGTCAATTGCTTAAAGACGATGACCTCAAGGTCCCCGCGCGTGCGATAGCGCGCTTCAAAGTGAGTGAGCTTGGTGATCGTCTCGTCGGCTTTCGCTACCGTATCGATGCTTTTGATCAGCGGATCGATCTCTTCATAATCGATCAAGGATCGAATCTCGTTTGTCGGGCCGGCAGTATCAGGAGTGACCGTGATCACGACTCCCGTTGCGCGCTGCGAGTTCCGCGTGTCACGAATCTCGGTTGCTTCAACGCGGGCCGAACCGGTCTGTACCCGCAAGGTCCCAACCCACGTGTGCCCTTTGATCAGAACAGTCTCCAACCGCCCCTCGATTTCTTCAAGCTTGTTTCTTGGCTCGTAAAACTGCGGATCCCGCGGCGGCGGCAGGCGTTCCCAACGTCTTTGCGCACAAACCGAACCGCACGACGCGGCGATCATTAAGGCAGCGAGAATCAGCGAGCGAGTCAGGGTCATGGCTTCACCTCTTTCTCTGTTTCAACTTCCGAAGAACGGTGGAGAGCTTGGGAGAGGATAACCTGCGGATTGTAACTCAGGAAACTGTAGTAGGTTCCAAAACTTTGAGAAACACCGGCAGGGATGCCGTTGGTCCGCAGGCAAGATGCCTGCGCTCCAAGGCTACCGCTCCTTCGCCATCAGCGGTTCGGGCTCTGGCTCGAGTGGTCGCGCACCATTGGCGATCGGGAGCGGAGGAGGAGGATTGGCGACAAACTTCTCCAGCGCGGCGTCGACGACTTCGTTGATGCGATTGACCGGAACGATCTCCAGCTCGCGGCGCACGTCTTCGGGAATGTCTTCCAGGTCGGCTTCGTTGCGCGCGGGCA
>WNFB01005639.1_pt1 | contig 11196 bp, 5 predicted proteins | sample 5400501 | NCBI WGS metagenome assembly WNFB01 (sample SAMN13153341, study PRJNA577476) | soil metagenome | isolation source: 200 cm saprolite under Douglas fir tree site 2 hole 1 | place: USA:California | collected 2015-04-18 | reverse complement strand
TGCCACAGGTCTCCCAGTAGACGAGATTGCCGCCATCCACCTCCAAGACGCCCTGCTCGTACGGCTCGATCTCCGGATACAAATCGGTCATGACTCACCTGCTTCTCGTTCCTCAACTGTGCAGAACGCTCTGTCGATGTGATGCATATCGTTGTCGGTACTGGCCGGAGCCAACGATGATTACACCGCGAGCGTCGCATCAGCGGATCAGCTCAGTTCCCAACCTTCTCGTGAATCAGGATCGCCTTTTCCCATGCGGCAACCAGTATATCACACAAGCTGTCATCATCGAAAGTGGCACAGATCCCGCATAGTTTACAAATCTAGGCAGCGACCCTGAAATATAGAACATGTAAGGGCCTTCTCATTTCAAGCGGATTAATCCCGCAGGTAATGGTTGGTCTGTGAGCCAGGCGCGGGTGACCGCGTTGAACAGATCAGGCCGGTGGAGATTCCAGGAATGCTCCTCTGCTGCACGTTTGCTGAATGCGACCAGATACCCCTGTCCAGCGGGTAACGTAGCCGCAAGATCACGAGCAGATTGGCGCACAATCGGCAATTCGTGTTGACCAGCAACGATGAGAGCTGGCACCTGCACCTGGTCCAATCCTGGTGGAATGCGGAAGCGTTGATTTTCCAGTATCATATGGGTAAAGGAGGCGGCGGTCATCCGCCTGGTGTCCTCGCGCACCTGGCGAAAATACTGCTCGGGAATGGCGTTCCCGTAACGCATATTGAGGCGAACATACGCGTCAGAGCCTTGAAAGGGGGCAGCAAAGAGGGTAAAAGTCAGCGCAAGGGCACGAGGGCCGAGGAGACCAACACCAGGCAACGGATGCACCAGGGCACTGCTGATGATGGCATGATCCACCACCTCAGCCGCGCTGCCGAGAAGTTGCACCACGACCTGAGCTCCTTCAGAAAGACCTATCACATGGGCACGCCTTCCATGTGCCCGCTCACGGATGAATTCTGCCATACGACGAGCGGTATCCGCGATGGTAAAAGGCCGGATCGCGGCGCTCAGTCCGTGTTCGGGCATATCGGGGATCAGGCAATGATAGGTGTCCTGCAAGGCCTCGACCTGCGGGTACCACATCCAGCCGCTGACCCCTCCTCCGTGCAGGAAGCAAATCGTTGGCGCAGTGGTCGCCCCGCATTCGCGGACACTCAAGTCAGCGACGGTGACCGGTGAGAGTGTTTCAAACAAAGTCTATGCTCCTCTGCTGTGCCATGCTCTGCGGTAGAAGTGTACCACACTGTAAGCGAGCAGGCCAACGCAGAGCCACCCAAGACCAGCCAACACTCCCGTCCATCCACTGGTCACGAGCAACACCAGGCATCCGCCGAACGCGAGCGGGAGCACGACCTGTGGAGCGGGAGTACTAAATGCTGGTGGCGGCCCACCTCGACGGCGAACGATCACCAGTGCTATCAGCGTGAAGAGGAAGTGCAGCACGTACAAGAAGCCACCCACGGATGCCACCAGCGCCACCGAACCGGTGAGGGCGACGAGAGCCAGCAAGATCCCATTGAGCATAACGGCTACCCAGGGCACACCCGTCGTGGGGTGGACTCGAGCTACCGGACCAGGGAGCAATCCATCACGGGCCATGGCAAAGGCAACTCGCGACGTGACGACCAGAACTGCATTGCCCGTTGCCGCGGTGGTCAGAATCGCTGCTGCCGCCGTGAACTGCCGGCCGGTGGAACCGAGAAACTGCGTTGCCGCTGCGGAGAGGGGGGCGGATGATCTTCCCAGTTCGTTCCATGGAAGCGTCCCAAGCGCGACGAAGGTAACCAGCAGATAGAGACCCAGGACCACGAGCAGCGTCAGCAGGATTGCCCTGGGCAGGTTGCGCTCAGGAGAGGCGACCTCCTCTCCAGCTGCTGCCACCATGTCGAAGCCGCCAAAGGCCAGGAAGGCCAGCAGGGTCGCCACGGCAACTCCACCGGGTCCAAATGGCAGAAACGGCGTGAACTGTTCAATGTGGACGTGCGGCAAACCCAACACGCTGAAGCCAAGTAACGCAACAATTGCTATTCCTATCACCAGGCTCTGCACCAGGCCGGAGAGCCGGACGCCGATGAGATTGATTATGGTGCTGATCCCGATCAGAGCCAGCGCGCCAAAGACAGGGGGCAAGCCCGTCAACGAGTGGAGATATCCCCCGAACCCCAGGGTCACATAGCCACTAATGAAGATGTACGCTCCCCAATAGCCCCAGCCCATCAAGAAGCCCCAGTGCTCACCAAGCAGTGCTCGTACGAAGGCGTATCCACCACCGGCCAGGGGATAGCGGCAGGCAAGTTCAGCATAGGGCAGCGCGATCAGCAAGGACACGCCAAAGGCGAGCACAAAGGCCAGGAGCGCGCCCGGCCCGGCTCGTCCCGCCGCTGCACCGACCAGCACGAAGATCCCGCCGCCAATCGTGCCACCTACGCCAAGTGCGACCACTTCACGGAGGGAGAGCACCCGGCGAAGTTGGTGCGACCCATGCTCGGAAGGAACGCCAGTGCTGTTATGTTCCACGTCATGCATCCTTCCTGTCCCTCCGTCGTTTGCTTGTCCGGAGCGTGCTGCCTCTCTTAATCACCTGCCCGAGGAGGAGAAAATTCGGAAAGTCCGCCGCTCTGCCAATGAAGTTTCCCGAATGCGATATTCCCGCATCTTCTACCAACAGCGTTTTCATCTGAAGAGAGGACAGATGCTTCCGCAGTTTCTTGAGATCGGTCCCGTAGTGCAGGTCACCAAAGGCTTCAGGGGTCCAATGATACTTGTGCGTGTGTGCATCGACGATGAGCATATAGCCGCCTGGGCGCACCACACGACGCAGTTCTTCAAGGACGGTGCGAGGACTTACGACGTGGTGCAGGAGCATATGACACATCGCGACATCCACGGAATCCGTTGCGAGGGGGAGTTGCTCGGCCATCCCCTCGCGGAAGGAGACATGCTGGTACCCGGCCTGCGCCATCTTCTCCCCGGCCCGTGTGAGCATGGCAGGTGCGCAATCCACGCCGATCACGTTGCCCACAAGCGGAGCCACCATGCCTGCGAGGTAGCCCGTGCCTGTTCCGGCATCAAGTACTGTCATGTCCTGGTGCCAGGGAAGGAGCCCGGTGAGCCGTTCCTGGAGCTCGGCCTCGTAGGCGCTCGCCACATAGGCATCCCAGGTAGGGGCGATCCGCTCAAAATAGTCTCGTTCGTGCGTTTCGATATGCTGCAACTGTTCCTCAGGCGAGGCTGTCAGATTGAACCGGATCAAGGCATCGAGATGCTCGAAGATCTCTTCGTCGGCGGGAAGAAGGTCCTTGAACCGCCGTCGCAAGTACTCCCTTTGCAGGAGCTTGCGCGCCCGCCACAGCTCGGTTGAGAGCACGGGTTCCGTTGCCCTCGTACGCAGAGCGATCTCCTGGAGAGGCAACCGCTCAATTTCACGCCAGAAGAGCAGACGCTGGTACTTCTCCGGCAAGGCGTGGAAGGTCTCTACGATGACTTGCAGTATATCTTTGCGTTCGAGCAGGGTTTTGAAGGTCGTGGAGTCGCTGGCGAGCGTCGCCAACTCCTGCGAATCGAAGGGAAGATTGGCTTCTGACGCTGTGTGTTGATGACGGTAGGTATCAATCAACAGGTTTTTGGCCACGCGCATTAACCATCGCTGTGGATGTTGAAGCTGTGTGCCTGATGCGAGCGTAATGAGGAGACGCACAAACACTTCATGGCAGAGATCCCATGAAGCTTCTCGGTCAGCAAGATGCTCCGCAAAGAAACGCACGATATCCTTGTGATACAGGGTATACAGCTCTTCGACAGAATTGGTGAGCGTATCCATCATCCAGTTCACCTCCTTCATTTGTACGTAGTAATAGACGTTTTGATCTGGTGCATCTCAACATGAAATCAGGCTAGAAAAAAGCCACACCCACTACCCCAGGGCGCAGGCTCCCACGATAAATCGGGGAGCTACACGCCCCTACTAACCGCGACACACGACGGTCGGCACGACCGTCGTGTGGAACGACACTTGTCTCCGTTGTCTCCAATGTCTCCAATGTCTCCAATGTCTCCGATGTCTCCGATGTCTCCGATGTCTCTGATGTGTCTGATGTATCTGATGTATCTGATGTATCTGATGTATCTGATGTTTCCGTGCTCAAAAAACCTATCTGTAAAAAACCCGCCACCCCAGGGCGCAGGCGGATGCGATAAATCGGGCGGACGCGATAATGCATATTGACAAATTAATACGGACATGCCATTGGGTTCGCCGGGCCGATAAATCGGCGGTGGGCACGATAAATCGGCCCCTACAGGGTGTCCGGGGTATTTCGTTAAGGCAAGGTTCAATTTGAAGAAAAGTACTTGACAGCTTGAACAGTCACACCGTGTCACCCTGAGCGCAGCGAAGGGTCTGTCTCGATAGGCAGAGAGATGCTTCGCTGCGCTCAGCATGACAGGGCTGGACCTTGCTGTTGGTGAGGAACTGTCAAGTTCATTTGAACCTTGCCTAATGTCCATAATCGGGTCCCTACACGCCCCTACGCAGAGTTAGCCGCTGCCGCACGACGGTTGTATCGATCGTTGGGGTGTCAGCTTGCCTGCTCCTCGTGGGGGCAGTACATATCGGAGGTTCTCCGTCTTTCTGGGAGAAAGTGGGAGTGTTTTTAACACTTTACCATGTTTCTGTTTTAGATGAGACATTTGCGACATAGGACGCTCGCTTCTTTGAAGGCCTCTGTGAGGAAACCTTGGTAGTGGAAGGCGAACCTGATGGGTTGGGACAATTGGGACATTCATTTCTGTGTGTGAGGACCTCTCGATGGGGGGAGGCGAATCTGGTGGATTGGGACACTTGGGACACTTGGGACAGGGGTTATGGTGTCTTGGAGAAACAGGGATAGCCTGCTCAAGTGGATAAGTGAAGCATTGGTTGGTTGCTTCAAAGAAAGTATACCAGATTGCTTGGTCTGAGTCAAGTGAGGCCTGGCACCCACAAGGGGTGCCACTACATTTCGCACGGCCCCCGACCCCACCATCGGGTCCATTGCGAAATCGTTAGGTGGAGATGCGGGATCACTGCTCGATAGCTAATTATGAGCGAATCTCAGCTTGAGCACCTCCGGGTGTATGAAAGATGTCAAAGGTGTCGAGGCAATCAGGTTTTGTTCGCTTGCCAATGAATATTTAGTACATCCTCCATTTTGACAGGTGCTGAGCGTTATTTTACAATAAGAGCAGACTCATCCTCGTAATGCATTTCGATATGCATATGTTCTTTACTGCAACGAGGCACACAGGAGGGACCCACCCATGCAGGAGTCACTTGACGCTTCGCTCGTGCGCATACGCACCACGGATGGGCGCGTGGTCGGCGCGGGCTTCCTGGTGGGGGAACGGCAGGTCCTCACCTGTGCCCACGTGGTGAGCCAGGCACTTGGCCTGGTGAACCATCCGCTTGATCCACCACAAGGACTCGTCTCGCTGGACTTCCCGCTTATTCCTCCGCGTACGCTCTTGACTGCGAAGGTGGTCTTGTGGTGTCCTCCATTATCCGATGGCAGAGGCGATATTGCAGGCCTGGAACTGCAACGTGAGCCACCAGCCGCAGCCGAGGCGGTGCGTTTCGCCCTGGCTGAGGACGTGTGGGAGCATCCCTTCCGTGTCTTCGGCTTTCCCGCTGGCTACGACGATGGTGTGTGGGCCACCGGGCGCCTGCTGGGACGACAAGCCACCGACTGGGTGATGATCGAGGATGTCAAAGCGCAGGGCTTCGGAGTCGCCCCCGGCTTCAGCGGCACACCCGTCTGGGACACGCAGTTGCAGGGCGTGGTGGGCATGGTGGTCGCTGCCAGCCGACCGGCAGACACCAAAACCGCCTTCGTCATCCCCCTGGACGTGCTCGTGGCAGCATGGCCGCTCATCGAACCTATCACGCGCCAGCGCGTCTTCCTCTCGGCCGCTTCCGCCGATGCCGTCTTCGCTGACCGCCTGGCAACCGATCTCGCAGCGCGTGACATCGTGGTCTGGACCGAGCAACACACGCCTGGCGATGGCCATGCCGGGCAGGAAGAGCGTGTGCGACAGGCCATACGCGCAGCTCAGGCGGTGATACTGGTTGTTTCGTCCCAAACGCGCTCCTCGCGGACAGTCAAGGAACACCTGCGCCTGGCGGACCTCTACCAGCGGCGACTGGTCCTGGTGTGGGTGGGTGACGACGCACACACGCCCACCCTGCTGCCCGGATGGCACGAGACGGTCTGGGTCGATGCCCACGAGACACACTACGCAGCAGCCCTCGAGGCTATTGAGGCTCACCTGGGCCGGCAGCGGTCCATCTTGGCGCTGCTGGGTTCTTCCGGTGCAGGAAAAGAGGAAGAATCCCGAGCACCACGCAATCCATATAAGGGGCTGCATGCCTTCACGGCAGACGATGCAGGCGATTTCTTTGGGCGTGAGCGCCTGGTCGACGAACTGGTCAAGGACGTGGCAGGGATCGTGACCAGCGAACCGCAGGCAGGACGGCTCCTGACCATCATCGGACCCAGTGGCTCCGGCAAGTCTAGTGTGGTCATGGCCGGGCTGCTGCCGCGCCTCCAGCGCGGAGCCTTGCCTGGGAGCGAGGCGTGGGTCTACCTGGAGCCGATGGTACCAGGCAAACATCCCATTGAAGCCCTCGGCCTCACACTCAAACCCCACTTTCCCGACACCAGTTTCAAGGCCCTGCGTGAGGACCTGGAGGACGATGCTACTCGCGGGCTGCATGTGCTGGCGGCGCAACTGGTGAAACGACGGGAAAACCGGGTCGTGCTGCTAGTGGATCAGTTCGAGGAACTCTTTACGCAGGCCGAGGACGAAGACGAGCGACGACGCTTCATCCAGTTACTCTTGACTGCCGTCACCGAACCTCGAGGCCCTCTTATCGTCCTTCTGACCCTCCGCGCCGACTTCTCTGATCGCCCGATGCACTACTCCGAACTGGGTCACCTGATCGATCGTCATCATCGACCTGTCTTTCCCATGGAGCTAGATGAGCTGCGTGCAACCATTGAGCAACCAGCGGTGCTGCCGGATGTCAGGCTCACCTTTGAGGGCAACCTGGTGGGCGACCTGCTCTTTGAGATGCAGGGACAGGTGGGAGCCTTACCACTACTGCAATTCACGCTGGAGCAGTTGTTCGAGCGGCGCAGTGGCCACCGCCTGACGCTCTCTGCCTATCGCGAGATCGGGGGGGTGAAAGGTGCCCTCTCGCAGCATGCCGAACAAACCCATGCGGCGTTGCCTACGGAGGAACACAGGAGTCTGGCCCGTGCCCTCTACTTGCGTCTGATTGATCTGGGGACGACGGAGCAGGACGTGACCCGCCGTCGTGCGGCGCTCGCGGAGTTCGCGCTCGCCGATGTGACTACCACCCGCCTGTTGCGTGAGACCGCCGACGCCTTCATTGCAGCCCGTCTGCTGACAACCAACGAGGTGGCCGGAACGACTACGCTGGAAGTAAGCCACGAGGCGGTGATCCGCGAGTGGAGACGCCTGGCTGAGTGGATACGCGAGGCCCGTGAGGACCTGCATCTCTTGCAGGTGATCCGGGAAGATACAACCGAGTGGAGACGCCATGGGTGCTCACCGGATCGGCTCTATCGCGGGACGCAACTGGCAGAAGCCCTGGTCTGGCGCGAGCGCTTCCTGCTGAGCCGCGACGAGGAAGCCTTCCTCGAGGCCAGTGCTGCCGAGCAAGCGCACGAGGCATTGCAGCGCAAGCGGTATACCCGGCGGACAGTGCTGGTGGGCCTGGCAGTGGCTGCGGCAGCAGCCACTGCCAGCAGTTTGCTGATCCTAGGGAACAAACCGTCACCACCCCCACTCCCCCTTCCATATAGCTTTCGAGGGCATACGGCTGCTGTGGAAAGCGTGGCGTGGTCGCCCGATGGCAAGCGCCTCGCCTCGGCCAGCGATGATCACACCGTGCGGGTGTGGGATGCCACGAGCAGCGGGCAGACCCTGCTCACCTACAAAAGGCATACTGGTAGTGTGTACAGTGTGGCGTGGTCGCCCGATGGCAAGCGCCTCGTCTCGGCAAGCAAAGATAAAACCGTGCAGGTGTGGGATGCCAGCAGCGGGCGGACCCTGCTCACCTACAAAGGGCATACTGATGTTGTGACCAGCGTGGCGTGGTCGCCGGATGGCAAGCACTTCGCCTCCGCAAGCGATGATCACACCGTGCGGGTGTGGGATGCCAGCAGCGGGCAGACGCTGCTCACCTACTACGGACATATAGCTGCTGTGGAAAGCGTGGCGTGGTCGCCCGATGGCAAGCACTTCGCCTCCGCAAGCGATGATCACACCGTGCGGGTGTGGGATGCCAGCAGCAGGCAGACGCTGCTCACTTACCAGGGACATACTGAACAGGTGTACAGTGTAGCATGGTCCCCCGATGGCAAGCGCCTCGCCTCGGCAAGCTTCGATCTGACCGCGCAGGTGTGGGATGCCAGCAGCGGAGACACCTTGTTCACCTTCCAGGGACATACTAACCAGGTGTACAGTGTGGCGTGGTCGCCCGATGGCAAGCGCCTCGCCTCCGCGAGCGACGATTATACCGTGCAGATGTGGGGCGCCAGTATCAATACTGGAAGCACGGACCTTACCTACAAAAAGCATACTAGTATTGTGACCAGCGTACGGTGGTCGCCCGATAGCAAGCGCCTCGCCTCCGCAAGCTTCGATCGGACCGTGCGGGTGTGGGGTGCTAGCAGTGGGCAGAACTTGCTCACCTACCGTGAGCATACTGATATTGTCAACAACGTGACGTGGTCACCTGATGGCAAGCGCCTCGCCTCCGCAAGCGACGATCAGACCGTGCGGGTGTGGGATGCCACGAGCGGGACCACCCTGCTCACCTACCACAGGCATACTGACCGAGTAACCAGCGTGGCATGGTCCCCCGATGGTACGCACCTCACCTCCGCAAGCTGGGACCGGACCGTGCAGGTGTGGGATGCCAGCAGCGGGCAGACCCTGCTCGCCTACCGTGGGCATACGAATGGTGTAACCAGCGTGGCATGGTCCCCCGATGGTACGCACCTCGCCTCTGCAAGCTGGGACCGGACCGTGCGGGTGTGGGATGCCAGCAGCGGGCAGACCCTGCTCACCTACCGTGGGCATCCTGATGTTGTGTTGAGCGTGGCATGGTCCCCCGATGGCAAGCGCCTCACCTCGGCAAGCGATGATCACACTGTGCGGGTGTGGGATGCCAGCAGCGGGCAGACCCTGTTCACCTACAGTGGGCATACGGGTAGTGTGTGGAGCGTAGCCTGGTCCCCCGATGGCAAGCGCCTCGCCTCGGCAAGCAACGATCAGACCGTGCAGGTGTGGCTGTGGATTGCAAGCTAAAAGGCGGGAACGGGGAGAGCGCAGAAGTGAGGGAGATGAGGGAAGAAACATCCCGAGCGACAAGAAGGTTTGCTCAATTATGTACGACCGGAGATGTTCAATGGCGGCGAATGTACTGAGCGGCATTGTCCGTATCGTGAGTGGCAGGCACATCGGGACCGGCTTCGTGGTCTCCGCCGATGGCCTTATCCTCACCTGTGCTCATGTCCTGGGATCATCGATGCCGGAAAAAGCAGGGGTTGTGTTTCTGGGCAGCGGTGAGGAGCGTGATGCGACGGTACTGGCTGAGGGATGGCGTGCCTTCGACGCCGAGGACGTGGCGGTACTGCGCGTCTGCGGGTCGTTGCCGGAAGGCGTCCAACCCCTGCCGCTCGGGTCTTCACAGGGCATAGAGGGCCACGCGATGGTCACCTTCGGCTATCCTGAGACGGGCGAAGTGGAGGGCATACGCGGGACGGGGACCATCCTGGGACATGGAACAAGGACCAAAGCAGGACAAGCGCTGCTCCAGCTGCGTTCAAGTGAGATCACGAAGGGGTTCAGCGGCGCTCCTGTATGGGATGAGGTGCGCCGGCGTGTCGTGGGCATGGTCGTCATCGCCGTGGAAATGGACGAGCTTGGGAAGATGGGCAGCACCGCCTTCGCGACACCCACTGAGACCCTACGAGCGATGTGGCCCGCATTGCAGGTGTCTGACCTCTGCCCCTACCGCAACCTGGAGGCCTTCACCGAAGCGGATGCGACCTTGTTTTTCGGGCGTCAGCGCGTCGTCGAGACGCTCGTGGATAACCTGCAGAACGAGCCTCGTTTCCTGGCTGTGTTTGGAGCCTCGGGCAGTGGCAAGTCGTCGGTCGTGCAGGCGGGACTGATTCCTCAGCTACGCAACGGCGCAGTGCCTGGAAGCGATCGCTGGGAGATCACCGTCACTCGTCCGCTGGATTCCTCGTTCAAGCAGCACCTGGCACACCTGGACCAGGCTCCTACACCAGCGGCACTCGTGATTGATCAGTTTGAAGAACTCTTCGTGGCCTACGACGAGGTCGCGTGCGCGGAGATGATCACACAACTGGCAGGGCTGCTGGAACGTTCGGCACACGTCACGCTCATTATCGTGATGCGAGATGATTTCTACAGCCTGTTCGTGCAGCACGAGGCCCTGGCACTGTGGCTGAAGGGTCGCGTCGTCAACGTGTGGTCAACCATGAAGCGCGAGGAAGTGGAAGCCATCGTCCGAGAACCCGCCACCGCTGTCGGGTGGCAATTCGAGGACGGCCTGGTGGAGACGATTGTCAACGACGTGCTGGAGACATCAACGAAAGGCCGCAAGAAAACTGGCAGCAGCACCATCCTGCCCCTGCTTGAATTCGCCCTGACCGAACTATGGGAGCGACGCCAGGACGGTGTGTTGACCCGCGATGCCTACCGTCGCGTCGGTGGTGTCACAGGAGGACTCACCCGGTGGGCAAACGAAGCCTATAGTACATTTGATGAGAGACTGCAACCCCTGGTTCGCCGGGTCTTCACAGACCTGGTCCACCTTGGCAACGAAGAGGAGCACATTGCCGATAGTCGCAGACGCAGGGAACTCTCCTCGCTTGTCCACGCGGAGGCAGAACGGGCGGACATCCAGCAGGTGGTTCAACGCCTGGTTGCAGTCCGCCTGCTGGTCGCGAGCCAGGACAGCGAGAGCCAGCAGGAGACGATCGAGATCATCCACGACGCGCTGCTGTGGGAGTGGGGGTTGCTCCGGCAGTGGGTGAAGGAGGACCGGCGCTTTTTGTTGTGGCGTCAGGAGCTGGAGAGGC
>WNFB01005637.1_pt1 | contig 11197 bp, 12 predicted proteins | sample 5400501 | NCBI WGS metagenome assembly WNFB01 (sample SAMN13153341, study PRJNA577476) | soil metagenome | isolation source: 200 cm saprolite under Douglas fir tree site 2 hole 1 | place: USA:California | collected 2015-04-18 | reverse complement strand
ACCCATGTGGGTTCGCCTTCACGACGCCCCGTGGGCAAGACGATGCCGTCGCGGCGGTCCGGCTTCACGCAAGCAGAGTGTACGACAACAAGAATCTTTCGAGAGCCTCCCTCGTAGTGACTGCCATCCGTAGTCACCGTCAGTTCGGGTTTGCCATCCTACCTACCTACCTACCCACCCACCCACTCACCCGCGCAGATATCGAACCGACTATGAGTTTATAGCCAGCGGGGTTTCGAGGACGTCAGGCCACCCCCCCATGGTCGAGATCGATGTCACCTGCAACCTCGAGAGTTTCAGGAGGTTTCTGGTAAACAGCACCTGCAGGTCCTTCATTCCCGAGTCGTACATGCACGACCCTGAGGTCTTCCCTGAGAAGGAAGAAGAGCCGGGCTCGATCTACATCGAGGCGGCGGACAAGGTCACGCTGAAGAAGATCAGGGACATTACGTTCATCAACGCGAGGGACATACTCGGAATCATCTACACCTCGAAGAGTGGCAACAGCAGGCTGAAGTGGAGACAGCTCAGAGGGAGGATCGGACGAGTGAACGGAGATGCCTCGACGAACAGCCTCGTCAACCTCTCGATGGCCAGGGTGATAACGCCCGAGTATGTGGAGGAGCTGATGACCACCTCGGCGCAGGAGACCCCCGCGGGGGATAGTGTCCAGCCGCAGGACGCGGAGGGCGCGGAGCCTCAGCAAGCGAACCTCCCCTCCGAAGCGCAGGGCGAGTAGAAGAAGAAGAAGAAGAAGCGAACCCTGCATCAAAATACTGCTGCGACGAGCGTTCTCCGAACTCATTTTATACCCTAGAATCGGGGACGCTACCCCATGACAAGGGTGAGAGTTCAGCGAATAAGCAGCGTCCCAGACCCGCTCACGGGAATGCCCTCGAAACAAATCGAGCTTGTCGAGCTGAGGGAGAGGGGACAGGTGAACCAGTTCGCGGGCACAGAAGAGGGGAGAGTAATCCAGGGGATAATTTCGCAGTTCCAGTCGATGGGCTTCGTCCCCCAGGTGAGGGAGGTGGGGTTCGCGAAGATCGTGATGGTCCTCACCGAGACGGAGTACGACATGCTTGGAATGAGGCTTGACGTCAACGAGATATACGAGCTCGAAATAAGGAACGGCTCGCTGTCTCTAAGGAAGTACACCGAAGGAACGTAAGGGTTAAGTCCCGGCGGGAGGTCGCCGCACCATGAAGGTTAAGGTAGGGGACAGAGCTCCAGACTTCACCCTTCCCGACCAGTCGGGGGAGGTCGTCTCTCTGAAAGACTTTCTCGGGAAACGGAGCATCGTGCTGTACTTCTACCCGAAGGACTTCACGGTCGGCTGCACCACCGAAGCGAAGTCATTCAGCGAGCGGTACGAGGAGTTCAAGAAGTTGGGGGCGGAGGTGATCGGTGTGAGCTCAGACACTGTCGAGTCACACGAGAGCTTCGCCTCGGAGTGCAACGCGTCTTTCACACTGCTGAGCGACGAGGGAGAGAGGGTGAGAAGCCTTTACGGGGTCGAGTCCTCCCTAGGGCTGATACCAGGAAGGGTCACGTACGTCATCGATAGGAGTGGTATCGTAAGGCACGTCTTTGCCTCCCAGCTCAATCCGAAAAAGCACGTGAAGGAGGCAATTGAGACTCTCAGAACCATAGCGAGTAACTGAGAAGACATGCAAGAAATCTGAGTTTCTACTCCATATTTCTTAATTAGCAATTCTACTAATCGCAACGACGGCGCATTAATCGTGCAGGCAGTAACCGAGCTTAGGATGGCACTCACCAAGATCGAGAGCGCGTCTTATCGAAAAGAGAGGAGTGGCATCACCTTCGCGAGGTTTGTCCTATTCCAGCTGAGCGAAATCGTGGCGACGGATAGGCTCGTCGTATCGGACGAGGCCGTCAAGGTCCTGGACAGAAAGGAATAAACGAAGAGAGCCGCACCATTCCGACGAACCCTCTTTGAACCTCTCTCTAAAAATCGTCGGCCTGGGTGATTCCACAACGGCAGGCACACCGGGTTTTGAGTCCCCCCTCGAGGCCCCCCCGGACGGTCGGGGAGACGTCGAAAGCCAGTACGCCTACTGGATGATGAAACTCCATCCCGAATGGCTCGTCCTCAATCGAGGCATCAACGGCCAGAGGTCGGATGAGATCCTTGAGAGGCTTGAAAGAGACGTCCTGCGAGAGGGATGCGATTACGCAATTATCCTCGCGGGCGTGAATGACCTCTACCAGGGGCGCACCTTGGACTCGATCGAGGAGAATCTTGTGGCAATGCACAAGCGGTCGATCAGAGCCGGAATCCGGACCGTCGCAGCAACCGTACTTCCCTACAACACGATGAGCCAGGCTGACTACAAGTCCCTTGCGGCGCTCAACGACTGGATAAGGAGGGTATCGCACATTATGGGCACGCTCTTCTGCGACACAAGCGCCGCCGTCTCCGACCCAGACGACCCGACCAAGCTTGCGAGTTCGCCGGACGGCCTTCATCCAGACCCCTCTGGCTACAGGAAGATGGGGGAGTCGCTCGCCCGAGTAATCGAAGAGAGCCAAGTTAGCGACTTCACGGAGTAGGTCGGAAACCAAAGACCAGGTTCAGAGTATACCGAAGCATTGAACTCAGAAGCGGACTTTTTCAGAGTTGCTGAGGTGCGGCCGCCGGGATTTGAACCCGGGCAAGAGGCTCTCTCCTCATGAAAATGGGAAGCCTCCATCCTAACCAGGCTGGATCACGGCCGCACGAGACCCAACGGACCACCAGGCCCGTATAAATGAAATCCAATGATACAGATGACAAGATTGATTGGTGCATGAACAATCCCTGGACTTTCCTTGATGTGGATCTTGACGACGCAGGCACATCGTATGCTGGTGTGAAGGCAGCAAGAGAACGGGATCGACGCGTTGAGTTTGTGAACTCTGATCCCAGGTTAGTTTCAATCTAACTGCGCTTTCTTCGGAATAAGGACATCGATGAGAGCCGCCTGAAAGCTAGGATGATGATACATACCCAAGATGATGAAACAGAATGCGGGTCTTATTGGAAGAGGTTTGCCTCGTTAGATGATTACAAGCTCATTTCAACAATTGTGAAGAAGCCTAGCATAGCGAAAACCCTTACCCTCGGAACCATGGCGATTCGCTTAACTCTGTCGGCCTTCTGCGCCAAATCAAGAGTCATGTTTCAGAACTAGGGGGAGAGACTCATTGGAATCCCGCACGCCGCACCAAGTCTCCCAGCCGCGAACAAGAAACGCTATAAGGGAAATCGTAACTGACGAAAACCGTGCAAAAGAACCTGATTGAGAGCCTCGCCCCCAGGCTGAGGGAGCTCAATCGAGGTGGCTACACCAGGGTCTACAGGCGAGGAGGCAAGACGTACCCGACCGAGATTCACGCACTTATCGCTGAAATTCTGGATTCCCTCGGGTCGCATTACGCAACGGGGGTGCAGCTCCCCAGGACGGGTCTCGTGGCGGACTTCGTCCTCGATAACACCATAATCCTGATTGAGAAGAGGCCGAGGGAGGCGGAACAGGCAAGCCTGCTACAATCCGGGAAGAAGTGTATCGTTATCGAGAGAAGCAAGACGAGGGGCGACGGGCTCGATTCGGGGATTAGGGCGTTTCAGGTTGGCGAACTCGACGACGGACGCCTACAGACCATCTTTCTCGACGACCCTTCGTTCAACTTCGACTACGCCCACATCCTCCCTCAGACAGAGAAATGCTCCGTGATGCACGGCCACACGTCATCCGCCCTCATCGAGTTGGTAGGGGCACTCAAGGACGGGATGGTCATCGACTTCAACGACGCCAAGCCCATAGTTCGAAAGGCGATCAGAGAGATGGACCACAAGCTCTTCATCAGCGAGAGGTACGTCGAGGGGAGGGACGCCACCCACGTAAACCTGAAGTTCACGACAGTTCACGGAGACTTCGAACTCAGAGTACCGAAGGCTACCACCCTCCTCCTCGAGGGTGAAGCGACCGTCGAGAATCTCGCGCAGGAATTGATCGCGAGGATAGCACCCAAGATGCCCGATAACATTCGTGCGGTGGGAGTCTATGTCTACGAGGGTTTGAACAAGGGGACTCACCTCCTTGCGGAGGTACACCGCAAAGAGGGCGAAAAGCGACGAAGGACGCGATAGTCCTACTCTCCGGCGGGATCGACTCTGCGACCTGCCTCTACCTATCAAGAAAGAAGGGGTACAGGAACCGCGCACTCACAGTCAAGTTTCACAGGATAGCCGAAGGGGAGCTGCGCGCGGCACGGGCGATATCCGGACTTGCCGGAGTGGAGGAGCACAGAGTCGTCGAGATTCCGCAACTGAAGGAGGCGGGTGATATGAGGGACGGTCGCAATTTCAGAGACCTCCCGCCGACCTACATTCCGATGAGAAATGGCATCTTCTACAGCCTCGCGGCCTCGTACGCGGAGGAGGTCGGTGCCGACTACATCATCGGCGGGCACAACAGGGAGGACGTCGAGGTCTTTCCCGACACGACTCCCGCCTTCTTCGAGAGCTTTCAGAAGGCAATCTGGGCGGGCTCAAAGCTGCTCGGGGAGAGAAGGACGACCATTCTGCGCCCTCTGCAGCTAAAGAGCAAACCAGAGGTCGTTTCGCTCGCAGCAGGCCTTGGGGTTCCTCTCGAGCGCACCTGGAGCTGCTACAGAGAAGGCAGCCGACAGTGCGGCGAGTGCGAAGGCTGTGGAAAGAGGGCGAAGGCCTTCTCGGAAGCCGGGGTCAGTGATCCGCTACGCCAGGCATAGACGCTCCTACGACTCGGGGAGTCGTCCTGCTCTGCACTCCTCCTCGGATATATTGGGCGTCCGACAGGCTTATATTGGGTGACCAATACTGTCTTCGAGAACGTTTTTGGTAGCCGGAGAGTGGGCAGGGCTGCTGGCCACTCAGTCGAGCCCGCAAAGAGAGGGCGGAAACACTAAAAGCCACTCGAAAATCGGTTGACGAGATTTGAATCGAGCAGGAGACCCGAAGGTCGGCGCATCTTCCCAGGTCATAGATACATCATTCGATGTGCAGGAGGAGCCTGCGGCGATATCTGTCCGCGCCGGCGTCTCGAACCTCAGAGTTCTGTTTCAGAATGGGAAGATCACATTCCCCGTCACCGTGACCATCCTGACATCGACCGGGCTGCACAGGGGCGTTCACATGAGCAGGCTCGTCCGGGCGGCTACAACACGAAAGTCCAAGAGCCTTGAAGGCTGGTTAAGATCTATCTGCAGAGAGGTGAACGAGAGTCAGCCCGAAACCAGGGCTTCGTGCATCTTCGAGATGCCTTACTCAGACCAGTTCGTGAAGGTGTCTATCAGCACGACGGAGAGCGGAGCGGTGACCTATCAGTTCACGGCGACGGGGATGACGGCCTGCCCGTGTAGCAAGAAGATGATAGGAGTGGGGCATATGCAGAGGGCCGAGCTCACCTTGGCTCTCAGGAGCAGGGGAGCGCTGGAGATTGCGGAGGCAGCGGGGAAGCTGGAGGAATGCTTCTCGGCGATGCCGAGGGAGGAGCTCAAGCGTGTTGAGGAGGCCAAGAAGATCCTCGAGGCTCAGGAGAATCCAAAGTTCGCGGAGGACTTGGTGAGGGAGTGTGTGAAGCGTTTCCCGAATGCCCTCTTCATCAGCGCGAGAGCTCTGGAGTCGATACACGCTCACGACGCGGTTGCCAGCTGGTCCAGAAAACCCGGCTGGGTGCCTCTCCTATAAGGAAACCAGCCGCGAGCTGCTGAGTCTCCACCCATCAACTTAAATCGAGTAAGAATCAAGTTTCATCGAGGACTGATGGCAGAGCTCTACGTGGGGACCTCCGGCTGGTCCTACAACGAGTGGAGTGGCGTCTTCTATCCCTCGGGCAACACGAGCAAGCTCTCGTATTACTCCAAGGTCTTCAACACCGTCGAGGTAGACTCGACCTTCTACGCATTTCCGAGCAAGGGGCTCGTTCATGGTTGGGCTCGGTACACCCCTAAGGGGTTCGTCTTCGCGGCGAAGTTACCGAAGGCCATCACCCACGACAAGGTGCTAGACGTCGAAAAAGGGGCCGAGGCAGACCTCCTGCGCTTTCTCGGACTGATGAAACCCCTGATCGCGAGCGGGAAATTAGGTCCCCTTCTCATCCAGCTCCCTCCCAGCTGCACCCAAGAGAGGGACGGCGAGAGAGTCAGGAGATTCCTTGAGATTATCCCCGAAGACATCATTTTCGCGATCGAGTTTCGGCACCCGTCTTGGCTGAAACAGTCGGTCTGGGAGATGCTGACGGAGCACAACGTCGCGAACACGATCGTTGACGAGCCTCTCCTCCCCCCCGACCCAGTCGTGACCGCCGACTTCGCCTTCATCAGATGGCACGGAAGAGGCAGCCGCCCCTGGTACAACTACAGGTACAGCGAGAAGGAGCTCACCCCATGGGTCTCGAAGGTGAAGGAGGTGGCGAAGAAGGTCAAGCGTGTCTATGGTTACTTCAACAATCATTTTCACGGGTTCGCCGTGGAGAATTCGCTCAAGATGCTTCAGATGCTCGGGGAGGCTTCTCCACAGCAGCTGGAAGTCAGGGAGCGAGCGACAAGGTACATCGACTCGAAGGGCGAATCGAGGGGGAGGGAGAAGGCGCAGGGAAGCATCCTCGAGTACATGTCAAGCGGAGGCTGACGCTTGAGGGCGACGGTACTCCTGGACCGCGAGAGACCAAAGGTCTCTGTCGAAGAGGTGAGGGATGTCCTCCGGAGGGCCGGTCTGAAATTCTCGACAGAGACCCCGGACATTGGCTTAGTGATCGGGGGGGATGGTGTCTTCAGCTACTACGGAAGGATGCAGAACATCCCGCTCCTCTTCGTGGGCGTGAGGTCGGCCCAAGCGACGGGCTCAAAGGCCTTTCTCGCCGAGACCTACTTCGACGAACTCGAGAACGCGCTCGTCGGTATTCGCGACGGAAGATACACCGTCGTGAGACAAAAGCGGCTCGAGGTGCGCAAGAACGGAAGAAAGCTGGGGGAGGTCTTCACGGACGTCTATCTGCAGAGGGGCATCGAGAGCAACGGCCTCAGGTACAGAGTCGAGGTGAGCGGGGGTCAATCCTTTGGCGAATCGGCGATTGGAGACGGCGTCGCGATCTGCACGAGGGCAGGCTCGACGGGTTACTACTCCTACCCCGATAAGATCAAGACTGGGGACAGGCTGGAGAGCGGCCGTTACACGATCATCGGCGATGACGAGATTGGTGTCTGCCACATCGTCCCGACGTTCACCACGAGGGACGGTTCGTCTCTGCAGCCCCTGAGGTACACCGTTCCTTGGGAGAGCAGGGTCATAGTCAGGCTGGTCCGCGACGCTGATGCGAGGCTCTACGGCGTGACTGAGGACCGTAGAGGCGTCAGTGTGGGAGTGAAGGATGTCGTCATGGTATTGCCGAGCAGGGGAACGACGCGCCTGATAAGGCTCGAGGCGCACCTCGAGAGCAAGCCCTGAGCTCCGGCTGCGTTCGCGCGGCGCAAAACGCTTCATCGCATGGCCTCGCAGGTCAGTTCAACACTCACTCACACGATGCGAGACTCCCGCCTTCGGCCTGTTGCTAGATCATACAACAAAGCTAGCAGTTTTTTGTTGAGCCTCTCGAGGCTTTTCATCATATTCATGCGGTAATATAGTGGAAATCCTTAACACAGAACCAGCGAGCGTAAACACGCCGCAACATGACCACAGAACAGAAAATCCGACTGGCCTTGTTGGCACTCTCGGTGGCGTTGCCACTCCTGGCAGTGGTGGCGACTCACTTTGGAGTGTCGATATCGCCACTAGATGACATCGGCGGAAGTACCCACCACTAAGCAGCGGGTGCTTCCGTTCTTATTTTTTCGACCTTTCTCCCGAAGAAGTCAGACCTGAGCCGCTTTGAGTCGAAGATCCACTTGCCTTCGAACATATGGTAGGGGATCGTGAAGAGCCAAGCGTCACGTGGGCTGATGAAACCCACTTGAACCCGTTCGTCCAGGTTGGGGATTTGACCATTGAGATAGTTGAAGGTGGTGATGTTTTCCTGAACTGGAACGCACAGCGTGGCTACGTAGGTTCCGTCTTTCAGAAGCTCTTCTGCCCATAGAAAGGGGATCTTGCTCATCGCGGCCTGCGTCTTCAGGAATTCGCTCGCGGAGAGGCCTCTGAAGGTGACTCGCATCACGACAACGGAATGGGACATACTTCTTTCGATATCTCTCATCCACCTCACTACATAAGCCGGGATCAGTTTCTGCTTCTGAACGTGCACTCGATAGTGATATTCGAGTGTCTTCTGGTGAACCTTTAGCTTGCGAGCGATCCCTACGATGTGCTGAAGGGCGTCAATCTGAAGTTCTTTGATGAGCAGAAGATCGAAATAGTCTGCTACGGGCTCGTTTCTACGAGCCTCCTTCTCAAGGGGTATTGCGTGTTCGGCCTCGACCTTGGACCAGTCTACTTCCCATTTTCCCGACTGGAAGTTGAAGTGCTTCGGATTCATCAGGTTGTGCCGGCTCGCGAGCACCTCATCAAAGGAAAAACTGGTTAGGATGCCGACATCTTTCATCTCGTTCAGGAAGGTGCGGTACTCTTCGGTAACCCCAGTCGGTAGTGCGAAAAGAGCTACGTAATTTCCCTGCGGCACGACCTTCCCGTAGTAGGTGAGATATCCGACCTCGTTCAGAGTCTTGAAGATGTTCTTGGCACCATCGAGATACTTGGGCGAGAATTGGAAACTACCCCAATGAAGGGACAGGCCGAGTTTCGCATAATCAACATCAGCATGGATTTTGAAGCCAAGTCGCCCAAATTGCTTCTTCACCTTGTACCTGATGGTCTCCGCGTGAGCACCAGTGAGTCTCGAGAGAAGCGAGACGTTCTTCGGTCCTACCTTCTGTATTGCCTTGATTATTTTTGCTTCTAGGTCGAGCGGCTCATCTCGGAATGTCTGAACCGACTTGGCCCTCGCCAACTTCCAAGCGCGTCCCCGTTCTGTTAATAAACTTCTAAAGGATATGAAGAATTCAGTGTTTGATAAGATGAGAAGCAATTTTTGCCGAAACGAGGTGAGAAGTGTGAAGAAACGTGTCGGGTAGACCGCGCTTCGGTCCGAGCTTTCAGGATGCCAGGTCTCCCCTGTACAGGGGGGAGTAAGCGGTTACGCTCGCACTGCTGGCATACCTGATTTGGCGCTCGCTGCATCTCGGGGGACTGGATTGGGTGCAGACGATATTCTGGGCCATCTTCCCCGACTTGGCCGCCTTCATCCCGATTGGCGCCTCGTCGAAACGGAGAGACTGGCCTAGTTGGGGCTCCACCCTACAACCTCTTCCATACCGTTCTTGTGTCGGGTGCGGCCTTCGCAGCGTATTGGGTCTTCCTGACCGGAGTCTACTGGCCAATCTTCGGGTGGCTCGGCCACATTACATCCGACCGCGCCCTCGGCTACGGGCTTCGGCAGGCCTCGAAGCCCATTCGGCCAGCGAGACTTGATCTCGCTAGCAGCCTGAAATACGCTCACATTTCTCGGCTTGTGGTGGAATCCCGTAGAACGGATGCGCGGTTCGTCCTAATCTCCTTGGGTTCCGGACTATTCACGGGAGTCCTCGCGGGTCTCGTCGGGTTGGGTGGGGCTGAAGAACGCATCCCGTTCATCCTCTACGCCATCAGGATTCCCCTGAACGACGCGATAGTAGCTAACCTAATCATCAGTTTCGCCACCTCGGCGGTTAACTTCGCTCTGAGGGTGCAGGCCGGCTACGTGACGACGGATGCTGTTACTATTGGCGCGGCGATGATAGTGGGCTCACTGATGGGTGCCTACGCCGGCTCAGTTCTGAGCCACCGATTATCGGAGAGGAGGCTTAAGGCAGCGATAGCTTTGATCCTCTCCTTGGTCGTGGCACGTCTTGTTCTGGATTTACTCGGCGGGGTAAACTTCTCCTTCGGATCGATTCCATCGGTTCTTGAGCTACCGACGGCCGCCTTCTTCGGGCTTCTGGTCGGCGTGATCTCGGGCGCCGTGGGTGTTGCGGGAGGCGAGTACCGCATACCTGTGCTTGTCTTCCTCTTCGGGCTCGGCATCAAGGTCGCGGGAACCACAAGTCAGCTGGTTTCACTCCCGACTGTCATTGTTGCCCTCTGGAAGCACAGGGCGATGGGCTTCGTGACACGTGAGGGTCTCAGGGTGGCCGCGGTGATGGGGACCGGTTCGGTGATCGGGGCAATCATCGGGACTGTGATCCTCGTCTCCTCAAGCGGAAAAATCGTGGAGCTCGTTTTCATCCTATTGCTGCTCTACACAATCGCCAGGCTCCTCCTAGAATTCCGGACGAAAGTGGGTACGGGTAAGGTCGAGCCCGATTTCGTCCGAGTATCTTCGGAAGCCAGCAAGGGCCTCCTTAGTGCCGAATTTCGCCCTCTCTCTTCGGTTCGCAGTCCCATGGGCCCCGACGTCACGATCGAGACCGTCGTGGTTGATTCTGGAGTGAAATCTCTCAGCGTCGACCGTTTCGTAACGACTCGATGCTGCATCTAGATGCTTCAAGGAAGTAGCTTGCTCCCTTCAACGAACTCTCCTGTCAGGTAAACTCCTTCCTTTCGAAGAGTATCAGGCCGAGGGCCGCGGTGACGATGAAGTAGGCCGCAATTATCGCCAGCCCTTCAGGGATCGTCGCATTGTATAGGGTTAGGGTGGGGCCGTTGGGCCCAAACCCTCGCACCGTGGTGGTGTGGGCGGGGTACTCGGTGCTCAGGACGCTGCCTATTATCTGTGCGCCATACGTAAGGATGAACCAAGGCTCTATCTGCACAAGGTTCGCGACGAGCGTCTCAATGAGATTGAACGCAAAGAGGAAGAGGACCGCTGTGACTAGGATGGAGTATGAGGTGCTCTTGAAGAGGGAGCTAAAGAAGAAGGTGAACCCGAGCACAGCGACGAGGTAGAACCACGCGAGGAGGACGGATTCACCGAATTGGTAGGGAACGCTCATGCCGAAGTAGTAGGCCCCGTTGCCGAGGGTGATCGCCGTGAAGACAACCAGGATCATCGACGAGGCGAGGAGAGCAGCCAGCCACTTTCCAGCATAGACAGACGACCTTCTGATGGGATGGGGCAGTGAGAAGTAGCCCGTCCTGTCTGGAACTCTCCCGAGATTGAGTCTCCTCCGAAAAAGA
>WNFB01019981.1_pt1 | contig 11199 bp, 12 predicted proteins | sample 5400501 | NCBI WGS metagenome assembly WNFB01 (sample SAMN13153341, study PRJNA577476) | soil metagenome | isolation source: 200 cm saprolite under Douglas fir tree site 2 hole 1 | place: USA:California | collected 2015-04-18 | reverse complement strand
GGCCGCCACCGCCCCGGAAGCCTCCACCATGAGAGCCGCCGCCAAAGCCACCTCGAGAGCCGCCGCCAAAGCCACCTCGGAAGGAGCCGCCCACGCTGCCGTGGTAGCCACCGCCTCCTCGATAACCACCGCCGACGTGGACACCGGTGCCGGGATGGAAGCCGCCCCTGTAGCCAGTGCCAACATGGCCGCCGTAGCCCGGCCGATAACCGTAGCCGCTTCGGTAGATGCCGTGCGCGGGAACGCCCCAGCCCCGGCGAATGCCGTAGCCCCAGCCCGGGTGTCGGAATGTGGGGCCTCGGTACCAGGCGAAGCGCCAAGGTCCGAAATGCCCATAGAACGGCACCGAGCCCCAGCCCCAGACCCAGGGCGCAATCACCCAGGTCCAACCGTAAACCGGGTAGTACACGTACGCATAGGGATTCCCTCCTTCGATTGAGGGCTCATAGGTGTACTGCGCCCCATACGGCATCCAGACCCAGCCGTACTGGGCGGTATACGTCCACTGGCCGGTGGACGGCGGTTCCTGCTGGACCTGTAGGTCGGTGGGTTGCAGCGCCTGGGCTTGAGCTTCCGCCTGCGGTGGTGGGGGTTGGTCGGCGGGAGGTGGCGGAGTCTCTGTTGGCGTGGGGGATGTCGGTTGAACAGGTGCTTGGGAACCCTGCTGCTGCTCCGGCTGGGCTCGGACCTCATTCACCAAAAACGAGAAGAAAAGGCAGGTAACGAATGCAACCTTCATTGGCGGCACCTCGAAGGATTACCCCTTCGGACGTATAGCCTCGCCCTCTATTCTATCCACTAGCCTTCCCTTTAGCTTGGCGGCACAACGCTAGCGAAGCTTGAATCTCTGGATCTTTCCGGTGGCGGTCTTCGGTAGCGCCTCGATGAATTCGACTGATCGCGGGCACTTGTGCGGGGCGAGACGAGCCTTGGCGAAGGCCTTCAGCTCCTCGGCCAGCGGCGGGGTCGCGTTGATTTCGCGGCGCAACACGACGAAGGCCTTCGGCTTGACCAGGCCCTGGTCGTCCGCCTTTCCCACCACTGCCGCCTCGAGTACGCTCGGGTGCGCGATCAGCGCAGACTCCACTTCGACCGGCGAGACCCACTGTCCGCTCGCCTTGATCATGTCGTCCGATCGTCCGCAGTATACGTAGTACCCGTCCGCGTTTTGCAGGTATTTGTCGCCGGTGAATGTCCACCCGCCGCGAAACGTGCTGACGCTCTTCTGTCGATTGTTCCAATAGGAAACCGCGCTGCTGGGGCCTCGCACCTTGAGCTCGCCAAGCTCGCCTTGCGAGACGGGACGATCTTCCTCGTCGACAATCGCCAGCTCGTAACCGGGGACTGGTTGACCGGTGGTGCCATAGCGAATGTCGTCCGGCCGGAGACTCAAAAAGATATGCAGCATCTCGGTGGAACCGAGCCCATCGAGAATGTCGACGCCGAAGCGCTCTCGCCAGCGCTCGCCGATCTCTTTGGGTAGCGCCTCGCCGGCTGAAACACACAAACGCAGTCGGGGCGAGCTATGGGCCCGGTCGTTGGCGGGATCGGCAAGAATCGAAGCAAACAAAGTCGGCACCCCGTAAAACAAGGTCGGCTGAAATTCCTGGAGTACGCGCATCACTCCCGCCGGCGTCGGCCGCTCTGCGATAAGCACCGAGGTCGCGCCGACGGAGAACGGGAAGGTCATTGCGTTTCCCAGGCCATAGGCGAAGAAGAGTTTCGCCGCTGAAAAGACGACATCGTCGGGGCGAATGCCGAGAACGGGCTGACCGTACAGGCGGGCAGTGGCAATGAGATGGCTGTGCAAGTGAATCGCCCCCTTGGGAGCTCCGGTGGACCCGCTGGAGTAGAGCCAGAAAGCGACGTCGTCACAGCTGGTCGGCGCGGGGTCTAGCTCGGCTGACGCCGCCGCAAGCAACGCTTCCAGGCTCTGGAGGCCCATCTCCTCCTTTCCTTGTACGGCCTGTCCACCGGACACAACGACAGCTTGCAAGAATGGCTGGGCTTGCAGGATCGGCTCGAACTTCTCCAGAAGGCTGCTGCTCACCACCAGAACCCGCGCGCGACTGTCCCGCAAGAGAAAGTCGTATTCCTTGGAACTGAGAAGCGTGTTTACCGGCACCGGCACGGCGCCGATCTTCATCGCTCCCCAGAAGACGGCGGGGAAGTCTACGGTATCGAGAAGACAGAGCAGTACGCGCTGCTCCATCTGAACGCCCAGCTTTCGCAGCCCGTTCCCCGCCTGATTCACTCGGGTCGCCAGCTCGGCATAGGTGGTGTTCGACTGGGCGTCGCGGACGGCCGTCTTCCCACCCCGCCCTTCCGCGACATTTCGATCGATGAGATCAGATGCCGCGTTGTACTCTCGCGGAATCCGAAGATCAGAAAGCAAGCCCTCGGGTTTCATGCCCGCACCTCCGGCTTTAGAGATACCACGGCCGCGGTTTTACCAGAGTGTTCTTGATCGGCTGCGGCAGCGGGTATTAGAAGGCGCGGCTAGGAGGGGTCGAGATGCGAAGCCGCCGTGACTTCTTAAAGGTAGCCGGTTGCCTGACAACCGGCACATTACTCTCCCACCGCTTTGCCTGGGCGCAGAGCGGGAAGCTCAAGGTTGGCCTGATGCTGCCCTACACCGGGACATATGCCGCGCTGGGAAATGCAATCACCAGCGGTTTTAAGCTGGCTGTCGCCGAGCGCAGTGGCAGGCTCGGGGGCCGAGAGCTCGAGTATTTCACGGTCGACGACGAATCGGATCCCTCCAAGGCGCCAGAAAACACCAACCGGCTCGTGCAACGCGACAAGGTGGACGTGCTGATCGGCACCGTTCACAGCGGGGTCGCGCTGGGAATGGTGAAGATTGCGCGAGAGACGGGCACGCTGCTCCTCATCCCCAATGCTGGCGCCGCCGCGGCCACCGGCGAGCTGTGTTCGCCCAACATTTTCCGCACCTCGTTCAGCAATTGGCAAACCGGTTACCCGATGGGAAAGGTCGTCGCCGATCGGGGTCTCAAGAACGTGGTCGCGATCACCTGGAAATATGCGGCCGGCGAGGAGTCGATCGGGGGGTTCTCGGAAGGACTGACGAAGGGGGGCGGCAAGGTGGTGAAGGAGTTGTGGGTGCCTTTCCCGCAGGTCGAGTTCCAGGCGCTGCTCACCCAGATCGCCTCACTCAAACCAGACGCGGTCTACACGTTTTTTGCCGGTGCCGGCGCAGTGAAGTTCGTCAAGGACTACGCCGCGGCAGGCCTGAAAGGAAAAATCCCACTATTTGGATCCGGTTTTCTTACCGATGGCGTGCTCGAAGCGCAGGGCGAGGCGGCGCAGGGCTTGGAAACAACGCTGCACTACGGCGATGGACTCGACACGCCACGAAACAAGGCTTTTCGGCAAGCGTACTCGAAGGCGAACAAGGGCGAACCGGACGTCTATGCAGTTCAGGGATATGACACCGGGCTCCTGCTTGCCGCGGGCCTGGAAGCTGTCCGTGGGGATGCGAGTAAGAAGAACGATCTAATCGCTGCGTTAGAGAAGGCGCGGATCGACAGCCCAAGAGGCGCCTGGACTCTCTCCAAGGCCCACAATCCGATCCAGGACATCTATCTTCGCAAAGTCGTCGGCACCCAAAACAAGGTGATCGGCGTGGCGCACAAGGCGCTTGAGGACCCTGCTCGGGGCTGCAACATGAAGAAGACATGAACGATGTCTTGCCGCTGACTGGCCAGCCCAGGACATTTCCATGGAATTTCTCGTTCAGCTCCTGAACGGTATCCAGTACGGGTTGCTGCTTTTCTTGCTCGCCAGCGGGCTCACGCTGATCTTTGGCATCATGGGCGTTCTCAATTTGGCCCATGGCAGCTTCTACATGGTCGGTGCTTATCTCGCGTTTTGGCTCGCCCGACAGATCGGTAACCTGTGGCTGGCAGTTCCAATTGAATTGGCGATGGTGTTGATGATCGGAGTGATCCTCGAGATGGGGCTCTTCTCGCGGCTTTACCGCCGCGATCATTTGCACCAGGTGCTTTTGTCGTTTGGCCTGATCCTCATCTTCGAGGAGTTGCGAAGTATTTTCTTTGGCGACGATGTGCACGGCGTTCCAGTCCCGGAGGCGCTCCGACACTCCATCCCGATCACCGACACTCTGAGTTATCCTGTCTATCGATTGTTCATCTCGGGGACGTGCCTCGTCTTGGCCGGAGCGATGTACGCCGTCATTCAAAAGACGAAAATTGGGATGACGATTCGCGCCGGCAGCACAAATCGCGAAATGGTGCAATCGCTCGGCATCAATATCAAGCTCGTCTACCGGTGGGTCTTTGCCCTTGGGGTGACGCTGGCGGCTTTCGCAGGGATGATCGCCGCCCCGGTGTCTTCCGTCTACCCTGGGATGGGGGGTCAGATTCTAATCGTCTGCTTTGTGGTGGTGGTGATCGGGGGCATCGGTTCGATCAAGGGGGCGATGATCGCCGCCTTGCTGATCGGAATCGTGGATACACTTGGCCAAGTGCTGCTGCCCGAATTCTCCGGTGCTGCGGTCTACCTTCTGATGGCGGTTATCCTCCTCTGGCGTCCTCGGGGCCTGTTCAGGGTCGCGTGACAATTTCCCGCTTGATGCTGGTGTTGGGGGCGGTAGGCGTGGCGTTGGTGCCTCTGACCGGCGCGACCTTCTACATGCAGCTGCTGAGCAAGATCATGATCCTGGCCATCTTTGCGATGAGTTTGGATCTTTTGGTCGGTTGCGCCGGGCTGGTAAGCCTCGGACACGCCGCGTTTTTTGGCGTGGCTGGGTATGTGATTGCTCTCATTTCGCCGAAGTACCAGGCGGCGAATCTGTGGCTGACGCTGCCGGCGGTGATGATCATTTCCGCCGCCCTCGCGTTGATCATCGGCGTGCTGGTCCTGCGTACTTCCGGGATTTACTTCATCATGGTCACGCTGGCCTTCGGCCAGATGCTCTATTATCTGGTCCACGACACCAAGCTCGGGGGTGGTTCTGACTGGCCTGAGAGTCAATGAGCAGCGAATGCGGTCGCTGGGATTTCCGGCGTTCTCCTACAAGCTCGCGGCTTTTGTACTCGCCGGCACGCTGGCCGGGTTCGCCGGCTACCTCTCCGCCTGCCAATTCGGTTTCGTCAATCCGGAGATCCTCTCTTGGCATTATTCGGCAATGGTGCTGATGATGCTGATACTCGGCGGAATCGGACGGTTGTACGGGGCGATTCTTGGCGCATTTGCGTACGTTCTGCTCCAGGAGCTCTTGGCGAGCCAGGCGCTTTTCGGCGCGCTGGCAAAACATTGGCAACTCGGAATGGGTGTGATCATCGTGCTGATCGTTCTTTTGCTTCCCAGTGGCTTGGCCAGCGTTTTTGAGCAATTTCGGCAAGCACGCCTAGCGCAAAGTGGCGGATGATCAACCGGGGCCTGAGAGCCAGCGGCCTGACCAAGCTTTTTGGCGGACTCACCGCAGTCGACAAAGTCTCGCTCGAGCTCACAGCCGGCACACTGCATGGGGTGATTGGTCCCAACGGCGCTGGAAAGACCACGCTGATCAACATTTTGTCCGGAGATCTCGCGCCGACGGCGGGAAGCATTCACTTCAACGGGGTAGAGATCGTCGGATGCTCGTCGCACCAGCGCTCGCGGATGGGCATTGGCCGGACCTATCAGAAGTTAAACATCTTTCCCTCGTTGACCGTGCTGGAAAACTGTCGCCTGGCGGCACAGTCCAGGGAGCCTCACGCGTTGAATCTATTCCGGAGCGCCGGCTCCTATCCGTCTTTGAGACGCGAGGCGGAGCAGGCGCTCGCCGCAGTTGGCTTGGAACAGAGAGCAAATGTAATTGCCGGCGCGTTAAGCCATGGTGAGCAACGTCAGCTGGACATCGCGATGTCGCTGGCAACGAATCCACAGGTATTACTTCTCGATGAACCGCTCTCCGGTATGGGCGCGGAAGAGTCGGCGAGCATGGTCCGCCTTTTGCAAAACCTGACGAAGGACCACGCAGTGTTGCTGGTGGAACATGACATGGACGTGGTCTTTGCAGTTGCTTCGGTGTTGACAGTGATGTTGAACGGCTGTGTCTTGGCGTCAGGTACGCCCGAACAGATTCGCGCCAGCGCGGAGGTTCAGCGCGCTTATCTGGGTAGCTCAGAAGCGCGCTATGGCTGAGTTACCCACGCTCGAAGCGCTCGATCTGCACACCTTTTACGGCTCGAGCCACATCCTCCACGGAATCAACTTTGCCGTTCGCCCGGGCGAGACAGTCGGGTTGATGGGCCGTAACGGCATGGGAAAGACGACGTTGATTCGCACCTTGGTCGGGCACCTGCGCCCGCGTCGAGGAAGAGTGATGGTGAACGGCAAGGATATGACCGATGCGGCGCCACACCTGATTGCGCGGCAGGGAATCGCCTATCTGCCCGAAGGACGCGGAATCTTCCCCAACCTCTCGGTACGGGAAAACCTGGTGATGGCCGAGCGGCCCGGACTGGACGGGGCATGCGCGTGGACCTACCAGCGCGTCCTCGCCACCTTTCCTCGCTTGGCCGAACGGCTCAACCACGGTGGTCAGCAGCTCTCCTCTGGCGAGCAGCAGATGTTGACGGTTGGCCGTGCACTGATGACGAATCCCAGGCTCTTGATTCTCGACGAGGCGACCGAAGGACTCGCGCCATTGATCGCACAGGAAATCTGGAAAATCGTGCGCGAAATCCGGGACGGCGGGATGGCAACGATTATTGTCGACAAGAACTTCGCAGCGGTCTCGTCAATCGCCAGCCGAAATGTGATTCTGGTCAAAGGCCAGATCGTTCTTGAGGGGACGCGCGAGGAGTTGCGGCAGCATCCCGACTTGTTGCAGCGATACTTGGGGATCTGAGAGCTTGACATCTCCAATGGGTGCGGTACCGGAGGCCAACGCGCGCGGCCTGAAGCACGGACTAGGGGGAAACAGATGGACCATTTCTTCGTAACGGCTCTCGCCGGCGCGGCATTCGTAGCTCAGGCCCATGCCGACCCTGCGCCCTGCAAACTGTTCTTCGAGAACATCGCCTCTAGACCAGACCCGGCACAATCGTGCCGCTTCGAGGGCTGCTTTTCGGCACCAGACAAGAAGTCCGAGAACTTGGCCAAGAACAGCCTATGCCTCGACGCGTCGAGGCCCACCAATCTCAGCAACTTTCAAACGTTCCGTAGTCTTCAAGCGAGGAACGACAGCATGCAAACTGGTAACCGTTCCAGGTTGCGCTCGATCAAGCCGCTCGGCGAAGGGAGCATCGTCCGCTTGGTCGCGTACATCAAGGAGGCACACACATCCGACTGCGAGGGCGGAGAGTCGGTCAATTGCGACAAGACTGGCTTTGCCAACAATGACATTCACATTCCTCTCGTAGAAAAACCGGATGACGATGAGTGCCTTAGCGTGACGGCCGAAATGAGTCCGCACTTCCGCCCGGCGGCCTGGAGTCAGATTGACCAGAAGACGCCGGTGAAGCGCCTGGTCCGCATCACCGGTCCGCTCTTCTTCGACAGCAGCCACACGCCTTGTACAGTGACAGCCGACAACCAGATCACAGCACGTGAAACCCCAGCCCGACTGTCCCTCTGGGAAATTCATCCAGTCTACGCGATCGAGATCTGCGGCACTGTCGCTGGCAACGACTGCAAGGTCGAAGATGGATCGCACTGGGTGGCATATGACCAGTGGGTGGTGCGCCCGGGAGTGCTGGTAACGGACTCTGGCAAGAAACAGCGAGAGGAGTGCTCTCATGCACAACCGGTCCAGAAGGCCTGTGCGGGCACCGTACCGAAACCGCCGGGAGGAGGCCGGCCAAAGAAGCCCAAATAGAGCCTGGGCGAGGCGGAAAACGAGGCGGAGGAGTGTGAAAAATGCCTGACGTCAGCATGAGCCTCCAGACAGGAGGAAAGAAAGCATCCCAAGACTTCAGCCCGAACGTTGGTGGGGCGATCGAGATAGGTTTTCAACCGGGGAAGGCGAAGTTCTCAGTCGACTACTCCAAGGAGAACTCGTTGGTGCTGTCGGTGGCAGGTGAGTTCTCGCTCAAGGATGCAGGCACGGGAATCCCGCTGAGCTTAGGCGCGGGCGGGTCGATCGCGTTGGATGGGTCCGCAAGCATCAAGGGAGCGGTGGCGTGGGAAATCGCCAAGCAGGTCAAGGCGAAGGCTGAGGTTGACTACAGCGGAAAGAGTACATCGGGGGCAGTGACGCTGACGATTCGGTTCTGACCGGAGCAGTTGCGGCTCTAGCCCGCGATCAGCGGGAAGGCGTTGTCGGTGGTGACCCCGGAGGGCGTGCCCGCTGGGTAGAACCGCTGTAGGAGGGTCGTGAACTGCTGCCATCCATCGTTCGCACCAGTGAGCTTCGTATAGGTCGCGGCTAGAGTCGGCGCCGCCGCCTGTACGATCGCGGCCCAACTGAACCCGAGCTGGTAGTGGAGGTAGTTGAGGAACAGGACCGAGCAGCCGGTCGACACCGGTTCCCTGTCTGTCGGGTCGTTGACGTTCACGAAGTCAGGACGGCCTCCGTCGAGCCAGATCGCGGCGGTGGCGAAGCCGTCGAGCTGTGCGGGGTACTGTTCAGTCGCAAGGACGCGGGAGAGACCCTCGCCATTGCTGGCGCCGCAGTCCCAGCCTTGAGCCTGCAGGGCTGAGAAGACCTCGACCACCTCGGCGACGACGAGCATGCGCGTGTGGTCGACGTTCGTGCCCGATGCGTCGCAGTAGAGGTCGGTAGCGGCGCAGCCGTAGTGATAGGCGCCGCCGATGCCGGAGGCGATGATGATGTTGAAGCTCGCCGGCTGGTGGCCGCTGAAGTACGCGGCGAGCGTGTTGTACTCGGTCTCGCAGGAGGCGAGCACGCCGTCCGCAAGCATCTGCCCGGTCGCTCCCAGGGCCGGCTCGTAGTAGACATTGAAATGGGCGGTCGAACCTCGAAGGGTCGAGGCGTAGTCGAAGCCGGTCTTGGCGTCAGCGGCCTTCTTCGGGGCAGGCACTTCCTTCCCGGGTCGAACGAAGACGCACCGTCGTTTCGTTGTTGGTGTCTTGGTCATCGGAACCTCCTCATCCTGCGGTCTCCGGGCGCTCTGACGCTGGCCACGTGCTCGACCCCGTCAGTCATCGTCGCCGTTATCGAAGTCATGCTACTGTAGGGTAATCTGCCGGCACGAAGGTCGCCGCTTCCGCCAAACCTACACTGCTGCGGGCAGCGTTCCTCTCCGGTTGAAAGGACCCGCCGGCCGCCTGTATCCTGCAACATCTTGGTTCAATTCACATACGGAGGGATGACATGACTGGACGAATCGTCGGTTTGGGTCTGGCGCTGTGCACCATCGTAGCCGTCGGCTGTGGCGGCGGTATTCTCGGCTCCACCACCTTCAGCTGCAACAACGCGGCACAGTCTTTCTGCTTCGACGAGACCGTACCCTCCTCGCTCGCGAGCGCGCAGGTGACGCAGCTCCAGAGCGCGTGCACTGGCGGCAGCGGGACGTTTGCGAACGGCTCCGCTTGCCCGACCGCCAGCCGCGTGGGGTCGTGCGCGCTCGCCAACACGACGGGCGTCCCCGGTGTGAGCTACACCGAGCGATTCTACTCGCCCCGCTACACCGCCTCGACCGCACAGCAGATCTGCACTGCTCAGGGCGGGACCTGGACCGCTGGTTAAGCTCCTTGAGCAGCCGGCCCGCTTCTGGGCGGCGACCAGCCGTCCTGCCCTTACATTCCCCAGTACATGCCTTCCGGGGGCGGCCACGTCGGACTATCCTCCCCCCTTTCGTTGTCGGACTGGTGCGACTTCAAGGGGTTTTGCGAGCCTAACGCGTCTACCCAGAAGCCTGGCGGAGCGATTTCGCGGCTGCGAAGCACGACGAGCGCCGTCGGCAGCAGTGATGACAATCCGATGAATCTGGAAATGAGTCTGAGATTCCTCATGGTCGGTTCCTTTTGTGCCTTTCCAAGGGAGGGTGGGAGCCCCTATCCATAAAGATCGCAAACGGATGGAGAAAGACGACACGCAAAGACAAATCAGCCTGGTGGCGGCGCGCGCGGCGCCGGGTGCTGCGAGAGCTTTAGGAGATCGAACGGCTGGAAGGTCTCAGTTTCAATTGCGCGAGGGTGAGGCTTGGATGGGAATCTCAACCCATTGTGGGGCGGACAACCGGAGCGAGCTCACCCGGAAAACAGATTGCGCATCACGAAAGTGAGGTTCGCAGGTCGCTCGGCCAACCGGCGCATGAACCACGGAAACCACTGCGACCCGTAACTGATCAGTACCCGAACGCGGTAGCCGGCCTGCGCCAACCGCACCTGCTCCGGGCGCTGGATGCCGTAGAGGAGTTGAAACTCCACCGACTGCTTGGGTAGTCCCAGCTCATGCGCAACCTGTTCGATCTTCTGAATCAGTCGGAGATCGTGCGTCGCGAAGCCGGCTCGGGTTCCGGCTTTGCGCACCTCGGGGTCGAGCAGGCGCTGCGCAAGTCGAAAGAAGTTCTCGTCCACGTCCTTCTTGCGCGGATAGGCCAGCTCCGGCGGTTCGTTGTAGGCGCCCTTCACCAGCCGGATCGCGGGCGCGAGCGGCAAAAGGTCGGCGAGGTCCTTCTCCGTTCGGTACAGGTATGACTGCACGCAGATTCCGACGTTGGGATGCTGCGCTCGCACCCGGCGGTATAGCTGGAGCGTCGCGTTGGTGTACGCGGTCCCTTCCATGTCAATCCATACGAAATTGCCCAGCTCCTTGGCCCGCTCGACCAGGCGTTGGACGTTGGCGAGGCAAGCGTCCGCGTCCAGGTCGAGTCCGAGCTGAGTGAGCTTCACCGAAATCGACGCGTCCAGTTTTTGTTCCTCGACTCGCTCCAGCACTTGGAGGTAATGGCGCGTCACCGCGTCAGCTTCGCTGGCGTCCTTCACATTCTCGCCGAGCTGCGTGAGGAGGGTCGCGATTCGGCTCTCTTGCAGAGCGCGAGCGGCCTCGAGCGCCTGAGAGACGTCCTCGCCCGGCATGAAACGCTGGACGGCCTTGCGAACAAACCTGTACTGCGGCGCCCGCTGCGCAAGCCATTGACTCTGGGAAGTGGCTAGGAGAACGCGTCGCATCACTTGCGTGCATGGCCTCGTCGGAAGCCGCCCGCCGGGGCGGAAAAGTCCAGGCACTTCTACTCGCTTGTTGCTGCTAAACCAAGGAGGTTG
>WNFB01013489.1_pt1 | contig 11201 bp, 8 predicted proteins | sample 5400501 | NCBI WGS metagenome assembly WNFB01 (sample SAMN13153341, study PRJNA577476) | soil metagenome | isolation source: 200 cm saprolite under Douglas fir tree site 2 hole 1 | place: USA:California | collected 2015-04-18 | reverse complement strand
GCGCGGGGGCAAAATTCGTTTTCGCGCGCACCCTCGATGGCCAGCCGTTCCTGAACGCAGAGAGCGGCGAGGTTCGCTTCTACTCTGAATTCCCGCTCGCCAAGCCCCCGATCAAGATCGACATGCGTTTCAAAATCGCCGACATGATATTCGACGGCAAGTTGGAATACTGAGCTTTCGGCAAACGGTCGAAATAGCGGCGTTGCTTTTGGATGAAGCGACGCCGCTTTTGTTTTTCCCGGGGCCGGCACCCAAGCTGTTGAATTTGATCCACGCCGGCTGAAGCTTGATTCGACTTGGCAAAACGAGGATTATTCTCCGCGAATGAACCCGCTGAACGATCAACTGTCCCTCGCTCCTCTGGGGGCCGGCGATCTAATCGATCGCGCGGTGCGGATGTATCGCCATCACTTCTTTACGCTGATTCGCATCGCCGCGCCGCCGGTGCTGGTTTCCGCCCTGGGCTGGATGATTACCACAATTACTTTTCGCGAGATCAGCGCCACCGGCAGTGACGCTCGCCTCGCGCTTTACGTGCTGATGTTTCTGGCCGGCATAGTGATCATCACCTGCGGCTCGCTATTCAGCGTGATCGTCATTGGCGGAGCCACGCGCAACCTGGTCGCTCATCTCCTGTCCAATGAACCCGTGAGCGCGCGCGCGACCTACCGCGCGGTCAAGGAACGATTCTGGAGCTTGCTTGGCGGTTCGTTCTTGGTTGCGCTCTGGCTGGCGCTGGCGGCGGGGGTCGCTTCCATGGGCGGAGGCATGGTCTTTTGGTTTGTCGCGATCGCCTCTTTTGTGCTCTCTTCGATCTCACCCTGGGTCACCGGCATAGTCGTCGCGATTGGAATCATCGCGGCGACGGTACTTGGCCTCTGTCTGTTCTTTCTCCTGGCGGGTCGCGCCGCTTACGTGCCGCAGGCCATACTGGTCGAAGGACGCACGGTCTTTGACGCGATTGGCCGCAGCTTTGGGCTTGCGAGCGGCAACGTGCGTCGCTTGATGGCCATGACGCTCTTCACTGTTTTCGCGACCTACTCCGCCCTGTTGCTGCTGCTTATTCCCTTGGGATGGTACGGTTCGTTGAACGGGGTGGACCTTTCGTCGTTCGGCACGCCCTGGCCGGCCTGGTACGCAATCGGCTATCAAGTGATTCTGCAGTGCAGTCACATCCTGCTCGCGCCGATCTGGATGCTGGGACTCTCGCTCCTCTACGTTGACGAGCGCGTGCGACATGAAGGTTACGACATCGAATTGATGGCCGCGCGGCAACTTCCGGAAATGCCAAAACTCCCGGGTGTCGTGTCGCCCTTTGCGCCCGCGCTGGTGACGGGGCGCGCCCCGAAATTCGTTCCGCCGCCGCCCGGCCACATGAATGCGGGCAGCGTCTTAGGTTTGAGTTAAGCCAATCGAAATGGCCGCAATTCCTAAACTGAGACGGAAACCATACCTCGCCGTGGTTGGAGTCTTCGTCGTGTCGAGCTGGGTTGCCGGCGCGCGCGCAGTCACTCTTGATGATTATCGTCATCAAGTCTCGCGGGCGCACGCCTCGATTCAGGAGTTGCAAGCTGCATACGCTGCCGAGTATTCGTCACAGCGAGAACAATTTGCGGCGGCAACGATCGCGCTCGTGCGCGCCGAATTGCCAGAGCAGGAAACTGTCCTGCTCGGGCGCCAAACCGTGGCCGTGGACAACACGTGGCTCCACAAAGCGCTGGATCAATTAGAAAAAATCAAAGGTGACAACGCGCGGCGGGCTGATCTACTCGCCCACATTGACGAGCGGCTGCGCGCTCTCGGCGAGCGGCTGGATGAAATGCAGGACGGAAAGCCAGGCGCCGGTAAGGATGATAACAAGACGCGCCTGGCGGAAATTTTGCGGCGCTCGGAATACAACAAGCAGGCTGAAGAAGGGAGCGCGCTCAACCGGTTATTGAACAGATTCCTGCGCTGGTTGAACGGTTTGTTTCCGCGCGCGAAGCCATTGCAACCGGGGAATGGAATGGCCTTGTCGAGAGTCGCGCAAGTCGTCGTTATCGGCGTGTCCGTGGCGGCAATTGGATTCCTGATTTGGAAATTCGCGCCACGGTATCTGCGCAACCGCCGCAAAAAGAAAAACAAGCGCGAAGCGCGCATCGTGCTGGGCGAGCGGCTTGAGCCGGATCAAACCTCCGCGGATCTTTTGGCGCAGGCTGAATCGCTGGCCCGCTCGGGCGACCTGCGAGCCGCAATTCGCAAAGCATACATCGCGCTGTTGTGCGAGCTTGGCGATCGCAAGGTGATTAGCCTGGCGCAGCATAAGACTAATCGCGATTACCTCGGCGCGGTGCGCGATCGGCCGTCGCTGTTTCGGTCGATGCGAGGTCTTACCAATAGTTTTGAGATTCACTGGTACGGCTTTGTGCCCCCTGTCGAAGATGATTGGAAGGAATTTCGAAACGGTTATCAGCAGGCTTTGAAGACTCCGAATCTTTGATTAGTCCTTATGCGTCAACGTCTCGCAATCATCATCACCGTCCTGGTCGTTCTGGTAATCCTGATTGGGCTCAATGCGGCATCCTACGTGAAGGTTGAGCAACCGCCGGACTCTGAGCAGTCGCCGGACCGCTCGACATTTAATTCTGGCGCTACGGGCACGCGCGCTCTCTACGATTTTCTGCAAGAGGCGGGCTATCAAGTCGCGCGCTGGCGCGAACCGCCGTCAGCGCTCTTGAATTTCAATGGACCAAAGCCGGCGACGCTGGTCATCGTGGGTCGCACTCTTGTTCGCTTCACGAAATCCGAGCGCGAAGACGTTCTGCGCTGGGTTGAAAATGGCGGCCGCCTCGTACTAATCGATCGCAATCCGGATCCCGGTCTGCTGCCGGCGTCGGATGTATGGACTGTCGCGACGCTGACTCCGAATTACCCGTCGTCCGAACTCGATCCGACCAACCTGGAACAGATGACCGCGGGCGTGAAACCTCTGGCTCCTTCGCAGCCGACGGCGTTTGCGCGGCAAGTTGAAACAGTTCTGCCCTCGCGTTTCGCTGCGGTAATCATGGTTTTGCCTTCCAAGGCTTCGCCGGACAAGCCAAAGCCCGGCGATCACCCGAGCGATAATAACAACTCCCACGGCGGCAGCACGGGAGAATCGGCCGAAGATTCGGAAGACTCCGTGGAACCACCCACATCCATCACCCTGTCTGATCAGCCCGAGAAACCGAAGGTGGTTGTCTCTCCGGCGCCGGTGGTTCACTTTGGAGGGGAGCGGGGCGCGCTGCTGGTCGACTATCCGCACGGCCAGGGTCGCATCGTCCTGCTTTCAGATCCATTCATCGTCGCTAACAACGGCGTCAGTCGCGCCGACAATCTGCAACTCGCGATCAACGTCGTGGCCGGCTATGGCGGACTAGTCGCATTCGACGAATTTCACCAGGGCCACGCGGCCACGCGCAACGCTTTGATTCAGTATTTCCAGGGCACACCGGTGATAGCGCTGTGCGGACAGCTCGCCCTGATTGGCCTGGCGATCGTTTGGTCGCGCGGGCGACGATTCGCGCGGCCGCTGCCTTTGCCGCAAATCGATCGGCGTTCGAGTTTGGAATTCGTCGCCTCAATGGCTGAGCTGCAACAGCGCGCCAAAGCGCACGATCTCGCGCTTGAGAATATCTATGGGCGGGTGCGCCGGTCGTTGGTGCGGCATGCGGGCCTTAACAACAGCAGTCCGCGCGCCGAAATCGCGGCGCGCGTGGCGGCGCGATCGGGACTCAGCCGGCCTGAGCTGGAATCGCTGATGCGCAAGTGCGAAGAAACGATCAACGGCGCGCCCACGAACGGCAAGGAAACATTGCGGCTGGTAAGGCGTCTGCGCCAGATCGAATCCCGGCTCGGGCTGGGAACGCGTGCGCGCGACGCCAGACAGGCTGCGGAAACGCTTTGACTAATTTCGATCTTTGGGCTTTGATTGTGGCCGCACAACAAGCTGCGAAAAACAGATGAATCAAGCATGCTCTATAAGCAAGTCAATGACAGAAAGGATCGGTGAAGATCAAAAGGGCGGAAGGTATGTCTTCTTCATCCTTCAGCCCTCATCCTTCATCCTTTGAATCGTGCCTGAATACGTTTCGGCGACCATCGCACACATCCGCAACGAACTGCGCAAAGTCATCGTCGGCCAGGACGAGCCCATAGAGCAAATTCTCGTCGCGCTCCTGGCCGAAGGTCACGCGTTGATCGAAGGCGTTCCCGGCACGGCGAAAACGCTGACGGTGAAAACACTCGCACGCATCGTTAACGCCGGCTTTGGCCGCATTCAGTTCACACCTGATCTGATGCCTTCGGATATCACGGGAACGAATGTTTTCAATATGGGGTCTTCGAGCTTCAGTTTGCGGCGCGGCCCGGTCTTTACCGATATTCTGCTCGCTGACGAAATCAATCGCACGCCGCCCAAGACGCAGGCCGCTCTGCTCGAAGCCATGGAAGAACGCCAGGTCACCATCGACGGCGAATTGTATCCGCTCTCGCCCATGTTCACGGTGCTGGCGACGGAAAACCCGATCGAGTACGAAGGCACTTACCCTTTGCCGGAAGCGCAACTCGACCGTTTCCTGCTCAAGATTTTGCTTCCCTATCTTTCTGCCGACGAAGAGCATCAGGTGGTGGCGCGCTGGGACGCCGGATTCAATGCCCGGCGGCTGGAGCAAGTGGATATCCAGCCGCTACCCGATGCGGAAGCGATTCCGCGCTGTCGCGCCGAAGTGCGCAACATGCACATGGAACCCGGCGTGCAGCGCTATGTCGTGGACATCGTGCGCCGGACGCGCGACCACGCCGCCCTCCATTACGGCGCCAGTCCGCGCGCGGCTGTGGCGTTGCTGTTGTGTTCGAAAGCGCTCTCCGCGATTCGCGATCGCGACTTTTCGACCCCCGACGATGTGCGCGACATTGCCCGGCCTGTGCTGCGTCATCGTCTGACGCTGCGCGCCGAAGCCGAACTCGACGGCGCCACGCCGGATTCTGTGATCACCGACATCCTGCAATCAGCGGAAGTTCCGCGATGATGCGTTTCGTCTTCAGTAAACTGTTCTACGTTCTTCTCGCCGTAGGCTTTGTTCCGCTTTCGCTTTCGTGGGGCCGGCCAATCCTGGGCTGGGTAGCGCTCACGTACGACCTCGCGATCATCGCCTGCGCGATCTTCGATGCGTGGAACAGCAGACTTTCAAAAGGTGTGCGCATCGAGAGGCATTTCGGAAGCCGCTTTGCGGTCAACGCCGAAACCGAAGTGCGGATTGAGATCGCGAACCACACGCCGCGCGACATCTCCCTGATCGTCAAAGACGAACACCCGCCGCAAATGAAGCTGTCCGGCGCGCGCGCAGCGCGGCTAAACGTCGATGGCCAAACCAGCGCGTCGCTGGTTTACAGTTTGACGCCGCCAAAACGCGGGCAATTTCAGTTTGGCCTGATCGCCGTGCGCTATCTTTCGCGTTGGCGGCTGGCGTGGCGCGATACCTTTGCCGGCGAGGCGGCTACGGTGAAGGTCTATCCCAACATGCGGCGCGCGCGCGAAGCTGAATTAAGGGCCCTGGGCGCCCGGTCGTTCGTGGCGGCGCGGCGCAAATCGCAATGGCGTGGCGAAGGACGCGACTTTGAGTCGATGCGCGATTACGTGCGCGGCGATGAGATGCGGCACATTTCGTGGACTGCTACCGCACGCCGCGGCAAGCTGGTAACGCGGCAATATCAGATGGAGCGCGACCAGACGATTCTGATCGCGCTCGACGCCGGGCGTTTGATGACCGCGCGGATAGAAAATGAAACGAAGCTCGACTCTGCCGTGCATGCCGCGCTGGCGCTGATGTCGGCGGCCGCACGCGCCGGCGATAACGCCGGGCTGCTGGTTTTCGGCCGGCGCATCAAAGCTTATCTGCCACCAAAGCGCGGCGCCGAGCACCTCGATGCCGCCCTGGAGGCTTTGTACGCCGTCGAGCCGGAGATGATCGAACCAAGTTACTCGCGCGCTTTTGAATTCATCTCTGCCAACAGCCGGCGCCGTTCGCTCGTCGTCGTGCTCACCGATCTGGTTGACGAGGAAGGATCGAGCGAGCTGTTGTCATCACTGAAGCTTTTGCGTCCACGCCATCTGCCGCTGGTCGTCACGATCGCCGATCGAGATCTGAAAGCCGTGGTGCGCGAAAGCCCGGAGAACGAACGCGAGATGTTCACCCAATCCGTCGCGGAAGAGATCATTCATCTGCGCGAGGCTGCCCTGCGCCTGGTGGAGTCGCAAGGCGGGCTCGCGCTGGACGTAACCGCCGCGGTGCTGGCCCCGAAGTTGTTGGAAACTTATTTGCGAGTTAAGGAGCGCGGTCTTCTATAGGCTCGCGTCCGGCGAGCAGCAGATACGAATACAACGCGATGCCAGTGAGCGCGCCAATGCTGATCTTGATGATCGGGCTGATCGGCTGAGGCGAAATAAAGCCTTCGATAATTCCCGCGACGACCAGCAGCGGCACGCAGCCTATGATCAAGCGCACAGCTTCCATCCCGCGCGACTTCAAAGCGTCCCCACGCGAAAGATCGCCGGGCATCAGCAGCGCGGTCCCAATCAAGAGGCCGGCGCCGCCGGAAATGAAGATACAAGACAGCTCAATCACGCCGTGCCCGACCATGAACGTCGCCAGATCGTTTCCAAAACCAGCGCGATAAGTCAGCGCCAGGATAGCGCCCACCATTGCGCCGTTGAAGGCCAAAACATAAAGAGTGCCCACGCCGAGCAGCGCCCCCAGCGCGAAAGCGTAGAAGGTGACGCGAATGTTGTTGGTGAAAATCTGACTGGAACCGACCTGATTTGCCTTGTTCAGATCTTCCCACCAATGCGTGCGCTGATTGATGACGACCTCGCGAAAGGACGAGGGAATTCCCGCAAACTCGGAAAAGTCCGGATCGTGCCGAGTGCCGAAAAAAGCGATCAGGCTGAAGAGCATAAATACGCCAAACGAAGTCGCCGTATAGCGCCAGGTGCGCCGAAAAGCGAGCGGAAAGTCGCGCGTGAAAAAGTCGCGGACGCGGCCATAGCCTTGCGCGTCGGCCCGGTAAATACGGCCGTGGGCGCGAATTACCAGGCTGTTGAGGTAGTTAATCAGGCGCGGATCGCGCGATTCGGCGCGGGCAATCGCCAGGTCGGAAGCCGTCCGGCGATAAATCCTCCCCAACTCGCGCACCAAGCTTCAGCAGCTCCTCGAGCCTTTGCCAGGCGCTCTTACGTTCGTTGATGAAGCGATCGATGGGCATTGTCGATTGCCAATTGCCGATTTCCGATTTGTGATTTTCGAATTACAATCACAACCTGGAATCTGAGATCGCAGTTGACCGGTAATCGGCAATCGGCAATCACAAATCGGCAATGTTGGTTGAGTGTGTACCAAACTTTAGCGAAGGCCGCAAGCCGGAAACGATCGAGCTGATCGCGCGCGCGATTGAATCGGTGCCAGGCGCGGTCGCGCTCGGTCGACACATCGACCCCGATCACAACCGCTCGGTGATCACTTTTGTGGCCGCCCCGGAAGTTGTCGTGGAGGCCGCGCTACGCGCGGTGACAAGGGCGACTGAGTTGATCGATCTGCGAACACACACTGGAGAACATCCGCGCATCGGCGCCACCGACGTGCTGCCATTCGTTCCAGTCAGCGGCGTCACGATCGACGATTGCGTCGCGCTCGCACACGAAGCCGGTCAACGCATCTGGCAAGAGCTTTCGATTCCCGTTTACTTTTACGAGCGCGCTGCGCTGCAATCGGATCGAGTGCGATTGGAAAACGTGCGCTGTAGAGGCTTCGAGCAACTGCGTGACGAAATCACACTGAATCCCGAACGCGCGCCGGACATCGGCGGCCACAAAGTTCATGAAACCGCCGGCGCGATCGCGGTGAGCGCGCGGCCGTTTTTGATTGCGTTTAATGTTAATTTGCGCTCGAACGAAATCGGGATTGCGCGACAGATAGCGCGCGAGGTGCGCGAGCGCGATGGCGGCTTGCCCTGCGTCAAGGCGCTGGGTTTTGCCTTGTACACGCGCGGGCTGGTCCAGGTGTCGATGAACCTGACGGACTATGGCCGGACTTCGATCGGGCGGGCTTTCCTGGCGGTGCGCGCCGCGGCGGCCCGGCGGTCAGTGGAAATCGCCGGCGCGGAAATCGTTGGGCTCCTGCCGCGAGCGGCGCTCGACCGCCAGGCTTCATACTTTCCGCTGCTCGAGAACTTTCGCGAGACTTTGGTGCTGGAAACGCTTTTGGAGGCTGCCGAAATCGAGCGGCAAATAAAAGGCTCTTGACGGAACCCGGTGCGGTTGTTAACGTGGACTTGGCCCCACTCCGAGGGGCGGAAAACTTCTGCTGGACAGGGCGAGCGCCTTTGTCTATTATGTGTGCCCCGCTCCCGAGCGGTCCCTACTTTAAGATTGGCCACCGCGGCCAGTTTCCAGTTTACCAACGATCGCGCGACGGTTTGTCGACACTCGCGAGCGGTAGTGACGACTCCTCAGCCGATTCAATCAGGGAGGTTAGTTATGCTCAGAATGGGACGGAACCCGAACGAAGAAAAGAGCCAGACGCAAGCTACCGACAGTTCGCGCAGTTATTCTCCTTATCAAAGCGGCGAGCCGCAAAGGACTGCTGAACCTGCGGCGAGCACGAAAGCGTTGACCGAAAGCGAAACAACTGCGCGCGAGATCAAAGACGGCACGCTTAGCGGCTTTGTCGGCACCGGCACGAGTATAACCGGCGAGGCGACGTTCAAAGCGATGCTTCGTATCGACGGCCACTATTCAGGGCGTATCACGTCCAGCTCGGGTTCACTGCTGGTGGGCGCGGGCGGCCAGGTTGACGCGAATGTCGAAGTCGCGGTCGCCACGATTCACGGCGTGGTGAACGGCGACATCATCGCCGGCCAGCGCATTGAGTTGGGTCGCGCCGGAAAATTGAATGGCAACATTCAAACTCCTTCGCTCGTGATCGAACAGGGTGGCGTCTTCGAAGGCAGTTGCAAGATGGTTCAGCAAAAGGCAGCGACTGAAAAGCCCGCGAAGTTCGAGCGCAAAGAAAGTGTGGTCGAGGCGACCAGCTTGCAGCCAGTCAAAGTGGATGCGGCGAGCAAACCTGACGGCGCGATTAAGAAACCCGAGATCTCCAGCGTCGCCACGGCGAGCTGATCAAGTGGGAGCGCCCGCGTCCACCGGGGTCCCCGGCGCGGCAGTCGCGCTGGGGTGGTCGAGCGGGCGAAGCGCAGACATTCCTGCCTGCACCGGAGCTGCGCGAAAGGTTTTGCGCGGCTTCGGTTTCGGGATTTGCCAAAGAGGGCGGACGTTGGTCCGCCCTTTTCGTTTTGGATCGCACCTTGGCGGGAGCGCCCGCATCCTGCGGGCGGTTCGCAGGCATCGTGCCTGCATTCCACCGCGACAATCTCTCTTGCACGCGGTACAATTCAACCACTAAACGCCTCTTGACTATGCAACTGGGAAGCTATCGAACCGCCCTCTGTGCTCTGATTCTGCTGATCGCCTCGTCAACCACGGCGTCCGCGCAAAAACCACGCATAAACAGGCCTGTTTCTGCGATTCCAACCAATGTTTTGCTGCGCATTATGCGTGCCGAGGACGAGCGGCGCTGGGACAAAGATCTCGCGTCACTACTGACCGACAAGAGTGCTGAGGTTCGCAAACGGGCGGCGTTGGCGGCCGGGCGCATCGGCGATGAGCGAGCTGTCCCGGCTCTGGTCGAACTGCTGCGAAAAGATCGCGAGGACGACGTGCGACAGATGGCCGCGTTCGCGTTGGGCGAGATCGAATCAGCATTGGCTGCGGATGCACTGATTGAAGCAGCGCGCGCGGATCAGGTTTCCTACGTGCGCGCGCGTGCGCTCGAAGCGCTCGGTAAGATTGCCGCCGCGTTGCCGCCGGCGGATGAAGCGCGCCGGCAAGCCATCGGCCAGATAATCCTGGATGCGCTAACCACCGAGCGGCAGGCGATTGTCACAGCCAGCGGCGTCGCGAACCTTGAGGTTGAGTTGCTTGGGTTGACGGCGGCATTGCGCGCGCGTCCAAAAGACGCGGGCAAGGTGTTGGCACTTTATCTTTCGTCGGTCGATTGGCGCGTGCGCGCCGATGCCTTGAATGCACTCGCGCGTCTGCGCCTGAAGGACGGCAACGGCGAGGCGCGCAAGATGGTTGTAGACCACAGTAATCCAATCGTCCGCGCTAATGCCGCGCGCGTGCTCGGCGCCACGGAAGACAAGCAAGCATTCGACGCGCTGCTCGATCGCGCTTTGCACGATGAAGACTTGCGCGTGCGGGTGAGTGCGATTCGGGGGTTGGGGAGTTTGAAGGATGCGCGTGCGGCCGATCCGCTAACCCATCGCGTGGAAACGCTGTTGTCGGGCTATAGACTGGAGAAGGTTTCGAATCCCGCCTCGAAAGACGAACTTCTTGAAATGTTTACGGCGCTTGGACGCATTTTGCAGAATTCGAATAACGGGGAGTTGATCGACCTTTTGAAAAGGTTCCGGATCCTGGACCGATTACAATCGCCCGAGACGGAAATCGCCTTGGCGAGAATTTCGCCTGAAAGATATCTAACGACCGAGCCGTTCGTAGGCACGAACGAACAGATCGGCAAAAGTTTTCCTAACTTAGAAAAAACCTGGAGAGCTTCAAGCACTCTCGCGCAAGGTCTCGCCGAGTTCGCAAGCCTGCCGCCAGATAAGACACGCGTCCGCAGTATGGCGCTAATGAATTTTGCACTCATGATCGAGGCTCCGGGATCGCACGACCCAACAATTGTTACGACGATTCCAACATATCTCAGAGCTTACGCGGCTTTTAAGAATGAGGTTAATCGACCGGAAGTGCGGTCGCCGAACAATGCGACAGAGGACGTCCTCTCGCGAACATTACGCGCGTACGTGACCTACCGCAAAAAGACCGCAGTCGCCACGAGCGCCTACGTCAGTTGGGAAGATTACCGCGCGTTTGGCTACAACGACATTTTTGTTCGAGCGACTGCTGCCGAACTTCTCGCCGAACAACCGCCCTCAAAAGAAAATACAGAGGCTCTAATAACTGCCCTGGGGCAAGCTCTCCAATTCGACAAACACGATAACGATGCTGTGGTGGCAATCCTGGATGCGCTCGCGAAACAGAAAAGTAAGGAAGCGAATGACGC
>WNFB01005635.1_pt1 | contig 11201 bp, 11 predicted proteins | sample 5400501 | NCBI WGS metagenome assembly WNFB01 (sample SAMN13153341, study PRJNA577476) | soil metagenome | isolation source: 200 cm saprolite under Douglas fir tree site 2 hole 1 | place: USA:California | collected 2015-04-18 | reverse complement strand
GTCGGCCTGGATACCAAGCGGATTACTAAGAAAGTAATAGGCTCGCCTGTGGTCGTGGAAAGTGTCGAGGAGGATGCCGACCATGTCGTCGCTGAAAGCGTCTTCGCGCTTGGCCATGCGAGCGCGGACCTGCCCGGGCCCGTCTTTGCACACAAAAATGACATAGAGGTTCTTGTCGTCGTAGGAGAGATACGCTGTCGTTGGCTCGCTCACTGGCACGCCGTCGCCGGGGTCACGCTGGCGAAAGCTGGTGACGATGGCTTCATCTTCGCGCGCGGTTCCATTGAGAAAGTCTTCGAGCCTGGGAGGCCGTTTGACATGGGGGATCCGCAAGACGGGCAGACCTTTGAGGTTCCGTATGTCGTTCTGTGAAATCGAGCCGTCCATCGGGCGGTTCGCTGGCGTCTGCGCGGCGCACAGCTGCGCCAGCAGACCCCCTGCAAAACCCATCAGGATGAGACGATGGACTCCCCGAATCATTGAACCCACGCGAGTCCCGACAGATATATCTTCTGGGTAACAGTCGCGCAAGCAGAAAAGGCGAGGATTTTATGAAGAAGACACCTGCTTTCAAAACCGAGCAAGGCCTCCCTCGCAGGCGGGATGCGATGTGCTACACTCGGGATAAGCCCTGTGATTTGACGAAGGAGGCGGGGAGTTCTGCAATGTATTTCGAGCAGTTCTGTCTGGCCTGCCTGGCACATGCCTCCTACATGATCGGCTCTGAAGCACCGCCGCGGTGGCGGACGTTCGTCGGCCAATAGAGTGGGAGGCCAGCCACATTGCCCAAGCGGTGTTGAAACCGTTGAACAAGCTCGCGCTGAGCGAAGGCGAAAAGGCGGCAGCGCTGTCGAAGGATCTTGACCCAGCCAAGCCCATCGCTGTTCACTGCAAGAGCGGTTATCGAAGCTCGATTGCCACCAGCCTGCTCGAGCGCGCCGGCTTTCGCCAGGTGATGAACGTGGTGGGCGGGTTCGACGCCTGGCAAGCGCAGAAGCTGCCAGTCGAGTTCTCCCCACGGGCCGCAGACATCGCCGGCTCGCCGCAGAAGTCTTGCGCTTCTTAGTGCGATCTCTTTTGATTCAGGGCGACCGTTATTGCGGCGAGATTGGAAACTAAGATCAAGCCCGAGAGAAAGCGCACAGCAGAACGAAGAAGATCAGAAGCAGCCCCTGGGTAGAGGATCGAAAGGTCTTAGACTACTCCTTGATTTTTTCGTCTTTCTTCTTCTTGTTCAGGGCTTCGCCGCGCACCTTATCCGCGCAGGTATCGCAGATGGTTTTGATGGACGGCTTGCCGCAAATCAGGCATACCTGCTTTTTGGTTTGGCCCACAGTTCCTCCTTTCTCCCAGGCCCTGCCATTCTAGCTAGTTTCAGCGGCTGTAGGCGTATAGAAGAATCGCGACAAGCCGCGGCCACTATTTTTCGTGCCGTCCACCAGTTCTCTTTCCTCTGATTAATCGCGCATAGCGATCAGCCAATCATTGCGCTCCCCAGGCCGCAGTTCCGGCAAGAAAACACGCCACCAGGCGTTCCGAACTGTTATTGTGCGATAACCGCTCGCGCAAAGCGTGTTCAGGCAATCCTCACGGAGCCTTTGGGAGTGCACTTCGATAATCCAGCGCATTCGCGGATGGCCTAACAACTTGTGTGCGCCGCGGAGCAAGTCGACCTCTCCTCCGTCGACATCGACCTTGATCAAACAGGGCGGGGTTAGAACGTCTGCGAGAGAATCCAGAGGGATTGTCGACTGTGTCTCGGATGCGCCCACGAACTTCGGAATCACCTGAAGACGCTCATCTGTTGCAAGACCATTGAGTCGAAGATTGCTGCGGAGCTGGTATTGGCTCTCCGAGGAAGGCTCAAAGGCAAGCACCCTTTGTGCAGGCGTTCGAGCCAGAAAATACAGTGTGTACATGCCGTCATTCGCGCCCACATCAATCGCTGTTTGGATGTCCCGTGCAAGCCTTCGAAGCCAAGTACTCAATTCCCGTTCCTGCAGGCCCAACCACCGCTGAGCTTGATGCTGGAAATCCAGCTCCATGGTGAGCCCGCGAAGGATTCCTGCCTGAATGCGACGGGGAGTCCTTCCCTGAGGCAGGATCCATCGCTTCACAATGGACTTTATTCCCTCGTGTTCCGCCACGCTGAATCTCATCTCTTCAGGACTCCGTCCGGAACACTTCCCAAGGATCGCAGTGTCACTTTTCCACCAGGAACGGGCCGATGACCAGCGCGTCCATGCCCGAGCTGAAAAACGTTCGCACCGCATCGGTGGGCGAATTGACGATGGGCTCACCGCGCAAGTTAAACGACGTATTCATGACGACCGGCACGCCCGTGCGGTTGCCGAATTCTTTGATCAGCCGCCAGTAGAGCGGATTCACCTGCTGCTCGACGGTCTGCGGGCGCGCGGTGCCATCCACGTGAGTAACCGCAGGGATAACGCCGCGTTTCTCTGGCCTCACCGGAAGCGCCAAAATCATGAACGGTGAGTCTGGAGCGCTCGCCAAGTACTCGCCGGCGACTTCGGCCAGCATCGACGGCGCGAACGGGCGCCACCACTCGCGGAACTTCACGGCGTTGTTGACCTTGGCGTTCATTTCCGGGTCGCGCGGGTCAGCGAGGATCGAGCGGCTGCCAAGAGCGCGCGGGCCGAACTCCATTCGCCCCTGGAACCAGCCGATGATTTTCCCGGCGACCAGCAACTCGGCCGTTACCTTGGCCGGGTCATCGAGACGGGTGTAGCGGAGCTTGTAAGTGCGCAGCACGGATTCGATTTCGGCGTCGCCCCATTCCGGCCCGAGATAGGCATGCCGCATGGGCTTGACGGGCAAGCGCCCTCCGGCGTCCAGGTACGGCGCCAGCGCCGCCCCCAGCGCCACACCGTCGTCCGCAGCGGCCGGCTGGACGAAGAGACGGTCCACGTGTCCCGAGGCAAGAATCTTTCCGTTCGCTTTGGAGTTGAGCGCCACGCCGCCGGCCATGCAGAGGTTGCGGCAGCCGGTTTTCTCGACGGCCATGCGCACCACGGTCATCATGGCTCGTTCGCAGGCCTCCTGCACCGCAAACGCGATATCTTTGTAGCGGTTGTCGATCTCGGTCTCCGGCACCCGCTTGGGACCCAGCTCAGTTTCAATCGCGGAGACGTCACCGGCGTTTCGCCCCAGCAGGCCTGCCGCATTCACCCAATAGGGGGCGTCGTCCGGCACAATGAACGGCCGAAGATTCACCCCCGCCTGACCGTAGGGGGCAAGCCCCATCACTTTCCACTCGTCGCTGTGTTTCTGGAAGCCGAGATAGTACGTGAACTCCGCATAGAAAAGCCCGAGCGAGTTAGGCCAGGGAATGGTTAGGATGTGGTCTATCCGCCCGTCGTGGCCGTACCAGATGGAAGTGGCCTCCCAGGCGCCACGGCCGTCGGTGACAACAATCGCTGCGTCCTCGAACCCGGAGTAGGCGTAGGCGCTAAGCGCGTGCGCGTGATGATGGTCTTCAAAGCGAAACCTCGCCTTAGTCGAGCCAAAATGATAGGTAAATCGACTGGCCCCGCCATGCTGGTGCCACATGCTCAGGAAGTAGCGAGTTGTGTTCAGCAGATTGAGGCAACTGGCCCTGTGCTTGCCTGCTGCATAGCATTTCAAGTCGTGTAGGAAGATCGCGCGCGGCGCCGGCCAGCCCATGCAGACATGGTCCACCTGGTCGGCCTGAATCCCGGCATGTTTCAGGCAGGCCTGAATGGCCAGCGCTGGAAACCCGGCATCGTGTTTGATCCGGCTTAGACGCTCTTCGGCGACCGCGAACAGTAGTTCGCCATCGCGCACAATACAGGCTGAGGAGTCGTGCATCTGCGAATAGTTAATCCCCAGACTGATCATCGGCCATTCCCTGCCCTTTTCATGCCCCAGCACCAAGTCATCGGTGTACCTGCGCCACTCATCTCCCGCACCGCGCCCTCGGCACTCCACAGCACGTCGAGCATCCGGTCGACTTCGACCGAGGCTCCGCGCCAACTCTTCCCCGCCAACTCGGGGTCCCATCCCATCCACGAGGCAACAGCACGGCTCGCGCGATTCATCCGAATCGTCCACAGGGCGTCCACGACCCCCCAAGCTAAGCGACCCGCGCGGTTCATTGTCGGCTCACGAACGCTATTGAACTGAAACAAGAAAGCGCCTTCCGGCTTCAGCACACGGAGCATCTCCCGGACGTACTGGAAGGCGAGCGCCTCAGTCGGCATGTGTTGGAGCACGATATAACTGAAGACAAAATCGACAGAGTTCGCCCCCACGCCGGCAAGACTCTTACCATCCCCTTGCAACCAGACGATGTTGTCGGCTGCCGGCGGCAGAGTCTTTGCACGACGGAGCATTTCGGGAGAGATATCGCAGGCATAAACGCATGCAAAGCGGCGGGCAAAGCTGCGGGTCATCCGACCTGCACCGCAACCCAGCTCGAGCATCGCCTTGCCACCCGGCTGCCACTGCCAGCGGCGAAAGAACACTTCGACGAGCCGCTGGTAATCCTCTTCGCCGGACCGAAAGAACGAGTCGGGATCCCAGTCCTGCCGCCACGTGGCGATGTAATGGAAAGCTTCCTTGCGGGCTCGGTCGTCCCAGTCGCGCCGCATCATTTCCGTAATGCTCACCGGCTACCTCTCTACTCGAGATGTGAACAGACTCGAACCGCGGCTCCTCGATGATCGCCCTGTTCATATCTCCATTCTGCGTTCGACGACGGGCGCCGCGGGTGTGGGCTCCCCGATTACCTTCCGCAGTTCGCGCAGGTTCTTCTCAGCGTACCACTGTCTGAGCCGGTAAAAGCGCCGCGGCGGCAGCAGCGCCGTCAGCGCCAGCGCCGCCGCTTTGAACAGACCATAGCCGAAATCAGCATCCCGGTAGGCCAGCCGGTAAGCCGCCCGCTCGACGCTAAACGTCTCCCACGGCCAGCCGCCGTCGAGACGCAGGCGGATGCGCTCCGCATCCACCCACACGGGCTCCATAACAGCTCTGACCACTTCCGGGGCAACGCCCAATTCGGCCAACCGCGACGGCAGCGTGCGTAGCAGCGCAACCAGCACGGTTTGCTTGCGGCGGTACTTGACCGGGTCATTCGAGCCGAACTGGAAAAGATTGCCGCCATGCAACCGATAGTAGAACAGAGGCTCATCGAGGATGAGCGCTCCGCCAATGGCCACAGCCAGGGTGAAGATGAACTCATCGGCCTCGACGACGAGTTCCTCGGGAACAGGTAGAACGCGATCGAGGATCCCCTTGCGAATGGTTATTCTGCTGGTCCCCAGAAAGCAGCGGAGATGAGAGAACAGCGAGGCCGTCGCGAGGTCGCCCAGGTGAAGCCGGTACGGCTTCTCCAGCACAAAAGCACGAGGGCGTTGGCCGTTGGGATAGACCTCATAATAGCCGTGGCCGACCGCGCCGATGTCGGGATTTCTGGCCAGTTGCTCGAGCGCCTTCGGCAGTTTGTCTTGTGCCCACCAATCGTCGCCGTCAAGGAAAGAAGCGATCTCCCCGTGCATCTCGGGGATGCCGATATTGAACGCCGAGGCCTGGCCGCCGTTGGGTTTGAAAAGGTACCGCACCCGGGGAGCGAATTTGCGAACAATTGCTGATGTATTGTCGGCGGACCCGTCGTCCACCACGATCACTTCCATCTCCTCTGCGGACAGCCCCTGCTCGAGCACGCTTACTAGCGCCTGCTCGATGAAACCCTCGTGGTTATACGTGTCAATCAGAACGCTGACGAAAGGTCTTGTCATACTCCTCCACCTGCTTGAGGCGTAGGGCGTGGGCGATTGTGTCGCAGACGGGCAGCACGCTCACTACGGAAAAAGCTTCTACCCATATCCCTCCTCTCCGGAGGTCTTCAGAACTAGCGCCCTGCACTCCCAATCTTTGCGTGCAATCGGCATCCGCCAGCCTGTTCCGAAAGCTCCGTCGGTGACCTTGATGCCAGGCGCAGCCTGCTTGTGCTTGAACTCCGCGCGCTTGACTCCCTGTAGGACGCGGAGCACCATCGCTTCATCCAATCCCTGGAAAACGATCTCTTCCACTGACTGGTGCTGCTCGATATGCTGCTGCAGAATCGCGTCGAGCAGGTCGTAGGGTGGCAGGGTGTCCTGATCGGTTTGATTTAGCCGGAGTTCGGCCGAGGGCGCTTTGCTCAAAACTCGCTCCGGAATCACGAGGCTTGCGCGATTCAGCCATTTCGCCAGGCGATAGACCATCGTCTTGGGCAGATCTGAAATGACCGCAAAGCCTGCTGACATGTCCCCGTACAACGTACAGTACCCCGCGGCCAGTTCTGATTTGTTCCCAGTGGTCAGCAGCAACGCGCCGAATTTGTTCGAGAGGGCCATCAGCACGTTGCCGCGAATCCTGGCCTGCAGATTCTCCTCGGTGACGTCCGGCGAATAACCGGCAAAAGCATCCCGCAGGGCTTCCTGGAACGCCGTCATCAGGCCAGTGATGGGAATCTCCCGGGTGGGCAAGCCGAGGGTGCGGGCAAGCTCCAGCGTGTCTTCGATGCTTTCCCGGCTCGTATACGGAGACGGCATCAGCACGCCCAGGACGTTTTTGGGGCCGACGGCTTGTGCGGCAATGGCAGCCGTCAACGATGAATCGATGCCCCCGGAGAGGCCTAGAAGCACGCGCTGAAAGCCACACTTGCGAACATAGTCGCGCGTCCCGAGCACCAACGCCTGCCAGATTTCCGCCTCGGGCAGCAACTCATCCGGGGCAATGGACCCGCAAGACTCTCCCAGGTCAACCAGAACCAGATCTTCATCAAACGGCCGGCCGCGGGCGATCAGCCTGCCGGAGCCATCAAACGCGATACTGCGCCCATCAAAGACCAGGTCATCGTTGCCGCCCACCTGGTTGACGTACAGTAGCGGAATCCGATAGCGGCACGCCATCCGGCTGAGCATCTCTTCGCGAAGTTTTTGCTTGCCCACGGTGAAGGGCGACGCCGAAATATTGACCACGCAGTTGGCGCCCGCTTCGATCAGTATTTCGACGGGGTCGGCGTGATAGCGACGCCGCTGCAAGAAATCGCGGTCATTCCAGATGTCCTCGCAGATGGTGATGCCAATGGTCCAGCCGTCTAGCGGCAGAAGCTGGGGGCCGGGGGCCGATTCGAAATACCGATCCTCGTCAAAGACGTCGTAGGTCGGCAGGAGGCACTTGCGGAATCGGGATTGGACCTTGCCGCCTTGCAAGAGCACAGCAGAGTTGAACAGGGGGCGACCTTCGCGCGCCTGGTTCGGCTCGGCGATGCCCACAAGTACGGGGGGAGCTCCGCGGAGAACCTCCGCGAGTTGTTCCAACACCTGCCAACTGCGGGTGACAAAGGCAGGGTGAAGAAGAAGATCGCGCGTCGGGTAACCGAGCAAGGCGAGTTCGGAGGTCACAACCAGGCTGGCGCCGCGTTCCTGGGCCTGGCGCGTCGCTTCCGCGATCCGCGCGGCGTTACCCTCCAGATCGGCCACGGTGTAATTTCGCTGTAGCAGTGCGACCTTCATGGCCCCTCAGCAGTCAAGCACAAATGCCATCCGAAATGCCGGTCCCGCCAGCGAAACAGCGCCGGTGGCAACCCTTACGGATCTACAGGCGTCGACCAAGACAGTCGCCAAGGGCTTGGCCATCTTTTTCAGCGCCAGTGGTACAGAAATACTCGTGGGCACGCGGGCGGCTATCTTCGGCTCACGGTCAGCCAGGATCATTGGCCTCAACCCCCTTCAGGACGAATGTGGCGCGTCTGCGTTCACTTGTCTGCGGGGCCCCCGTGTCCAGGCGCGGAGGAGCAAGGCCGCTCCTGCGGCAGCCTCACGCAATCCGCCCCCCGCGATTTTCCGCCATTCTAGCCACGCGTGTTCTAGGCAGCGCTGTGCGCTAAAAAAATCCAGATGGACAAGATGCACGCGCTCCTCGGACCATCGGCGAGCCGGCGCGTGAAGCCGACAGTCGTCCCGCTCGAGCAATTCAAGCAAGGTCTTCGCGCGCCTATTGTAGGTGTGCTCTCTTAATACCTTTTCGCGTCCCGCCTCTGCAATGCGTCCGCGAGCTTTCTCGTCTTTTAAGTAGCAACGCAACAATCCCGGGATCTCACTTCGCTTTCGAAACGCCACGAAGTGAACGTTTTCCTCAAAACCCAGAGAGGGCAGCTCACTCGGGAGCCGAGTGATAAACAACGCCCCCGCCGCCATCGCTTCGGCAAAGCGCAAAGAAACATCCACCGGGAAATCATCCCTCGGGATGTTCAGCACGATCTTGCTGGCCCTGTACGTCATAGCCATTTCCTCATAGGGGTGGAGCCGCCACCACTCGTTGGTCCGAAAAGTGGCCGAAAGTTCGGTTAACATTTCTCGCCGGGTGGTGTAATTCTCTCCCTCAGTCCGTCCCACCGAGCTGACCTCGAAAACGCGTTCGATCGGCGGCCCCTCAAAATATTCCATGTCTACGGCATGCACCAAGGTCATGGGCCGCGGGTTTCCGGCTTGCTTGAAACAGTCCTCGAAACCAAAATGGAGGAGAACGACGTGATCAAAAAGCCTTGACCAACGCACTCGGCGATGCGTGTAAGCGTAGGGATCGGTATGGAAAATCACGGTGGGGATGTCCACCTCGGCGAGGCCCCACGGCAGCAGCGGAAAATCGGTCTCCGGATGGAAAATGTAATCGGGCTTTTCCGGGCACTGCTCGATAAGTTCGTGAAGGTTCGCATTGAAGGGCGTACCCCACGGTACGCAGTGCAGCCTGACGCCGGCGCGCCGCAGGGCCCGCGCATACCCCGCATTCACCCACGTTAGATTATCTTCTCTGCAGAGAATGAGTATGCTTGTCATAAGAAAAAAGCTCCAAAGTCATTCCGCCACACGCCCAATTCTTTCAGATTCCATGTCACGCGGACACATCGGGCGCAGGTGACTCCTCGTTACGCGATCCAACAAAGATGGCGCAAGGAACGCCCATCAGCTTTCAAACACAAGCAGGGTCGTGCTTCCGGCGCGTCGGTATGGCGGAAGAAGCATAATGATGCGCTTCAACCACCGCACAGCGGCATTCGCGCCAAGCAGGCGGTCGTCCACTTCCCAGTGAACCAGTCGACAACCCCATCGCCGCATCTGTCGGATGATCTCGTAGGACCAGGCAATATAGACAGTGTCGGCATCATAGATGAACTCCCGGTCGAGCGCGTCCGGATGGTCGATGGCTTGAAAGGGGAGCCGGCCGAGTAGCCAACCCTGCATTTGCGCCCCAAACCGTTGCAGCGTGTAGGAGAGCCACCAACTCCTGTCGTGGGCCCGGCTCAGAAGTGCATTGGGATACCAGAACGGAAGATCCCAGGTGGGGCCAAGCAGTACAATTCGCCCACCTGGCCGCACCACGCGGTGAATTTCCTGGAGCATGTGGACGGGATTGGAGAAATGCTCGAGCGCATACGTGGAAATGGCCGCGTCAAAGGCTCCAGAGCAAAAAGGAAGCTGATCCGCATCCCCACAGACCAACTGGAGAGACCTTTCCCTGGCCCTCTGCAAACCGGCCTGCGAGATATCGGAACCGAAATAGCGGCAACGGCCGGCCAGCCAATAGGAGTTCGCGGCGCTTCCACAAGCGACATCCAGGATCGTGCTCCCCTCCGGGATAAAGGAGGCGGCCCTTTGGCGATTGGGTGAAATGACCGCATTCTCCGTGCATAGGGCGTCCCAATAAGCCGGGTGGGTATCCCAGAAGCTCCGGAGCTTATCCTTTAACGCTGCCGGTTTTGATGCCATCTCCGATTTAGCCTCCAGATTTCTTTTGCGCGCTTGGTGCCCGGAACACTGTATTTATTTTCGTTTCTTTGGCGCTTTAGAAGCGCATTTGGAAAGCCAAGGTCAGGAACGGAGCCACTTTCCAACGACGCTTAACTTCTCCGCAGGCACGGCCAGGTAATTCTTCACCTGGCTATAATCGGTCCTTTTTGCGTGGGGCCGCAGGTTGCCATCCAGATCAAAATCGAACCAATGGTAGCCGCAGTTTTCCAGGCAATCGACAATTTGCCGCGCCGGGTAACCCCAGGGCAGCGTCACGCGATCGAGAACCTCGCATATGATGAACGGCCGATGAAGTGTGAGAATCCGCTGAGCGCCCAGGAAGACTTCCAGTTCACCTCCTTCTACGTCGATCTTGATGAGATCAACCGTGTCAATTCCATTCTCACGACAGTATTGATCCAAGCTGACCGTCTCGACAGTGGTCTCCTCCACGGTGCTCTCGATCGGCGGTGGTTGCAGGCTATTCATGCTGGTATCCTCCGACGTGACCACAAAAAACCTCCGGGCGCCATTGTGTGAGCCCACCGCAGAGGGGACTACCTCAACGCCAGACAGGCGGTTCAATCGCAAATGGAAACGCAGTCTGCGCAATTCGCGGGGCGAAGGCTCAAAGGCTATGACGCGGCCTCGTTTTCCTAGTACTTTGGCAGCAACGAGCGTGAAGAGCCCGTGGTATGCCCCAACGTCAAAAAACACCATCCCGGGGCGTAAGATCCGCCGAAGAAAACAAAGATCCCCAACATCCTGTCCCCAGTACTCAAAGAATCCGCATTCGGTGCGATAGCCCGGGATTACATAAGACCACCACAGCGTCGCCATGTCCGACGGGGGGATCGGTAGGCGGAGTGGGATCAGCAGATACGGCAACTTAGCCAGACCCTGCCGCATAAAAAACAACGTCGTCAGAATCTTCTGGTTCAGTGGCCGGGCAGCGAAGTTCTTCAGGCGCTGAACAATCATGGTTTATGAATCCGGTTTCAAGCTAAGCTGTGCCGGAATGTTTAGTAGGCCACACCAGCGGTCCTGTGGATGCGAGACAGGTGTTGTATCGACAACCAGCGGCGGAACCGCGTTCCACTGTTCGACTAATTGGCCGCCCGTCAGATTGTTGCCTCTATTGAACAGCGAGCACACCAGCGTATAAACACCGGGTCGCAAGGGCAATTCCGGGACACGGAGAATCAATTTCTGATGACCACGCGGAATCCCCACCTCGTCGAACCCCCACCCGACGACGACCAAATCTGACTCGTTCAAAATGGCAACGCCGAAATGGCCACTGGAGACACATTCGTTCAGCCGAACATCAAAGTGCAGAGTCAGATCCCGCGTCCCATTGCGGAGTACGTTGCCATGGCCGGATAT
>WNFB01007469.1_pt1 | contig 11202 bp, 7 predicted proteins | sample 5400501 | NCBI WGS metagenome assembly WNFB01 (sample SAMN13153341, study PRJNA577476) | soil metagenome | isolation source: 200 cm saprolite under Douglas fir tree site 2 hole 1 | place: USA:California | collected 2015-04-18 | reverse complement strand
CTTCGTCGCCATCCACATCACCGACGCCGCGCGCCAGGCCGTGACCGCCGAGGTCGAGCGGCTGCGGCAGCTGAGCCCGCCGTCGAAGCCCGTGGTCGCATGGGTTCCTCCGCCGAATCTCCATCTCACCCTTCATTTCTTGGGCGAGCAGCCGGACCCGCGGCTCGCCGAGGCCGAGGCCGCGCTCGAGGAGGCCGTCGCGGGCGTGCCGCTCTTCGAGATCGCGTTGCACGGCCTGGGCGCATTCCCCGGGCTCGAGCGGCCGCGCATCCTCTGGGTTGGCGTGGCGGGCGGCGCCATGGAGGCGCGCGGGCTTCAGGCGCGGGTGGCGTCGGCGCTCGCGGCGCGCGGCTTCCCTCCGGATGACCGCCCGTGGCATCCGCATCTGACCATCGGGCGGGTCTTCGACGAGCGCCGCTGGCGGCGGGACTCGGGCTCGGTCCTGGCCGAGCAGATCAGGCGGCTGGGCAGCGCGGCATTTGGCTCTGTGCCCGTGGGCGCCATCGCCCTGATGCGTAGCGATCTGCACCCCTCGGGGGCCCGCTACAGCCAGCTGCGCGGCTTCCCGCTCGGACGCCAATGACCCGGCCGCGTATCTGACTCGGGACATTGACAGGCTCCAGGTGAACCACCCACACTGGCAGAGATCGACTTCATTGACTTTGACGGAGCGAACAGCGTAGGATGGCAGAACTGACCAAGATATCGAGCGTTTGCGCCGTCTCCCCGGGTCTGGGACGGACCCCTTCCGCACCGCTGCTGAGGAGAGCTCAATGGCTGAAGTGAAAAGCGATCGCCGCCAGGCCCTGGACCTGGCCATCGCCTCCATCGACCGTCAATTCGGCAAGGGCGCCATCATGCGGCTCGGCCAGAGCGGCGCCATCGACGAGATCTCGGTCATCCCGACGGGCTCGCTGGGGCTGGACGTGGCGCTGGGCATCGGCGGCATTCCACGCGGCCGCGTCACCGAGATCTACGGGCCCGAATCTTCGGGCAAGACCACGCTGGCCCTGCACGTCATCGCCGAGGCCCAGAGCATGGGGGGCACGGCGGCCTTCATCGACGCCGAGCATGCGCTGGATCCGATCTACGCCAAGAATCTCGGGGTCAATACGGATGAGCTGCTGATCTCGCAGCCGGACACGGGCGAGCAGGCCCTCGAGATCGCCGAGACGCTCGTCCGCTCCAATGCCGTGGACGTCATCGTCATCGACTCGGTGGCGGCTCTCGTGCCGCGCGCCGAGCTCGACGGCGACATGGGCGACTCGCTCCCGGGCCTGCAGGCCCGGCTCATGTCCCAGGCCCTGCGCAAGCTCACCGCGGCCATCGCGCGCTCGGGCGGCAGCGTGATCTTCATCAACCAGATCCGCGAAAAAATAGGGGTCATGTTCGGCTGTTTTCATTACTCCACGCGCGTCATCCTGGCCGACGGCAGCAGCGAGAAAATAGGCAAGATCGTCAATCAGCGGTTGCCGGTCGAGGTGCTCTCCTACGACCCGGCCACGCGAAAGATCGAGCCGCGGCGGGTTGTGAACTGGTTCGACAATGGCCGTGCCGAGCAATTCCTGCAGTTCGAGGTCGAGGGCGGTCCTTCTGGCCGGCGACACTTCGCGGCCACCGAGAACCATGTCATCCTCACGCCGCGCGGCCGTGTCCGCGCCGGGGAACTGCAGGTCGGAAGCGAGGTGCTCGTCTCGGTGAAGGACTATCTGCTGACCGACGACCAGTGGCAGGTGGTGCTCGGCGGCAGCTTTGGAGATGGCTCGCTCCGCGCTACAGGGGCACATTCAGCGATGTTCCGGATCGGTCACAGCGAGGAGCAGAAGGACTACCTACGCTGGAAGCACGATATGCTCGAGCCCTTCGTTGGGCCGATCAACCGGACCGGCAACGGCTGGGGTTTCGACACGCTCACCATGCCGGCGCTCGCCGACCTGCTCAAGGAGTACTACGGCGAGAGCCGCTCCCGGTTGGCGAGCCTCGCCGCCCTGGACCGTCTCGACGCCCGCGGGCTGGCGGTCTGGTACGGCGATGACGGTTCCTTCATGGGTTCGTACGCCCGCTGGGGCAAGGGCAAGGCGGTTTTCTACAACACGTCGCTCACGGGCGAGTCACGCCAGAGGGTGATGGCGACTCTGGAGAGGTTCGGCATCGGCCGGCCGCGCGATGACGGCCGCGGATTCTGGTTCAATTCCGAACAGACGGAACGGTTCCACGCCCTGATCGCTCCATATCTCCACCCGTCACTTGACTACAAGCTCCATCCGAGCCAGCGCGGCCGCTTCGCTTGGCATCCTGACATTTACCGTATCGGCGACGACTTGGCTGGCCGGGCGTACCTGCGGGCCGTGGCGGCGCGGGTCCTGAAACGCTACGTCAAGCCGGCCACACGCTCCACACACCGATTCGATCTCGAGATCGAGGGGAACCACACGTACTTGGTGGATGGCGTCATCGTGCACAACTCGCCCGAAACCACGACAGGCGGCCGGGCTCTCAAGTTCTACTCGTCGATCCGGCTCGACATCCGGCGGCAGGACACCATCAAGGACGGCACGCAGGCCATCGGCGTTCGCACCAAGGTCAAGGTCGTCAAGAACAAGCTCTCGCCGCCATTCCGCGAGGCGGAGTTCGACGTGATCTACGGCGAGGGCATCTCCAAGGAGGGCTCGGTGCTGGACCTCGCGGCCGAGCATGCCGTCGTCGAGAAGTCGGGCACCTGGTACACGTACAAAGGGGAGCGCATCGGACAGGGACGCGAGAACGCCAAAAAGTATCTCAAGGACAACCCGAAGGTGCTGGTGGACCTCGAAGCCAAGGTGCGCGGGGCCCTCGGGCTCAAGCCCGTGGCGTCCGCCGCGCCCGCCGCGCCCGAGAAAGCGGCCAAGTAGGAGCGAGCCAATGGATTTCCAGCAGCTCTTGACGGAAAGCGCGCGGCGGAAGGCCTCCGACCTGCACCTCAAGGCCGGGACGCGTCCCATCGTGCGGATCCACGGTCACCTCGAGATGCAGGACGACCTGCCGGCGGTGACCCGGGAGTTCATTCGGCGGACCGCCATGACGCTGCTGGGCGAGAGCCGCTACAACGCCCTCATGGAAGGCCAGGAGATGGACCTGGGCTACATGGTGGCGGGCGTCGGCCGCTTCCGCTGCAATATCTTCCTCTCCCAGGGCGAGCTGCGCCTGGTGATGCGCCATATTCCCGAGCGAATTCCCTCGTTCCAGGAGCTGCACCTGCCCAAGGTGCTGGAGCGGCTGTCCCTGGAGCGGCGCGGGATGATCCTCGTCACCGGCATCACCGGCTCCGGCAAGACCACCACGCTGGCGGCCATGATCGACTTCATGAACCGCAATCGCAACGATCATATCGTCACCATCGAGGACCCGATCGAGTTCGTCCACCCCGACAACAAGTGCGTCCTCAGCCAGCGCGAGGTCGGCCAGGACTCGGCCAGCTTCGCCCAGGCGCTGCGCGCGGCCCTGCGCCAGGATCCCGACATCATCCTGGTCGGTGAGATGCGCGACCCCGAGACCATGGAAGTGGCGCTGCACGCCGCCGAGACCGGCCATCTCGTGCTCTCGACCGTCCACACGCTCAATGCCACGGAAACCGTCAACCGGATCATCTCGATGTTCCCGCCGCACCAGGAGGACCAGATCCGCAACCAGCTCTCGGGTGTGCTCGAGGGCATCCTCTCCCAGCGCCTTGTCGTGCGGGCCGACGGCCGGGGGCGCGTGCCCGCGGTGGAGGTCATGCTGGCCACGGGGCTGATCCGGGACTGCATGCGCGACGCGGAGAAGACCACCCAGATGCCGAGCATCATCGCGGCCGGGCAGGCCCAGTACGGAATGCAGACCTTCGACCAGTCGCTGCTGCAGCTCTACCGCGAAGAGCTCGTGACGTACGAGACGGCGCGGGACGCGGCCACCAACCCGGACGACTTCGACCTCAAGGTCAAGGGCATCTTCTCGACCGGCGAGATGACGTGGGAGACCTCCGGCGGGCAGTCGCCGCAGGGCTTCGTCGGGTCGCCGGACCAGCCCCGTCCCGGATTCGCCAAGCGGGGGTAGCGGTGGCGCGGCGGCGGCCCCGGCGCGACCGGGCCCCGCGAGAGAAACCGGTGCTGGATGCGAAGGCCGCCAAGCTGGCGGCCTTCGATCTTCTGGCCCGGAAGTCCTGGAGCCGCGCCGAGCTCACCCGCCGCCTCAAGCGCCGCGGCGCTCCCGATGAAATCGCGCGCGCCGTCGTCGCCGAGCTCACGGAGCGCGGCTACGTCGACGACGCGGACTTCGCGCGCTGGTGGGCGGAGGCGCGGGCCCGTGGGCGGAAGGTGGGCAGCGTGCGGCTGCGCCGGGAGCTGGCCGCGCGCGGCATTCCGGCGACACTGGCCGCCTCTGCCGTCGGCGCGGCATTCGAGGACACCCCGGAGTCAGAGCGGGCGATGGAGGCGGCGCGGCGCAGGCTGCCAGCGCTCTTGCGGAGGCATCCCGAGCGCGCGCCAGCGCGGCTGCGCGACTATCTGCTCCGCCGCGGCTATCCGCCCGTCGTCGTCATCGCCGTGACCAAGCGCCTCCTCGCGGACCGCATGGACGACGCCGGAACCGCGGACGACGACGACGCAGTATAATGTGACCGCAATGACCGGCCGCGACATCCGCCAGGGCTTCCTCGACTATTTCCGCGGCCTTCCCAAGGGGAAGGAGCACGCCGTCGTCCGCTCCTCGCCGCTCGTCCCCGCCCAGGATCCGACCCTCTTGTTCACCAACGCGGGCATGGTCCAGTTCAAGGCCGTCTTTCTCGGTGAGGAGCGGCGCGACTACGCGCGCGCCGTCAGCGCTCAGAAGTGCGTCCGCGCGGGCGGCAAGCACAATGACCTCGAGAATGTCGGCCGCACGGCGCGGCACCACACCTTCTTCGAGATGTTGGGCAACTTCTCGTTCGGGGACTACTTCAAGGAGGACGCGATCCAGTTCTGCTGGGAGCTCCTCACCGAGAAGTGGGGGCTGCCCAAGGACCGCTTCAAGGCGACGGTATTCCAGGACGACGACGATGCCTTCACGCTCTGGAAGAAAGTGGCTGGCATGGGCGACGATCGCATCTTGCGGCTGGGCGAGAAGGACAATTTCTGGGCGATGGGCGACACGGGGCCGTGCGGCCCCTGCTCGGAGATCCACTTCCATCAGGGCGACCACCTGCCGTGCGCCGAGGAGCAGGCGGGCCGGCGCTGCCTCGGGCCGGCATGCGATTGCGACCGCTGGCTCGAGATCTGGAACCTGGTCTTCATGCAGTTCAACCGCGACGGGTCGGGACGAATGACGCCCTTGCCCAAGCCTTCCATCGACACCGGCATGGGCCTCGAGCGCGTCGCGGCGGTGCTGCAGGGCAAGCAGTCCAACTACGACACGGATCTGCTCCGCCCGCTCCTCGCCCATGTCGAGCGCCTCGCGCGCAAGCCCTACGGAACCCGCGAAGAGGACGACGTCTCCATGCGCGTGATCGCCGACCACGCGCGCGCCGCCGCCTTCCTCATCACCGACGGCGTGACGCCGTCCAATGAGTGGCGCGGCTACGTGCTCCGGCGGATCATGCGCCGGGCCATGCGCCACGGCCGGATGCTAGGACTCATGGAGCCCTTTCTCTGGGACGTGACCGGGACAGTGGCGACGCTCATGGGCGACGCCTATCCGGAGGTCAAAGAGCACCGCGCCCGCGTGGCGGAGACGGTGCGCTCCGAAGAAGAGCGCTTCGCCGAAACCCTGGACCTGGGCGTGGCGAAAATCCGCGAGTACCTCGAGTCTCACGCCGGCGAGCGGCGCAAGGTCGTGGACGGCAAGTTCCTGTTCACGCTCTACGATACCCACGGCTTCCCCACGGATCTCGCGCAGGAGGTGTTCCAGGACGCCGGCTGGTCGGTGCCCGCCGAAAGCCTCGCGGCCTTCGAGGCCGAGATGGAGGCGCAGCGCGAGCGCGCGCGCGCCGGCGCGTCGTTCGCGGCGGCCGACGGGGGCGAGCGCGGGGTGGCGATCTATCAGCGACTCTCCACTGAGCTGGCCAAGCCCCAGTTCCTGGGTTACACCCAGCTCGCGACTCCGGCCCGCATCCTGGCAATGGTGGCCGACGGCCAGCGACGCCCGCTGGCGTGCGCGGGGGAAACGGTCGAGATCATCCTGGATCGCACACCAGCCTACGCGGAGTCCGGCGGCCAGATGGGCGACACGGGCAGCATCGTGGGCCGCGAAGGCCAGGGCCGCATCGAGGACACCTACTACCGGGGCAGCCAGCTCATCGTCCACCGGGTCAACGTGACAGAAGGCCAGTTCAGAGAGAACGAGGAGGTCGCCGTCACCGTCGAGTCGCGCCGGCGGCAGGGACTGCGGCTGCACCACACCGGCACGCATCTCCTCCACGCCGCGCTCCGCAAGGTGCTGGGCACCCACGTCACCCAGGCGGGGTCACTCGTGGCGCCGGACCACCTGCGCTTCGACTTCTCCCACGGGGGCGGCGTCAAGGACAGCGAGCTGGAGAAGGTCGAGGAGCTGGTCAACGAGCAGGTACAGGCGAATATCGTGGTGACGCCGGCGGAGATGGACCTGCAGGAGGCGCTCAAGAGCGGCGCCATGGCGCTCTTCGGCGAGAAGTACGGCGACCGCGTGCGGGTGATCAAGATCGGCGACTTCTCCGTCGAGCTCTGCGGCGGCACCCATCTGGACGCCACGGGTCAGATCGGGCTGTTCAAGGTGACCTCCGAGGGCGCGGTGGCTTCCGGCGTCCGTCGCATCGAGGCGGTGACGGCCGAGGAGGCGCTCAAGCACGTGGGGCGCGAGGAGGCGGCGCTGCGCGAGTCGGCCGGGCTCCTCAAGATCCCGCCGCTCGAGCTGCCGACTCGCCTCCAGAAGCTGCTCGACGAACAGAAGGCGCTGGAGAAGCAGCTGGCCCAGCTCGAGGCGAGGCTGGCCAAGAGCCGCGCCCAGGAGCTCGTCGCCGAGGCCAGGCAAGTGGCGGGCGTGCCCGTTATCGCCGCGCAGCTCGACGGACTGGATGCGGAGGGACTTCGCTCGGTGGTGGACACGCTGCGCGATCGGCTGGGCTCGGGAGTGATCTGTCTGGGCAGCGTGGTGGACGGCAAGGTCAGTCTGGTGGCGTCGGTGTCGAAGGATCTCACGAAGCGCTTCCAGGCGGGCAAGCTCGTCCAGGAAGTCGCCCAGACCGTGGGCGGCAAAGGCGGCGGGCGTCCCGATCTGGCACAGGGCGGAGGTCCGGAGGCATCCAAGCTTCCCGCGGCCCTTGCGGCGGTGCCCGGCTGGGTGGAGCGCGCGGCCAAAGGGTAGTGCCGCTCCCGCGCGCCGGCCCGGCCGGCTCTGCGGCGGCAACTCGCTGAAGCCGATCGGCGCGGTTACCGGCGATCGGGCAGGGCCTGCAGCAATAGCCCGGTGAGGTAACGGGTCTCCGGCACCGTCAGCAGCACCGGGTGGTCACGGCTCTGGCCGAGCGGCGCCACGAGCCGCACCGCCACTCCCGAATCCCCGGCGGCGTCGCGGCAGATCTCCTCGAAGCGCGCCGGGGTGATGTGGTGTGAACACGAAAACGTCGCGAGGATCCCGCCCGCCTCGAGCAGCCTGAGCGCCCGGAGATTGATCTCCTTGTAGCCGCGCGCCGCCGCCTCCAGCGAGTCCTTGCGGCGCGTGAAGGGGGGAGGATCCAGGATTACCAGGCCGAAGCGCTCGCCGCGGGAGTCCAGATCGCGCAGCAGGTCGAAGGCATTGCCCTCCCGCAAATCCGCGCGGTCGCTCGATCCGTTCAGATCGAGGTTCAGCCGGGCCAGCGCGAGGGCATCCGCGGAGGAGTCGAGGAGTAGCGCTCCCGAGGCGCCGGCCTTGAGCGCATGGCAGGCGAAGCCGCCCGCGTAGGAGAAGGCGTCGAGGACGCGCCGGCCCGCGGCGAATCCGGCAACGAGCGTCCGATTCTCGCGCTGGTCGAGGTAGAGGCCGGTCTTCTGCCCACCGCCCGGCGTCACGCGGAAGCGGCAATCGCCCTCGGCAACTACGAGCTCGCCGGGCCCCGCGGCGCCGAGCCAGCTTCGGACGGGCTCGAAGCCCTCGAGCCGGGCGGCTGTCGCGTCGTCGAGCCGGTAGACGGTGCCGCCTGGGAACAGGCTTTCGAGCGCCTCGGCGGTCCACCCCAGCGCCTGAGTCATGCCCAAGGTCAGGCACTGGACCACGCTGACTGGGCCGTAGCAGTCCACGACCAGCCCCGGCAGCCCGTCGGCTTCGCTCCAGCAGAGCCGGTAGGCGTCGGGAACACCCAGCCCTCTCCCCTCTGGGGAGAGGGAGAGGGAACGGCGGTAGGCGAGCGCGGCCTCGAGCCGGCGCCGGAAGAAGGCGGCGTCCACGGGCTCATCGATCCGAGTCAGGATCCTACAGGCGAGAGAGGGGCGCGGGTTGTAGAACCCGCGGCCGAGGTAGCGGCCTCGGGAGTCCGTCACGTCCACCGCGCCGCCGGCGGACCAAGAGCCTTTGAGATCGCCGATTTCCGAGCGGTAGATCCAGGGATGCCCGGCCCTCAGGCGACGATCCGCCCCGGGCTTCAGCACGAGTTTTGCCACGGCGATTCTATTCTCCCCCTCACCCTGCCCTCTCCCCCTCCGGGGGCGAGGGTTCCAATCTCCCTCTCCCCTCTGGAGGGGGAGGGTTCCAATCTCCTCTTCCCGCTCCGGGGGCGAGGGTTCTAATCTCCCTCTCCCCAGAGGGGAGAGGGCTGGGGTGAGGGGAGAACTCTAGCGCTTGCGCAGGATAACGACCATCAGGAGCGGGTGGTGCGCCCGGTCGAGCTTGAGGTGAGGCTTGAAGCCGTAGAACCAGTCGATGAGGTCAAACCCGCCGGCTAGTTCCACCAGCGCGCGCAGCTCCTGAGGAAAGACCATCCGCGAGCTGTGGCTCTGGTGGTAGACGTATCGCGCGCCGTTTTCGAGAACCTCGAGCTCCATGTCCTCCTGAAAGGTCTGGGTCACGGGGTCGAGGTCCTTGAGGGCCTCGAAGGTCGCGCGCACCGTGGCGCGGCCGCGCCGCCGTGTCCAGGACCAGCGCCGCGCCGGATCGGTCCAGGACGAGCACATGTAGCGGTCGAAGATGTAGAGGCCGCCCTTGCGAACGGCCCGGGCCACGCAGCGCAGGTGGGCCAGGATGGCGTCGTTCGTCAGCAGATGTCCCTGCGAGTCCTGCATGCAGATGGCCGCGTCCACCGGCCGCGGCAGCCGGAAGCGCGTCATGTCGGCCACGTGGAGGCCGACGCGCAAGCCCTTGGCGTCGGCCCGCTCGCGGAGGAAATCGATATTGTCGCGGGAGAGATCGAGGCCCGACATCCGGTAGCCGCGCTCCGCCAGGCGGATGAGGTGCGGACCCGTCCCGCAGGCGATGTCGAGCACCGTGCGGACCGGGCGCGTGGCGAAGCGGCGGAAGCAGTGGACGAGGAAGTCCACCTCCTGCTTTCGGTTCATGTCGAAGGCGATCTCGTAGTAGCGCGGCGCGGAGTACTGCGACTTCGGGGTCGTCACGCCTGTGCCCACCACGTGAGGATCGCCTCGCGGAGGATCCAGGAGGCCGTGATGCCGGTGCGGCCCGAGGGATCGAAGGCATGGGCGACCTCCATGAGGTCGGTGCCCACGATGCGGCAGGGCTCGGATGATCTCGACGAGCTCGATGGCCCTGAGCCCGCAGGGCTCCGGCGCGCCGGTGCCCGGGGCTTCCGAGGGGTCGAGCACGTCCACGTCGATGGTCACGTAAAGCGGGTGCCGGCGGAGCTCGGGCACGAGGCTCCTGACGGCCTCGACCGGGTGGATCGCGTGAGCCGGGTAGAGGTTCGGCGCCTTCCGCTGGTACTCCTCCCGGGTGCCGGTGCGCATGCCCACCTGGAAGACGCGCTCGGGCGCCACGACGTCCATGACGCGGGCCATGGCCGAGGCGTAGTTGTAGCGCTCGCCCAGGAACTCCTCGCGCAGGTCCGGATGGGCATCGAGCTGGAGGATCCGAAGCTCGGGAATGGCCGGCGCCAGCACCTCGATCACCGGCAGCGTGGCCGTGTGGTCGCCGCCCAGCATGACCGGCAGCAGGCCGGGCTTCCAGAAGCGCCGGACCTCCTCGCGCGCCCGGGCGAGCCGCTCCCGAGGCGTGCCGGTGCCGAGCTCGCAGTCGCCGATATCGGCGATGGCCAGGTCCTCGAGGTCGCGGTTGAGGGCGGGGGAGTAGGTCTCGATGGAGTCGGAGGCGATCCGGAGGTCCCGGGGCCCGAGGTCGGCTCCGCGGCGGAGATTGACGGCGCCTTCGAAGGGGATGCCGAAGAGGACAATCCGGGCGTCCGGGAGGGAAGCCCGGCAGGCGATGAAGCGCGGCTCGGCCGGGATCAACGACTACGCGAGGTCGTCGCTAGCCAGCAGCGTCACGGCGGCGAGGGCGCAGCCCGTGCGCTCGACCCGATGCTCGACGGCGAAGACCCGCATGTCCTTGATCCGCTCGCCGCGGACCCGGAAGGCCTCCTCGAGCATCTGGACGATCATCCGCTCGGCTTCCTCGCGCGTGGCCTTGTCGTGGAACTCCATGATCACGCCGTTCTTGGTGGCGTCGTGGGGGCGCGCCCAGCCCACGGCGGCAGCCACCACCTCGCCCGGCACCTCGCTGGTCATGGCCGCGTAGGCCGTGGGAACCACCGCGCCGAGCTTGATCTTGGGGAGCGGAACCAGGTCGACGCCGGGGGGAAGGATGCTGGAGATCTTCACGAGGTTGATGTTGCCGATGCCCGCCGCCAGCAAGGCATTGTCGAATGCGTTGAGCGGCGTCGAGCCCTCGGCGGTGCCGGCGGTGCCGGCGGCCTTGGTCACTGGAGTCCAACCCATTCGCTCCTCCTTCTCGCCTCCTTGTGGGCGGCGGCCCCACGCCGCCGCAACCGCCGCGAATCTTCGCTCATGCTAACGGCTCGGCTGGCGAACGCAAGCAAAAAGTGACCCGCGGCGGCCGTCGGCGGCCCCCGAAGGCCGCGGCGGGCGGTCCGGCGGCCGGCCGGGAGCCCGATGAAACCCCATTTTTTTCTTGCAATGAAAAAAGAATTGGCCCACAGTGACAAAAATCTGTCCGGAAATTTTTCCGGCAGAAAAAAAACCGGGAGGAGGGAAAGAGTGCAAGCACTGGGGCGACACCTGCTGCTCGAGCTGT
>WNFB01005634.1_pt1 | contig 11202 bp, 11 predicted proteins | sample 5400501 | NCBI WGS metagenome assembly WNFB01 (sample SAMN13153341, study PRJNA577476) | soil metagenome | isolation source: 200 cm saprolite under Douglas fir tree site 2 hole 1 | place: USA:California | collected 2015-04-18 | reverse complement strand
TCGGTGTCACCTGAAGAGGCGAGCGCCCTCACCGGCATCGGGCTGACCTCAATTCGCGAGGCGATCAGCAGCGGTGATCTCAAGGCCAAGAAGCATGGCAGGCGCACGATCATCCTGCCTGACGATCTGAGGGTATGGCTCAAAACGTTGCCAGACGCCGGCAAGCCTATTGAACAAAGCCCCGCTTGATGCGGGACTTTTGGTATTGTTAGCACCGAAAGCCAAGAAGCCCGGCATAAGAGCGCTTTGCTGCTGGGACGCCGCACCCGAATGAAGCATGACGCGGCGAAGCACCTGGAATACCGCATATGGCAAACGGCAATTCTGAACTGCGGGCCGAGCTGTACCGCCTCACGCTCCCGCCTGAGGGGGTGGACCTCGGTTGGCTCGACGTGCAGGTTCGCGAGATGGAGGCACTGAACGAGCGAATTCCTCACAGCGTCCGTCTGCACAGGCGATTCTCGCCGCCAATCTACGAGGTGAACTGCTTCATGTTCGCCCTGGGCATCGAGGCGGACGCCGTCAGCGACATGCGCCTTGGGCCGGTCTTTCCCGGAAAGCAGTTCGTCGAGTCCCTGCTGGCAAACGGCGACCTGCGTGAAGTCGAGGGCGAGGGTCCCATCGTCATCTATTTTCGCGACGGCGCGCCGGAGCATGCCGGCCGATGGGGTGGTGCCGCCGTGATCTCGAAATGGGGGGCGGCCGGGACCCACATCTGGCGACATGCCTTGTGGGATGTGCCGGCATCCTACGGCGACGAAGCACGCTTCTTTGCGGCGTTGCCGACCCGTCGTCGCGCTCTACCGGCGTTGGGCCGCGGACCGCGGCCTTTGAGCGACTGCGCGGCGTACACATTCAATACTACTCGGCGCAGATCGACGCTTAAGGCGCGGTCCGCACTCGGCGCTCAGCCTCGATGGCGAACAGATTGTCCTTGAGCGACTGCAGCACGTCGCGGGTGATAGGGTTGCGGAACAGCATTGGACCGCCTTGTGGCACAGGCGCCCGCGGATAGTTGTTTGCAATCATGGGCGCATCGGCGACGTAGGATGATGTTTCGATGTCAGACGCCGCCTGGCCGTGTTCGAGAAGTTCCGCGCGATACACGGCGTAGGCCAGAAAATCCGCGGCTTGCGCGCCAACGCTGTCTTTGGTTGACGTATCAAACTCTCCGATCAGATGTTGCCATTCCGGCAACGCGTCTTTCTTGTAGAGCTCAAAGAGCCGCCGGGCGTCACCGACGTTCGCGTGCCCGCCTTCGAGCGCGAAATCGATCCTTGTCAGTTCGGCGAGCGCTCCTTGCCCCGCTAGCTTGAGTTCCGAGGCGATGAACGAGGGCACGAAGGCCAAGCATGCGCGGAAACAGACGCCGTACTTCGTATCCTTCACCGGGCGCTTCGGGTGCGGCCCGGCGCCGTAGATGTTTTTGTAGTCATCGTCCCTGACGATAACGGAGAAGCCGAGTTGCAGGTACCTGGCGATCACGCCGTCCAACGAGAGAGCGAGCGCATCCACATCTTCGGATTTCCACCCCCTGAACTGCTTCGTGCGCCTGAATAGATCGACCGCGTGAATGTGCCGGACCCCAGCCTTAGCGACCAGCGCAGCCCAAATGCTTCCATTGCGCCGCCGTGCCCAAATAGCCTGCCATCACACTGATGGGCGAGTCGGCGTGTGTCCCGCTTTCGTCGAGACATACGGTCAGGATCATGACGTTTCGGCTAGCACTTCGCCGTGGCCGGTGCTTGTCGTTAACGGCTCAAGTCGCGCCCGAAAATTGGCAATAAACTGGTAGGTGAACCCCGCGCCTAATGGGCAAGTGATTGAAATTTTGTCTTTTTATCTGATGCCGTCACGGATCATGTATCCCGCGCCGCGAATCGTATGGAGCAGCGGCCGCTCAAATCCCTTGTCGATTTTGGAGCGCAGCCGCGAAATATGCACGTCGATGACATTGGTCTGCGGATCGAAATGATAATCCCAGACGTTTTCGAGCAGCATGGTTCGCGTCACCACCTGCCCGGCGTGCTTCATCAGATATTCCAGCAACCGGAACTCGCGCGGTTGCAGCGTCAATTCGTCCTTGCCGCGCGCCACCCGATGCGAAAGACGATCGAGCTCGAGGTCGCCGACCCGATAGGTGGTTTCCTCGGCCGGGCCGCCGTGGCGGCGCGACAGCACTTCGACCCGCGCCAGCAGTTCGGCGAACGAATACGGCTTCGGCAAGTAATCGTCGCCGCCGGCGCGCAAACCCTTGATGCGGTCGTCAACCTGGCCGAGCGCCGAGAGAATCAGCGCCGGGGTGCGATTGCCCTTCTCGCGCAAGGTGCCGATCAGCGACAGGCCGTCGCGTTTCGGCAGCATCCGGTCGATCACCAGCACGTCATAGTCGCCGCTGTCGGCCAGCGACAAGCCTTCCTCGCCATCGCTGGCGAGATCGGCGACGTAGCCGACCTCGCGAAACGCCTTCACCAGGTAGTCGGCGGACTCGCGGTCGTCTTCGATGATCAAGAGGCGCATCTGTGGGTCGGTTGCGGTCAAGTGGGTTCGGCTTTCTGTCACCATGGCGCGGTCCGCATCTTCATGCAAGGCAACGTGAGACCTATCGATTCAACATAAAAGCGGGCGGTGAAGCTGGGGGACTCCACCGCCCTTTGACCTCCCGACAGAGGGGGGCGTATTCCATCGGAAGGCAGCTGAAGGGAGCGGGCTTCTTAAAACCCGCCCCCCGGAAAGAGCCGTCGGCGGGGGCGACTGATGCCGGCGACACCCTCCATCTCCTCGATCATGATCCGAGAAATCGGATCATGATCTCATCTCTTTGTTGAGCGTGACCTCCGGGCAAACGCTGCGCGTTTGTCCCGAGGGAAAACCGGCTTCCACCCTTCCGGATCATGCTCAAAACCGCTTGAACCTCAGCCCTTGGCGAGCGGCACTGCGACGAAGTGCAACGACCCGCCGCTCTTGACCCGCATCAGAACGCTGTTCTTGTTGTCGGTGCGCGCGGCGTTGATCGCTTCGCGCACATCTCCGGCATTGGCAACGCTCTTGCCCGCGACTTCGAGAATCACGTCGCCTTCCTTGAAGCCACGCTCGGCCGCCGCACTCTTCGGATCGACCTCGGTCACCACGACGCCATCCTTGCCGGCGCCGGCAACGCTGTTGGCGGGCGCAAGCGTCAGGCCGAGCTTCGGCACGTCGGTACCGCGGGTTGCGCCGCCCTTGTCGCCGTTATCGTTGTCGTTGTCAGCCTTGGCTTCCAGCGTATTCGGCAGCTGGCCGAGGGTAAGGTTGACGACCTTGTCCTGGCCCTTGTGAAGGACGTTGAGCTTCACCGCATTACCGGGCGCGAGAGCGCCGATGGTGCGGGCGAGTTCGCGGGCGTCCTTGACCGTGTCACCATTCACAGCCGTGATCACGTCGCCGGATTCGATGCCGGCCTTTGCCGCCGGACCGTTGGCCTGGGGTTCGGCAACCAGGGCGCCTTCGGCCTTTTTGAGGCCAAGGCTGTCGGCGATGTCAGTCGTGACAGGCTGAATCTGCACACCGATCCAGCCGCGGCTGACCGAGCCCTTGTCCTTGAGCTGGGCGATTACGTTCTTAACGGTCGAGGCCGGGATCGAGAACGCGATGCCGACGCTGCCGCCGGACGGCGAGTAAATCGCGGTATTGACGCCCATCACTTCGCCCTCGGTGTTGAAGGCTGGGCCACCGGAATTGCCCTTGTTCACGGGCGCGTCGATCTGGATGAAATCGTCGTACGGGCCGTTGCCGATGTCGCGGCCGCTGGCCGAGACGATGCCGGCAGTCACGGTGCCGCCCAGACCGAACGGATTACCGACCGCGAGGACCCAGTCGCCGATGCGGGGCTTGCCGTCCGAAAGCTTGGCGAACGGGAAATTCGAGCCGCCCTCGACCTTGATCAGCGCGACGTCGGTGCGTGCGTCGGTGCCGATCACTTTCGCGGTGTAGGTCTTGCCGTCGTCGGTAGTGACCTCGACCTTGTCGGCGCCGTCGACCACGTGATTGTTGGTGACGGCATAGCCGTCGGCGGAGATGAAGAAGCCGGAGCCTTGACCGGTCACAGCACCTCGGCCGCGCGGTCCGCCGCGCAGGCCCGGCGGCATTCCGTCAGGTCCGCCGAAGCGGCGGAAGAAACGCTCCATCGGCGAGCCCGGCTGGAACGGCGAGTCATCATTGTTGTTGGCGCTATCGTCCTTGGCGAGCTTCTCGTTGATGTTGACCTTCACCGAGATCACCGACGGTTTCACGCGCTCGACAATGTCGGCAAAGCCGACAGGCTTCTCTACTTTGCGAACTTCGTTGTTGACCTGCGCGTGCGCGGGGCTTGAGAAAATATCTACCGGGCCAGGCGAGGGGCTGAAGCCGTAAACCGCGACGCCGAGGCCGGCGACAACCGAGGCCATCAGCGCGAATTTGCGTGCGGAGAACAGCGAACGGCGTGGCGTCCGGTAAGAAGGTAGCGACGAAAGATCGGTGGGACGGTCGGTCATTTAGAGGTCTCCAAAGCGTGTGAGCGTGAAATCGACGGTGCGCAGGCGCAAGCACCTTACAGGCCCCAAGATGGGGTCTTCCGCCTTACCGCGCGCTGGCTTGGGAATTAAACTTTGGTAATGAAGCCGGATGGCAATGCGGCAGTTTATCGCAGGGCGAAAGCGATTTATCGCAGGGTGAGAAAGGGCCTATCGCCGGGCGAAAACGGTTTATCGCGAGCCTAGGCCGGCTTGTCGGCCGGCGGTTCCGCTGCGGTCAGCCGTTCCAGCCGCGCTTCTTCTTCCGCGGTCAATTCGAGCGGCGATTGATCTTCCGCTGCCGCAAATCTGGAGCGCCGGCCATACATCCACAGTGCAAATCCGCCGCCGGCTAGCGCCAGCGGTGGCAACAGCCACAGCAACAAGGTGTGCGGCTTGAGCCGCGGTTTCAGCAGCACGAACTCGCCATAGCGCGCCACCAGGAAATCGATCACCTGCGCATCGCTGTCGCCGGCCGCGATCCGCTCGCGCACCAGGAGCCGCAAATCGCGCGCCAGCGGCGCTTCGGAATCGTCGATCGACTGGTTCTGGCACACCATGCAGCGCAATTCGCGCGACAAGTCCCGCGCCCGCGTTTCCATTGCCGGATCCGACATGATCTCGTCAGGTTGCACGGCGTAGGCGGCCGACGATCCCATCATCACGGCTATGGCAAAGGCGCAGGCAAGGATCGGCTTCATTTGATCACTCCGCCGCCTGCAGGCCGCGCAGCGCTTTGGCGGGCTTCGGCGCGCCGACCCGCAAGCGGCGATCCGACAGCGACAGCATGCCGCCGAACGCCATCAGCACAGGTCCCCACCAGATCATCAGCACCAGCGGCTTATGATAGATGCGCACCGCGATGGCGCCGTCGGCTGTGGTATCGCCGAGCGAGATATAGAGCTGGCTTGCGCCGCGCGTCAGCAGCGCCGCCTCGGTGGTGGATGATCCCCGCGTGGGAAAATTGCGCTTCGACGGTGTCATCGCGCTGAGCGGTTTGCCATCGAGCGTGACGGTGAACTGCGCCAGCATTTCACGAAAATTCGGCCCCTGCCGCTGCGTCACGCCGTCGAGTTTCAATTCATAGCCGGCGATTTTGGCGACGTCATCGGGCTTCATCGATCCGACATACTCGCTGTTCCACGTGGTCTCGCAGACAATTCCGATCAGAGCGATGCCGACGCCGGCATGGGCGAACATCGTGCCCCAGGTCGAACGCGGCAATCCGCGCGCGCGCCGCAGGGCGGTTGCAAATGGCATACGAAACAGGCCGGTGCGCTCGGCGAGGTCGCAAAGCGCGCCCGAGATGACGAAGACGGCAAGCCCAATCGCCAGCGGCGCGAAGGCGCTGCCGCCACGGGTCCACGCCCATAGCACCGCGACGGCAACCAGCGCCGCGATGCCGGCGGCGATCAGGCGCTGTGCCGCACCCAAGAGGTCGCCGCGCTTCCACGCCAGCAACGGCCCGAACGGCACCGCGATCATCAACGGAAGGAACAGCGGCGCGAAGGTGAGATTGAAGAACGGCGCACCGACCGAAATCTTGTCGCCGGTCAGGACTTCCAGCGCTAGCGGATACAAGGTTCCGATAAACACCGTCGCGCAAGCCGTGGTGAGGAACAGATTGTTGAGCACCAGCGCGCCTTCCCGCGAGATCGGCGCGAACAGCCCGCCTTGCTTCAGCGCCGAGGCCCGCCACGCATACAGCGTCAAGCTGCCGCCGATGAAAATGCAGAGGATCAGCAGGATGAACACGCCGCGCGTCGGATCCGTCGCGAACGCATGCACCGACGTCAGCACGCCCGAGCGCACCAGGAAGGTGCCGAGCAACGACAGCGAGAAAGTCAGGATCGCAAGCAGGATGGTCCAGACCTTGAGCGCGTTGCGCTTTTCCATCACGACAGCGGAATGCAGCAGCGCGGTACCGGCGAGCCACGGCATCAGCGAGGCATTCTCGACCGGATCCCAGAACCACCAGCCGCCCCAGCCGAGTTCGTAATAGGCCCAGTACGAGCCCATCGCGATGCCGAGCGTAAGGAATATCCACGCCACCAGCGTCCACGGCCGCACCCAACGCGCCCACGCCGCGTCGATCCGGCCCTCCAGCAGCGCCGCGACGGCGAACGAAAACGAAATCGAGAATCCGACATAGCCGAGATAGAGCATCGGCGGATGCACCGCGAGGCCGATATCCTGCAGCACCGGATTGAGGTCGCGGCCCTCGATCGGCGGATTGTCGATGCGCAGGAACGGGTTCGAAGTGATCAGGATGAACAGATAGAACGCGCTGGCAATCCAGGCCTGCACCGCCAGCACGTGGGCACGCAGCGACAGCGGCAGATTGTTGCCGAACGCCGCGACGAGGCCGCCGAACAGTGCCAGGATCGACACCCACAGCAGCATCGAGCCCTCATGATTGCCCCATACGCCGGTGATCTTGTAGATCAGCGGTTTTAAGGAATGCGAGTTTTCGAACACGTTGACCACGGAAAAATCGGATGTGACGTGCAACGTAACCAGCGCGGCGAACGACGCCGCCACGAACAGCAGTTGCGCCAGCGCGGTCGAGCGCGCGACATTCATCAGGGCAGGATCGTGCCAGCGCGCGCCTAGGATAGGCAGCGTGGACTGGATCAGCGCCAGGGCCAGCGCCAGCACCAGCGCGTAATGTCCGGTTTCCGCGATCACTGCAACGCTCCCGAGTTCGCCCGCGGCGCGGTTCGATCCGCCTGCGGCGCGCTTGGATCCGCACGCGATGCTCCCTGGGTCATCGCGGATTTTGCGCCATAATCCGGTTTGACGCCGTAATCGTCTTTCCAGTGCCCCTGCTTCTTCAGCGCGTCCGCAACATCCTTGGGCATGTAGGTCTCGTCATGCTTGGCAAGCACGGTATCCGCCTCGAATACGCCTGAGGAATCGAGTGCGCCTTCGGCGACCACACCCTGCCCTTCGCGAAACAGATCGGGAAGAATTCCCTTGTACGAAACGGGCAATGCGGCGCTGCTGTCGGCAACCCTGAATGTGACCGCCAAATTGTCGCCACGCACCAGCGACCCCTGCTGCACTAGGCCGCCGAGCCGGAAACGCTTGCCTGCGGGAACATGTTTCTCGGCCACCATCGCCGGCGTCGAGAAAACACGATCGAATCGCACATCGCGTTCAGCACGAGCGCCGCCGCGACTGCGAGAACCGCAAGCGAGCCGCCGATCATTGTCAACCGCCGCTGCTTGCGCGTCATGCGTGGCCTCTAATCCTGCGCATGATGTGATCCGAAAACCGCTTCACACTTTTCGGCATCATGCGCCCCTAATCATGCTCATCCATCGAGCCCGAGATTTTTCAGGCCCTCATTCAGTTGTCGCAGCCGTTCCGCATCATTGGCAACGGCCTGGCGGGCGTCGGTGAGCGCGCCCCTTGCCTTGTCGCGATCGCCCATTACCACATAGGCCCGCACCAGCCGCAGCCATCCATCGACGTCGTCGCCGTTCTGCTTCAACCGACTGGCGAGGCGCTCGACCATGCCACGGATCATCGTGCCGCGGTCGGTCTCGTTCATGTCCTTTGCCGCGGTAACCGCATCATCCGACAGCGCCGGAGCGGCGGCGCCGCCGACCCGCGCCAATGCCGCTTGAACCAGCGGACGCCACGGCGCATCAGGCGGCGCTTTTGCGAGCATCGCCCCCCAGATCGACGTGGCCTCCGCCGTGCGGCCATCCTGCTCGGCGGCCAGCCCAAGGAAGTACCGCGCCTTGACCTCGTCCGGGTTCAGCGCGAGTGCGCGTTCGAATTCAGCCTTGGCCTCCGACGTGACGACGCCACCGACCGTTGCGGCAAGCGCCTCGCCGAGATCGGCCCGGCGCGCCGCACTGTCGCCGTTATAGATGATCGAGTTGTGGTAGGCCCGGACCGCATCATCGTAGCGGCCCAACCTTGCCAGCACCGGCGCAAGCACGCTCCAGCCACGGCCATCGGTTGGATTTTTCTCCAAGTGCTGCTCGACCTGTGCCACCAGATTGTCAAGCGGCTGCGTGACGTCGGGCGCATGGGTGCGTTGTGCCAGCGGAAAATCGCCGAGCCGCGGCGAGCCCAGCGGGAGATAAAACGCAACCGCCACGATTGGAAGTCCAACCAGGGCCATGATGGCCGCCGAGCGGCGCAACTTGATGTTCGATACGACGGGCGGCTCGCGCTGATGATCAGCCGCGGCCAGCAGGCGGCGGCTGATCTCGACGCGCGCCGCGTCCGCTTCGGAGCGGCCAATCAGCCCTGCGGCAACGTCGCGATCGATCTCGGCGAGTTGGTCCTTGTAGACGACGGTTTCGCTGCCGTCGTTTTGCGGCCTCGTACCGCGACCCAATGGCCAGAGCACGGCGAAGATCGCCGCAGCCGTCATCAGTGCGAACACAAACCACAGCGTCATCGAGCAGGTTCCGACCGAACGGCGCTAACCACACCAATGCGCCGCTTTACACCACCGGCGCCAAGCCGGGCAATTGACAATTCTCAATTCGCAATTGCGGCGGATAAATCCCGGAAACGCAGATAAAATTTGGTGTTAGCTGACATGAAACTCGACACTTTGAGTGGCCTGCTCGCCACGCCCGTTCAACGCTTTCAAGTAATAGGCCCCCGGTTTGACCGCCTCGGGAAGTCTGATCCGCAGCGAGCCGCTGGGGACCGGGGATGCAATCGTGATCACCGGATCGGGCAATTGCGCCCCGCTGGTCTTGTCGACGATCACGACCTTCGCTCCGATCATGAGGTTCCGGTATGTCGCCGAGATCACGCGATTTTCAAATTCAACGAAATTAAGGATTGAGTTCATATTCTCGAATTCAGCGGAATTGACGATTGAGTTCGCACCAAAACTTGCAAGCGGCTCGCACCATCCGACCAACCGGAAATTGTGGCTAGAGTTTTCTACTATCTTTCTATCCGTTTTATCCCGCGCGCGAAGGCTTGCGCTCGCCGGTCAGCGCATTTTCCGCCGCCCTGCTCATCAGCGATGCATAGTCGTGGCCGAACAATACTTCGCAGAAGCGCACCGCCGCCTTGACCTGCATCTGCCGGTAGGCGCGCGCCTTGGCGTCGCCGCCGCGCAGCGACTGTACCAGCGCCTCGGTGGACTTTTCGACATATTGCTGCAGGTCGGAATAGGTGCGCAGCGTGACCTCGTTGATCGCCAGTTCACTGGCATAGGTGCGGCACACCGCGACGAAATCGATCAATGCGGCGGTTTCGTCGACTTCGGAGGTATCGATCTTGGCGCCGACGGAAATATCCTTGTCGGCACGCTGACGCAGCAGACGCCGGACGCGGCCGGGCACGCTGTCGATTTCCGATTGCAGGGTGTTGGAAATATCGGCCCGGATCGACGTCAGTTGCTTGCCCCATGACGAATCGTTGCGAAGATCGAGTTCGGTCCGCAGGCCGCGCACGCCGTCATGCAGGCTCTTGAGATGGTCGGCGACGTCTTCGAAATGCCCGCGCTTGATGTCCGTTCGCAGACAGGCCGCGAGGAAATACAGATCGTGCAGGGCTATGGTCACGGCCATGCCGTAGGGAGTGGCGGCGACGCGGATCTCGTCGTCGGAGGCGGCCATCTTGATCGCGAGGCGGATGATTTGCCACGGCGCGGTCAGCCGCTGAATGATCAGCGACAGTGCAAACGGCAGCGTTTGCGGCGTTTGCAGGGCGGAAACGTTGAGCGCGGCGCTGACTGTCGCGATCTGCGCGTCCGCAAGTATTCGCAAGTTGCTGGGAAGCCGGCCGTTGAGGCCGTCCAGCGCTTCGCGGGCCTGCAAAACCGAGCCGATCGGCAGCAGATCCTCGATCACATTGGGCGGACCGACGCGGGACAGCGCGCGCTGCTTGTCCTCACCAGGCACGGGCATGGCAATCTTGTAGATCGCATCGGCCGTCGCGAACTGGAATTTACGGATCGCCGCCTCGAGGCCGGACGTCGTTCCGGTTTCCCGCACCAAGGTCAGCGCCGCGTCGAATTCGCGTGCCTGGTCAGGCGCGCCGTCGCGGATCAGCCATTGCCACACCGGCGGCAACGAGGCGCGTCGAATCTGACCCGGCCGTACCGGAAAATTGCTGTCGACGAGAAACGGTTCGAGCGGGCGAAACAGCAGCCGCGCCGGATCGTCGGTGCGCGCCCGCGTCTCCTCGTCGGTTCCGCGCACGACCTTGCGCAACTGTTCGAGCACGAGGGTGGCGACCGCGGCGTCCTCGCCGCGTTCGATGGCGCGCTCGAACTCCCGCATCAGCAAGGCCTGCGCCTGCGGCGGAAGTTGCGCGAGATAGTCCCTCAGCCGCTCAATCGATGTCTGGCTCATGCGCCCGGTATGCACATTGGTTTGACGCGGACGGTGAAGCCCGTCCGGCAGCCATAATAAAAGGGCCGGCGTTAAGAAGTCGTTATCGGAAAAATATGGTAAATCAACAAGTTAGACTGACTAACCTACCTGGATGACCCAACTGATATCGTTAAGTAAAAAAGCAAAGTGACTAACGAAATCTTAATCCCCGCCTCGGCGCAATGCCCCCGCGTGAAACTACCGCATCCGCTTGTCCGATGACGCCATCAGCATTCGCCTCACGAGGGCGGTGCCCGCCCACGCAGAACAGCGCGTGGGAAAGCAAAGTGAAAAATTGAAAAAGGAAA
>WNFB01005632.1_pt1 | contig 11204 bp, 11 predicted proteins | sample 5400501 | NCBI WGS metagenome assembly WNFB01 (sample SAMN13153341, study PRJNA577476) | soil metagenome | isolation source: 200 cm saprolite under Douglas fir tree site 2 hole 1 | place: USA:California | collected 2015-04-18 | reverse complement strand
GCTCGTTTGCAGCTCACCTCGGCCACCTGGCGAAGGCCGTCCGCACCCATGTACGTCAAGTAGACGCTCGCCGCCAGTGCGCAAAGCGAATGGTTGGTGCAAATGTTGGAGGTGGCCTTCTCGCGACGAATGTGCTGCTCGCGCGCGGTGAGTGTAAGCACGAACCCGCGCCGGCCCTGCGCGTCGTGTGAGGTGCCGATCAGCCGGCCCGGAAGTCGACGCACGAGCTCTTTGCGGCACGCGATGAAGCCGACATGTGGACCTCCGTAACTCGGACTCAGCCCGAGCTGTTGGCCTTCGCCGACGGCGACGTCGGCGCCGTACTCCCCGGGCGGCGCGAGCAGCGCCAAGCTGATGGGGTCGACGCAGGCGATCGCGAGCGCGCCGGCGGCGTGAGCACGTCCGGTCAGCGCCGGCGCATCCTCGAGAAGACCGAGGAAGTCCGGCTGCTGGAAGACGATGGCCGCGGTCTTGGCAGTGGGTTCCATGCCTCGGCGCACCTTGAGGTTGCGGCCTTCACCGAAGCAGCGGAGCACCTCGACGTACTCAGGGTGGACGTAGCCCGCGACCAGTATCTCGTTGCGACCGGTGTGGACATAGGCCATCATCGCCGCCTCGGCGACTGCCGTCGCTCCGTCATAAAGAGAGGCGTTGGCGACGTCGAGTGCGGTCAGCTCGGCGATCAGGGTCTGAAACTCGAAGATCGCCTGCAGCGTGCCCTGGCTCGCCTCGGGCTGGTAGGGCGTGTAGGCGGTGTAGAACTCGGGCTTTGAGGTCACAGCTGCCACCGCTGCGGGGATGAACCGGCGGAAAACGCCACCGCCACGGAACGTCAGGCGATCCGGGAACACGCGGTTGCGGGCCGCCAGGGCCCCGACCTCGGCCATGGTTTCGTACTCAGAAAGGCCTCTCGCTAGCTCCAGCGCTTGGATGCGCAGCGACGGCGGGATGTCGACCAGCAGGCCCTCCATCGATTCGATGCCAAGAGCTCGGAGCATCTCCAAGCGCTCTTGCGGGGAGTGCACGAGATAAGGCATCTAGCTCGTCTCAGCGACCTTCTTGTAATTAGCTTCGTCCATCAGATCGCCGGGAAGGTCGCCTGACTTTTCGAGCCTCAGTATCCAACCCTCGCCGTAAGGGTCTGAGTTGACCAGTTCGGGGTTGGCAGCGAGCTTGTCGTTGACCTCCTTGACGACTCCGGCTACCGGCGCATAGAGGTCGCTTGCGGCTTTGACTGATTCGATGACGCCGAAACTCTCGCGTTCCGCCAACTTGCGACCGACTTTAGGCAGCTCGAGGAAGACGACATCGCCAAGCTGAGATTGGGCGAAATCGGTGATGCCAACGGTGACCGTCTGGCCATCGACGCTCAGCCACTCGTGCGTCTTGGTATAACGCCGGTCCGCCATGCCACACCTCCCCTTGTGCTTGCCGGTTGACGCCGCCGCGACGAATCAGGACTTGGAGGGGACAACCACGGATCGCGCCGAGCCGCGGTAGAACGGCAGCTTCACCACTTCGGCCGGTGCCTCGCCGCCGCGGACCCCGACCGCCACCGTGCCTCCGACCGAACATGATGGGACTTCTACCAATGCCAGCGCGATGGGGTAGCCGAGAAAGAAGGAATGGGTGCCGCTGGTGACGGTGCCGACGCGCTTACCGTTGCTCGCCACGGCAGCACCATGTCGGGGAATGCTGTTCGGTTCGGTCTTGATTCCGATGAGTGTGCGGCGCGGGCCAGCCTCCTTGACCTTGAGCAGGGCGGCTCGGCCGACAAAGTCGTCCTTGCCCAGCTTCACAGTCCAACCCAGGCCTGCCTCGTATGGATTGACGCCCTCGTCCATGTCGTTGCCGTAGAGGCGCAAAGCCGCCTCGAGCCGGGTGGCATCTCGAGCGCCGAGGCCGGCAGGGAGGACACCGGCCGACGCGCCAGCATCCAGAATCGCGTCCCAGACCAATCCGACGCGATCCGAGTCGATGAAGAGCTCGAAACCATCCTCTCCGGTGTACCCGGTACGCGAGATGAGGGCTGGTACGCCCACCACCTCGCCGACGTGGAAGCCGAAGTAATGGATGCCGTCGGTCTGACTGGTGTGACCAGCAGGAAGTAGCTCCTGCGCGCGCGGGCCTTGGAACGCGATCAGGCTCACTTCTTGCGTGCGATCGATCATGGAGACGCCAGCTTTCATGTGGCCGCGCATCCAGGCCAGGTCTTTTTCACGGTTGGCTGCATTCACGACGACGACGAAGTTGTTAGCGGACTGCCGGTAGACGACAAGGTCATCGACGACACCGCCGTGGTCGTTGCACATGAGGGAGTACATAGCCTGGCCCGGCTTGAGCTTGGACAGGTCGTTGGTCAGCATCCCTTGCAGGTACGCCTCCGCACTCGTGCCTTCGACATAGAGCCGGCCCATGTGTGAGATGTCGAACAGGCCGGCGACCTTGCGCACGGCGAAGTGCTCGTCGCGAATGGAGCGGTATTGCTGTGGCAGCTCCCAGCCACCGAAGTCGACCATCCGGCCGCCCAGGGCTAGGTGGCGGTCGTACAGCGCGGTCCGGTTGGGCACGCTAGCCGTCAAGCTCGGACCGCTCGTCGCTCTCGTCAAAGTCGATCGATTCAGGATCGATGAACGCGAGGAGTTCTTCGTCATGGCGGCGGCGAGCGGTGGCGACTGTGTCGGCCACGAAGCGGGTCCGCTCTTCCGACCACTCGAGCTTCTCCGCCACTTCTAACGCGCTGGGTACGCGGTGCAGTTCTCGGCGCAGCAGCAGCTCGGTTCGTTCGTAGTCCGTTGCTGCAGCCAACAAGAGTTCCGCTTCTCGCACAGACGCCGCCTCGGCCGCGATGGCGGTGTCAATCTGAGCGCCAATGCGGCCCTGAGCGAAGCGCTCGAAGTCAGCCTCACCACTGGTGCCGAACCGCCGCACTGCCTCCATCAGCCCGATGGCGCCTTCCTGGACTAGATCGGCGACGGGCAGGCCCTCATCGCCACGAGCCGTCGCCAAACGCGCCACCATGGGCATGTGGGCCGCGAAGAGGCGGTCTTGACTGCCGCGATCTCCCGTAGCGGCCGCCGCCACCAGCGCGGCCAGCTCTCGCTCATCCGGCGCCTCGCTTCGAGATGGATTGGTCAGTTGGCGGAGTGGCCTGGCGTCGCCGGTCGGCTCCTGCCCGTTGGCTACGCCGCGCCCCTCTCGCCTCTTTCGGGACGACATAGCCTCGAATCTTACGCCCCGCCCGAAGCCCTCCCGGTCGCGGCGCCGAGGCCCGATGTTCCACGTTTTACATCGGCAAGTTCAGCCCTGGATTGCCATACTCGAAGCATGTCCCTGCGGCACCCCCTGCGCCTCGGAGCCCTGGTCCTGGCGATGGCCGTCCTGCTCCCGCTGCGGGCCGGCGCCAGCGCTCCTCACGTTGAGCAGGCCGACCTGACGGGCGACATCAACACCATCACCGCGTCCTACATCTCCGGAGCCGTCGCCCGCGCGGAGGCGGACCGGGCGGATGCGCTCCTGGTGGTGATGGACACGCCGGGCGGCATCTCGACTTCGATGGACGCCATCATCACCAGCCTGCTTAACTCCAAGGTTCCGGTAATCGTCTACGTCTACCCGTCCGGAGCGCGCGCGGCATCGGCCGGTCTGTTCGTCGCTCAGGCCGCCGATGTTCTGGCGATGGCACCGGGCACCAACATCGGCTCGGCGCATCCCATCCAGGCCTCCGGGGATAACCTGACCGGCGACCTCGGTGCCAAGGTTCTCAACGACGCCGTGACGAGGGTGCGCAACCTCGCGACGCTCCACGGTCGCAACGCCGACTGGGCCGAGCTGGCGGTGCGCAGCAGCGCGAACATCAATGCCGAGGACGCCGTCAGGCTGCATGTCGCCGACCTCGAAGCACCTGATCGCGCTGCGCTCCTGAACGCAATCGACGGCCGAGCTCTGCCGAGGGCGAGCGGAGCGCTGCTCCTGCACACTGCTGGAGCTCGGATCGAAGATCTGCCGATGCCCTTCTGGTCGGAGCTCCTGCACGCGCTCATCGATCCGACAGTGGCCGCGCTCCTCATCCTGCTCGCGACCTACGGGTTGATCGCCGAAGTGACGACACCGGGCGCGATCCTGCCCGGTGTCATCGGTGGAATCTCAGCGGTGCTCGCATTGGTGGCGCTCGCCAATCTCCCGGTCAACATCGCGGGCGCGCTCCTTATGCTGCTTGCACTCGCCCTGTTCATCGCCGACATCAAGGCGAACACTCACGGGATCCTCAGCGCCGGTGGTGTTGTGTCACTCATCCTCGGCATGGCATTTCTCGTCAACACTGGACCGGTCGGCCTCGGCGTCAGCCCCTGGGCGGTGACGGTGGCCGCGGTCGGGACAGTAGCGTTCTTCGCCTTCTTCGTGCGCAAGGTCTGGACCGCGCGACGTCGGCCAGTCTTCGCGGGCGCGGAAAGCATGGTCGGGGCCAACGGTGAAGCACGCGAGGAGCTGGCGCCCGAGGGCTTAGTCTTTGTCGCGGGCGCGCTCTGGAAGGCGGTCGCCACGCCCAGCCCGATCCACGCCGGATCGCCCGTGCGCGTGGTCGGCCGCAAGGGCCTGCAGTTGGAGGTCGTCGCCGGCGAGGCCGGGGAGAAGGAGAAGAAGTAGTGGACTTTGGTACGGGTGCGGTCCTAATCGTCATCGTGTTACTGGTCATCGTCATCGTCTTTTCCAGCCTGAGGATCGCAAACGAGTACGAGCGCGGCGTCGTGTTCCGGTTGGGCCGGCTCATCGCGCTCAAAGGCCCTGGTCTGTTCTTCATCATCCCGTTTGGCGTCGACCGTCTTGTCAAAATCGACCTCCGCGTGATCACGCTCGAAGTCCCACCGCAAGAGGTGATTACGAACGACAACGTGACCGCCAAGGTCAATGCCGTCATCTACTTCCAGGTCATCGACGCGCGGAGGGCGGTCACGCAGGTTCTCAACTACATCAACGCGACCTCACAGATCGCCCAGACCACGCTGCGCGCTGCTCTGGGTCAGGCGACGCTGGACGAGCTCCTCGCCAACCGCGAGAAGATCAACCAGAACCTGCAGAAGATCATCGATGAGCAGACTGAGCCTTGGGGCATCAAGGTGGCTGTGGTTGAGATCAAGGACGTCGAACTGCCCAGCACCATGCAGCGGGCGATGGCCAAGCAGGCAGAGGCCGAGCGCGAGAAGCGGGCCAAGATCATCAACGCCGATGGTGAGTTCCAAGCGTCGCAGACTCTCGCCAACGCAGCACAGGTGATCTCGTCCCAGCAGGGGGCGCTCCAGCTGCGCTTCCTGCAGACCCTGGTCGAGATCGGCTCAGAGAAGAACACCACCGTGGTCTTGCCCTTCCCGATTGAGCTGATTCTGCCGCTCATTAACGTGGGGCCCAAACTCCCGGATGGGACTTCCCCTCCCACCAAACCCCTTCCCGAGCTAGGATCGAAGTCGGGCTGATCGGGCATCTCTTCCTCGACGCGACCGATGCCCTGGTCGTCCTCTCTCCGCTTCCGATCGTGCTCGTGGCCAACGCGGCGGTGGGCAGACCGTGGGCAGCGCACGCCACCGGCATCCTCGCCGGCCTAGCCGCCGGCGTCACCTTTCTCTTCGGTGCCCTCCTCCTGACCACTGGTTTCCAGCCGGTCGGCACAGCAGGGGAGTTCAACCGAGTGGCCTTCGATGCCGCGATCATGGTCACGGGCGCCGCAGCCATCGCCCTGGTCGCCCACCCAATTCGCGAGCGGGTCGCGCGTGTCGTACCCATCGATCCTGATAATCCCGTCCACGTCCTGGCCATGGTGCTGGGGGTCATCTTGCTGGGCACCCAGCTCGCTTCCAATCTCTTCAGCGACGTTCTCGCCGCGGATCAGAAGCTCCCACAGCTGACGCTGGGCGACCTGCTGAGCCAGGAGCTGCCGCTCGTGGTCATAGCCGCCGCCGGCATTGGCCTGTACATGCGCCGCCGGCCTGCCGCGGCGGCGGTACGCCTGGGCCTGGTGCGCCCGGCCTGGTGGCAGGTAGCGCTGGCGTTGGCAGCTGCCGGCGCTTTTTTTGCATTCGGCCAGGCGATGGACGCCCTCAGTCATGCGTTGACACCCCAGGTGGCGCATCGGGTCGACACCACCGCCCAGCACCTCTTCGGCGGGCTCGGCACGCCGGTCGGCATCGCCGCGCTCGCCCTGTTACCCGGTCTGTGTGAAGAGATCTTGTTCAGGGGGGCGCTCCAACCCCGGCTCGGCTTGATTGCGACCGCCCTACTCTTCACATCGATCCACACGCAGTACGGGCTGTCAGTCGACGCCGCCTCCGTTTTCGCGATCGCTGTCGGGCTGGGCTTGATCAGGAGGTACGCCAACACCACTACCTCGTGCTTCTGTCACATGACCTACAACCTCTTGGTCGGAATCGGTATCAGCAGCGCCCTGCTGGGGGGAGCGTTGGTGGCCGAGGCCGCTCTGATCGCGTTCACGGCCTTCGCGATATGGTCCATGCGCCGACGCGCTGCGCTGCCCGCGGGGCCGTAGTCACGAAATTAACAACCTGGCTTGCCGGCCTTCGACGAAATCGGTAACGTCCCCGGCAGGTGCGCCGGCGGGGGAGGGGCCGGCGCGGGAGGCGGGAGGGCCCCCGCCTGAGGTAATTCGCAAGGCCGGTTGGCTCGGCCCAACCCGCAACCCCCGGCCGTCCCTCTTAACAGTCTCGCGACTAGTCACTTAGCGGCTCCTGGGCTAGAATTCGCGCATGGCACCAGATGTAGGATCCTTGATGGTCAGGGACCCCAAGATCTTGCCTATAACCATGCCGCCCGTCATTGCGCTGGTGAACCAGAAGGGTGGAGTCGGTAAGACGACCACCGCGATCAACCTCGGAGCCGCGCTCGCCGAGCTGGGGGAGTCGGTCCTCCTGGTGGATCTCGACCCGCAGGCCAACTCCACATCACATCTGGGCCTCGATCCCAGCCGCGCCCGCATCACCGTTTACCGCCTCCTCACAGGCGAAGCGACGGTCGAGCAGGCGATGGTGCCCACCAGCGTGGTAGGTCTCAGCCTCGTGCCCTCGCACATCGACCTGGCCGGCGCCGAGATCGAGCTCGCGACGATGAGCGATCGCGAAACGCGCCTGCGCAAGGTCCTGACCTCGATACCAGATGGCATCGATTACGTCATCATCGACTGCCCGCCTTCTCTGGGCCTCCTCACCCTGAACGCGCTCGCAGCCGCGACCACGATGATCATCCCGACGCAGTGCGAATATTTTGCCCTCGAAGGCCTCAGGCACCTGCTCTACACCCACCAGTTGGTGCGATCGCGCCTAAATCCTGCGCTGCGTGTCGGAGGGATCCTCATGACGCAATTTGACGCACGTACAACGCTGTCGTGGGATGTTCTCGAAGAGGTGCGTCGCACGCATCCGGCCCATCTACTCAAGACGCTCATCCCGCGGAACGTCCGCATCAGTGAGGCGCCGAGTCACGGCAAGTCGGTGATCCAATACGACCCCACGTGCCGCGGTGCGGCTGCGTATCGCGAGCTGGCAAAGGAGCTTTTGGAACGATGACGCAAACACGCTTCCGCGGCCTGGGCCGCGGGCTCGACGCGCTGATCCCGATGTCTCGCGACGGCGACGCCCTGGTGCCCCAGATGATCGCAGTCGACCAGATCCGCCCCTCACGCCAGCAGGTCCGGAGTCGATTCGATGCCGAGCCCTTGAGCGAGCTCGCGGAATCCATCCGCCAGCAGGGCATCTTGCAGCCACTGCTCGTGCGCAAGCTCCTTGACGGCTACGAGCTGATCGCAGGCGAGCGCCGCTGGCGCGCCGCGCGCCTGGCGGGGCTTAACGCCGTTCCGGCAGTCGTGCGCATCGACGCCGGTGATGATGCACAGCTGATCCTTGGTCTCATCGAGAACCTGCAGCGTTCCGACCTCGATCCCGTCGAGGAGGCCCGCGGCCTGAAGCGTCTGACGGAGGAGTTTGGTCTGACGCATGACCAGGTCGCGCAAGGAATCGGCAAGCACCGTGTCTCAGTCACACAGTCGCTACGCCTGCTCAGCGGCTGCCCCGCAGTGCAGTCGGCGGTCGCTGTGGGCGCCATCAGCGCAGGGCACGCCCGCGCGCTCATCGCTCTCGAGAGCCATGAGGGCCAAGAACACGGTCTCAAGGTGGTCGTGTCCCGGCACCTGTCAGTGCGACAGACCGAGAATTGGGTCCGGACATACCGGCCTCGTAGGGCACTGCGTCGCGAGGCGACTGCGGAGCTGCGTCGCATCGCCGCCGAGCTCGAGACCAGGCTCGGATTACCAGTGAAGGTTGCGGGCTCCATCAATCGCGGAACCGTCGAGATCCGGTACTCGAGCGGAGAGGAGCTGAATCGGGTGTGCGCTAAGCTCGTCTCCTAAAAGAGAGATGGCGTTTCCCCAGCAGCCAGTGGCGACGGCGGAGCACGTCCAGCCCTCCGCCACGTCATCGGTCCTTCGCGAGCTGGTGGAGGTGGTTGTGCTGGCGGTAATCCTTTACTTCGGCATCAGCTTCGCTGTGCAGGCGGTGCACGTCGAGGGCCTGTCGATGTTCGCGACCCTGGACGACAACGACTATCTCATCGCCAACAAGATCGACTACCGACTGCACGGGCCGCAGCGAGGAGACATCGTCATCCTCCGACCCCCATCGGACAACTCCAAGGACTTCATCAAGCGGGTGATCGCCCTTCCCGGCGAGCGGCTGCTCATCCGCGACGGAGTGGTCTACATCAACGGCCACCGCCTTGATGAGCCATACCTGCCCGAGGCTTGGACGACGTTCAGCAACTGGAATCCAAGCAGCAACCCCAACGGCGAGTTGATTCCGCCCAACGAATACTTCGTCATGGGCGACAACCGCAACCGATCGCAGGACTCTCGCATCCTCGGCCCCATCGCGCGCGACCGGATCGACGGCCGCGCCTGGTTCAGGATCTGGCCCCTGGCCCACTTTGGCGGCATCTATTCGCAGGTGCCGGCGTTGGAAACCAGCACCGTCTTCGGCAGCGTAATCCGGCACCTCGCGGCGCTACAGGTCGGAGCTGCTTCTGCCGCCTGACCTTCTTGCGGAGGCTCATGATCGAGGCGCCCACCGCGATTCCAGCGAAGCGGACCGTGATCCGGGCTCTATTCGCCGTCTTGCTGCCGGTGGCCGCGCTTTATCTCGCTGCATCGCTGACGACCGAGACCGTGCACGTGCTCGGCTCCTCGATGATGCCCACCCTTTCCAGCGGCGATCTCTTGGTCGCGTCCAAGATCGACTACAGGTTGCACCCGCCAGAACGCGGCGACATCGTCGTTCTGCAGAACCCTGGCCTTCACTCCGAGGACTACATCAAGCGCGTCGTCGGGATGCCCGGCGATCACGTCCTCATCCGCGATGGCCACATCTACATCAACGGCAGCGAGCTCGTGGAACCGTACGTCAATCAGCCCTGGTCCCTGACTCGAAGCTTGCTGCAGACACCTACAGCCTCGGACGGGCAGATCGTTCCGCCCGACAGCTACTTCGTCCTCGGCGACAATCGCGACCATTCGAACGACTCGCGCACCTTCGGCTACATCAGCCGCGACCAAATCGACGCGAAAGCATGGCTCCGATTTTGGCCGGCCGGCACGGCCGGCTTCTTAGGCGTACGCCCCTACTTCGCGAGCCGGTTGAACGCCGCGTAGCGCAGCCCTGCTCGGCGAGGCTAGGCCCCGATGGCGGCGCGAAAGCCCGCCTCGCGCGTGAATGGCCCGATGACTGCCATCTGTATGGGGCCGCATAGGACCTCACCGGCGACACGGCGGACATCGGCTGCTGTCACCGCGTCGACCAGCGCCAGCTCGTCTTCGATGGTCTTGATTTCGCCAATCAGCAGCTGCTGATAGGTCAGCCAGAAGGCGACGCTGTTGGTCGTTTCCATGTCGAGGCGCAGCCGGCCCTTCGTGAACTCCTTCGCCCGCTCGAGCTCGACCGGCGACAGCTCCTGCTCGCACAGGTTGCGCATCTCCGCCACAACCGCCTGTACGGCATCGATCGCTTTCTTCGGGTCGACGCCGAGGTAAACCCCGATGTGCCCCGTGTCGCGATGCTTCTGGGTGAAGCTGTGAACGTCATACGCCAGCCCCAGGCGTTCGCGGATGTTCAGGAACAGCCTCGAGCTCATGCCTTCGCCGAGCACCGTATTGAGCAGATCAAGCGCATAGCGGTCGGGATGGAGGTAGCTCAGCGACCGCATGCCGAGGCAGATGTGCGCCTGTTCCGTGCGGCGGCTGCGCAGGAGCACGCGAGGCGTGCGGAGCGGGCCCGGAGGTTCGTCACCGAGCATCCCGTCGGGCTCGACCGGCAGGGTGAGTCGCGAGCTGACCATTTCGAGTGTCTCGCCAGGGTCGAGCGCGCCGGCGGCTCCCATCACGAGATTGGGCAGTCTGTAATGAAGGTCCGCGTACTCCATGATCTCGTCGCGCGTGAGCCGCGAAATCGACTGCTCGGTGCCGGCGATATCCCGACCCAAAGCATGGCCCTGCCACATCAACTCTTCGAACAGGTTCTGGACGTGCTCCTGCGGCTGGTCCTGGTACGACTTGAGCTCCTCCAGGATCACCAGGCGCTCGCGCTCCACGTCCGCGGGCGCCAGCGTGGAGTTGGAGACGATGTCGAATAGGACATCCACCGCCAGCTCCATCCGTTCGGCCGGAACTCGCGCCCAGTACGCGGTCAGCTCCTTGTCCGTGGAGGCGTTGATGAATCCACCGACGCCTTCGATCGCGTCCGCGATCTCCTTTGAAGTCGGCCGCCGGGCCGTGCCCTTGAAGAAAAGGTGCTCGATGAAATGAGAGACGCCCGCCAGCCGCTCATCCTCCATGCGTGAGCCGCTGCCGAACATGAGCACAAGGCTTGCGGACAGCCGCTCCGGCATCGGCGCGGTGACAAGTTTTGCCCCTCCCGACAGCACCTGGACTTGATGCGAGGGAGCCATGGGAGCGCCAGTATAGAGCGGCACCTCAATCGGATCCGCCGTCCGCCTAAGTGGACTGTAACGGTCGGATGGGGACCAGGCCGAAGGCCCGCAGGCCGGCGTCCCAGGCGGCCGGTGCGAAGGCGCGGGTGGCGCAACGACGATCCCATCAATAGATGGGTGAGGAGGCGCGCCGGGGCCCGCAACGCACGCATCAGAGCCCGCAGGGC
>WNFB01009409.1_pt1 | contig 11207 bp, 9 predicted proteins | sample 5400501 | NCBI WGS metagenome assembly WNFB01 (sample SAMN13153341, study PRJNA577476) | soil metagenome | isolation source: 200 cm saprolite under Douglas fir tree site 2 hole 1 | place: USA:California | collected 2015-04-18 | reverse complement strand
CGACGGTGTTCTTGTGCGATAGAAGTCGGCGCAGCTGCCGCACACGGCCTCTGATTTCAGGAGCCGATGCGCCAACTTCCTCCAGAGCCTGGCTTCGCCTCGCCGGGTCGCGACTGTCTTGCCCGGAGCCATCAACCGGCCCGACTCCGATGCGGTGCAAGCACGTCATAGCCCTCGCGGGCGATCGTGCGCCACAGTTCGCTGCCGGCGCGGCGCCGGGAACCCAGCTTGGCCAGCGATGGCGAGCCGATCAGTAGGTTCAGCCGCGCTCCAAACCTTCGCCTTACGGCTTCGGACAGCAGCTCCCGCGCGGCATCGAGTGCGGGCACGCCCTCAGGTGGGCAGATGAGGGCGAGGTCGACGTCACTGGACGCCACTGACTGGCCACGCGCGAAGCTCCCGAAGAGCCGTGCCTCGGTGACCGGTAGCCGCCTGGACCTCACCTGTCGTGCGATGAACGTCAGCAAGTCGAATTTCAGCCTCGCCTCGAGCTTGAACATCTCGGTGAACATGGCGGCGAGGGCGTGATCGCGGTTGGCTTCGTAAACGTCGGCCGGAGGGACATGCCGAACCGTTGCCAGACCCAAATCCGAAAGTTGGGCCAGGACCTTGGCGGCGCGGGGATGGGAGATCGCCGCTCGGCGGGCTATGTCCCGGCCACTGACCGCCAGCCCTGCAGGCAGTGCATACAGTGCTCGCAACACCTTCACATGACTGCCGGTGGCGAATACATCGTCGAGGGGACGATCGAAGCGCATTGGCAACTATGTTTACCAGATGGAAGCAATTGTTGCCACAAGGGGGATGCGGAACGAGTCTTGTCCGTCCCCACCCTGACCGTCCCCACCGGGTGGGGAGGGAACCTAGGTGGGGAGGGTGTTTAGCTGGGCGGTGGGGGCAACTGCACGGCCGGGAGCAGCGCCCCCTGGAACCCGGTCTTGTCCAGGCTGAGGGTGAGCCGCGCGTTCGGTGACACGGCCGCCTCGGGCTGGATCGTCGCCTGGCCGGCGGCCAGCAGGGCGCGGCCGAGCGGTGCGCCATCCTGCTCGAGGGTGACCACGGCCCCGTCCGCCGCGGACTGGTCGAGCTGGATGCGCACGGAGCCGTCGTCGAGGATGATCACGAAGGCCTTGGCGACGATGAACTTGAGCGGCGTGGCCGTCCAGATCTGCATGGTGGGGTCGCCGAACCAGTGGTAGAGGTAGTGCTCGGCCAGGGTCTGGGTTGCGTTCTGGCCGTCCAACCCGACCTGCGTGGCCATGTACGCCTTGCCGGCCACGAGGACGTCGCCCATGCGCCGGATGGGCGTCGAGCTGCCGTAGGTGCCGACGACGTTCGGGAAGATGGCGTCGAAGAGCCCGATCACCATGTGGTTGTTGGTGAAGCTGGGGCTGTTGCGGGAGTCGCCGATGGCGCCGACGGCGCCTCCGCCGGAGCGCTGCAGCAGCTGCTCGACGAAGCTCGGTGAGGCGCTGTCGAACTTGGCGCTCGCGCAGTTGATGCTGAAGACGACCGGCAGGAAGGCGCCGTTCGTCAGCTGGGTCACATAGTTGGGCGAAACGACGCTGCCGTCCGTGAAGTCGGGATGGCCCCAGCCGTCGGGTGCGCCATGGTCGCGATGGAAGACTATGGAGCGGCCGGCGTTCCAGTCCGCCAGCACGTCGCCGCCGGTGCCGTTCCAGGCGAAGCCCGGCTTCAGCAGTGCGCTCGGGATCGACGTCCCGTCGTAGTAGAACTGCGGGTTGACGCTGTTGGAGTCGTCCGTGTAGACGCGGTCCACCGAGTAGCTCTGGGCCAGGAGTGCGTCACGGATCAGCTCGCTCGTCTTCGTGAAGCCGCGGTCGTCGGTGGAGTCGGAGCCCTGGAAGTAGGAGGTGAAGGTGGCGTGGGAGTAGAAGCTGAAGGAGACGGGCGGCGAATCCTCATAGCCCACGACCTTGGCCACGATGGTGTTGGCTTCGGCGAGGTTCCGGGCCGGGAGCCTGCCCAGCGCCAGGTCGGCGAAGATGTCGGAGTCGTCCGCCAGCGAGTAGGGCAGGTCGCTGGCGATCATGCCGTCGAAGCCGCCGCTGTAGCCGGGCACCGTCACCAGCCAGGTCGGCACCAGCGAGGAGCTGCCGAGCAGGAGGACGTAGGACGGCCGGATCAGGCAGGACGATGAGAGCTCCCCTCGGATGAAGCTCTGGATCTGCTCCTTGGTGGTGCCGATCTGCCCGGCGCCTGCGCCCAGATCGACTATCCGTGTGGAGATGCCGTCGGCCCGGCGGGCCGTGGCCAGCGTCTCCGCGGCCGGATGGAGCCCGGTCGTCGTTACCACCAGCAGCTCTTCGCCACAGAAGAGGAACCGGGCAGCAGCCAGGTTGCCGACCACCGTGGCGTCTGGCCGCCGAAGGTGACCTTGAGATCAAGGGCGGTGAAGACGCGCAGCGTCCGGCTGACCGCGTTGTACTGGGCGCCATCCGCCTCCAGCCCGCCGAGCCGCAGGTCGCGGAGCATCCCCAGCAGCCGCGAACCGTCAGGCGCGGCCGGATAGAAGGCATCGGTCGCGTAGAGCTTGGCGTCGATCGTGAAGGGCTTGTCCCCGAACGGGCTCGGGTCGGCGTCCACCGGCTCGTCCTGGCTCGGCCACAGGTCCACGTTGTTGAGGACGTAGCTGGAAGCGCTCATCAGATTGGCCGCGACGGTGGCGCCCAGCGGGACCGCGAAGAAGCCGGTGAACGCGGGTACGTTGGGGGCGCCCACCCGCTCCCGGTTGCCCATGCCCGCCATGGACATGTCCGTGAAGCCCCGGCCGCCGCCCAAACGGGAGACGAAGTGCGCCGCCGGAAGGGTGAGCATGACCTCGAAGCCCTGCGTGTCGCTCGACATCAGCCGAACCGCGGGCCCATCGCCGGCCCCAGGCGCCGCCGCCGCTCCGCCGCACGCCTGGCTGCCCGGCTGCGTCAGGAGCATGGCATCGACCTGAAGGGCGTCGGCCTCGATCAGTCCCGCCTGGGCCACCGAGAGCTTCTTCTCCTTCTGGGCGCTGGCCTCGTTGCGAAGGGCCATCAGGATGTTGGCGGCGGTGCAGGGCTGGCCGCGTCCGGCTGCCGCGGCGGCCGCCTGGGCCTTGGCCAGCAGCGAGCTGCCAGGTCCCAAAGCCCCGACGTCGGCGAGCAGCCGGGCGAAGTCGGTGGAGGGTCCGGGCCCGACGGCGGCGGCCTGGCCAGCTCCAGACAGGAGGAGACCGCCCGCCACCGCGAGCGCCACCACGCGGAAGCGCACACCTGCCATCACAACCCACCCCCATGCCTCGCGTCGCGAGGCGCTGCGCTCCTTGACGCCGGCTGGCCGGATTATCGACCACGGCGCGGGGTTGTCAAGCGGCCCGGCCGACTCCTGGCTAAGCTGCTCCTGAAGGAGGTTCGGCATGGCCACCAGGATCACCATCGACGTCTTCAGCGGCCGGAAGAACCCTGAAGTGGTGCTCAAGGGAGACCAGGAGCTGGAACTCCTGAACCGCCTGCGCCCGGGCCGGCGGCTGAAGAGGACAGAGAGCAGGCCGGCTCCCCTATCCGTACTCGGGTACCGGGGTCTGCTCGTCGAGCAGCTGGGCCGTCCGCTGCGCGGTCTGCCCAGGGTGTTCAGGGTGGCCAACGGAGACCTGATCGGCGAAGGCTTGGGCCACCGGGCCAGCGACGAGAACGTGGAGGACTTCGTGTGCGGCTCGACCGGGCCCTTCCGTCCCCTGGGGTTGGGTGGGCGCTTCTCGAGCTGGGTCCTGAAGGAGGTCGACCGCTATAGAGACCTCCGGAAAAGGTGGCCGAGCAGAAAGGTGAAGTGGCCGCGTGGGAACCCTTGCCGGTGCGCGCCTCTCTACGAGCCGGACTGGTGGAACAACGATCCGACCAGGCTCGGCTGCAACAACTGCTACAACTACTCGACGGACTACCGGACGGACAACTTCGCCCAGCCTGGCTACGCCTCCGGCGTCTCTCACAGCCTGACCTGCGCGACGGTCACGCCGGCGGCCGCGGCCGATGGTCTGATCGACTCACCCGGGGCCAACAACCACTGCCCTGACGAGGGACACCTGGTGGCGCTGGTGATCGCCCCCGGGTCTGACTACCACTGGTACCGGAAGGGCCGCAACGGCTACTGGAGCCACAAACCGGGGAACACGCCGGTGACCAACCTGGACAACTCCGGCCAGCTGATCCCGGATCCTAGGACCGCCGACCGCGGGCCGTACACGATCTACTGCACCTTTATGGTCGTGATGCATGGCCACATCAAGATCAAAGGCAACTACTGCTAGTTCCACCCCGAGCTGGACGGCCGGCGCGTCGGTCTTCTCGGGCCGGCCCGATCCCAGCTGGCCCGTAAGCGCCGCCACCGCCGCCGAGCTGGTCCGGATCTGGGAGTCGCTGCCGCCGGAGGCGGCGCCGGGTGGTCCGCCGCCTCCCGGGCTGGGCTATCGGGGCTGCTTCCTCCGCAGCCCCGACGGCCGGGTGTGGACCGCCTTCGGCGAGTCGGTCCAGCTCGAGAGCGGCACCGCCAGGGAGGGGCGTCTGGACGCCGGCGCCAGGTTCGAAAGCGCAGTCCTGCGGACCGCTCCCGAAGGTCTCCTGCCCGCCTGGGCTCCCAGGCCGCGCCGAGGCTGCTGACCCGGGCGCCGGCGGGTCAGAGCCGGGGCAGGGCGCGTTTGGCCAGCGCCGTGAGCAGCGCCAGGCGGTCGCCGGGGCCGCCGTAGAAGAGCGAGAGCTCGGCCTTGCCCTTCAAGACGGAGAGGGTCGAGGTGGGAGTGCCGCTGGAGGTGGCCGAGAACAGCGCGTCGTCGCCCAGTCCCGAGATCTTCTGAGGATTCTCGAACGGGTAGGCCGCGTGCTCGCGGTCGCCGATCTCCGGGCTCAGCCGGACCAGCAGGCGGGCGGCGCCGGAGTAGGTGCAGGTCGTGATGTGGCTGGCCGGCCCCTGGCCCAGCTCGCCGGGTCCAGCCTGGACGCCGAAGACGGCGCTGACATCCTGCTGGGTCACGGCCTGGCAGGCGGTCAGGTTCGTGGCGGCCTTCGACGACCCGCCGGCGCCAGAGGTCTGCGCTGAGCCACCGCACCCCACCAGCAGAAGGGCGATCACTCCGGCCCAGAGGTAGGGCCGGCTGAGGACAAGCATGGGGTTCAACCCGTGACCATGATGCGCCGGCGCTCGAGGTCCGCGATCTCCGGCTCCTTGTAGCCCAACTCGCGCAGGACCTCGGCCGAGTGCTCGCCCAGCCGTGGGCCCGAGCGCGTCAGGCGCGCGGGGGTGCCGGTGAGGCGCATGGCAGAGCGCAGCTGGCGGACCACGCCCATGGTCGGGTGAGGGAGGTCCTGGAAGAAGCCGCGTTCCAGCAGGTGAGGGTCGTTGAAGACCTGGGCGTAGTCCTGGATCGCCCCGCAGGGAACCCCGGCCTCCTGCAGCACCGAGATCCAGTGCCCGACCGGACGGGCCGCGGTCACCGCCTCGATCAGCGGCATCAGCTCGCCCAGGTGCGCGTGCCGGGAGGCGTTGTCCTCAAAGCGGGGGTCGTGCTCGAGCTCCGCCAGGCCGAGCGCCTGGCAGAAGGAAGCCCAGTTCCGCGGCGAGGTGGCGCCGATGGTGAAGAAGCCGTCCGATGCCCTTACCGCCTGGTAAGGCGCCGAGGTCTGGTGGGCCGAGCCCAGGGGCCGCGGCACCTCGCCGGTGGTGAAGAACTTACCCGCCTCCCAGATCGCCAGCGACACCGCCGACTCGAACAGCGAGACGTCGATCAGCTGGCCTTTGCCGTCGCGCTCTCGCGCGCGTAGGGCTGACACGGCCGCCAGCGCCCCGTAGAGCGCGCAGACCAGGTCGGCGATCGGCACCCCGACCTTGACCGGGTCGCGGCCGGGTTCGCCGGTGATCGACATCAGGCCGCTCATGCCCTGGGCGATGATGTCCAGCCCGGGCAGCTGCGCGTAGGGGCCGTCCTGGCCCCAGCCGGAGGCGGCCACGTAGACCAGCCCGGGGTTCTGCCGGCTCAGCCGGTGGTAGTCGAGCCCGAGGTCCTGCATGGTGCCCGGCCGCATGTTCTCCACGACCACGTCGGACCTGGCCGCCAGCTTCAGGAAGGCCTCGCGGCCCTCCTTGGCTTTCAGGTCCAACGCCAGCGAGCGCTTGCCGCGGTTCAGGCGGGCGAAGTTGGCCGACTCGCCGTCCACGAAGGGCGCCGTCTGCCGGGTCATGTCCCCGCCGGCCGGGTTCTCGACCTTGACCACGTCGGCGCCCAGGTCGGCCAGGTGCATCGCGCACCAGGGCCCGGCCATGTAGTTGCCGACCTCCACCACCCGTATGCCTTGGAGAGGCGGGGCCGAATGCCCAGACGGATCTTCGGCACCCATGCCCGCCGATCTCGGTGTCACGGGACCCGGCGCCGCGTCGTCACGCATCTAACCGATGCGCTCCTTCTAGCGCCACCCGTTCCTTGACCTCGGCGGCCTGGTCACCGAATCTCTCGCCAGGGCCTCCCGCCCCGCCTCTAGAGGAGGGCCCGGCACAGCTCCTTCACGCTCTTCAGGTTCTCCAGGTTCTCCACCATGCCACGGATGCGGGCGCCGCCGTCTTTCACTGCCGCCCAGCGGGCGCACTCCTCGAACTTGCCCGCCACCTCGTCGTCGGTCATGGGCGCGGTGTCGCCCTCCGCTCTCAGGGTGCGCCGCAGCCGGCGGTGGAGGGTGACCGTGAGCCGGGTCAGCATGCGGTGGTAGCCCGCCTTCTCGGCCTTCTTGTCGACCACCATCTCGATCTTCGGCAGCAGCTCCTGGATGGCCGGGTCCCGGACGGCCTCGTCGGTGTACTCGCTGAGGCCGGCTTGGCGCCGCAGCAGGATGGTCGCGATCGCGTACTCCATCGAGAACCTGGCCGCCAGCGCGTCCTTGGGCCGGTGGTGGATGAGCGCGTTGGGGATGTGCGAGTTGACGCCGACGGTGACCTTCTCGACCGCCTCCGGTTTCAAGTCGTGCTGCTGGACCAGGTTCAGCATCACCCACATGGCGGGGTGGGAGAGCGACCCCGAGGGATGCGGCTTGATGGAGACGCCAGGGCGCAGGTAGAAGAAAGGCTGGCCCAGGTCGCCCACCCACTCGAAGCCGCCGCCGAAGGCGCGGAAGAAGCCCCGGGGCGCCTCCAGGATGTCCATGGCCGCGGTCCAGCCGGCCCGCGCCAGGCGGGCCGCCTCCACCCCGTGCTGGGCCGCCCGCCCGACGTGCAGAGACTTGGTCATGGTGCCGAAGTTCTCTCTCAGCCCGGCCGCTGAGCTGCCGGCGATGCCCAGCGCGACCGCGGTCGTGGGCAGGTCCAGCCCCATGCAGCGGGCGGCCGCCAGCGCGGCGCCCAGGGTGCCCACCGTGCCCGAGGAGTGGAAGCCGTCGCGGTAGTGGCGGGGGTCGATGGCGTCGGCGATCCGGCACTCGGCCTCGGTGGCGGCGATGAACGCTTCCAGGAGCTGGGTGCCGCTGGCGTCCGGCTCGGCGCTCAGAGCCGCCGCCAGCACCGGCACCGAGGGATGCGTAAGCAGGCCGTAGACCGCCTCCGGCCGGGTCGAGAGCTGGGTGTCGTCGTAGTCGAGCAGGTGGCCCCGCAGCCCGAGCAGGAAGGCGGCGTCGCCGGAGAGACCGGCGGCCAGCTGGGCCGCGGCCTCCCGGCGGCCGGCCAGCATCACCCCACAGCTGTCCAGGATGTGGCGCTTGGCGATCCGGACCAGCTCCTCGGAGGCGTCCGCCAGCTGCAGGTTGCAGACGAAGCGGCAGACCTGGGCGGTGATCCCCGTCACGGCGCTTCAGTATGCGGAGAGGAGGGCTCTGTTGAGCCCTCCCCTGGCGTCAGGTTCTAGTGGTGGTTGGTCGGCCTGCCGGTGGGCTTGCCGGTGGGATGGCTCGGTTCGTTGGTGCGGGCCGGGCTGGCGCGGTGCTCAGCGCTCACCGTGGGCCCGTGGGTGCGGGCGACGGCGCTCACGCACTGGCCGATGCCGTGCTGGCCTGGCTGCAGCGCGTTCTTGCAGTCGGCGACGGCCTGGGTAACGGTGGCGCCCCAGACCGCCGGGTTGGGGCTGCCAGTGGCGGCGCTGGCGGCGCCGGCGGCGACCAGGATCGCGGCCACCGCGACGGCCACGGCTTTGGCCGCCGTCGGGACGGATGAAAGAGACATCAGGATTCCTCCCTTGACGGATGCCGCGTGGTAGCGGGACTGGCTCGACAGGGGGCTGGGGCCCCCCTGGGATGCCACCCTGTCCTGGAGCTCGCGCTCCAGCCAGCCGTCGAATCGGTCGCTACTCATCGGTCTTGATAGGAGGGACGGCTGAGGGGTCCAAAGTACCCAATCTGGCCCGCAGCCGGGTCTTGGCGGCGGCCAGCCGGGAGGCGACGGTCCGTTCCGGGACGCCCAGGGCGTGGGCGATCTCCCGGTTGCTGTAGCCGTGGAGGTGGCGGAGCACGATCGCCGCCGCCTGCCTGGGCGGCAGCGCTCGCAGCTCCCGGAGCAGGTCAGGCCCCAGCTGCGGTTCGGTGGGGTCGGGGTCGCGGGGCCGGCCCAGCCGGCGGATGAGCTCGCCCACCTCCCGCAGGCGCTCCCGGCGCCGGTAGGAGATGGCGGTGTTGATCGCGATCCGGTGCAGCCAGGCCTCGGCCGGCGCGTCGGCCTTCCAGTTCTTCCAGGCCCTGAACGCCCGCAGGAAGGCGTCCTGGGTGCAGTCCTCGGCCGCCGTGGGATCTCGCAGCAGCGCCAGCAGCGTCCGGTAGATGCGCGGGTAGACCGCCTGGTACAGGCGGTCGAAGTCAGCCCTGGACCCGGCTCGGTAGGGAGCGGCCTCTAAGCCTCGATCTCCCGGCAGCGGTCGGCCGGCAGGTAGAGCCGGACCGCGGCGCCGACCTCGCGCTGCACGCCCGGCGGGGCCGTCACCCGCAGCTGCACGCGCTGGTCCGTCTCCACCAGGTAGTCTCGGGCCTCGCCCAGGTAGGCCTGCCGCACGATCCGGCCGGCGAGCTCGCTGCAGCGCCCATTGGCCGGCCGCTCCAGCAGCACCTCGTGGGGCCGGATGCAGATCGTGCGCCCCTCCAGCTCCAGGATGTTCGTCCGCCCGATGAACCCGGCCACGAAGCGGGTGCGCGGCTCTTCGTAGACCTCGGCCGGGCTGCCCACCTGCTCCACCCGGCCCTGGTTCATGACCGCGATCCGGTCGGCGACCACCATCGCCTCGGCCTGGTCGTGGGTGACGTAGATCATCGTGATCCGCGTCTGGTCGTGCAGGCGGCGGACCTCGAAGCGCATCTCCTCGCGGAGGTTGGCGTCCAGGTTCGACAGCGGCTCGTCCAGCAGCAGCGTCTCCGGCTCCACCACCAGCGCGCGGGCCAGGGCGACCCGCTGCTGCTGGCCGCCCGAGAGCTCGGAGGGGTAGCGGCCGGCGAGCTGCTTCATGCGGACCGTGTCCAGGACCCGGTGCACCTTCGCTGTGATCTCGTTCCTCGGCAGGTGGCGGACCTCGAGGCCGAAGGCCACGTTCTCGGCCACCGTCTTGTGGGGCCAGACGGCATAGCTCTGGAAGATCAGGGACATGTTGCGGCGCTCCGGCGGGACCACGCCCTGGGTCGAGCTCAGCAGCCTGCCGCCGACCTCGATCCGGCCGGCGTCCGGGCTCAGGAATCCGGCCAGCAGCTGGAGCGTGGTGGTCTTGCCGCAGCCGGAGGGGCCGAGCAGCGCCATCACCTCGCCGTCCTGGATGTCGAGGTCGATCTGGTCGACGGCGACCGTGGCCCCGTAGGCCTTCGTCAATCCTGAAATTCGGATCGCGGCCACCCGCTGAGGATAATGGGCGGAAGCCGTAGCGCTTTTCGCGGGGGTGTGCAGATGAACAGGCATCGATTGCCAGTGCTCCTGGCGGCAGCCGCCCTGAGCACGTCTTTCTGGCCGTCCGCGGCCGGCGCGGCGGGCGGCGGCTGGTTCTCGAGCGTTGCGTTCACGAACCAGGTCGCGAGCTCACCGACGAGCGGCGCCGGCTACCCGGTTCCGGCCGGCTCCAGGGTCCCCGACGCGGGCACCTGCGGGCCCGGCCCGTTCAACGCCAACCACTCCGAGTCCTGGCTCGCGGTCAAGCCCGGCACCGAGAACCTGGTCGGCTCGTCGAAGCTCTTCTTCGACAAGTTCTCGACCTTCTATATGTTCTACCTGGGCGCGCACCAGATCCTGAACGGAACCCCGAGCGGCAACAACCAGGTCCAGGGCTACGACTGCGCCTCGACCGGGACCCAGGACATGCCGCCGAGCTGGACCGACACCACCGACCCCAACCTCGACTTCGACACCAAGGGCCGCGTCTACCAGACGATGCTGCCGTTCAACGCCTTCTGGGACGCGTCGAGGCTGCACCCGGACGGCGAGATCGACGTGTCCTTCAGCGACGACCTGGGCAAGACCTGGGTCCAGGGCAACGGCGGCCAGCCGCTGGAACCGCCGAACAACGCCTCGGCCCGGCAGGCCGGCCACGTCGAGGACAAGCAGTGGATCGCGGTCAATCACATCGTGGGCAATGTCAACCAGGACCACGTCTACGCGGCGTGGGCGGTCTTCAACGGCTCCTCGAACGGCGCCGGGACCAAGGTGCGGCTCGCAGTCTCCCGCGACCGCGGCGTCACCTTCGCGAAGGCGGTGACGATCAGCCCGCCGTCGGAGGTCGGAGCTGCGGCGACGTTCGTCTATCCCGCGATCGACGCGGCCGGTGACCTCTACGTTGCGATCGTCTCGTTTCCGCCCAACGGAGGACCTTCGACCATCTTCGTGACGCGTTCGACCGACGACGCCCAGAGCTTCGGGCCCTTCGTGGCCGTCGTGAGTCCAAGCCTGATCCCGACCCGCGGCCTCCCCAACACGAGGTTCCGCGACGGGATCGCCGAGAGCTTCGCGGTCAGCCCCACCCACGCCGGCCACCTCTACCTCACCTATGAGGACTGGGACACGACGCTGGGGCAGATGGACGTCAAGTTCACGCAGTCGACCGACGGCGGCCTGACCTGGTCGGCGCCGGCCAAGGTCAACGACAACGTCGACGCGGCAGGCGTTCCCACCGACCAGTTCCAGCCTTCGGTGGCCGCCGGTCCCGGCGGGGCGGTCGCGGTCGCGTTCTACGACCGCCGGCAGGCCTGCCCGAACGACCCCAGCGTCCTCGCGGCGGACGTGGGGCG
>WNFB01023034.1_pt1 | contig 11208 bp, 11 predicted proteins | sample 5400501 | NCBI WGS metagenome assembly WNFB01 (sample SAMN13153341, study PRJNA577476) | soil metagenome | isolation source: 200 cm saprolite under Douglas fir tree site 2 hole 1 | place: USA:California | collected 2015-04-18 | reverse complement strand
ACTGAAAAAGCCCTCGACGATACCAAAGAAGAGAGCCAGGACGACAAGGTGCCAGAACTGCAGGAGATGAAACCAGCCCAACAGGGCAATTGCCAGGACGACGATGGCGCGGCCAGCATCTGAACAAAGCATCACGAGACGCTTTGGCAGGCGGTCAGCAGCTACCCCGCCAAGCAGGAGAAAGAGCAGCCTTGGGATCATTTCGGCGGTCATGACAATACCCATGGCGGTGGCTGACCGCGTGAGCAGGAGGATTTGCCAGGCCAGGGCCATGAAAAACGCGCCATCACCTAGAGAAGAGATGGTCTGGCCCAGCCAGAGAAGTGCGAATGGCTGCGAGCGCAATGCTCGCATAAATTGGATGCGATTGACGATAGCTGACACGATGGTAATAGCCCTCCAGGGCGACCGCATAGAGTGCCGATTGATCGAGCACGTGGTCGCCCCTACATTTCTACTCATCAAGTGAAGGTCGACAGAATAGTACATTCATTCAATTTTTAGGGAAGGTGTGCACCCAACCCGAGGTTATGCAGGTAGGTTCTACAATGAGCGTAGAGCGAGCAGGGGTTTGAACTCTTTGTGATAAGGGGTTCTGCGGATACGGGCTTTAAGCGAGAACCCGGCTGCTAGCAGATAAGGCGCACAGCTTCATAGAAGGGGTATTATGCATATGCTGCTCCTTTCTGCTGGGGAGACGTTATTCAGGATAACTTGAGTTTAACATAGAATATAGTACTGAATCAAGATGATGTGAGCGCTAGCTACCAGACAGGCATGATAGCATATAGTGAAGTACCCCATGCATGAATGCAGGGGCTTCTACGCAGGTTGCCCTGCGTTGGCCTCTTCCAGGCCGGTGTTCGTTGCACTCTCGATGGAAGGCGGGTTCGCTCTGTCCATGTCTACAAGTGGCACACAAACGGTTGGTACGTTCATGCTTTTACCGTAGGGAACGATTTACCTACGAACGCCCAAACATGATTGATTTGTCAGTGTGCTACAGAACAAGCACATTGTAGCACAAACGTACAAAATGTGCAAGGAATTCTCTGCCGTACGGCAGCACGCCCTTGACCCCATAGCTAAAGCAAGGAGGCTGCGGGCGTGGTTTACTCAACAAAATAAGCGCGTAGAAGAGGTGACCATGACCTCCATTCCAGCAATAACCGAGCAGGCCATCCGCAGCTTCGCCGGTGAGCAAAACTTCCAGAACGGCCAGCAGTATTTTCACGATGGAGCCATCGTGGGAGCGGTGAGACAGAGCATGACGCTGAAGGCATACTGCTATGGCTCGCTCCCCGAACCATACCGTGTGCAGGTCACTTTCGGCGTTACAGGTATCGCCAGTGGGCTTTGCTCCTGTGCAGTGGGCACTTCGACACTATATGGATATCGCTGTTGCAAGCATGCTGCTGCACTGCTACTAACCTGGCATGAGAAATCCGAAGAGTTCGTCGCGCTGGATGGCCTGGATACTATCCTCGAGCGAAAGGACAAATCCGAGCTGTTCGCTCTTGTCAAGGAGCTGCTCCAGAAACAGCCCGAGTTCGAATGGCACTTAACCATGCCTCCTCGTCCAGGCAGCACGCGAAAGACGCTCGTCAACCCGGAGACATACCGTTACCAGATCGATGAGGCATTTCGCCACGCGGGCCGCGAGTGGAATGCTGTCTACGGCATTTCACATGAGTTGTACCATATTACAACTGCCGCCGGAAGGTTCCTGCAAGAGGAGGACCATGCAAACGCTGCTATCATCTACACGGTAGCGGCAAGAGGGACCATGGAGCACTACTTCTCGCATCGTGATGAGGACGGAGTACTGGCTAGCTTTATCCAAGATTGTGTTAAAGGATTGGGAGAATGCCTGGTCAGTGAATATGAAGATATAGCAGCGCGTAAAAAGATGATAGAAACCATCTTCGCGATATACCGCTTCGACGTAGATCATGGTGGCTATGGTTTTACTGAAGATATCCCACCTGAATTATTGCAGCATACAAGCGCTGAAGAAAAGGGCACTGCCGCAGAGTGGGTCCGTGCAGCACTTTCTGAGATACAGGGAACGGACCACAGTGCAGATTGGCATCGCAAGCGCTACGGGGGGTTGCTGCTGGCTTTGGAGGCGGAGGTACTGGACGACGAAGAGTTTCTGCGCATTGGTCGCGAGACGAAGCGTATCCATGAAGTAGTGGATCGACTACTGGAACGGGGCCGGGTGGATGAAGCAGTCGAGGATGCGAAGCAGGCTGAAGGCTGGCAGTCAGTGAAGCTTGCAGATCTTTTTGTGCAGTATGGGCAGGACGCCGCAGTCGAGCGCTTGATGCTTGAACTGTCCAGGCAGACATACCACACCTATATTCCTGAATGGCTTAAAAACCACTACCTGGCGAAAAACGACACTGCCTCTGCCCTTGAGGTAGTTGAGCTTATCTTCCGTAAACAGCCTGGACTGGAAGGCTACCAGGAGATACGTGAACTGGCTACACAACTTGGAATCTGGGAGTCGAAGCGACGAGAATTGCGCACACTCCTGGAGACAACGAAACAAATCTACATATTGGCCGAGGTTGCTCTTGATGAAGGTCAAGTTGAGAAAGCACTGGAGTTACTCAAAGTTACGAGGTCTCATACTCATAACCAGAGCCAGGATCACGGGCTAACATATTACAACGACTATGGATACTACAGCATAGCGCTGAAAGCCGCTGGAGCTGCTGAAGAGATACAGCCGCACGCATCGATAGAGATTTACCAGCAGTATATTGATCATCTCATCGCCCGGCGCGGACGGGGAAACTATGAGGCAGCCTGCACATATCTCACGAAGATGCGGACGTTGTACGAGAAGCTTGCTGAGAACGAGGCATGGACGAGCTATATCACCACATTGCGTGAGAAGAATCGCAGTCTAAGGGCGTTGAAGGAGGAGCTGGCGGATGAGGGGCTGTGAGGTTAGTAGATTGCCTTGATATCCTACTTCTTACACTGCCTGCCACACATGTACTCCATAACCTGCTGAAGCGATATGCCTGCCATCAGGCGACCACGCTACTGCATTCACGGGACTAGAATGACCGTGATATGTATAAACGTTTGCTCCCGTGTTAGCGTCCCATATCTGCACGGTCTTCTCACTAGAGCCCGAGGCGATATGCCTGCCATCAGGCGACCACGCTACTGCTTCCACAGAGGAGGAATGCCCACCATAGGTGAGGATGGTAGCTCCCGTGGTGGCATCCCATATCTGTACCGTCCAATCGCTAGAACCTGAGGCGATGAACCTACCATCAGGTGACCACGCGACTGAGTTTGCACCACCAATATGACCGCGATAAGAGAGCAGAGTGGTTCCTAAAGGTGGTTTTGGCTGACGGGCCTGCTCCAGGGCGTTGGCAAATGCCTGTATGCTTGCAAAGCGCTGATGCGGATCTTTGGCCATGGCCATCATCACCACCTGTTCAACCTCTGGCGAAATCTTTAAGTCCTTGTTGAAGGATGGGGGAGGAGTAGACAGATGTTGAGAAACTATTTCCCAATAAGCACCGTTGAAGGGCCGTTCCCCGCACAACCACTCGTAGACAATGATCCCCAGTGCATATTGATCACTGGCTGGGCGCGGCTTGCCTTGCAGTTGCTCAGGCGCCATGTAGGGCACCGAACCAGCCTCTTTCTGCGTATTGAGGGATTGCGTCCCATGGGCTACGGAGGCAATACCAAAATCACTGAGCAATACCTCGTTATTCGGGCCTAATAGTATGTTATCCGGCTTGACATCACGATGGACCCTTCTCTTGTCATGGGCATATTGCAGCGCTACTGCAATATGCTTAATATAAGTAACAATGGTGTCCAGTGGCAGGCGAGTCCCTTTGGGGTTGCGTTGGCGCAGTGTTCCATTGGGCGCATAGTCCATAGCCAGAAAGGGAGTATCATCCGCGCCTATACCAAAGTCCAGCAGACGCACAATATTGGGGTGTTGCAGGCGAAAGGTCGTGCTAACCTCATTGATGAACTCTTTGAGGTCCTCGGGGGTCAGTCGCGCCTGTAACACCTTGATGGCTGCCAGAGTGTTATCATGGACATGCTCGCCTAGATATACATCCCCAAAACTGCCCCTGCCCAAAAAGCGGGTCAGGCGATAATCACCAAACTGTTGCCCCACACGGTCAGCCATCTTCATGCCTCTTTGATCTACTAATGGAGATGAACAAATGAATGTGGGTTTTGCCCCACCCCCGAGCGCCATAAATGTCGGTCCCTCGATAAATCGGGGACCTACAGCGCCCATCCGTATGCCGCATTATTTTCTTAAACTCCATCAGTAGTATGCGAGTTTTGCTGGTCAATCTCGAATTGAGTATGATGGATGTGTTTATTGTAGAGTAGTGCATGGTGGTCGTCAAGCAGAATAGGAGGGCTGGTGCAGGGCAACTCAGTGGCTCTCGACGGTTTGTTTCCGCTATGCTACATTTGTGGAAGAAGAGGTATATAGTAGAGTATTGGTATGGTTAAGCCGTGGGATGAAGCCATGAAAAAGGTGGTCACGAGCGAAATGTACGATATCTTGCAAGAGACGCCCGTGTATCAGTTCATGACGAAGGAAGCGCGTGAAGAGGGGATTCAAGAAGGACTTGAAAAGGGCTTTGAAAAAGGGCGGGAGGAAGGTCTGGAGGCATTGCGTCAGGCAGTTGTGAATATTGCGCGGGAACGGTTCCCTAAGATTGTGCGCCTGGCAAGGAAGCAAGTGGCTGTGGTTGACGACCTGGCAACGTTGGGACGGTTGGTCGTCAAAATGAGCCTTGTGCAGACTCCTACAGAGGCAAAGCAGCTTCTTCTTGCCCTGGACGAAGATGAAGAAGAGGAGTGACCTCTGTTCGCTCCTCTTCGCCCGGCTACTGCAAGCCGATAATCTCACCTACGGCAATCACAAAGATTCCTTCTTGTTACAGTTGGAAGCAGGCCCGCTTGACGATGAAGCATACCTGCCTCAGGAGAGTTCGCGCTATTCGGGCTTCCTTCCCCACGCCGTAAGCATCCCCGCTGCTGCCACGAAGTCCGGCTGCTGCATCTCTGCTAGAGCCTGCTGGTAGATCACCTCATAGTCGTTGGGCACCTGACTCCACTTGCGCAGGAAGGGCACAATCGTCCGAAAGATCAGCCGCATATCCTCAAAAAAGCGGTGCCATTCAGCCGTGCCAGCGTGATATTGCAGCCTGTGGGTGCGTGTCTCGACTTCCGTCAGTCCATGCTGCGTGAGCAGATGCGCGAGCTGGCTTGTCACTCCGTCGCTCTCTGGGGTAAAGACGTGCCCCGCCTGGTAGAACGCCTGCAGCAAAAGTTCAAAGAGACGCGAGAGCGCCGGACTGCTGCTCTCAACGATCAAATCGCCTTCGGTGATTCGGATCACCCCGCCAGCTCTCGTCACGCGCTGATACTCTTGCAGCAGTTTGGGCCAATCCCACTTTCGGAGGTAACTCGCCCCTGCGCGTTGGTTCACCAGGTCAAAGGACCCATTGGGAAATTCGAGCATCCCTCGCATGGTGGGATAGGCTTTCGCCGCCTCAATGAGCCAGCCTCCGGTGGCACATCCTACATCCAGTACGCTCCCAAAGATCGTTGGATCGGGCTGCTCTGGCAGCACCCCGCCCATGCTTGCAGTCATGAGATGGTCTTGGATCTGCATACGCGTGAGTTCTTCTACATTTTCACGATCCTGAACAAAATAGGTACTGGGATGCTCTCGACGAGGATCAGTGGGAGTAGCCATGGCATCATGCTCCTTGTGCTCATTGATGGTAGACAACCTTAGGCAGCGCAATCATCTGTCGCCATCACCCGAGGTGGGGGTACTGGCCGCTCCAACTCCTGGGCAACCATAATCCAGCTTGCAATTGCATCCTGCCCTTGCCGAACGGCTTCTTCGTAGGTTGCTCCATGTGTGCGACATCCGGGAAGCTCAGGGACGGTAACTACGTAAATCTGATCTCCTGGATGCCACTGGATAATCATTGAATAGTGAGTATCCTGATCAGTTATCATTTTTCCTGCGCCTCGCGTAGCTTCTTCAAAATGTTTCTCACGTCCAACTGCTGATAACTCTGGGCATCATCACCTTCATTGCCAGAAAGAGTAAGTTCGTCTTTGGGAAGTGCTGGATGTGTCCATACTGTATGACTTCCTTTACCTGGACGAGAAGAGAATCCGGCTCGACGGAGCTGCTTCTTGAGTTCTCTAATCTTCGGAGGCATGTTGCAAACCCAGACAACAAACTTTCCCTGGCCACGTATCGACCTGACTCGTTGTCATTATACCACAATATCATGTATGAGTTTCAATCCATGTAGCGCCCAGGCACACAATGGGAGGCTCTGTTGAATTTGACACCCTTGGCCTGCTGTGCTACGATACGATGTGACGAAGTGTACAAAAGACACCAGGTACTGGGCACAATTGCACAGGTACGGTGAGAAGTTAAAGGAATCCCACCATGGGAACACTCCCCATTTTCATTCTGGTAACGCTTGCCATGCTCTTCGGCGCACTGGTTATGGTCCTGTGTACTTTTCTGGGGCCAAAGAAACCGACACCTGAGAAGCTGGCGCCATACGAATGCGGCATGCAAGAGATAGAAGCGCCCAAACGGCGCTTCCCCGTTAAGTATCTGCTGACGGGCATGCTCTTTATCGCTTTCGACATCGAAATCGTTTCGTTTTATCCCCTGGCTGTGCTGATGCGCCAGCTCAAAGTCTACGGGCTGATCGAACTGCTCGTCTTTCTGCTGATCTTGATGATTGGCTACATCTACGTGTGGCGTAAGGGAGCATTTACATGGGAGTAAAGAATCCCTGGGAGCCGGTACAGACCTTCTCCAATACACAGACGCCTCGACGACGAGAGCTTCCCATGAAGACCGGCGATTTTGGTATTTTGACCACCCAGGTGAGCAAACTAATTGATTGGGGGCGCAGTTCATCGCTCTGGCCGGCGCTATTTGGCCTGGCCTGCTGCGCCATTGAGATGATGGCGACCAGCGCCGACCGTTTCGACATCTCGCGCTTCGGAGCTGAAGTGTACCGTGCTTCGCCTCGCCAGGCCGATCTCATGATCGTTGCAGGGCGCTGCTCTATTAAAATGGCGCCCGTGCTGCGGCAGATTTATGACCAGATGCCAGATCCCAAGTGGGTCATCTCTATGGGGGCCTGCGCGTCCTGCGGTGGCGTCTTCAATAACTATGCCATCGTACAAGGGGTGGATAAAATTGTGCCGGTCGATATCTTCATCCCCGGCTGCCCGCCCACACCGGATATGCTGCTCTACGGCTTTAACGAACTACAGCGCAAAATCCGTGAAGGCATTCCCAATCCTCCCGACCCCTTGAAGGCCAGTGGCATCAAACTACAGGGACCCATAGGAGAAGAACTCTAGGGTATGGACAAAACAGCAATATCGGCGGTAGAGATGGTGCGGAAGAGGTTTCCGCAGGCCGTCGTGGAGACGGTCGAATTTCGTGGCGAGCAGACGCTTGTGCTTGTAGCGGAACAGTTGGTAGCCGTATGCATTTATCTGCAGAAGCAGCATCAATACACGTTCCTTTCGAGCGTGACGGCGGTGGATTGGCTGGAGCGGGTACCTCGCTATGACGTGGTCTATCATTTACTCTCTATTCCCCGGCGCAGCGAACTACGCCTGAAGGTACGCGTGGGTCAACGGCGCGAGGAACATCCTTCTGTACCTACTGTGGCAGGCGTCTGGCCAGGCGCGAACTGGTACGAACGCGAAGTGTACGATCTTTTCGGCATTACCTTTGCAGGCCATCCCGATCTGCGCCGCATCCTGATGCCCAATGACTGGACTACGTACCCGCTGCGCAAGGATTATCCCCTCACCGGGTTCGATCTACCCGAACCTCACTGGGGTGGGCAGGTTCCCTACGAGAGCGATCCCGGCGTTGGCAGCCAGACGCTGCGCACAACCGATGGTCGCGAATTGAACGAAAATCGCAGCAAAGTCAGCCAGGTACAGGAACCGGGTACGGAGAAATAAGTGGGAGCCAGGGACACAAAAATAAGGCGGGAACCTGGCACCCGCAAGGGGTGCACCCAGGTCCTGCAAACGCTTGATGTGCGCCGACGAAAAAATAAGGCGGGAACCTGGCACCCGCAAGGGGTGCCACTACATGTCTATGCATCAAATCAAGATTGACAGACTATTATAGGGTATGATACGTCATACCCAACCTCATTGTTGTGACAGCATCTATAAGCGTGGCTCGCGGATGATGCCGTGAGTATGGCCGGTCAGCACGATCTTGTCTTTCTGATTACGGCACACAAACGACGCGGCCATGTCGATGTGCCCATCAGCCTGCTCGTAGTGTGTGATCGTTGTTTCACAACGAATGGTGTCGCCTGTGAACACAGGTCGAAGAAACTCGAAGGCCATCTCGCGGGCGATATAGTTCATATCGCCGCCGAGCTTCGTCGGCAGGGTAGCTGTCAAGAGACCCTGAACCATCAGGCGTCCCTGCTCATCAGGCTCGACATGGTGGATACCCTGGTCACCGGAAAGCTGACCAAAGAGTCGCACATCCTCCTCGGTAAAGGTGCGTTCCCAGAAAGTAGTATCGCCAGCTTGCATTGTATTACCTTTATTTATTGTAGTAGTCAGTCCAGATAGTTTGCGAGGTGGAAATGTAGTGGCACCCCTTGCGGGTGCCAGGTTTCTTGCATTGTATTACCTCACAACTACGTTTATTTATTACAGGGGGTAGCCCTTCTTTTCAACCACGATGCCGGCCAGTTCGCGCTGTGCAGCCACGCCGTTGAGCAGGTAGTCGCCGATGTAGGCGCGCACGCGCGGCAGTTCTTCCTGGGCCTCGCTGTCGCCCAGGTTCGTCATAATCATCTGGTCGAGGTTCGCGCGCATACGCGAGAAGGCAAGCCACGTTGCGAGCTGCGCCAGTTTGACATGTACCGCGCTGTTTTCGTCGCCGCGTTGTACAGCCTGCACGGCACGGGCCAGCGCGCTATCGGTGGCGTACAGGTCGATCAAGAGGTTCGCGAGGTACTCGATGAACTCTTCTTCCTGTTCGAGCGCCTGCATGTACTTCAAGGCGATTTTCATCGCCATGTAGATTGTCGCTTCCTTGGCACGTTCGACGGCCTTGACGGCCTCACGCAGCTCAGCGGGAATGGCATCGTCTGCGAAATCGGGAGCCTGGCCGGATTTGACGTGAGACTCAATCGTGGGATAGAGGGCCATCAAGTTCACTTTGCCCGCCAGGACACGGCGGAAGAGCGTGCCGGAGGCGACCAGGCGGTTGATTTCGTTGGTGCCCTCGAAGATACGCTGGATACGCGCATCGCGATAGGCCTTCTCGATGGGATACTCCTGCATGAAGCCGTAGCCACCGAAGATCTGCACGCCTTCATCAACGACCATGGCAAGCACTTCGCTGCCGTGTACCTTGGCGATAGATGCCTCTACGGCATACTCCTCGATAGCTTTGAACGCGGCTTCCGTGTCATTGCCTGCACTGCGCCTGGCGTTCTCGATGTTGGCAGCCGTGCGGAAAACCTCGCTCTCGGCGGCATAAGTCTCGGCAGCCATGCGCGCCAGCTTCTTCTTGATCATACCAAATTCGTGCAGGAACTTGCCGAAGGCCTTGCGCTCAGCGGTATAGGCAGCGGCCATTCCCAGCGCGGCGCGCGAGCCGCCTACCACACCGGCGCCCAGCTTCAGGCGCCCGATATTGAGGATATTGAAGGCGATCTTGTAGCCCTTGTGGATCTCTCCGAGCAGGTTTTCAACCGGGACCTGCACGTTTTCGAAGTACACCTGGCGAGTGGAGGAGCCTTTGATGCCCATCTTGCGCTCTTCCGCGCCGGTAGAGATGCCCGGCCACTGCGCTTCGACGATAAAAGCGGATGGCCTCTCATTGCCAATGCGCGCGAACACAATCATCACATCGGCGAAGCCCGCGTTTGAAATCCACTGCTTCGTGCCGTTGAGGATGTAGTACTTACCATCGGCGGAAAGTTCCGCGCGGGTGCTCAGTCCCATGGCATCGGAGCCAACTCCGGGCTCGGTCAACGCATAGGCGGCGATCCATTCGCCGCTGGCGAGCTTAGGCAAGTAGTGCTGCTTCTGCGCCTCGGTGCCGTAAAAGACGATGGGCAGCGTGCCGATGGTGGTATGTGCGCCAAAGGCCACGCTGAAGGAGGCTTCGCGCAGTTCCGCTCCGACAAGCGAACTGGTCAGCAATCCCAACTCTGCGCCGCCGTACGCCTCCGGTACATCGACCATCAACAGACCCTGCTCGCCTGCCTTCTTCACCAGGCGGGGCAGTACTCCAGGCTCCTGGTGATCGATGGCTTCGGTCTCCGGCAAAACTTCGCGCGCCATGAAGGTCGCAGTCGATTCTTGAATCCAGCGCTGTTCTTCATCGCGCTGTTCCAATGTGAATATTTTAGCGGCGCTTACGCTTACAGGTGTCGTTAAAAACGCTGTACCAGTCTCAGTGGGTGTCATGGTTGTTGTCATGTATTAAGGCTTCTCCCTCGATAAGGTGTTTGTGGCAGGGCCACATTTGGGTGACCATGGTAGGATGATCACGATGTGGTGACCGCCAGAGGCGATCACGTGAAGGGGCGTAGGTCCCCGATTTATCGTGGGACCGACATTTATGGCGCTAGGGCGGGGCACGGCCTGGCCTATGATACCTCTCCCCACCCCGGCGCGATAAATCGCGCGGCTACGCCCCCTTGATGACCCGCATGATGTGTCTATTTCCACAATCGCGCAGCTACTCCTTCGTTTCGTCCATTATTTTGACGCTTATGGGCGAGGGCTGTAGAGTGCGGATTTATCCAGCACGTCCTCGCCCCTACATTTATTGGGCGGGTTCCCGCAGTTCTCTTCTCAACACTTTGCCGATGAGAGATTTCGGCAGGGTTTCGCGGAATTCCAGCTTCTTTGGGACTTTATAGGGGGTCAGTTCGTGCTTGCAATAGGCAAGGATATCCTGGCGGGTCTCCTCTGAGGCTGCGTATCCTGGTTTCAGCACGATGAAGGCGGCCACGGTTTCGCCACGATATTCGTCGGGCACGCCAACCACGGCGGCTTCGGCTACAGCCGGGTGATGAAACAGTACCTCCTCGACTTCGCGTGGGTAGACATTAAAGCCACTGGCGATAATCAAAT
>WNFB01005628.1_pt1 | contig 11208 bp, 10 predicted proteins | sample 5400501 | NCBI WGS metagenome assembly WNFB01 (sample SAMN13153341, study PRJNA577476) | soil metagenome | isolation source: 200 cm saprolite under Douglas fir tree site 2 hole 1 | place: USA:California | collected 2015-04-18 | reverse complement strand
TCGCCTTCAGCTCTTCCCACACGCGGCGTTGGAAGGCCGTGGCGCGGAGGTCCACCGGCAGCGCCGCGGCCGGCGTGCGGCCCTCCGTGCGCTGGAGGATGCGCGCCACCCACGTCTTCAAGCCGGCGTCGTCCCTGCGCAGCTCGGCCGCGGGATATTCCTCGCGCAGCGCGGCTTCGAGCGGCGCGTCCGCATCGCCCAGACACACGGCGGAGATGCCGCGATCGGTCGCGCCCACCAGGAGCCGTCCCAGCGGCGAGGCGACGATCGTGTAGGCGATGCACATTCCCCGTCCACCCTGGCGGTAGGCCCCCGGCGTCATGCCGAGCCGCGCCGAAGCGCCTTCATACGCCCTGCTGCTCGATCCGTAACCCGCGTCATAGACCGCTGCCGTCACGTCTGCCCCCTTCTTCAGATGGGCTCGGAAGAACCCGAGCCGTACCGCATCCGCGTACTGGCGCGGCGTGATTCCCATGAGCCGCTTGAACGTGCGCTGGAGATGGTGCGGGCTCACGCCCAGCTGGGCCCCGAGGTCGGCCAGACGCAGGCGGCCGTCTTCCTGCGCGGCCAGCCGCCGGCACGCGTCCTCCACCCACGCCGCCTGCTCCTGCGCGGGCGAAGAGCCCTTCGGCCGGCACCGGCGGCAGGCCCGGAAACCCGCGCCCTCCGCCGCCTGCGGCCGGGGGAAGAACACGACGTTTTGCCGGCGCGGCCGGCGGGCCGGGCACGAGGGACGGCAGTAGATCCCCGTGGATCGCACGGCGAAGACCATCGCTCCGTCGAAGCCCGCGTCCCGAGCCAGCACCGCCCGCCACTTCCGGTCGTCCGCTCGCTCGGGAGTGAATCCCTCGCTCGCTCTTCGAGGTGGGGGGTCCTTCGGCCCCCCCACACCCCCCTCTGCTCTTTCCGGTCTTGCCGGGCCCACCGCTCACCTCCGCAGTAGAGGTTACGCACGCGAGGCCCGGGAATCCATCCGAATCTTGCGGTCGAATTCAGGGGGGCGCAGGATCGAGCGTGCTCTCGACACGAACGGAGGCCGTCGGGGGGTTGCTCCGGCGGTCCTCCTGCGGCGGCGCGGGCGCGGTCAGGCCGTACCGCTCCGCCCTTTGAGCGACGACTGGGTTCCATCCCCTCCCAGGCCGCCGGGGGGCACCCGGAAGCGCTGGAAGGGCATGTCGCACTGATGTTTGCGGAGGAAGTGCAAGAAGCGCGTGTGATCGTCGGGCTCCATGTTGAAGAGCTGGAGCAGCAACGGATAGCTCCCGCGCGTCTGCTCGAGCCCCTTCTGGACGACCTGGCGCAGCTCCCTGCGCGTGAGGTCGCGCAACATGAACGGGTCGTAGACGACCGACCAGAAGCACTCCCGCCTCGTCACCATCCGCTCGTACAGCACGTCGCTCGTCGCCGTCCCGTGGCTCGGCGGCACGGCTTCGGACGGGCGGGGGATTGTGATCTCCGGGGGCAGCTCGTGGGGCGTGATCATCTGGCCGTGGGCGCGCACGGCCAGCCGCTCGGCGACGTTCCTCAGCTCCCGGACGTTGCCCGGCCAGTGGTAGGCCATCAAGTGCGACATGACCTCGCTCGACAGCCGGGGCACTTCGATCCGGTACCGCTCGGCATAAGAGCCGAGGAAGGAGTCGAACAACGCCGGAATGTCCTCGCGCCGCTCCCGCAGGGGTGGCACCGCGATGTGGATGACGTTGAGGCGGTAGTACAGGTCCTCGCGAAACGTCTTGGCCTCGATCCCCTTGGCCAGGCTCCGGTTGGTGGCGGTGATCACGCGCCCATCGACCGCCGCGCCCGCGAGCTGGGCGCCGATCCGCTGGATCTCGCCGGTCTCGAGGAACCGCAGCAGCAGGCCCTGCATGCGCAGGCTCATCTCCCCGATCTCGTCGAGGAAGATCGAGCCGCGGTGCGCGGCCTCCAGCATCCCCGGCCGGTCGCGATAGGCGCCGGTGAAGCTGCCGCGCGTGTGGCCGAACAGCTCCGACTCGAGCAGCGTCTCCGGCACGCCGGCGCAGTTGATCGCGACGAACGAACCTTGCCGCCGGCCGCTCTGCTGGTGGATCAGGCGGGCCGTCACTTCCTTGCCGACGCCGCTCTCGCCCGTGATGAGCACCTTGGCGTCCGAGTGGGCGGCGCTGCTCACCTCCGCTCTCAGAGCCCGGATTGCCGGGCTGGTTCCAATGAGGCGATCACCGTAGTAGGCGGTCATAGGTCCCCGTTCGAATGAAGAAAGGGTCGCACTCCGGCGACATCACCGGGTCAAATTTGGAGGGAGCGGGATTGTACGGCGTCACCGGGGTCGGAAAGCAAGAGAAATCTGCCGTGGGAGGTCCGGGGGCGGGGGGGCTCGCGCCGTCGGTCGCCCGCGGGTAGCCTTCGGTCTGCCCCTGGGCTGCCTCTTTCAAATTTGTCGGCCCGGGAGCCAGGTCTTGACGGGAACGTAGCCGGGGAACGAGACTTGCTTAGCCCGTCAATCGGGATTCGGCGCTGGAGGAGCTCGATGGATATTCGCGTGGTCTCGTCGCTCGCGCCCGAAGACGAAGGGGCCATCGCGCCCTCGATCCTGGCCGCGGTTCGCCGCGTCCTGGACCGCCTCCCGATCGCGTATGCGATTCGGATCGAAACGACGAGCCAGCGGGTGCTGCAGCACAGCGCGGCCGCCGATGCGCTCTTCCCGTTGGGGAAGCGGCCTCGCGTCTCGGCGCCATCCTAATCCCCCGCGTCGCTCGCCCCGGAGTGAATCCGGTCCGGCAAACCGGCCGGGGTGGGGAGCGCTTCAGCGGTAGTCCTTGAACGGCAGCTGGCACTCGTGCTTGCGGAGGAAGTTGAGGAACCGCTTGTAGTCGCGCGGCTCCATGTTGAAGAGCCGGGCGACGATCTTGTAGTTCCCGCGCGATTCCTGGAGCCCTTTCCGGACGAGCTCGCGGACGTTGCTGCGCGTGATCTCCCGGCGCATGTAGAGCGGGTAGATCGCCGTCCAGAACGATTCCCGGTCCTCGGTCAGCTTTCCGTAGAGGTCGTCGGCCACCGTGCGCCGCCGCTCGCGCTTCGGACGCACGCCGATGCCCCCCTGCGAGCGCACCTCCGGGGGCAGCTGCTCCACGGTCACCACCTCGGACCGGCCGGTCACCACCAGGCGCTCGACCACGTTCTGGAGCTCGCGCACGTTGCCCGGCCATGAATAGGCCGACAGCGCGGTGAGTGCCTCGGGGGAGACGGCCCGTACCACGTGGCCCTTGCCGGCCGTGAACCGGGCCAGGAAGTGCTCGATCAGCGCGGGGATGTCATCCCTCCGCTCGCGCAGCGACGGCACCGTGAGGTGGATCACGTTGAGGCGGTAGTAGAGGTCCTCGCGAAACTGTCCCTGGACGATGAGGTCACGCAGGCTGCGGTTGGTAGCGGCGATCACGCGGACGTTCGCGCGGCCGACGATGCGGTCGGCCCCGACCTTCTGCAGCTCGCCCGTCTCCAGGAACCGCAGCAGGAGCCCCTGCATCCGCAGGGTCATCTCGCCGATCTCGTCGAGCAACATCGTCCCCTGGTCGGCGAGCTCGAGCTTGCCCTGCTTGTCGCGATAAGCGCCGGTGAAGCTGCCCTTGACGTGCCCGAACAGCTCGGATTCCAGCAGCGTCTCCGGCAGGCCGGCACAGTTGACCGCGACGAGGGAGTGCTCGGCCCGGGGACTCAGCTGGTGGACGAGTTGGGCGACCAGCTCCTTGCCGCTGCCGCTCTCGCCGGAGAGGAGGACCTTGGCGTCGGAGCGCGCGATCCGCTCGATCTCCTGCCGGAGCTCGATCATCGGAGCGCTGTTGCCGATCAGTGAGGCCGGGGCGTCGGGGTTCATGGCATCGATCTCGTTGCCGCCTGCGGGGTCAGCCGATGGCCCGGCGGAGGAACTGGCCGAGCGCGCGCCGGCTGTCCTCGTCGGGGTCGACGAAGCGCGCTCCGAGCCTGACCGAGCCAGCCTCGCCGTCGGGCGCTTCGTACTGGACGCGGCGCACCTCCACGACCGAGGTGAACGCGTCGCCGTCGAAGGCCGCCCGGAGCTCGGCGCGCTCCGACGCGCCGATCGGCTGGCTGCTCGCCAGGAGCACCCCGCTGAGGCTGATATCGACCAGGCGCACGGTGGACCACATCGTCATCTCGCATCGACCTCGACCCTGCACGGTCACCCGCGGGGTCCGTCGCCGCTCTTCGAACGCTTCCGCCATCGTCCCGACCGCCGATCTAGTCGAGCCCGGCCGCGTCGGCCGCCATCAGACGATCGATCTGCTCGAGCAGCGGCGACGGAAGCTCCACGAACTCCAGTCCGATCAGATACCTTTCCCGGCCATCAGGGCCGGCTACCGCCTCCACGCGGCACACCCGCACCTCGGCGTCCCCCTCCACCGGGCCCAGGGCCAGCCGCATGCGGTGGACCGTGAGCAGGCGCAGCGACTGCGCCGCTTCGAGCAACGCGCCGCCCCGCCCGATGTCGCGGAGCGGATGCACGACACCCAGACTGCCCCAGAGCTGTCCAACAATCTCGGCTCGCTCCTGTCCCCGTCGGTCGCCCCCGCTTCCCATGCGTCGGCCTCGGTGCCGTCGGGTGAGGTGTGCGCACCCCGCCCGGGAGTCGTCAACCGCGAGACCGGCCCGCCATCCCGGCCACGCGGCCGCCTCAGAACGTGCCGACTCGATCGGATTCAAGGCGACCAGCAGACGCGACAGCGTCGAAGCGAGGTCCCGAGGCGGCGGGTAGCAAAGAAGTCGCCACCTCCAGACAGCCCCCGGTCCCGATGTGGCACCGGCCTTGTCCCCACGGTAAGACATTGATTCCAAATGATGCCCAGTCCGATGCGCGCAGGTGAGGGAATGCGCGCCTCGCGTCAGAGGTCCTAATCTGGAAGACAAAAGTCTGCCACAATCGCCTCCTTCAACGCAAGAGCCGTGCTTCGTTCCCGGGACCGACTGCCGGCGCCGGCCGCGCGCTAGACGGCGCCCGCGGGTCCGAGGGCGAAGGTCATGGCGCCGTCGGCCACGAGCCGGCCATCAACCCTGGCCGCGCCTTCGAAGAGACCCATGCGGCTGCCGAGGCGGCGGACGGTCGCCTCGATCACCACGACGTCCCCCGCGTGGACGGGGCGGCGGAAGCGCGCCCGCTCGATCCCCATGAAGAAGACCAGCTTCTCGCGGTTCTCGGGCTTGGCCAGGATCATGATGGCGCCCACCTGGGCCACGGCCTCCATGAGGATCGTGGCGGGCAGCGTCGGCCTCCCGCCGGCGACGCCGCAGAGGTAGCGCTCGTCGAACGTCACGTTCTTGATGCCGACGATCCGGCGATCGGGCTCGAGCTCGGTGACCCGGTCGACCAGGAGAAAAGGGTACCGATGGGGAAGGATGCGCTCGATGGCGCGGCGGTCGAGGGGCAGGACGAGCGGCTCCATCGCGCACCGAGCTTAATACCGCTCCACCTCGCCGCGGAGGGCGGGGCGGACGGCCCTGCGCAGCCAGAACCGGGCCCATGCGAGGCGCGACCTGCCGATCTCGCGGACGATCTTGAGCGGGCCCATCTCTTCGGGCGGTCGCAGCTCACCGGCCAGGAGCAACCGGAGCGTCTCGGCACGGCGCAGCTTGCCCGAAGACGTACGGGGCAAGGTGCCGGGCGGCAGCAGCTCGATCTGGTTGGGGGCCAGGCCGAGCCCCGCGAGGAGGCGTTCGCCGATCTCCGCCTTGACGTCGGCGTCGGGCCGGGGCCGCGTGCGGTCCCGCTCGGCGAGGATCACCAGACGCTCGCCCTGCCGGTCCTCGTCCGCGTAGCTCACCGCCGCGCAGCAGCCGATGCGCAGCCCCTCCAGCCCGTCGAGCAGCGCCTCGATCTCCTGGGGCGCGAAGTTGCGGCCGCGGATGATGATCAGGTCCTTGAGCCGGCCGGCGATGTACAGCTCGCCCCCGTGGAAGAACCCGAGGTCGCCGGTGTCGAGCCAGCCCTCCCGGATCGTCCGCCGAGACAGCTCGGGATCGTTGAAGTAGCCGGGGGTGATCGAGGGGCCCTTGACCTTGATGCACCCGACGCGCCCGCTCGCCACCGGGCGGCCCCGTTCGTCGTGGATCGCGATCTCCAGGCCGGGCACGGCGCGTCCAACCGACGCCAGCCGGCGCCCGGAGCCGCCGACCGCTTCTCGGCGCACGGACAGGCTCGTCCCGTCGAAGTCTGAAACCACGGGCACGGCGCGCGGGTCGGAGAAGCTGACCGCCAGGCCCGCCTCCGCCAGGCCGTACACCGGGGTCATGGCCTCCGCCCGGAATTTCCAGCGGGCGAAGCGCTCGCTGAAGGCCCGGATGCCCGCCACGCTGATCGGCTCCGCCCCGTTGAAGGCGATCTTCCAGCTCGAAAGATCCACCCCCTCCAGGTCCCGGTCCCTGACCTTCGACACGCAGAGGCCGTAGGCGAAGTCGGGGGCGGCCGAGATCACGCCCTTGAACCGCGAGATGGTCTGCAGCCAGATGGCCGGCTTGGCGATGAAGTGATCGGGGGCGACGTAGGTGACGGTTCCCGGGTGGTACAGGCCCGTGAACATGTTCCCCAGCAGCCCCATGTCGTGGTACAGCGGCAGCCAGCAGACACCGCCCTGCTCCACCTCCTCGGGTGAGAAGCCGCCGAAGAAGCTGTCGATCATCGCAAGGTTGGCGAGCAGGCTCGCATGGGACACGACGACGGCCTTCGGCTCGACGGTTGTGCCCGACGAGAACTGCAGGAACGCCGGGCTTCCGGGGTCCGGCGGCACGGCCGTCCAGCCGCCCGCCGGCCCGATGTTGTGGGCGTCGAGGACCGCTATCATCGACCGCACCCCGTCGACCGCCGGACCGAGGATCTGCCGGATGAGGTGGTCGGTGACCAGGAAGCGCGCACCGATCTTCTCCAGCATCCGGCGGGTCCGCGCGTAGTACTCGGTCAGCTTGCCCAGACGCAGCGGCGGGTATACGGCGGCCGGGATGCCGCCCGCGAGCTGCACGCCCAGGTACACGTCGAAGAACTCGATCGAAGTCGACAGGACGATCGCGACGCGGTCGCCGGGCTCCAGGCCGCGGGCCTGGAGCATCCCGGCGGCAGACTTCGCCCGCCGCAGCACTTCGCGGTAGGGGTAGAAGGTCGCCTCCCCCGAGCGCGACACGAACCGCGCGCCGTAGAGCGTGCAGTCCTCCAGCGGCAACAGGCGGTCCAGGATCGTGCGCGGGGTCGTTTGCGCGCTCACGCCGGGGGAACGCGCTCCCGGATGAGGCCGATGAGGTCCGCGATCGTCCTCAGTGAGAGCAGCCGGTCGCGATCGGCGTGGGTCAACTCGAAGCCGAACTGCTCCTCGATGCTCGTGACGAGCACGACCTGCCGCAGCGAGTCGAGCTGCAGGCCCTCCACGAGCAGCGTCTCGGGTCCGACACGCGCGATGTCGTCCGGCTTCATCTCCAGCTCCTCGCGGGCGAGCGCCCGGAGGCGCTCGAGCACGTACTCGTCCGACAAGGGGGCGACGCCGGCTTTCGGGTCGGCCATGGGATGGAACCCTCTTTCCCCGGTGGACAGGGTCACCGGGACACCGTTCAGGCTGCGGCCGGGCGGACGGCCAGCGCCGCGCACTGGCCGAGCCACGACCACGACAGGCACAGCGCGGCCGGTCGCTCCGCCTTCAACGGGAGGGCGCGGCCCGCCACGAGGTTCAGCTGACATTCGGCGTCGGCGGCCACGTGCCGCGCGATGGGCGGCACGCAGCGCTGGCGCACGGCCTGGAGGGCGAGGCACAGTTCGGCGACCGCCGACGCCGCCCCCAGATAGCCGGTCTGGCTCTTGAAGGCGGTCACGGGCACGCCGGAGCCGAGCAGCGAAGCGAGCAGCCCCGCCTCGCGCCGGTCGCCCTCGGCGGTGCCGATCCCGCGCGCGACCACGAGATCGACGGGCGTGCCGCCCGCCGCCTCCGCGATCGCGGCGCGGGCGGCCGCCTCCGAGGCCTTGGCACCCACGACGTCGACGGCCTCCATTGCGGAGCCGGCCCCGGCGATCTCCCCGACGACGGGCGCGCCTCGCCGGCGCGCGTCCTCGCTGCGCTCGAGCACGAGGAAGGCGGCACCCTCGCCGAGAACGATGCCGTCGCGCTCGCGGTCGAACGGCCGGTACGCGCAGGACGGATCGCCCGCCGACAACAGCCCGGCCTTCTCGTACGCCAGGAACGTCGACACCGTCAGCAGGGACTCGTAGCCCCCGACGATCGCGACGTCGGCCCGCCGCTCCCGGAGGTCGTGGAAGCCGGACGCGACGGCGAGCGCGGAGGCCGTGTCGCCCTGGACGAAGTTGTCGCTGGGGCCCTGGGCGCCGATCTCCGCCGACAGCAGGCCAAGCCCCGCGTTCGACAGCGTCCGCAGCGAGAAGTAACGATCGAGGAGGCGCGACGCCCGGCCGCCCATGTTGGCGAAGTCCCTCTCCTCCTCGCCGGTCCACGCGAACTCCAGAGCGCCGAACATCTCGGCGCTCTCGAGCCCCGTCTGCCCCGATCCGATGTAGAGGGCGATGCGGTAAGGATCGACCGAGGCCAACTCAATGCCGCTCGCCGCAATCGCCTCCTTGACCGCCCGCATCGCGCACCGGACGCTCTGCCCCATGAACTTCTCGTTCTTGGGGAACCGCAGGGATCCGGCGAGGTCGAACGGGGCGATCTCCGCGCTCGCGGTGCACGGAAATCCCGCGGCGTCGAACCGGCGGAGCGGACCGATGCCGGACTCTCCGCGCAGGCTGCGGCTCCAGGCCGCGTCGACCGAGAGACCGAGGGGCACGACGAGCCCCATGCCGGTCACCGCAACGTCGAAGTCGCTCCCCATCGCCTCGCCTGGCTCGGCCGCTCGCAATGCCGCCGATCGACGCGACGAGCGGTCGGAGCAGACCTGGAAGAACGGGCCGACTCTTGCAACAGCGATGCCGCGCGCGCCCGCGATCCCTGGGAGCCCGTCGGCGTCCATCACACGCTCGATCTCGATGGCCGCCGGCGCGGCGAGGCGAAGAGAAGTCATCCAATGAGCAGACTTGTGTCTTCCACTTGTCCCCGGGCGCCGGCACGTCGGCGCCGGATTGCAACCAGTTGACGCTTTCCAGTCGTCTCCGGCCGCGAGGTTGGCTGGACCGTACTTTGCACCTCGGACGCCACTCATGTACGAGGAGTTCTATGGCCTGGGGGGTCGTCCGTTCGACCTGACCCCGGACCCCCGATTCCTGCTGCTCACGCCGAAGCACCGCGAGGCGCTCAGCCTCGTGCAATACCTCCTCTCGGGCTGCCCGGGCCTGGCGCTGCTCATAGGGGAGGCGGGCACGGGCAAGACCACGGTGCTGCGGGCGGCGCTCCACCATCCGCGGCGCGACGGCGACTGCGTCGTCACCCTGGACAATCCGACCCTGACGCGCGACGAGTTCTTCGAGTTCCTGGCCGACGGGTTCCATCTCGGCGGGACGGCCGGCGGCTCGAAGACGCGGGTGCTGCGCAAGCTGACCCAGGTCCTGACCGAGCGGGGCCGGGCGGGAGCGGTGAGCGCGCTGGTCGTCGACGAGGCGCAGAGCCTCTCCAACGAGCTGCTCGAGGAGATACGGCTGCTGGCCAACATCGAGACCCAGCAGACGAAGCTGCTGTCGATCCTCCTCGCGGGACAGCCCGAGCTGTCGCGGCGGCTGAACGAGCCCGGGCTGCGCCAGCTGAAGCAGCGTATCGCGCTCCGCGGCGTGCTCGAGCCGCTGAGCCTGCCCGAGACCGCCGAGTACATCGCGGGCCGGCTGCAGACCGTCGGTGGCGACCCGGCGCGGACGTTCACCGGCGCCGCGGTGAAGGCAGTGTTCACGCATGCGCGAGGAATCCCGAGGACCGTCAGCGTGATCTGCGAGAACGCCCTGATCACCGGGTTCGCGGTGGCGGCGCGCCCCATCGACCGCGACGTCGTGGGGGAGGTCTGCCGGGACCTCGACCTCCAGCCCGCCGAGGAGATGTTCCCCGCGGCGGAGACCGCGACCGTCCCCCAACCCGTGGCGGAGACGCTGACCCTCCCTCCCCGCGAGCCCGCGATCGCAGCAACGGCCGGCCGGGAGGAGGCTTCGGGGCCGGCGGGGCCGAAGGTCGAAGAACGGCCGGCGAGCGAGCCCTGGCCCGGCGAGCCGGCGGGCCGGCGGCGGCGCGTGCGCGATCTGCTGCCCTTCTGGAAGCGCCGCGAGCCGGGCCCCCCGCGGTTGCAAGCCCAGCACTTCGACATCGACGGCCGGCGGGGCGTGCTGGTCACCCCGGTCGCCGATGGAAGGCGCGCGGTCAAATGAGCCGGCTGCACCAGGCGCTCAAGCGCTCGCGCGGCTCCAGCGCTTCCGCCTCCGGCCGGGAAGGGGAGCCGGCGGGGGCCGGGATCGAGGCGGCCGGCGGCCCGACACGGGTGGCGACACCGTGGAGGTTCGACGAGGACGTCCCGGCTGGACCGTTGCCCGCCTCGGAGCTTCCGTCCTCCCCGGCGTCCCCGGCGCCGGTGGCCCGGCAGGCGCTACGGGTCTTTCCCGTGTGGCTCGTGGTGGCCCTGCCGGCGGCCGCGGTGGGGCTGTACCTGCTGGCCCGCGCCACGGGCAATCTCGCGGCCGGTGACACGCTGCGCCTGACGGGCCTCGTGGCCGCCAACGAGGTCGTGGTCGCCGCGAAGACGGCGGGGCGCATCCGGGAGCTGGCCGTGAGGGAAGGCTCATGGGTGAGGCCAGGCGACGTGATCGCGCGGCTCGATCGAGAGGAGCTGGATGCCGAGCGGCAGCACCAGCTCGCGCTCATCCAGCAGCTGTCGGCGAAGCTCCGGCAGAGCCGCGAGGTGGTGACCCTCGAGGGCGACCGGGGGCGCGGCCGGGTCGCATCGGCGGAGGCCCAGCGCCAGGCCGCGCGCAGCCAGCGCGACGAGGCAGCGGCCAGCCTGGAGCAGATCCGCAAGGATGACGAGCGGGCCCGCCGTCTCTTCGAAGAGGGGTTGCTCTCGCGCCAGGACGTGGAGCGCATCCACACCGACGTGCGCGTGACCGAGGCACGGCTGAAGTCGCTCGCGGACCAGGTGTCGCGGGCCGAGGCCGACCTCGATCTGGCCCGGACCAACGAGCGCCAGACCGGGGTCGCGCAGCGCGACGTCGAGCAGACACAGGCGCAGATCGAGCAGGCGCGGGCCCAGCTCGCGCAGGTC
>WNFB01013180.1_pt1 | contig 11211 bp, 9 predicted proteins | sample 5400501 | NCBI WGS metagenome assembly WNFB01 (sample SAMN13153341, study PRJNA577476) | soil metagenome | isolation source: 200 cm saprolite under Douglas fir tree site 2 hole 1 | place: USA:California | collected 2015-04-18 | reverse complement strand
CGGCCGACATGACGGCCTTCCTCTCGAAGATCACGGGCAGCTTCGACGGCCTCTTCGGGATCCTCTTCGGCGGGCCGGCCGTGACCTTCGTCACGCAGGCGTACGACCTCGGCCTGACCAAGAAGTACAAGCTTGCGGGGGACGGCGCCGTGGCCGAGTCGACTCATCTAGCCGCGCTCGGTCAGAAGGTCGAGGGCTTCGTGGGCGTCAACCGGTACGTCCCGGTCCTCGACCCACCGCTGAATACGCCCTCGCACAAGAAGTTCTACGACGACGCCGTCGCGCGGCTCAAGGCGATCGACCCCTCGGGCCCCAAGCCCGATCGCTACGTGCAGTCCAACTTCGAGGCCACCAACTTCCTCAAGCTCGGGATCCAGAAGTCCGGCTTCCGCGGCCGCGAGGACACCATGAAGCTCATCGAGGCCCTGGAGGGGATGGAGGTCAAGGAGAGCGACGACTTCCCGCAGGGCGACAAGACGCTGCGGAAGGAGGACCACCAGGCCTTCCTCCGCGAGTTCATCTTCGACATCAAGGACAACAAGCACCGGATCCTCGCGGTGATCCCGAAGGAGAAGACCATCTTTCCTCCGAACTGCAAATTCGCGTAGTGACGAGCGCTCCCACACCGAGCGCGCGCGCCCCGGCCGACCCCCGCATGGAGGGGAGCCGGGGCGCCGCCTCCGGCCCCATCCTGCGCACCGAGGGGCTGACCATGCGCTTCGGCGGGCTGACGGCCGTGAACAATGTCAGCGTCTCCGTCGAGCGGGGCGAGATCCGCGCCATCATCGGCCCGAACGGCGCGGGCAAGTCGACGCTCTTCAACTGCATCACCGGAGTGCTGCGGCCGACGTCCGGTCGGATATTCCTGAACGACGAGAACATCGCCGGACTGATGCCGGATGAGGCCTCGCACAGGGGCTTGGCGCGCTCCTACCAAATCACCAATATCCTGCCGGGTGCCACCGTGCTCGAAAACGTGCGCGTCGCCGCCCAATCACGCCGGCATGCGTGGAACATGCTGCGCGACCGGCGATCGTTCCCCGATCTCATCGACAAGGCGCGGGCCGTGCTCCAGGCCGTGGGGCTGACCGAGCAGGAAGACGAGCTCGCGGCCAACCTCTCACACGGCGCCCAGCGCAATCTCGAGATCGGCATCGCGCTGGCTGACCATCGTCATCGTGGAGCACGACATGGAGGTGGTGATGGGGCTCGCCAAGACCATCACCGTGCTGCATTACGGCGAGGTGCTGGCCGAGGGCACACCAGCCCAGATCCAGGCCAACGCCCGCGTGCAGGAGGTGTACCTCAGGGGCTGATGCTCACCCTGACCGACGTCCACACTTACTACGGCAAGAGCCATATCCTCCACGGTGTCTCCCTGGAGGTTAGGGCCGGGGAGGTCGTGGGGCTGCTCGGTCGGAACGGCGTCGGCAAGAGCACAACACTCAAGACCGTGATGGGTCTCGTGCGCCCGTCAGAGGGCCGCGTCACCTTCGAGGGACGCGAGATCGGCGGCATGGCGTCCCACCGCGTGGCGCACCTGGGAATCGCCTGGGTGCCCGAGGACCGGCGCATCTTCCGGCTGTTGACCGTCATGGAGAACCTGCGCACCGGCCTCGACCGCCCGGGCGTGACCGAGGCCAGGCGCGCGGAGCTCCTCGACAAGGTCTATGCCTCGTTCCCGGTGCTGGCTGAGCGGCGGAACCAAGCCGGGGGCACGCTCTCGGGCGGCGAGCAGCAGATGCTGGCCATCGCGCGGGCGATGATGCTCGAACCGAAGATCATCCTCCTCGACGAGCCAACGGAAGGGCTCATGCCCCGCATGGTCGGTCAGATCTCCGAGATCATCAGCGTGCTCCACCGGGACCGCGTCGCGATCCTCCTGGTGGAGCAGAACGTGCCGCTGACCCTCGAGGCCTCGGACCGCGTCTACATCATGGAGAAGGGCGTGGTCCGCCACCATGCGCCCGCGGCCGACCTCCGCGCCAATCACGCGGTGATCCACCAGTACCTGGGGGTCTGAGCGCCGTGGGCCTCCCGGTCGAGCAGATCCTCATCCAGACCATCAACGGCCTCGTCAACGGCATGATCCTGGCACTCGTCGCCTCGGGGCTGACGCTCATCTTCGGGATCATGGACGTGGTCAACTTCGCCCACGGCGAGCTCGTGATGCTCGGGGCCTTCGTCGGCGCCACCACCCTCGGCGTGACCGGGAACTTCTGGCTCGCGCTGGTGGTCGCAACGCTCGTGATCGCCGCCTTCGGCGCGATCCTGCAGGTCAGCACGCTCCGGCCGCTGCTCGGCCGTGACCCCCTGACGACGATCCTGGCCACCTTTGGGGTGTCCCTGGTCCTCCAGAAGTACGCGCTCTGGCAGTGGGGCCCCTCGGCGCGGAAGCTCCAGGAGCCCATCTCGGCGCAATTCTCGCTCTTCTATCTGCAATACCCCTGGTACCGGATCGCAACGGCCGTGCTCTCTGCCGCGATCATTGGAGCGCTCTATCTCTTCCTCAAGTATGGAAAGTACGGCATCGGGATCCGCGCCGCCATGCAAGATCGCGTCATGGCCCAGGCCATGGGTATTCCGGTCCCGCTGCTTCACACCGCCGTCTTCGCGATCGGAGCGGGCATGGCGGCCGCCAGCGGCGTGCTCTTCGGGCCCCTGGCCGGCGTCACCCAGACCATCGGGGCCGATTTCACCCTGCGCGCCTTCATCGTGGTCGTGGTGGGCGGCATGGGCAATCTCGGCGGCTCTATTCTCGCCTCCATCTTCATCAGCCTGCTCGAAGCCTACGCCTCGCTGATCGTGAGCCCCGCCCAGGCGGTCATCGTCTCCTTCGTCGCCCTGATCTTGACACTGCTCTTCCGGCCCACGGGGCTCTTCGTCCCGACGGCGAGATGACATCTCGGTCCGTCGCCGGCTACTGGACGGGCTTCGCGGTAGTCCTGGCGCTGCTCGTCGCCGCGCCCCTCGTGCTGCCCGAGTTCTGGCGGCGCTTCGTCACCGAGATACTCATCTGGGGACTTCTCGCCATGTCCTCCGACATCCTGATCGGCTATACCGGAATGGTATCCTTCGGCCACTCGGCGTTCTTCGGGCTGGGGATGTACGGGGCGGCAGCCGCGCTGCTGGCCGTCAGGCCCGCCAACTTGTGGCTCGCCCTGCTCTCCGGGCTCGTCGCCGCTGCCGTGGTGGCCGTCTTCGTTGCCTACTTCGCCACCCGCCTGCGGGACATCTACTTCGCGATCACCACCCTGGTCTTCTCGCAGATCTTCTACGTCATCATCTTCACCTGGACGGATGTGACGGGCGGCGAGAACGGGCTCAACTTCGCGCGCCCGACCCTTTCCATCCCCGGCCTCTTCTCGATCCCCTTCACGACGGAGACGCTGCACTGGTTTGTGCTCGGCGTGGTGACGGTCTCGTACCTCATCCTCCGGCGCATCACCCAGTCCCCGTTCGGTATGGTGCTGCAGGCCATCCGCGAGAACGAGCCCCGTACGCGCGCCATCGGCTACCGGGTCGAGCGCTACAAGATCGTGGCGGTGATGCTCTCGGGGCTCTTCGCCGGGCTCGCCGGCATCCTCTACGCGATCCAGAACAAGTTCGCGGCACCCGACTTCGTCTTCTTCCTGGTCTCGGGCGAGACCGTGATCTTCAATGTCATGGGCTTCTCGCGCTTCTTCACCGAGTACTACCTGATCCCCGTGGGGCTCATCTTCACCGCCATGGTGATCTTCATGCCCCAGGGCCTGCTGGGCTTCCTCAGGCGCCGGCTCAATCAGTAGCCGGTCGGCCTTTACGTTCGAGCCTCTCTTGATACACTACGCAGGGAGCCCCAGAGGGACGGGCTGAGCGCCTGACACCCAGACGAGGAGCATTCGATGCGCGCGTACTACGACATCTGCCTGAACGACCGCACGATCACCAAGCGGGAGCTGGACGGCGAGGCCGTCGTCAAGGCGGGGCGGTTTCTCATCGCCAAGACGCTCCTGGAGCTGGGCGCGGCCACGGCCGACCCTCTGTCGCCACAGAACCCGCTGATCTTCTCGGCCGGCCCCTTCGCGGGCACGAGCTTTTCCAATGCCAACCGCACCAGCGTGGGCTGCAAGAGCCCGCTCACCGGCGGGGTCAAGGAGGCCAACGGCGGCGGCACCTTCAGCTACGGGCTGGGCCAGCAGAAGATCGCCGGCTTCACGCTCCTCGGGGCCTCGCCCGATTGGGTGGTCATCCATCTCACGAAGGACGGCGGCATTGAGTTCGACTCGGCCGCGCCGTACCTCGGCAAGGGCAATTTCGAGGCGAACGATCTGTTGCACGCGCGCTACGGGAAGAAGGTCACCATCGCGCTCTGCGGTCCTGTCGGCGAGTATCAGGGCCTCATCGCCGGCATCGCCTTCAGCGACAAGGACGGCCGGCCCAGCCGGCTGGCCGCGCGCGGCGGCGTGGGCGCCGTGATGGGAAGCAAGAAGGTCAAGGCCGTCGTGGTGGACCTGGACAAGATCCCGCCCTTTCACGAGCCCAAGAAGGTCAATGCCAGCATCAAGGATTACGCCAAGATGCTGCTGGCCGACGGCATCGTGCAGAATTTCTACGCCAAGGTCGGGACGATGGGCATGGCCGATGTCCAGAACCAGCTCGGCGGCCTGCCCGTCCGCAACTTCAGTGCCGGCCAGCTCGCGAATCTCTCGACGGGCGAGCAGTTCAAGATGGGCGGCGACTACATCGGCCAGCTCAATACTTCCCGCGGCGGCGAGCAAACTCATGCCTGCATGCCAGGCTGCGTGATCCAGTGCAGCAACGTCTACCACGATGCCGGCGGCAAGGAAGTGGTCTCGCCGGTGGAGTACGAGACGCTCGGCCTGCTGGGGACCAATTGCGGCCTCACCGATCCGGACGACCTTGCCCAGCTCAACTTCGTCGCCAATGATCTGGGTGTGGACACGATCGAGACGGGCGCCATGCTGGCGGTGCTCATGGAAGCGGGGCTCGGCGCTTTCGGCGATGTGAAGTTCATGGCCGACAGTCTCGCCGAGATCCGCGGGGGCACGGAGAAGGGCCGGCTCTGGGCCGAGGGCACGGCGCGCGTCGGCGAGCACTACAAGGTGCGCCGCGTGCCGGTGATCAAGAAGCAGGCCATCAGCGCCTACGATCCCCGCGTGGTCGAGGCCACGGGCATCTCGATGATGGCCACCGCACAGGGCGCGGACCACACGGCCGGCAATCTTCCTCGCCTCAAGACGCGGGAGCTGGATCTGGAGTCGCTCCTCAGCCAGAGCCTGTTGCACCAGACGCGGGTGGCCGCCAACGACTCGCTCGGCCTGTGCATTTTCGGCATGAGCGTGACCAACCCCAATACCGAGTTTCTGACCGCCGCGATCAACGCGGCTCACGGCACGAGCCTGACCAAGGAGTTCTTCGAGGCCCTGGGCCGCGAGACGCTGCGGCTGGAGCGCGAGTTCAACCGCCGGGCCGGCTTCACGGAACAGGACGACGAGCTGCCCGGGTTCTTCTACGAGGAGCCGCTGCCGCCGACCAACCACGTGGCGCGCTTCCACGCGTCGGACGTCCACCGCATGTACGAGCGCCTGCCCGCCTGAGCCGATCCGCCAGCCGGCAGGCTCACCTGCCCAGGTCGAAGGGCAAGCGGTGCTCGGCGGCCAGTCCGCGGAGCTCGTCAAGGACCACGGCGCTCACGGGGATCCCCTCGGCGAGGCGCTGGGCTCTCTTGAGGAACTCGATCTCACCCGCGACGTAGACCTCCTTCACCCCGGCCGCCTTCCGAGACGACTTGATGTGGCGCACGAGCCCGTCCACGCGCGCCTTGAACTCCTCGAGCGGCATGAAGCATTCGGGATTGATGGCCATGTAGAAGGCACTGGTCACCAACGGCTCCTTGCCGAAGGTCTTCATGGCCGGCACGTCGCGGCCGAAGAGACCGCCCGAGAGGACGCCGCTCAATCCCTCCACCACCGTTGCCAGGCCGAAGCCCTTGTAGCCGCCCGCCCATTGGAGAAAGCCGTGGAAGATGGCCTCGCGCGGATCGGTCGTCGGCACCCCCCGCCGGTCGAGCGCCCATGTGTCCGGTATGGGTAGGCCCTTCTTCGCCGCCAGCCGCAGCTTGCCTCCGGCGACCACGCTCGTGGCCATATCGAGCACGATGGGATTTTCCCGGCCCGCGGGGAATGCGGCGCTGAAGGGATTGGTGGCCAGCGTCGGCGTGGTACCGCCGAAGGGCGGCAGGATCGTGGGCCCGTTATTGCACGACAGCCCGATGAACCCGCGCCGCGCCGCCATCATGGGATAGAAGCCCACCATCCCCGTGTGGGTGACATTGCGCGCGGTGACGCAGGCGATGCCCGCGCTCGCGGCCTTGTCGAGCGCCATCGTCATGGCGCGCCGGGCGACCACCATGCCGAAGGCATTGTCGCCTTCGAGCATCGCCGTGGACGGAGTCTCCCGCAGCACTTCGATCTTGGGCCGGGGATTGAGCAGCCCAAGCTTGATCATGCTCGCGTAGCCGGCGACGCGGGTGCTGCCGTGGGACTCCACGCCGCGCAGGTCCGCCTCGACGATGATTTCGGCCACGGTGTCCGCATCGGCGTCCGGAACGCCTAGGGCGTGGAAGATCGACGCGATGAATGGCCGGAGCCGCTCCGGCCGGATCGGCGTGGCCGACTGATCCTCCCTGCGGCCCGCGGCAGGTTTCCCCGTCGGCTTTCGAATCGACTTCGAGCGCCTTCTGGCCTTGGACACCGTGAGGACCTCCGTGTCTTGACTTGACGAAACGCCGCTGCCCCGCCGGGGCGAGGCGGAGCTTATCAGATTCGGTAGGCCGCTTGACAATTTTGGGAGGGGCGCCTCTCGCGGGGCCCTTGGAAGTGGCCGACTTGTTGATCCTTTCGCTATGGCTTGTGTCTTGCTTTGTCTCATCAGTGCCCGGGGCGGAGGGGCTCCTCACACCCCCTGGCGGGTTCCGCATACACCGGTTCTGCGGGCCCGGGCTCCTCTACCTCGGGCACCACTTGAAGGCGAGCAGTCAAGGGAGGCGGGCATGAAGCTGACGCTGGGACCATCGGGGTTGATGCGGCTGGCCGTCCTCGCCGGGCTTGGACTCTCTCTGCTGATCTCCGGCTGCGCGTCCACCGCGTCACGAACCGCCGACAACGCGACCGGGGAGAAGCAGTGGGGTCAGTGTGATCGCTCCCGGCTCGTGAACGTCACCTTCGTCTGCTACCAGCGATAGATTGCGCTTGACCCGACCGCTTCTTCTGCTCCTGATTCTCGCCGTCCCCGTCTCCGTTTGGGCTCAATCCGATGGAGACATCACCTCCGACCTTGCGCGCCTCCGCTCGCTGCTGGCGACCAGCGCCGCCCAGGAGCAGCAGTGCCTGGCCGGCGCGACGCAAACGGTATGGGCGGGGGCCACGGCGAAGGATCTCGAGCAGCTGAAGGAGCGCGCGCGGCAGATGCAGGAGCGCGCCCTCCACGGGGCCGGCGGCGGGGGCCAGGTGCATGATGCCGAAGCCTGGCAGGTGCTGCAGCAAAAAGCCGAGCAGCTCGAGGCGCAAACACGGGCCAATGCGCGCTCGGGCGCCGACCTGCTGGCCATCCAGGCCATCGGCCTCGACTGCCTCGACCGCTTCGCGGGAGAGCGGGAAGCCTACCGCGCCTCACTGGAGCAGGCGCTCGCCGAGCCGGCCACCTACAAAGCCTCGGTCCAGGATGCCCGGCTCAACGGCGCGGCCAGCCTGCGGCGGGACTTGACCGCGCTGCACGTCAGCGCCCTCGGCCTGGCGGCGCGGTTCCGCGTGGAGTCTGCGTTCGAGCAGCTCGCCGGGGAGGCGGCCGCACTCAAGCAGCAGGTGGAGAGGCTCAAGCGGCGTCACGTCGCGGCGCTCGAGCGCGAGCCGAACCGCGCGCTCGCCGAGCCGCTGCTGCGGGCCGCCGAGCTGCTCGTCGGCACCATGTCCGCGTGGCAGGAAGAACGCGCCGCCGGGAGCGCGGCGGCGCGCGACGAGGCTCTGCGGCTCAAACAGATGCGCTGGAGTACGGCTCAGCAGCTCCTCGGCGAAGCCACCAGGGTCGCGAAGTAGCGGAGGAGCCTAGAACCTCCGCGGAATCGCGGCGGGCGGGCCCGAGCGCTGCCAGTGCTGCCGCGCCTCTGCGAGAAGAGTCCCCAGCTTGGTCCGCTGCTCGGGCGTGAGCTGCGCCTTGCCCTGCTCGATCGTGCGGATGCGCGCCAGCCGCTGCTCGGCTCGGAACCGCTCGATCTCGCGCACCTTGGCTTCAGCCTTCCCCAGGTCCACCGGCTTGCCGAGGTCGGCCGGGTCCATGCGAACCAGGGTCCTCAGATCCAGTTCGGCGACGCGGATGTCGGCGCCGCGCTTGATCGCCTCCCGCTGGAAATCGGTACGCAGGCGGTCAAGGGATTCGACTTGGGCCGGCGAGAGTCCCAGCTCCTGGCGATACCTGAGCGCGAGACTGATGATCGGGCGCTCACTGGAGCCGCGATGCCGCCTGAAGTGGCCGCGCCAGCCCTCCCTCGGCCCGCGCATCTGCGGACCTGCGCCGCCGGCGCCCTCCTGGCTCATCTCTTCGTGTGCGGCCGGGGTTGCCTCCGGCCTTCCCTCGGGCAGCTCCGCGGCGGCGGCGGGCAGCACGAGGCCAACCATGACAGCGACACTTCCAAGCACTGTCGAGATACGCATTGGGTGTCCTCCAGTGGTCGATTGGGCCATTCGCGCAGGTTGGACGCCCCTGGCCGCGGCCTATTCGACCTGTATCACTCTGGACGCGTTGACGACCCGGCGCGCCCTTCCCACACTGGCCCCATGCTGGCCCGGGTGCGTTCGGCTACGCTGTGCGGCATCGAGGCCGCCGCGGTCTCCGTTGAAGTGGACGTGACACCGGGGCTGCCCTGTTTCGCGACGGTGGGGCTCCCGGATTCGACGGTGCGCGAGAGTCGGGACCGGATCCGCGCCGCCATCCGCAATGCCGGCTTCGAGTTCCCGATCGAGCGTATCACGGTCAATCTCGCGCCGGCCGATCTCCGGAAGGAGGGCGCGGCGTTCGACTTGCCGATGGCGCTCGGCATCCTGGCGGCGACGGGACTGATCAAGCCGGACCGCCTCGAGCACGTCGTCGTGGTGGGCGAGGTCGGACTCGACGCCCGCGTCCATCCGGTCCGCGGCGTGCTGCCAGTGGCGCTGCACTGCCGGCGCGAGGGCCTGGCCTCGCTGCTGGTGCCCGCGGGCAATGCGGCCGAAGCGGCCGTCGTGAGCGGCGTCGAGGTGGTGCCCGTCGCCACCCTCCAGGACGCCGTGGACCATCTCACCGGTGAGCGGACAATCCAGGCGGTAGCGGAGGGCTCCGCGGGCGCGCAGGCCTCTCCGCCTGGGGACGTCGCCGACTTCGCCGACGTGCGCGGTCATGCCCATGCCAAGCGCGCGCTCGAGATTGCGGCAGCGGGCGGGCACAACCTCCTGATGATCGGCCCGCCGGGCGCGGGCAAGACCATGCTGGCCCGGCGCGTTCCCACGATTCTGCCGCCGCTCACGCTCGAGGAGGCCATCGAAACCTCGGTGGTCTGGAGCGTGAGCGGGCTCTTGCCAGCGGAGCGCGGCTTGCTGAGCGAGCGGCCGTTCCGCGCCCCGCATCACACGGCCTCCGAGGCGGGTCTCATCGGCGGCGGCGGGGTGCCCCATCCGGGGGAAGTCAGCCTGGCCCACCACGGCGTGCTCTTCCTCGACGAGCTGCCGGAGTTTTCCCAGCGCGTGCTCGAATCGCTGCGTCAGCCGCTCGAGGATGGCCGCGTGCTGGTTTCGCGCGCCGCGGGCAGCGCGGCCTTCCCGGCGCGCTTCCAGCTCATCGCCGCCGCCAACCCGTGCCGGCGCGGCTGCGCGTCCGTTCAGTCCTGCGGCTGCTCGCCGGCCGAGCGTGCCCGCTATCTCGCGCGGCTGTCGCGGCCGCTGCTCGACCGGATCGATCTCCACCTTGAGATTCCTGCGGTGCCGTACGCGCAGCTCGTCGGCTCCGCCTGCGGCGAGTCCTCGGCCTCGATCCGCGACCGGGTTATCGCGGCGCGCGAGCGGCAGGCCGCGCGCTTCGCCGGAACCACCGTGCGGATCAACGCCCGCATGAGCGGGCGTCAGGCCCGGCGCTGGTGCGCACTGCCCGTCGACGGCGCACGACTGCTGGCGCTCGCCGTGTCGCGCCTGGGCCTGTCCGCGCGTGGCCACGACCGCGTGCTCAAAGTCGCCCGGACTATTGCGGACGTGGCCGGCTGTGAGACGATAGCGGCCGAGCACGTGTCCGAGGCCGTCCAGTATCGCGGCCTCGACCGCGCGTTATGAGCGACTCAGCGCTAGCACACGAATGAAGTCCCGACGCCGGAAGCCTCGCCAGCGAGCCCGGACGCGCCCCGAGGTGCGGCGCCCCGAGCTCTACGACGAGGCCCGCCGCCAGCGCGAGGGCGAGGCGCTGGCCGAGGTCGCGCGGACGCTGACCGAGAGTCTGGACGTGGTGGACGTGGCCAAGCGGATCGTCGCGAGCGTCCTCCGACTCTTCGGGGCGCGCTCGTCCGGCCTTCGGCTGCTCCGCGCGGACGGCTCGCTGGAAAGCGTGGCCCGCAGCGACCACGCCGGCGCCCATTCGGATCCTGGCGATGTGATCCCGCCGGGCATGGGCATCTCGCGCCGGGCCATGGCGCAGGGTCGACCGGTTCGCGCTTCCAACGTGCTGACCGAGCCCGGCGTCGTGCTGCCCGAGAGACTTCGCCAGCGCGTCGTGGCCACCGGCGAGATCGCCTTCATGGCCGCACCGCTGCAGGTCAAAGGGCAGACCATCGGCGCCCTGACGCTGGCCGACCGCGAAGGGCGCGTGTTCACGGACGACGACGCGGCGCTGCTGCAGGCCTTTGCGCACCAGGCGGCGCTGGCGCTCGAGAACGCCCAGCTTTATGAGGAGGCGAAACGCCGTCAGAGCGAGGCCGAGCTCATCGCCGCGCTGGCCCGGGAAATCAGCGGCTCGCTCGAGATGGACGCGGTCCTCGAGCGAGTCACGGAAGTGGCACGTGAGATGCTGGACTGCGATCTCGCGACGATCGCGCTGCGCGAGCCCGGCTCGGAAGGCGCCCGCATCCGGTACCGCAACGGCTGGCGCCACGCCCTGATCGGTCCGCTCAGCATCATCCCCGGGCGGGGACTGGGC
>WNFB01005626.1_pt1 | contig 11211 bp, 11 predicted proteins | sample 5400501 | NCBI WGS metagenome assembly WNFB01 (sample SAMN13153341, study PRJNA577476) | soil metagenome | isolation source: 200 cm saprolite under Douglas fir tree site 2 hole 1 | place: USA:California | collected 2015-04-18 | reverse complement strand
TTGAAGGCCGAGGCACTGGGGATTCGCGTGGTGCTGGCGCGGTTCGGAATTATTTTGGCGCGCGAGGGCGGTGCGCTGCCGAAGATGCTGACGCCGTTCAAGCTGGGCGCGGGCGGCCGCCTGGGGAGCGGGAAACAGTGGATGTCGTGGGTGACGCTCGAAGATGTCGTCGCGATTTTGCGCTTCGCGCTCGAGAACGCTTCGTTGCGAGGCGCCGGGAACGCCGCCCCGGTAAGGGGCGCCATTAATATCGTGTCGCCGCAACCGCTGCAAAACGCGGAATTCACAAAAGTGCTTGCCAAGGCGATGCATCGGCCGGCGCTGTTACCAGCGCCGGCATTTGCGCTGCGGCTGGCGCTGGGTGAAATGGCCGACGCGCTGCTGCTATCCAGCCAGCGCGTCGCACCACAGAAATTACAGCAGCTTGGCTACTCCTTTAAGCATTCCGACCTGGCGTCCGCACTCGGCGACGTGGTAATGAAAGCCTAGGCAGTAATCGCCGTGCCTCAGCAGGTTAATGCTCAACTGGACCCGAATGCGCCTTCGAGATCAGCTGTGTTGCGTAAGACGCCGCCACCTGCGGATTAGTTCAGTGCGAGGCGGCCGTTCCCGACGTTCATCTTAGATGCCCAATTGTCCGAGCAGCTCTTCGAGGTTGGATTCGTCGACGACCACTTCCCCGGCTGGCTGGCCCTTCGGTGGGGCCTGGACGGAACCTTCATCGAAAGCCTGAAAAAGGCGCATCTTGGCGACGGCATATTCCTCGCTGCTCGAAAGCGGGCGGCCATTCCGCTTGGCCCAGGCGTCCAGCGCCGATTGTATGACAAAGATTTTGAAGGGGAACGCGGAGCGCCGGTCCACGGAAACCACGTACGTAAACTCGCCTCCGGGACTGCCCCCGCGTCGCGCTCGATTCCCTTCGAAGAAGTAGTACTGATAAACGTAGCCGTCGGCGGCAGAGTAGCTCTTGACGCGGCGTACGGCATCGGGGCGAGGCATGGGCGGATTATTGGAGGGTAGACGGGGGAAGTCAACGCAGGAATTCGCGTCGGCGGGATTAGCGGTGCATGCGGTAGCAAGGTGAACAAGAAAAATGCAAAGTCAAAGGCCCTAGGTGCAAAACCCGCACCCGGGGCACCCGCGCGATTACGCGGCGACTAACCTCTTAACTTCTTCGATGAGTTCATTGCAGCACCCCTGAATCTCGTAGTTTAACTTCCCTTCCGTAGTTTCTTTCAAGACAGCCTTAGCGTTCTGATTGTGGACTGTGCAATGAACCGCTTCAATTTTCGCTGGGAGACTATCCCTTACAGCCCCTACCGCCGCTTTTTTTAACTTGTCCCCAAGCTGTGAAGGGTGAACCTCTTTACCAACGACCTTAAACGTAACTTTGCTCAACAACATAGTTCCTCCGAACCGCCAGGCCGTACTGCAAATCCGTGCTGCGGCCCAGTATGTTGCTCAGCTGAGTCCGTATCGGCACCATTTTCCCAGAACGACAGGCTATCCGTTCCATTTTGGTTAGCCCCACCGATTCAAACACCGCTAAATCGTTTGTGTTCAGTTCAACGCCGTGGACGCACACATGCAACACATCAGAACCGACGGATTCAGAGTTGGGCGACACGATTTTGCGCGAAATCATTCCAATCTTAATCGGATGTTCCTGCCTGTCACCTATCGCGGCGGCTCAAAAACTCTTCCCGAGTCCCTCGACAATCCCGCCTTCTTCCATAGTGGAACACACTCAGGATTTTAGCGAGATCGTCGTTCCGATTACCTCGGTTAAAATTACTCCCTCAGTGGAGCATGGTACCTCGGGAAAGCCTGTCCCTACGCTAGGCATAGATGCTAACTTCGGTACGGGCTTTTGCCTAGACGCCGCGTGTCATTTCATCGTAACCAATTATCACATAGCTATAACCACGCGGGCTCATAGGATCAAACGAGAAAAAATTATCAAACGATATTTTGCTACGGGACCGCACGATGAAGGTGCTACTGCGAACAATCTCGGGAACCGGGACGTGCTTCCGTATGTCAAGAAACGTGACCTTGCCATGTTTGAGTTACGGCGCTCGCTGCCCCATCATCATGGTCTTGCTTACAGTCTCGATGAGCCGCAAGTTGGACAGGAAGTAGACATCTACGGTTACCCCCACAGAAATAACAAACTTACTCGCGAACTGACCCGATTTCCCGCCACATTCAAAGCCCCGACGACTTCAGGCCTCCTCGCCTTTGACTACCAGTTCGCCAATAATTCAAATTGCGTAAGGGGTGCAAGCGGCGGCATCGTCGTTGATAGGAAAACCGAGAAAATTCTAGGTATTCTGAGCGAGAGCAATGACACGACGGCGGTGGCTGTGCCGGTTCAGACCCTAGTCGAGTTTGTGAGCAAAGTGCGGCCCTTCCTAGCACAGACAATATTCCCCACCAAGGTTGTCTCACCAGTCTCGGCAGACCTCTATCCAAAATTCATGCCACCCCCTGACCACAATCCAAAACTCGTACCACGCCTTGCTGACGGGCTACAGCACCGACCTGAGGAACCCCCCGAAGTCAAGGTGCTACGGGACAAAGCGCAAGTTCTGGCAGACAGTATCCGCAACTATATCGCTGTGCAGAGTTTTGCCTGGGGCTTGGGAAACAATGAGCCCGCTGCTGAGGCAGAGTTTCAAGTCCGGGTTATCGACGGCGTTCAACGATTCCGCAGGTATCCCGACGGCAAGAAGGAGTACGAGGCGTTACCTATGCCTCGCTGGAATAGTTGGGTGCTTCCGGCTGACGAATGGTCGAAGCTGCCTAAGATGGTTGGAACGGAATTTCGATTAAAAGTTCATCAAGCCGCCGACGTAGTTGTGAACGAGCAACGGATGAAGGTCTTTCAGTATTACGCCAGTGTCGAGGATAACTTGTGTCCCTTTGCACCCGTCGAAGATTATGGCCTCTTCACAATCAGCAAGACTGTCGCCGTCGCATGTTACGGGGAAGTTTGGACGGACGAGGATACGAACATAATCCGAATGTCGGAGCACTTAGAGCTTTCTGACAAATTGAAAGCTTATCGAGGATGGGAGGACTGTCAAGTTGTCCTTACCTACGGTTGGTTCAAGCGAGCGGATGAGCCTCCTCGGCTCGTTCCTCTGACCATTTTTACAGAGGCTCGCTACAAGAAGAAGCAGGTCTACTGGTGTCGCGGCCAATTTACGGACTATCGGATATTCAGCAGTCGAGTAAAAATCTTATCTGGGGGTTTGACTCCATAGAGTGTTGGCCGAAACAGATGAGTCGCTTCTGTTCTCAATTCCTTGACGGATCGACAAAAGCAGACTTTATCCTTCACCAGGAATTGCCGATCCGTAAAAGACACCCGACAGCGTTACCAAGTGAACTATACAATCAGCTTGAGAAGGGCTCGCCTTTATACTAACTTCTGCCCGCCCTTACTTGGGAGTACCGAGCACTCATACATCGGGACTAATAACCCGGTTTGGTCCGAGGTTCTACGCTGACCGGGCACGCGCACGCCATGTTGCGAAGACGCGTCGAACGTCTGCCCTACAAACGGCACAAACCGTCGCTCCGGCGTCGCCCATCAGAAGAAAGCCGCACGCTGGGCAAGTAGAAATCATTGCGGACTTACATCGGGGGCATCCTATCGGTGCCTCTATGGGATGTCCATTTTTCGTGTCGTGAAGTTCAATGCTGTAAGAACAGTTTGAATTTGAACAAAGTGCGTATGGCATCTTGTCATCCTCGTTTGAAGAAATGGGCCCGTTGGTCGAGCTTAGAGGAAGTGTTCTTTTACAATGCGAACAGCGCGGTTCTATCCGGCTTGGAATTTCATTCAGCGGCCAATGACAGGTGGGACAGAACCAAATTAGGGGCATCCAGCAAGCCGGACATTTCTCAGGCGGGATTGTGCTTGGGCCTTCCCTCTCCTCGTGGAGATCAATACATGCGTGACACGACTGGTTGGTGCAGACGGCGAAGGGGGGCATGCGCAGTCTCCCAAGGGACAGCGCGATGCATATTACTCAGGTTTTTAAGTTTGTCAACGGGTTATAATAGATTTGTTTATTTATTGCTTGACACGTCCAAGCTGGGTACGTATAAGGCCTCGTGGAAGGGTGTTCCTTCATTCCCCGGCAAAGTGGGTACCTGCAGGAAACCGGCAAGGATCGCGATACCCCAGCAAACTCTGCGAAGAATCCGAAGACTCCTCGGTGAGCCAAGCTCGAGGATCCGTAAACTCAGATCGACGTCGGGATTCCCCATGCCGCGGCCTCTCTCTTAGGGGCGCGCTATATCCATCACAGGACTCCAATCGCTGCACTAACCTAGCCCAACCCCCGTCCCCCGTTTCCTTCCAACTTCTTGCTGGTTCGGCCACCCTTCTAACCCCCAACCTCTATACTCTAGAACCTATCGCCTTCCCCTTCAATCACTTCCAGGGATTAATCAATTCGTACTTGACAGGCCAAGTAGACCTGTGCTAACATGAGTTGTGATTGTCAGCCAGCAGCACCGCCTTGCCACGCTCTTTCGTCACCGTGACGAAAAACCAGTCATCGTAACTCTTCTAGTATCCGCACTTGCAAACTCTGACGCCCGTAACCCCTTTAGAATGTGCTTTTACGTGAACGGCCGGGTGTCGTACACATCTGCTTCCATTTTTTGCTTCTCCCCTCACTCTTCCGCGCAAAAAGCCATTTGCAAATCCCTTGTTTTCTTTGCGCTACGCACTCTTCCAAGTTCCGTATCCTGTAACTCCATTATTTGCCACTCTTACGAAAACTGCCGGGTGTATACCAACAATTCCCATTCTGGAACTCGACGCCCTCCGGCCCCAGCCCCATCACCTACATTCTGCCTCCTATTCCCTTTCTTTTCATACTCTTGCGAACTCTTCTGCACTCACCAAAAACTCAACCCTTTTGTTTTCAAGCAATTCCGAACTCTTTGCGCAAAACACCCGGGGGTGGGGGTGGGTCGAAATGCTAGTCCTGAGCACAAACTCAAGCTCTCCATTCCCCTCGACGCTCGATTGTCTCCGGCACCCGGCACATTCAGCGGAATGCTGCCAACAACGCAGCAGCCCGATGCGCCGCTGGGCGACGATGACCGTACCGGATTGCGCCTCTTGTATCCCGATCCCGCGGATGCAGTGCACCGGGGATCAATCAACGGAAAGATTTTCCCTGCGAATCCACTGGCGCTTCCAGCCTCGCCTCCGGGCGTGACGGGCATTTTCGGCGCGCAGGTCGTCGCGGTTGATGCTACGAGCGGCGCAGTGGCGGGAGCAACGATCGGCGGGTGGAGTTGTACGGCTCCGGGCCCCGCGCAATTTGACGGCACGTATGAGATCGATGGACTGGCGGTGGGGCAGAGCTACACCGTTTATTCCGAAGCGCTGAATGGCGCGGTTGATCCTTCGCAGTTCGATAACGCGATTGTCACGCTGTGCCGGAATACGGTCAGCGATCCGGGCTGGCCGCCGCTGCAAGGTTGCGTTGTGCCCGCGGTGGACACCAGCTTCACGGCTCGGACACGGCCCGGATCTTGAAGAGGGAGTTGTCAGTGTTCAGTTTTTAGTTTTTGGTTTTTGCTTCTTGTTTCGGAGGCTTGAGGCTTGTGGGTGTGGTGCACGTGTTTTGATTTCAGCGTCGATTACGATGCCTGGCAAACAGCTCAATCGTGGGGAGTGAGCCAGCCGCCGCCGAAAAGAAGGCCAGGGCCAAGCGAGGCAAGAAAGATCGGCCGGCGGTTGTGGCGCGCTTGCTTCAAAGCATTCCGCAACGCTTCATGCAGGGCCGCGCCGCACGTGGATGATCCGAGGTTGCCGGAAACTTGAGCGACCGGCGGAAAAGTGCTGGGGGAAACTCCGCACAGCTTCGCGAGCAGGGCCACGAGGCGGGGGTTCGGCTGGTGCGTCGCAAAACCGCCGACGGAGCCGCGCGGGATGCCGCTGCGCAGCTCGACGGACGCAAGAACTTTTTCCATGCGCGTGATCGCCGCGCGAGAAAGAGCTTCGCCCTCGAACTGCACGTTGAGGCTGCCATCCTTCGTATCGCTGACCTGGATAGCAGCGGCGTACTGGCCGGCGCAGCCGAAGAGAAATTCACCGAGGCGATAGCCATCGCTGGAATCGTTGCCGGCGGCGCTTCGAAGGATAAAAGCGCTAGCGCCGTCGCCAAACAATCCGCCAAATTCGCCCGCGACCCGGCCGGGAGCGAGTGTTCGGCTGTGGACGTCGGCGGTGACGACGGCGACGGTCACGGCCCGTCCCGATCCAATCAGCGATTGTGCAACCGCGAGTGCGTTGAGCAAACCGAGGCAGGCGCCGCCCACATCCAGGGCGCCGCAATTTTCGCGGACAAGCAATCGAGAATGAAGCTGGGCCGAAAGAGAAGGATAATCATGATGCGTTTCGCTGGTGGCGACGATCCAATCCAGCTCTTGCGCTCCGCAGGAGGCAGCGCGCAATGCTTCCTGCGCCGCTGTTGCAGCAAGCGTCAGTTCGTTTTCGCCTTCGGCAACGTACGCAAGAGATTCGATGCCGGCGCGGCGGCGCAGTTTTCCAGCAGGCATGCCAAAGGCGCGATCAACTTCTTCGGAGGGCAGCAAGCGTGAGCCTAGCACCGCGGATGATCCGGTCAGCACAGCTTTCGCAGGTGAAGACGAGATTTTCTGGTTCAAGCCGGCGTCTTCTACGCTGGAAATTTCAGAGGCCGAATTCTGCAATGCCGCCAGAACTCCTCCAAGACTCGCGGAACGCTCGTTGAGGCCGGAACCAAGATCGGAAACGCCGCTGACAGTTTCGACAGCGCGCAAAAAACTCACCCAGGCCATGGAATCGAGAATGCCGGTTTCAATGAGATCGACATTATCCGCGGGAATTGCCGCGGCGGAGCCGGCCTCGCGGCGGAAGCATTCTTCGACGAGCCGGCGCCGGGAATCTTCTTGCGAAGAGAGCGGGAATCGAGAATCGTTCATCAAAATTCCTCGAGCCACTCGGGCCGTGGAAGCGGGAAGAGCGTATCGAGCATCAGCCAGCAGAGATCATGAAACGGCCTGGTAAGGCCAAGCCGGATGAAGTGATGCGGACAAGACATGATCTTGTAGTGGAATTGAGAATTCAAGAAGCGATCGAGGCGAGCGGCAAGATTGGCGCCGCGCCCAGGCGAAAGAGAGGCTTCGATAAAGTCGCGCCAGTCGCGGTCGACGACGGGAAGATCACGCAAGGCTTCTCCGGAAGGGAGCGCGAGTGTAGCTCGCAGTTCATTGGCATAAAGTTCCAGCCGGAGATTCTGGGTCTCGCAACCGCAGATGGAGCGCTGGGCTTCCTGCGGCATCGCGAAAAGACCACTACCTTTCTTATTTTCGTGGATGGAGCAACCGAAGAGTTCAGGCAAGGAATGTGCCATCTCTGCTTTGCGAAGATAAGAGACGGTTTCTGCTTCAGGCACTGTGGACGACTTCTCGAAGCCGCGCGTTGAAACGCGGTCTTCGACATGCGGTGCCGCGCCAGGAAATGGCGTCAAAGAAAAGTCGAGGATGTCGCCGCGTTGCTGCGGAAAGTGTATCCAGCCGTTTGCCGAGGAAGGCAGGGGCCGGATCGATTGAATCTTTGCGTTTTCGCGCTGGAGGCCGATGACGCAAAAGGCCGGGCCCATGCGCGTGATTTCCGTGATGAGCAGTTTGGTCATGGCGTGGCGCGGGGTTTCTTGCGGCGCGGCTTCGTGCGGTTTGCGTGTTGCGAGATGAGATGGCGAATTTCGACGCTGTCGCCCTGTTCACGCCAATGTGCGGCAAGGAGATCGGCGACGAGGCGGCGGTGACATTTTTCGGGGCCGGGCTCGGAACACAGCAGCACAACTTTAGAGGACCAGCTCAAGGTGTCGAGTGTTCCGGGAACGCCGCGATCTTTCATCAAGCTGAGAAAGCCAGTTTCGTAGCCCGGCCAGTCCTTGGTCTTGCGGTAGGTCTTGAGCAGTTCGGGGGTGGGAGCGAGAAGCGGTTCATAAACGTACGCGACGTGGGCAATCTCGTGAAGGAAGTAAGCGAGGTCGGGATGCTTGGCGTAACCGGAAAGCTGTCCGCCGCGGTGGTGGCGAACATCAATGAGCCGCTCGACACCCGCTTCCCTGAGGAGGGCGAATAACTCTTGCGCCGTTTTTCCAGCGAAACCGATCGTGCAGAGGAGATAGTGCATAGAACTCAGAAATACTCGATGGATTCGGGAGACGCACGAAAAGCAAATTCCCTGGCCTGCAGACGGAGAGCTTCTTCGATCGCAGAATCGCGCTCGGAAACAAAGAGAGAGCCGGTCGCGAAAGCGGTGCGGCCATGCAGCTCGAGCAAACGATCCTCGGCCTCGCGCTGTGATTCGAGGATGCCGCCGCAGCGGATGTGCGCGGGTATCACACCGCGCTCAAGCAGCGCCGGGCAGATCATCAGGAAACGGTGGCACTGCAGGGGATCTTCTTCGGCACACAGCAAAACTGCGTTCGTGACGCGTGATAATTCCAGCAGGCGATCAATCCCCGCAGCGAATTCCGAGGACTTGCGGCGCGCGGCGTAATCAACGCGGCCATCGGCGTGATAAACGCGCGGGTCGGCCGGTCTTCCGCCAAGAGCTTCGCCAAAAAACTCATACCGGAGACCGGCGGAGGTAAGCAGGGCTTCCAGGGGCTCGCGGTTGAACTGCGGGAAGCGGAAGCTGCCGGGCCGGCTGCGAACGTCGCAGAGCGTCTGGACGCCATGATTGATGAGCACGGAAAGAAAATCGCCGAGGTCATGATTGGAATGGCCGATGGTGAAGAGAGTGCCGGTTGTGACATTCCGTTGAGACATGGAAGGGCGCGAGCAGCCGAATTGTATTCTGCCGAAAGGCGGCGAGTGCGGCAAGCAGAAGAAATCTTGCGAAGTGTTGCTATATTGCCTCCGCTGGGCCGGGTGAGAGCGCGGGGCAAAATGAACTTCATGTTAACGTAAAAAGATGGCTCCGAAAGCGGCGCGAGCCGTCTTGTATCGTCGCGAATCGAGTGGGCAAGGGCCTGCTGCTCTCGTCCGGATAGATGGATAGAGATGTCGAAACGAAACACAATGCAATTCATTGGAATCGTTGCGCTTTTCTTCTTGAGCGCGGTGAACGCGCGGGCTCAGCGCGCGCGCGGCGAACTGCGCCTTGAGGTGCATGACCTGCACGGGACCGCAGTGTCGCCCAGCGGGGAGCTGGTCAGCGAGGCTAATGGGTTTCGGAGAACTTTTGTAGCAGGGCCGGAAGGACGCTACGTTGCGCAGGATCTCCCGTTTGGAGTTTACCGGCTGAGTTTGCAGGCGGAAGGATTCGCGGCGTGGAGCGATTTGGTCGAAATTCGCTCCGAGCTGCCGGTGCGCGTGGCTGTGACGCTGGGCGTTGCGCCGGTGACGACACAGGTGGAGGTGAATGATTCGGCGACGCTCGTGGATCCTTATGCGACGGGATCGTTGTACTCGGTGGGGCGGCAAACGATCGAGGAACATGACGCGGCGCAACCCGGGCGCGAGCTGCTGGACTTGGTGTCCGAACAGCCGGGTTGGTTGTATGAAGCCAACGGCGTACTTCACCCGCGAGGCTCGGAATACGACGTGCAATTCGTGGTGGACGGGCTGCCACTGACGCAAAATCGCTCGCCGGCGTTTGCGCCTTCGTTTGATGCGGGCGATGTTGAGTCCTTGCGTGTATTGACGGCAAGTTTTCCGGCCGAATATGGGCGGAAACTGGGCGGCATCGTCGAAGTCACGACCAAGAAAGATGTGCAAGCCGGATGGCATGGGCGGCTCGACGCGGGCGGCGGAAGTTTCTTTACGCTGAACGATGCGGCGGGAATTTCCTATGCACAGGGAGCACAGCGGTTCTGGGTGGGTGGCGAGGGATTTCACACTGACCGCTACCTCGATTCCCCTGTGCTGGCGAATTACACGAACCGGGGAAATGCCGCGGGGTTCTCGGCGTCCTACGAACGCGATTTTTCGACGAGCGACCGCTTGCGCCTGAGCATCATGCACAACGTCGTCCGCTTCCTCGTGCCGAACGAGCTCGTGCAGCAGCAAGCCGGACAGCGGCAGGACATCCAGAACTCCGAGACGAGCGGACAGATCTACTTCCAGCATACGATTTCGCCGGAATTGTTTCTGAGCTTTTCGGGGAGCTTGCGGGATGCGAGCGCAACGCTGACATCAAACGCGTTCGCGACACCCGTGATTGTTTCGCAGGACCGCGGCTACCGTGAAGGGTACGTGCGAGCCGACCTCGCGGGGCACCACGGACATCACGATTGGAAAACAGGTGTGGACGGTATTTTCAGTCCGGTGCATGAGGCGCTGCAGTACACGATCACTGATCCAGCGCAATTCGACCCCGGGACGAAGCTGAATTTTCAGTTTCCCTACCAGCGGAAATGGGATGTCGAGCCTTCGACTTACGTGCAAGACCAGATGCGCCTGGGGCGGTGGAACGTCAGCGCGGGGCTGAGGTTCGATCATTACGGATTTGCTCTGAACGAATCGGCCTGGAGCCCGAGAATCGGCGTATCGAGATTCGTGCCGGCGCTCAACCTGCTGCTTCATGCTTCCTACGACCGCGCTTTTCAGACGCCCGCTATCGAGAACCTGCTTCTTGCGAGTTCGCCGCTTCTCGATGCGATCAGCCCGTCGGTATTGCGACTGCCCGTGAGGCCTGGGCGCGGAAATTTTTACGAGGGCGGAGTTACCAAGGCATTCCTGGGAAAACTGCGGCTGGATGCCAATGTTTTCCGGCGGGATTTTCGGCAATATTCCGATGATGATGTGCTGCTGGATACGGGCGTGAGCTTCCCGATTGCGTTCGCGAAGGCGCGGATCTTCGGAGAAGAAATCCGCGTGGAAGTCCCTCAGTGGGGACGCTTCTCCGGATACTTGAGCTATGCAAATCAATCCGGCATCGGGCAAGGGCCGATCACCGGCGGGTTGTTCCTGGGAAGCGCCGCCGCCAATGCGTTGACGGATACGAGCAAGTTCGCCGTGACGCAGGATCAACGGAATTCGCTGCGCGCGCGGGTTCGTTTTCAGGCGCCGCGGCACGCCTGGCTGGCGATGAGCGCGCAGTACGGCAGCGGGTTGCCGGCGGACATCGGCAACTCGAAAATCAGCGACCTGCTGGCGGCGTTTGGGCCGCAGATTCTG
>WNFB01007641.1_pt1 | contig 11219 bp, 11 predicted proteins | sample 5400501 | NCBI WGS metagenome assembly WNFB01 (sample SAMN13153341, study PRJNA577476) | soil metagenome | isolation source: 200 cm saprolite under Douglas fir tree site 2 hole 1 | place: USA:California | collected 2015-04-18 | reverse complement strand
ACGACGCCGTCACGGAGCTGCACGCCACCGACGAGGAGTTTCAGATGGTTGGTGATCACCGCGTGCCTTCCTACTTTCTCGACAAGATGGGCCTCCGGTGCCACTCCGCCAGAGGCCCGACTCCTCACCTACATCAAGTGCATATTCGCCATCCGCTATCATACCACACGCCCAGAAGGCGAGACTCCCCCTCCACGCAGACCAATTTCCGCAGTAGTTGCAGACTTCCGCGTGCAAAAATCCCCCCTGAACGGGCAGACTGTGTCATATAGAAGGCGGGGATAACCGACTAAATAGGTGAGACCCTCATGATCAGCGTCAGAGGGAGCAGGCGGCAACTGTGAATCTCCGGCAGGAGCTGGAACGCTACCACAGCGCAAGCTATGGCTGGGCTCTAGCTTGCTGCGCACACGACCGGGCTCGGGCTGATGATGTGCTGCAGACAGTTTACGTCAAGGTGTTAGAGGGCCGCGCCCGATTCGATGGACGATCCACTTTCAAGACGTGGCTCTTCGCGGTCATTCGGAAGACGGCAGCGGGCGCCTGGCGCCATCACCTGTTTCACGCGCGCCATCACGCGCTCCAACAAGAAAGCGCCCCGTCCGCCATCGGCGAGAGTGCTGAGGAGGTCTTCGAGCGCACGCAACGGCTGGCGCGCCTCCGAGATGCACTGGCGGCCCTGGCGGACCGGCAGCGCCAGGCGTTGCACCTAGTTTTCTACGAGGAGATGAGCGTGCGCGAGGCCGCCGCGGTGATGGGGGTGTCTCTCGGGACGGCTCGAGTGCATTACGAACGGGGGAAGAAACGTCTCCGGCAACGGCTGGAAGAAACGGAGGTGCCTGATGGATCGCGATCCCCACGACGCGCCATTCACGACGTGGTTTCGTGAGCTGCGTTCCGACGACGCACTTCACACGCCGCCCGCGCACCGGCTATTAGACGCGGCTGCCAGAAAGCCGGGCGGGCTCAGGCGACAGTGGGCCCTCCCAGCGACTGTTGCTGCGATGACGATCGCGGCCCTGCTGGTGATCGTCTTCTGGAGTGCCCCGTTCGCGCCGCGCGGTACACCCACGACACAGCTGTGGCAGTGGCAACCCCCCACAGCCGAGCTCCTGCATCCATTTGGCGAGGAACTGCTGAGCCAGACGCCCCAACTCGGTGCGCCGCTGACAATGAGCACCGTGGGTATTAGAGACTAGAAAAGGACGAGGTGATCTCTGTGGTCAAGTCCGGATTGTTGATGCTCATCGTGCTCGTCTTACTCGGAGGGACGTCGCTCTCGGCGCAGCCGCGACCGATGCGACCGCCCGTCGATCCCTTAGGCGAGAATCTGTTCCCCCCTGAGCTCGTCATGCAGCATCAGCAGGCTCTCGAGCTCACCGAGGAGCAGCGAAGTTTGATCAGAGGGGAAATCCAGAATGCCCAGGCGCGGTTCACCGAAGTGCAGTGGCAACTGCAAAATGAGATGGAAACTATGGCCTCTCTCGTCAAGCAGGGGCGTAACCCCGGAGCAGCAGGCGAAGCTACAAACTCTGCGACCCCATTAGCGCCTTACGCTAGCTTTCCGCCCGACGCTTCGCCGCGTCGAGGAGCACCCGCCGAATCACGCCGGAGAAGGGGGCGATGACGGCCCAGTACAGGCGGAAGGCCCGGTCCGCCTGGGGAGTGGCCGTTTCGACCCACGTTTCCGTGCTGAGCACTGACCCAGACGGCGTCGGCATGACTCGGAAGTTTCCCATCGCGCGCATCGCAGTCCGTTCTATGGCGAACACGATCTCGCGCGGCGGGTCCTCCCCTAGGATGCGAAAACTCCCGGTGCTGAAGAACTCCCGCACTGTCATCTCCCTGCGATAAGGGATCCTGCGCAGGCCGAAGAGCGTCCTCACAACCCGAACATCGCGCAATGAAACTCTCAGGGCAGCTTCATAGGTCCGTGCAGCGGGCGCCGACGTGTGGACCCAGTAGTAACTCAGCCGCCGAGCGTGTGGTCCCAAGTACTTTGAGATTGATGCGCTCTCCATCAAGGTGTCCCCCTATATTGTCCACCGTACACGGAATCTAGCCCGGCGGGGAGGGCCGGGGGGGGCACCGTTGCTCACGGAAGGAGGACAAACGTTAGTACAGGAACCCCGCTTGAGACCACGTAAGGACCCACACACAGAGCGCAGTCGCCTCGTGATTCTCAAACCGGAGGACTCTCGATGACTAGCGAGCACACAGCACGCGGATCCACTAATACGCCTCAGCCGATCAGCGGCAACCTGGGCGCGCCCATCATTGGCCCGTCGAACCCCGCCCGCGAGGCCCAGAACCCAGACACGCTGGCACCGCCGCGGCAGGACCATGGGACGGTGCCAAACCTGAGATGGTCCTTCGCCGACAGCCACATGCACTTGGCCCCCGGCGGCTGGGGGCGTCAGACGACGACGCGCGAGTTGCCCATCTCCACCCAGATCGCCGGTGTCAGCATGCGGCTCAAGGCTGGGGGCGTCCGGGAATTGCACTGGCATAAGGCGGCCGAGTGGGCGTACATGCTCAAGGGCCGGGCCCGGATCACCGCCATCGACCAAGGGGGTCGCGCCTTCCAAGACGATGTGGGCGAAGGCGATCTCTGGTACTTCGGAGCGGGCATCCCGCACTCGATCCAGGGACTGGCAGGGGACGGCTGCGAGTTCTTGCTCGTCTTCGACGACGGCAACTTCTCGGAGGAAGAGACCTTCCTGCTGACCGACTGGCTCGCCCACACACCGAAAGATGTGCTCGCCAAGAATTTCGGCGTGCCCGAGAGCGCGTTCGCGCACATCCCAGAGAAAGAACTCTGGATCTTTCAGGCAGACGTCCCTGGTCCGCTCGCCGCAGACCGCGTCGCCGGCGCCGGGCCGGTGCCCCTGTCCTTCAGCTACCGGATGTTGGCCCAGGAGCCCATGCGCATGAAGGGCGGCACCGTCCGCGTCGCGGACTCATCCGTGTTCCCAGCCTCGAAAACGATCGCCGCCGCGCTCGTCGAAGTTGAACCCGGCGGCATGCGCGAGCTGCACTGGCACACAAACGTGGACGAGTGGCAGTTCTACATTTCGGGCGAGGCACGGATGACGGTGTTCGCCTCGGTGAACAACGCCCGCACCTTTAATTTCCAGGCGGGCGATGTCGGCGCCGTGCCATTCCCGATGGGCCATTACATCGAGAACATCGGCAAGGCGACGCTGCGGTTTCTCGAGATCTTCCGAAGCGACCACTTCGCCGACGTCTCGCTGGCGCAGTGGTTGGCGTTTACTCCCCACGCGCTTGTGCGGGCGCATCTGAATATCGATGAGTCGGTGCTGGCGAAGATCCCGGCGCGCAAGACCCCCGTGGTGCCGGGCTGACCGGGTCGTCATCCTCGATTCGTCTGGCGTGGGTGTCAAGCGGGTTATTTGAGGGTCTCCCATTCCTCCAGGGCCACCGGCTGGGACTCCATTCGCGAGCCCCACGCAGTCTGGCGCAATGCGCAGGAGGCGTCTAGACAGCGCGGGAACAGTCTGGGCGACATGGACTTGCAGGAGCGCTACGCCGACGATCTCGTCCTCGTGCGCAGCACAGGCGGACGGGTGGCCGTCGGCGTGTTGGTCGCCGCCTTGGTCCTGTTGCCTGTGGGGGCGTCAGGCTACCTCATCTATACCGCGTCTGTGGTGGCCGCCTACGCCGTCATCGCGGTCGGGTTAAGCCTCCTGGTCGGCACGGCGGGATTGATTTCTCTCGGCCACGCGGGCTTTGTCGCCATCGGTGCATACGCCGCCGGTCTTCTCGCAGCCAAACTACACCTCTTCTGGCCGGCGGCCATCGTGGGCGGTGGAATCACCGCAGCCGCCTTCGGATATCTCGTGGGGTTGCCTGCCCTCCGGCTCACCGGACCCTATCTCACAATCGCTACCCTCGGGTTTGGGATCGCGGTCCAGCAAGTGCTGAGCAACTGGGAACAACTGTCTGGAGGCCGCAACGGTCTGTTCTTGCCCAAGCTCACGCTGGGCTCATGGCAACTAACCGATCGCCACATCTACTACGTGGCGATGGGGACCCTGGCGCTATTAGTCTGGGTCGCCTACAACCTGCTGCGGTCTTATGTCGGCCGGGCCCTCGTCGCCATGCGCGACAGCGACATCGCGGCTGAAGTCATGGGGGTGAATCTCACCACCTATAAGACGCTGGCCTTTGCGCTCAGCGCCTTCTACGCTGGCGTGGGCGGCGCCCTCCTCGCGCTCATCCTGGGATTCTTGGAACCTCAGTTGTTCACGCTGTCAGAATCTATCTATTACTTCAGCATGATCGTCGTGGGCGGCCTCGGCACCATCCCGGGGGCCGTGTTGGGCGCGGCCTTACTGACCCTACTCCCCCAGCAGCTGGCTCAGACGAGGTCGTGGCTGCCGATCATCTACGGCAGCATCCTCATCTTCGTGATGGCCGTTGACCCCCTGGGGCTCTTCGGCCGCTGGATGAAAATCAGGCTGTGGTTCAAGGCATGGCCGTTCTGATCCGTGTACGCGGTGGATCTCCCGCCCCCGTCGGCCGCCCGGCGACGAGCGAGCGGCGCGCGATCTAGCATGGAGCTGTTGGCGCAGTACGGCGTCGTGGGGCTTGCCACCGGGAGCCTCTACGCGCTGGTGGCGTTGGGCATCGTACTGCTCTACCGGACATCGCGTGTCCTCAACTTTGCGCACGGCGACCTCGCGACGTTTGCCACGTTCATCTGCTATACGTTTCTCACCCAATTGCGAGTGCCGTTTGGGGTTGCAGTGGTCGCTACGTTCGCTGCGGCGGTGGTCATTGGCGCCGGATTTTACTTCCTCATCCTACGGCCCGCCCGGGAGGCGACGTTATTGGGCCGGGTCATCATCACCCTGGGATTCGCCCTGGTACTCAACGGCGTCGCCATCCAATTGTGGGGCGCGGATGTCCGGCCGTTCCCGTTTCCACTGTCCGATGCGCGGGTGTACCACCTCGGAGGCGTGGTCATCAGCCAGATCAGCCTGGGTACTACCGCGGCCGCCCTGGCCCTCATGGCCGCGTTGTATGGACTCGTCCAGCACACCCGGGTCGGCCTGGCGATGCGGGCTGTCTCCCAACATCTGATCGCCGCGCAGGTGCTGGGGATCCCAGCACGGCGTATCTTCGTCCTGACCTGGGGGCTCGCCGCGATGCTCGGGGCGGCGGCGGGAATTCTGCTGGCCCCGACCGCACTGTTGGACCCTTTCATGATGCTCGACCCTTTTCTCAAGGGATTCTCCGCGGCGGTCTTGGGCGGCATCGACAGCATGCCTGGAGCCGTGATCGGCGGCCTGCTGCTCGGTTTACTTGAGGCCCTGTTCGGGGGCTATGTCTCCGTGCAGTTTAAGACCACATTGGCCTTCGGGATCATAATCGCCGTGCTGATCGTGCGGCCTGAGGGGTTACTCGGCCGAGAATTCAAGCGTCGGGTGTAATTCCCGAGACCCCCACCGAGGCAGTAGAGGGTAACGACGCTCTGGGCGCGTACTTTGAGCGTGCACCTTCAGATTAGCAAAGGGGTGAAGCTATGACGGTCGTAGGCCGAGGCGTTGCAGGTGCGCTCTTGGTTGTACTGCTCCTGCTCAGCGCCTCCGTCCAATCTCAAGAACGCGGTGTGACGCCGACCGAAGTGGTCATTGGAACGTCGCAGCCCCTGACAGGGCCGGCATCATTCTGGGGTATACCGGTCACTGGCGGCATGGACGCGTACGTTAAGCTGGCGAACGAGGGAGGAGGCATCAACGGACGCAAGATTCGCCTGGTAGCCCTGGACGATGGGTACCAACCGACTCGGGCGGTCGCCAATGTCCGCGAACTCGTGGAAAGCACCGGCGTGTTCGCCATCGTCGGGTTGTTGGGGTCAGCCAACGCCTTTGCCGTGCGCGACTACATGGTGGAGAAGAAAGTCATCTGGATCAATCCGCTCGCAGACGCCAGTATGTGGACGGGGTTCAAAGGCAAGCAGTACCTGTTCGTGACTTATGTGAGCTATACGGACGAAGGACGGCTCCTCACGGAGTATGCGGCGAAGACGTTGGGGATGACCACGTTTGCCGTCTTTTACCAGAACGACTTGTTCGGGAAGAAGGGACTCACGGGCGTCAAGCGCGGCGCGGACGCGACGAAGACCCGCATCGTCGCGACGGTGCCCTATGAGGTGACGGATCGCGACTATAGTGGCCACGCCGTAAAGCTTCGGGAGTCTAAAGCCGATGCCGTCGTCTTGTACTCCACCCCGACGGCTGCGGCTCAGGTCGTCAAGGAAATGGCCAAGATCGGGTACCGCCCCCGGCTGATCTCCACCTCCGCGTTGGCCGATCCGGCTATGTTCGCCCTCGCGGGGGAGGCCTGGAACGACGTCATCCTCGCCGCGTACTTCCCGCTGCCGGGCACCGACTCTAAGGTCGACGAGGTCGTGGCCACCATCGCGAAGGGGAATCCCGCGCTGGCCCGCATGCCCTTCAACACCGCGGCCGGCGTCTCGTTTGTGGAACCGTTTCTCGAGGGCCTGCGCCGCACCGGACCTACGCTCACCCGGGATAAGTTTGTCGCCGCAATGGAGACGATTAAGAACTGGGACGGGGACGTGGTGCGGGGCGTGACCTTTGGGCCTGACCGACGGCACGGCGTGACGCGAATCTACATCGTGAAGACTGAAGGAGGGCAATTCAAGCGCTTGACGCCCGATATCGCCTACCCAGTGGGGTTCTAAGTTCCACGTCTCCCTAGAATGGATCGGCATGCCTCCCCGTGAGCCCTCCTGCGGGGAGGCGCGCACCTGAAGAGTTGGGCGGGACAATCGAATCTGCGAACGTGGACCCGCTCCTCGACGTCAAAGCTGTGTCCATCGTCTTCGGCGGCGTGGCTGCGCTGGCCGATGTGAGCGTTCAAGTTCCCCGCGGCGCGCTGATCTCGCTCATCGGTCCTAACGGCGCGGGCAAAACCACCCTGTTCAACTGCATCACGGGAGTGTACCGGCCCGACCGTGGGTCCATCCGATTCGCTGGTGTGGACCTCATCGGCCAATCCCCCGATCGCATCGCCTGGCGGGGGATCACCCGGACCTTCCAAAACATCGAACTGTTCACGCGCATGACGGTGCGCGAGAATCTGTTGCTCGGTCGCCACCGGCACTTCCACACCGGCCTATTCCGCGCTGCCTTAGCCACCCCGGCCTGGTGGCAGGAGGAAGTCGCCCATCGCGCCCACATCGAGCAGATCATCGACTTTCTTGAGTTGCAGGCGATCCGTGACCGTCGGGTCGGAGATCTGCCATTGGGCCGGCAACGGCTAGTGGAACTGGGCCGCGCGCTTGCGACTGACCCGCAGCTGGTCCTGCTGGATGAGCCGTCCTCAGGGATGACCGCCGAAGAGAAAGATGATCTGGTGTTCCGCATCAAAGATCTCCGCGAGGAGATGGGGATTACCGTCGTGGTGGTCGAGCACGATCTCAAACTCGTGATGGGGATCTCCGATTGGATCGCCGTCCTCGACCACGGGGTCAAGATCGCGCAGGGCACGCCAGAGCAGATTCAGAGGCATCCTGAGGTCATTCGCGCGTACCTGGGCACCAAAGACACGACCGCCCCGCCGGCGCGAGGCACGAGGGAGTCGTCATGAGCGCACCACTCTTGACGGCCGTTAATGTCGAGACCGCGTATTACGGACGGCTGACAGTGCTGCGCGGTGTGTCGTTGACCGTGCTTCCTGGACAGATCGTGGCGATCCTCGGCGGCAACGGCGCGGGCAAAACCACGCTGCTGCGCACGATCAGCGGCCTCATCTCCGGCCAGCCAGAGAAAGGGACAATCGAGTTTGCGGGACGGCGCCTGAATGGGCTCGACCCGGAGGACATTGCCCGATTAGGTATCGCCCATGTGCTGGAAGGCCGGGGGATTTTCCCGGAACTGACCGTCGAAGAGAACCTCCAGTTGGGCGCCTACACCCGCCCCCATGGCGTGCAGCCGGAGGACCTGAAGCGCGTGGCGGCGCTGTTTCCCGTGCTGCCGACGCGACGCCAGCAACTCGCGGGAACGCTATCGGGTGGCGAGCAACAGATGCTAGCCATCGTCCGCGCGTTGCTGATGCGTCCGACTCTGCTGATGCTCGACGAACCGTCGCTGGGACTGGCCCCCTTGCTCGTGGACGATATCTTTCAGACGATCGCCGCGGTGAACGCTTCAGGCGTGGCGATTCTCTTGGTCGAGCAAAATGCTCGGATGGCATTGTCCATCGCCCACTATGGGTACGTGCTGGAGAGCGGACGCATGGTCCTAGAGGGAACTGCAGCAGATCTGGCCGCTAACCCCAACGTGCAGGAGCTCTATCTGGGCGTGGGCCGGGAACCGTCTGTCAAAGGATACCAACGATACAAGTCGCGCCGACGGTGGGCCTAAACGCTCAGAGACGTTCCGGACCTCCGCCGACATTCTCGCGGCGGATGCGGCGCGCTTCGCTACGCCTCCGCATAGAGCTGTGTCACGACGTCGCCGAATTTCTCCATGATGGCCTTGCGCTTGACCTTCATGGTCGGCGTGACCTCGCCGTCTTCGGGGTACAGCCGTTTGGGCAGCAACGCGAACTTCTTGACCTGCTCAGGGGACGACAGCGTGCGGTTCACCGCCTCGACCTCGGCGGCAATTAGACGCCGGACCGCAGGGCTGGTTGTTAGTTCCGCAAAAGTCGAAAAGGGCACCCGCGTGTCCTGCGCCCATTTCGCCACGTACTCCTCATCGAGAACGATCAAGGCGACCAGGTACTTGCGCCCATCCCCAATGACGATGGCATCGTTGATGTACGGGCTGAACTTCAACTTGTTTTCAATGTACTGCGGGGCGATGTTTTTCCCATAGGCATTGATGAAGATGTCCTTCTTGCGGTCGGTGAGGACGAGGTTGCCGTCCTCATCGACTCGTCCTACATCTCCGGTGTGTAACCAGCCGTCGACGAGCGTCCGGGCGCTAAGGTCGGGATCTTTGAAATATCCCGTGAAGATGTTCCCCCCGCGCAGTAATATCTCGCCGTCATCGGCGAAGGCAAGCTCGACCCCGGGGACTGGCTTGCCCTGTGTCCCAAGCCGTACATCTCCAAAAGGATGCACCGTGGCCACAGCGGTCGACTCCGTCTGCGCGTAGATTTCGCGCATCTGCAGTCCCAGGCTCCAGAAAAACCACAGGATGTCCGGGGCCACTGGAGCCGCTGAGCACAAGGCGATCCGCACCCGGTCCAGCCCCAACCGGTGCCGCAACGGGAGCAACACGGTGCGGCGGGCGAGCGCATAGGCCGCCTGCAGCCAGACAGGCACCCGCCGGTGAGCGAGGACTGCCTGGGCGTACCGGCGACCGACCCACAGGGAGGCAGTAAAAGCCAATCGCTTGGGCCAGTCCGCCTCGCGAACGCGCAGGACGACCCCTGCGTACAGCTTTTCCCAGATCCGCGGCACCGCGAAGAAGATGGTCGGACGCACTTCCCGCAGATTCACCGGGACGGCCTCCAAGCTCTCGGCAAAGTTCACCGTGTACCCGGCGTAGATGGCGCTGAACATCGACAGCGACCGTTCCGCGATGTGCGCTAGCGGCAAGTACGAGAGGAGCTCGTCGTCCGGCCGACCGGGAAAGACGTAATGCAGGTTCGCCTCCTGCGCGCAGATCAGATTCCTGTGGGTCAGCATCGCGCCCTTCGGTGGTCCGGTCGTCCCTGAGGTGTACAGCAGCAGCGCCACATCATCGGGCCGGATCGCCCCCAGCCGCTCGTCGACCGCCTGGGGGTGGACCTGTTCATGCGCGCGGCCGTGCGCTACGAATTCCCCGAACATCACAACCATCGGGTCGCTGAACGACCGCAACCCTTTCGGGTCCATGACCACGATCTGGCGGAGGTGCGGCAACTCGGGGCGAACTTCCAACACCTTGTCGAGCTGCTCTTCGCCCTCGACGATGACGATCTGCGCCTCGGAGTGGTGCAGGAGGTAGCGGACCTGCTCGGGGCTGCTTGTCGCATAAATCCCGACGGTGATCGCTCCGATGGCCTGGATGCCAAGATCGCTGTATAACCACTCGGGACGGTTCTCGCCGAGAACGCCAACACGATCTCCAGGAGAAACTCCGAGTGCCAGCAGGGCGTGGCCCACCCAGCGCACGTGGCGGGCGTAATCCTCCCAGCTCACCCGCCGCCAGATCCCGAGCTCCTTGCGACGCAAGGCCACCTTTTGGCCCAGCCGCGCTGCCTGCTCAAAGCAGATGCCGGGGACCGTCTGGGCCCGGCGCTGGATGTCAGTGACGGCCATGATGTGAAAGACGTACGCGGTCCTCCTGAGGAGTCCTGGTTGCGCGCGCGGGGAGGATAGAGGTAATGTGCACGGAGGAGCCAAGGGAAACGTACATGCGACTGCACCGCATCGAGCTTCCTACCCCGTTCCCGGTGGGATCAGTGAACGCGTACGTGCTGGCGGGCGACCCGCTGACGTTGGTCGACACGGGCCCCAAGACCCCCGAGGCCCAGGCCGCCCTGACGGCGGGGATCGCCTCGGCTGGCTTCCGGATCGAGGATGTCCGGCGCATCCTGCTGACCCATGGACACGTGGACCACAGCGGCAACGCCGCTTGGCTCGCGCAGCGCACCGGCGCGGTTGTCTATCTGCACGCTGCCGACCGAGCAAAGGTGGGGGGGCGGCGCTGGGTCGCCTCCCACGTCAAGACATTCTTCACGCAAGCGGGAGTGCCCGAGGGATTCTTTAAGTCGTTCATGGACCAGATGCAATCAGTAGACCAATATCTCGATCCGCTCTCCCGCCCCTCTCCGCTAGAAGATGGCCAGTCCTTGCCGCTAGGCGCGGAGCAAGTGCGGGCCCTCCATACCCCTGGTCACTCGGCGGGCCACGTCTGTTTCTATCACGAGGAGGGAGTGTTAATCGCGGGGGACCTGCTGTTGGAAACGGTGAGCCCGAACCCCATCGTGGAGTTTGTCTCCGATGGCAAACGCACCCCCACATTGCCGCAGTACTTGCAATCGCTGCGCCGGATTCTCCTACTTAACTGCGAGACCGCCTACCCCGGTCATGGCGACCGGATGGAGAACCCCAGTGCCCGAGCGCGGGAGCTCATCGCCCACCACGAGCAGCGCAAGGAAACCATCGCCTCTCTGATTCGCCGCACCCCCAAGACGCTGGCGATGATTTCTGAGGAGTTGTATCCCCACCT
>WNFB01005618.1_pt1 | contig 11220 bp, 9 predicted proteins | sample 5400501 | NCBI WGS metagenome assembly WNFB01 (sample SAMN13153341, study PRJNA577476) | soil metagenome | isolation source: 200 cm saprolite under Douglas fir tree site 2 hole 1 | place: USA:California | collected 2015-04-18 | reverse complement strand
AATGGCTGCCATCCGTTTGCTGAAGAGGACGGTCTCACGGTTGTTTTGCAACGATTCGCGATAGGTCTTCTTCTCGACTTCCGCCGCACGATCGAGCGCCTGCTCGACCGTGCCGAAGCGCTTGATGAGCTCAACCGAGCCTTTGTCGCCGATACCAGGCGCTCCCGGGATGTTATCGATGGTGTCGCCGCGCAGGGCCATCACATCCACCACGCGCTCGGGCGGCACGCCCAGAATTTCTTCCACCTTCTGCGCATCGCAGATCAAATTGTCCTTGGGCGGATTCAGCACCAGCACGCGATCGTTCACCAACTGCAGCATGTCCTTGTCGCTGGAAACCACGTACACCGAATACGATTTTGCGGCGGCCTTGCGCGCCAAGGTGCCGATCACATCGTCGGCTTCGTAGCCCGCGTGCTCGAGGATGGGAATGCGATACGCCTCCAGTGCCCGCCGGATATACGGCAACTGCTGTGCCAACTCTCCGGGCATCTCCGCGCGGTTTGCCTTGTAGCCGTGGTATTCGACTTCCTGGAAGGTTTGGGTCTTCAGATCAAAACGGCGCACGCTGGTGATGGCTTCCGCCTGTTGATCGCGAAACGTGGGCGCAGCCACGTCGAACACCGCCGCCAGGTACTCCGGGGAGAAATCGTCGCGCAATTTGCGCAGCATGTTGACAAAAACATACGTCGCTGCGGTGGGCAGTCCAGTCTTGGTGGACATGCCCCGCTGCCGCGCCATGGCGTGATAGGCGCGGAAGATGAATGACATGGCGTCGATCAGGAAAATGCGTCCGTGATCGCTCGCGGTCGGCACAGGCTTGGGAACCGAAGACAGCTTTGGCGTAGAGGCGGCCGGGACACTCTCGGTGGCGAGAGTCGAGGATTTTTTCTTGGGAGACAACACATAAGTTTAACAGCAGCATTTAACAGTTGGCATTTAGCACTAAGCACGAGGTGACCGGAAATGGGATCGCAAGGGCAGGGAAAAGCAGATTCCTCGCCGGCTGAGCCGACTCGGAATAACAAGGAGCAAGCCACTCAGGCGGCACGCCTGAAGGCGTGCCCTCCCATATCCGAGGAGCCTCGCTCGTCCGGACAGCGGGGGGGGCGGCTGTCCCTACCCGGTCAATGCCGGTCCGTCACCACACGGTAGAGGCTGACGACTAACGACCAACGACTAATGACCGACCTTCACAGGCTTGCCGTACTCCGTGGTGTAGTGCAGTTTGATCTCGCCGCAGGTGCCCTGCTCCGGCGAATAGACCACGCAGGTATCGAATGGCCGCGAATACACGTGCAGGCTGACAGCCCTTTGGTTGAACTCGCGCGGATTGAAGACTCGGTGTACGGGTTCCAGCGGATCTACGGCGCACGGCCGTTCCGGATTCATCTCCAGGGTTTCCGCGGCCTCCAACTGGCATGTGCCCTGGTCCAGATTTTGGGAGAGCACACGGTAATTCTCGACCAGCAGCCGGCCGATGGGCACGGCCATCCAGCAATTCTGGTCACGATGGTTGTGGACCGAACTCACCTGTCCGACTTCCCAGCAGATTGCGACTAGTTCGTAGAGAGGCGTCTTGTCGATCAGATTCCGGGTGTAGTGCTGGCGGTCCCAGGTCAAGTACGGAGCCAATGTGTCAGGCGCGACCGGCGCTCTCTGCAGAAAACTAATGATCTGGTCCGTCCGGCTGAAAGCCGGCTCAGGAAACTTCCGCAACTCCGCCACAAAATCCTGTATCGGAACTTGCTTAGACACGGCCTCTGTGTTCATGTTTCACCCCGCGCGACGGATAGTATATCGCCTGCCACCAGTGCGCCGCTTCCAACCATCGCTAAGTTAGTTGTAGTGACAGCGCCGGGAGAGCGAGCCCCTCGACCTCGATTGTCCAAAGATCACCTCTTTCGGTCGGATGCCCGGCGGTGAGCGTCCCGGAGCTGACGATTTCCCCAACGGTCAAAGGCTCGGCTGCGGATCGCCGTACAACCGCTCCGCCGAGTTCTGCCAGGCACAAGGCCGGGCTTCGCAAGCTGTTCCTACCAGACCCCTGTTCCACAAATTCGCCGTTCTTCAGCATTCGCACCTTGAAGCGCGATAGCTCGTCCACCAGCCCGGCGATCAGGCCTGACTGCACCTGCATCCGCTGGCCGATCACGAGTGCCGCATGAAGTCCGAATGATGCGACGAAATCGCTGGGCTGAAACTGCCATCCGGGAAAGGGACAGTCAATGATTTCGAATCCGATGGCCAGCCAATCAGTGGCCTCGAGAGCAGCGGTAACATCGACGGCTTCTGAAGTAAGCGGCTGTTTCAAACCGAAAACAATCTCGGGTTCGATCTTCAACGAACGGAAATGTGCCAGGGTCAAGGTGGCGGAGTTGCCGTAGCTGTGATGCACCGTGTCGTCATACATGTGGGCCCAAACCAGCGTTTCAAGTTTGAGCATGCGCCACACGGCCTTATTGGCATAGCCTACCTTGCGGCCGACCGCTTTGTGTCCACTGCCTTCCCGCAACCGCTGGAGTGAGGCTTCAACCGCATACGCTTTGTTGAGATCGAAATCGGGATCGCGCGACGACGGAGGAGCAGGAACCATCTGGCCCGTCTCATACGCCGAGAGCAGTTCGCGCGCTAGAGCTTCGAGGTCAATGTTTGACATAAGGCCCTGCGCCTCTTGCGGAGCTATTCTTCAGGGAGCACTTCGTCTGGTTCTCAGTAGCCGAAAACTATTACTCCACAAACATACAATCCCCGTAGGAGTAGAACCTGTATTTCTGCTCGACCGCGTGCCTGTAGGCTTGGAGCACTCTCTCCCTCCCTGCAAAGGCGCACACCAGCATGAGCAGCGTTGACTGCGGCAGGTGAAAATTCGTCAGCAGTGCTCCCACCACGCGAAATTCGTGGCCCGGATAGAGAAAGATGTCGGCTTCCCCGCTACCCGCCTGCACTCTGCCGGTTCCCGACTCGCTGACCGAATGCTCGAGCGTCCGAACCGTAGTTGTCCCCACTGCCACCACGCGCCGACCCGTGCCCAAGGCCTTATTGATCTTTGCAGCCGCCTGCTCGGAAATGCAGTATGACTCGCGATGCAGCTTGTGGTCTTCCACCCGGTCCACTCGCACCGGTTGAAACGTTCCCAGCCCCACGTGAAGGGTGATTTCCGCCGTTTCAATGCCGCGCTGCTTCATGCGAGTAATGATTTCCGGAGTGAAGTGTAGGCCCGCGGTAGGCGCCGCCACCGAGCCCCGTTCCCGGGCATAGATGGTCTGATAGCGGTCCCGGTCCTCGGGACGATCCGCCCGGTCGATATACGGAGGCAACGGCACGTGTCCAAGCCGCTCGACCGCGCCGAAAAAGTCCGCCACCGGATTGAATTGGATTCGGCGCTCCCCGAAGCTTCCCCGCGCCACTACCTCGGCCTGCAGTCCGTTTTCGTCCCCGAAGAATAAGCGCTCGCTCACCCCGATCTTGCGTCCGGGCCGGACCAGGCACTCCCATTCATTGGGTTCTTCATTCGGCGCTGGGGAAACCTGTCGGGTGAGCAGGACTTCCACCTGGCCCTTGAGAAACTCGCGTGCGGCCGGATTGCGCAAGCTAACCGGCTGTGCCTTCGTCCCGCTCCGTCTCCCGTAGAGCCGCGCCGGAAACACCCGCGTATTATTGAACACGACCAGGTCATCCCACCGCAGCAACTCGGGAAACTCGCGAAAACCACGGTCGTGGACCTGCCCTGGGGCGCGATCGAGGTGCAGCAGGCGCGAGGCGGCCCGGTCCGCAAGTGGTTCCTGGGCAATCAGTTCCTCGGGAAGCGGATAGTTAAAGTCGGAGACCAGCACGAGGATTGATTATAGGATTCCCTTGACGCCTCCGCCGCGAACATTCGCCTACAGGTTTTGCCTGAGAACGTTGTAATAGTGTGTAAACGGGATTGTTTCTACCCGAGCGCGTGCGGTACCATACGCGGGACCGAAACCGGCCTGTTTCCCAGGCCGTCCCGAACTCAATGCCCAGCGAACGCCACTATCGTCGCGAAATTGTCCTCTTTGGCAGGACGCTGCACCAGCGCGGCTTCGTTGCGGCTACGGACGGCAATCTTTCCGTGCGCCTCGACGAGCGGCGCATCCTTGCAACGCCGACCTCCATGTGCAAGGGCATGATGCGGCCCTCGGACCTGGTCCTGGTAGATTTGGAAGGCCGCCATTTGGCAGGGCGGCGCGATGTTTCCAGCGAAATCGCGATGCACCTGCTGATTTACACGTTGCGCCCCGACGTTCGGGGCATCGTGCATGCGCATCCGCCAACGGCCACCGGCTTTGCTGCCGCCGGTATGGCGCTCAACCAACCGCTGGTGTGCGAGGTCGTCATCGGGCTGGGCTCAATTCCGTTGGCCAAGTACGGGACGCCGGGCACGCCAGAGCTTACCGAAGCGCTCAAGCCACTGATTCCTGAGTACGACGCCATCCTCATGTCAAACCACGGCGTAGTCTCGTACGGCGCCGACCTGCCCCATGCCTACATGAAGATGGAAACGGTGGAGCACTTTGCCCAGATCGCTCTGGTCACCCACATCCTCGGGCGCCAGCAGCCGCTCGGTCACGAGGAACTCGAAAAGCTGGTCGTGGTGCGGAGTAAATATCAGGGATCGAAGTCGGTCGCTCCCTTGCCGGTTGGCGTGCCTTCGGCTGCAGGAAACAACCACGGCCGCTCGCGGGAACCTGCCGAACCGCCGCTGACCCGTGAGTTTTCGCCGAAGCGCCCCCCCGCCCGCGAGCGCTGAAAGCGCTACGCCCCACGACAAAAGCTCCTCTTACTCTCCTCCAATCCTGAAGCGCATGCCTGCGCGGAAATTCGCCTTTAGCGCCGGGTATCCCACTACTTCCTGATAGTGCTTGTCGAGCGCATTCTCGATGTTGACATAAGCCGTGACTCGCGAATTCAGCGCGTACCAGCCGCCTACATCCACACGTGCGTATCCCGCCGCGTGATTGATTCCGAATCCGAGGAAGTCCGAGTCCGGGCGCCTGCCCACGAAACTTTCGCCCAGATTTCCTCCCCATCTCTTGCCCAGATACGTGAGCAGTAAGCTCCCGGAGTGCTTGGGCCGGCGGATCAAAGGCTGTCCTGGCTGGTGGAGTGTGTCAAACGCGAACGGCTGCTCTAGAATCTGCGTTGACGTGTAGTTGTAGGCCGCATCCAACGACAGCCTCGAAAGCGGCCGTCCATGCAGTTCCACCTCCGCGCCGTGCGCGATGGACTTGTCGATGTTCTCGAACTCGCCCGCAAAAGTCGCCGGGTTCAGGATGGCGAAGTCAATCTGATTGCGGAATAGATTGTTGTAGTAGGTGGCCGCGAGTTCATACTTGCCCCCAAAGAAGTCCTGCTGCACCTCCGCTTCGAGCGACCGGTTCTCCTCCGCTTTCAAGTGGGGGTTGGGAGTTATCCCCGGCCCTTGGGCAAGCCCATCCTCAAAGGAGGCTTCTTTGATCCCGGTTGCATACGCGAATCGCAGGCGCGTGCCCGAAAAGGTCTGTCCTCCCTTTAACACTTGCAAGCCGAGCGCAGCCCGCGGTACCCCCTTGTTTCCAAACGTGGGATTGTGGACGAAGCGGCCTCCAGCCACCAAAGACACCCTGCCTAGCGTGAGCAATTCCTGCGCATAGACTGCGTGATTCAAGCGAAGACCGTGTTCTACCGATTGAAAATCAAGGTCTCCAACAAATGCGTTTTCATCCTCAAACTGATATCCCACCGTGGTGCGTGCCCAGCTTCTCTGCTGATAATCACCCTGGTACTCAAACCCCGCCCGATTAATGTCATCAATCGAGTGGGTAGGAAAATCAAACAAGCGCCCCGGATCTGCGAAGACGTCTATATTGGTGCGCTGGTGGTTGTACTCGAAACCGGCGAAGCGATGCTGCCAGCGCGACGGTCCGATAACGTCCAGTTCCAAACTGCCCAGGAGGTTGTTTTGACGGGCAAACTGATCCGAGTCCGGCGGCTCCCGCGCCGCCCCGTTGAAGCTCCACTCTCCTTGTACCCCAGTTCGGTTATTGGAGTGGCGAGCGCGTAGGCGAAGAGAAACCCGGTCGCTCAGTGCAAGCCCCAGGTTCCCGCCTTGTAATGAGTTCGAATAATCGTCGTTGATGCCCTGTCCGCTGGTGTTGAACTGATTGCCGAACAGGTTGTAGTCGAGGCGTCCACCGGCGCCAGCAAGAGACGCGTAGCCAGTCGCCGTCGCAAAACTCCCTCCCTCGGCGCCGAAGCGCAACTCTGGGGTGGTCGCGCTGCCGGTTCGGGTCCAAACCTGGACCACGCTGGTCATCGCATCGGACCCGTACAACGTGCTCTGCGCGCCACGCACAAATTCCACGCGATCGGCTTCGGAAAGGGGGATGACTCCAGAGTCAAAAATCCCGCCCGCTTCGTTGACCGGAACACCGTCCACGATGGCTTTGTTGTAGTCAGAATCGCCGCCGCGCACAAACAGCGACGACAACCCGCCCCGCTGCCCGGCAGTATTTACGATTGCGCCGGGTAGAAAGCGCAGCGCGTCGTTTGCTGCAATCGGGTTCATGACTTGCAGTTGTGAGTTGTTCAGGGCCTCGACATCAGCGCCTGACTCCTCGCTTGGAACCGGACTGCGGGTCGCGGTCACCACCACGGTTTCTGCGGCCGCAGCCAAGCGGAGCTGGACGGTAACTCCAGCCTGGGACGATGAAACATCGTTCGCTTGGGCAGCAAATCCGGGCGCCAGAACAAGAACGGAATAGGAAGTGCTTGCCAGATCGCGAAACACCACTATTCCTTCAGCGGAGGTAGTCTGGACGGCTGCCGGAATCGTACTGCCCTTACGAAGCAATTCGACTCGCGCGCCAGCGACGGCGGCCGATTGAGGATCAACGACTTTGATTTTGAGTTCGGCGGCCGAAGCTGCCGCCAGCAGAACAACCAGCGAAACAAGAACCCGAAAGAACCGCATGCACGCCTCCTTTGACACGCGAAAGGGGTTGTGTGGGCGGTTCGCGCCGGTCTCCTGGCTTCGCGAGTCAGGATGTAAGCCCGCGTGGGCTCACGTCCGACTACCACAACCGGCCTTCCCGGGTCATCGCCCCAGTGACCGGTTGCAAGTTTCCTCGCTTACAGTTGCGCGGCAGCGCGGGCTTCTCACCCGCTTCCCAATTCCTCATCACGGTGATGAGGACGCGCGAACCAAAGAAGTTGTGAAAGAACGAACTGAATTGCGCAAAAATCTACTCGCCCTTGCGGTGGAAGTCAATGCTTTCTGCGGAGGGGACCTGGCCTCCTTGCATTCTCTGGATGTTGCTCAGAGCGAGTCCGAGAGCAATGCCAGTGCGCGCGGGATCCTTTGGGGCTGAAGAGTCTGTGTCGCAACTCTTCTTCCGCTCCTCCGGAGCTCGATCATTTTCCACTTTCTACCCACGGCGTGCGCCGTGGGCTGGATTCTTGCGCCGCTTCGCGGCTAATTTACGGGATACGACTCCACTTTCCAGAAGGACCTTCAGTTGCGACACAGACTCTGAAGCCTCTCAGGATGACGCCGGTGCGATTTCCCGCTTCACGGCCACCGGGTTTCAGGTTGACGCCAAACAAGAGTCGTTGCCACTATTTCGGCCTAAGATTTTCCGCGGAAAACCGGAAACTCCCCGCTCCCCACCCTCTGCACATTCGCTTCAGCAAACTCCTGCACCCGGCCGAGCGCAGCCTGCAGCTCCGCGTGAGAACGCTCCATCTGCGATTCGTCTGCCTCCGCTGGAACCACCATCTGCTGGCTTACACGCAGCAGCGCCCGCGAAAACGGCCTGGGGATCATGAGTCTATCCCAGGTGTTCAGCACCCAGGCATTTTCCACGGCGATATGAAATGCCACCATGGGTGCTCCCGTCGACCGCGCCAGCAGCACCGGCCCCGGCTTGGCCACGTAGCGCGGGCCGCGCGGACCGTCGATGGTGAAGGCTACGGTCCATCCTTGCTCGAGTTCCCGGCGCATGCCCAGCAGCGCACGCACCGCTCCCCGGCTGCTGGAGCCGCGGACCTTAACAAAGCCAAATTTCCGGATGATGCGCCCCGTGTATTCGCCGTCGAAACTATCGCTGCTCATGACCCGAATCCGCAGGTCCCGCCACACGTAGATTGCGGGAAACATGCAGCTATGCCAAAAGGAAAGGATCATGGGACGCGCTTCCAGGCCGGTGGGACCGCGCTCTTCAAACGAGAGGCTGAATCGCAAAGTTGGCCCGATCACGCGGATCACCAGAAATCCGGCCCAGGTAATCAGCCACAATAAAACCCTCTGCCATGGGCTGAACGGCCGATCTGGCGCGGCGGTCTCGCTGCTGGCCGTCGGCGTGGGGGCTGCGTTCACGCCGGCTATTGTACCGTTCGGTGGTGGGCGGGGCTTAGCAGCTCCCCGAACCCGCAGCCCTGTCGCTGGAAAGCGCGGCGTCGGCGTGGTTGCCGAGGGCAGATGATAAAGCGGAGCCTACCTAGGCCTGATCTCGGTCGCGCTGCCAGGCGTTACAGCGTGTGCAGGTATGCCAGCAGGTCCTCCACCTGCTGCGGAGTGAGCACCTGGCCAAAGCCCTGCATCTTGCTGCGGCCGTCGCGGACGATCTCGCCGACGCGATCATCATTCGCGGGCAGTCCGCTGAGCGGCAGGTATTGCTTCTTGAAAACGCCTTTCATGCTTGGGCCTTTCTTGCCGCGGGAAGAATAGGGCTCATGGCAGCGGTCGCAATATTGGTCGTAGACCCGCCGTCCGGCCGCCTGCTGAGGATTGAGTCCGAGATCGCCGTCGCTCTTGCGGCGCTCGGCCTCGCAGCCGGCCAACATGAACAAAGCCGCCAGCGAAGCGCTGAGGCACAGAGCGCACAAGTTTCGATTTCCAATTTTCGACTGCCGATGGGTGAAGCAGCGGGTTGGTTCCATCCGTTTCCCTGAGCAGAAGGCGATGCTTGCCGTTTGCGTCACGGCCGTCGCCGCGACGTACAATAATAAGCCATGGCGGTTGCGCTGAAACGAATCGCAGTCAAGCGAATCTACGCCAAGGCGGTGCGCGCCGATGGTACGCGGGTTCTGGTGGACCGGCTGTGGCCGCGGGGATTAAGCAAACATAGGGCCGCGATTGACGCCTGGTTGCGCGATCTTGCGCCCTCGGACGGCTTGCGGCAGTGGTTTCATGCGCGGCCCGCGGGATGGGCTGCCTTCCGCAAGAGTTATCTCAAAGAGCTGACCCGTCCCGAGGCGGCGGAGGCGCTGGACAAGCTTTACCGGCTGGCTGGTCAGAGAAAGCGGCTGACGCTCCTGTTTGCGTCCAAAGATGAGCGCCACAACAACGCGGTGGTTCTGAAAGACCTGCTGGAAGGAATGCGCAAGCCGCCAACCGGGACCGGTCCGGGAGCGGTGCGGGCGATGCGTAAGCGGCAGGCCAAGCGCATGCCGCGGTGAAGGGCGGCAATTAGCAATTAGCACTTAGCACTTAGCATTTAGACTCTAAACTTGCGTGGCAGGATCTTCGAGCGGAGAGCTATAGCGGCCCCGGCGGGCTAAGTGCCAAATGCTAAGTTCTAATTGCTGATTGCCCAGCATGGTCCTCCATCCGCTGAACCCGCCCGCCGGTCAGACTCAGAAGGATCTCATTCCGGCCTGGATTGCGATCGAGCGCACGCAGAAGCAGGCTGCAACGGAGTGGTGGCTGATCGCGCAACCAGATCACGCCGCGCTGGCAGGAGATCTTGCCTCCCGTATTTCTTCTCCCGAGTTTCCCGAGCTCGATCCGGACCTGCTGCAGGCCATCGCCCTCCACGATGAAGGCTGGGCTCAATTTGACGGCGGCAGTGCTCCGAAACTGAATGGCCAAGGCAGGCCGCTGTCATTCCTCGAAACTTCGGTGCCAGATTTTGTGAGCGCGTGGCGCGGTTCCATCGAGCGCGCGGCACAGGTCGCTCTCATGGGCGGAATCATGGTAAGCGAGCATTTCTGCCGCATAGCGCGAACCCGTCTGCTATCTTTCCGCGATACGTCCGGCGACACTCGAATGATCCGCGATTTCTTGCAGGGCGAGGCTGAGCGGCAGGCACGGCTCTCCCGCGGGCGCCGTTCTGCACTAGAAATTTCCCTGCTGGTTGATGTGCTGCAGTTCTGCGATCTGCTTTCGTTGTACTTATGTTGCGGATCTCACGAGAGTGTCGAATTCCCCCAACCATTCAACGGCCAGACCATCCGCTTACTTCGTGAGGCTGAGTTATGCCGCATGGAACCGCCCCTGTTCGGGCAGGGTACGAGTCTGGCCGTCAGCGCCCGCAGGTATCCTGCTGCTCGAGAACCAAGCGTCATGAGCGTTCCCATCCTGCTAGCGTGACAATGGGCGCACTTCGTAGGAAGTGCTCCGACGATGCTTGCGCTCAAATCGGCAGACGTCTGTCCCAAGCGGTAGCTGCAATGGCGAGCATGAGAAGCAAAACGAATGCGGCTTTATCCATCGTGAACCTCCTCACTGAAACCCACCATATGCCTTCATTTACGGCCCTCCCCGCTTCTACGGTGAGATCCTTCGTGGCATGAAGGCCACTCAGGATGACAACCCTGAGTGCTTGCGCTCGTAGTGAGCGTTTAACGTTTCAGCAAGTCCACTGGCTCGCGCACATCGTGCACTCGCAAGTACTTCGCCAGCGCCGGGTACTTCTTGGCCACGGCTTCATACATCGCGAACGCCACGTTGCGGTAGGACATGTGGCCCGCGGGCCCTGTTCTTAGTTCGGAGATGTATACCACCTCGGCAAAATCCATCTTGAACAGCGTGCGTTTGCGGAAACCTAACGGAATCGCGTACTGAGAATTTTCCAGCGCCTCAGCGCCAGGCCGCATCGCCAACTGTTCGACCCCTCCCGCCGCACGTTGCATGACCGCATCGTAATTTCCCTGCACACCCGCCGCCTCCAGCTCTTCCGGCGTGTCGTAGCCGTGCTTGGTCGTGAACCCCTGGCCGATCTGGATGCAGCGGCGATGACGGTGCATGTCACGGAAGCCGCCCACATCCATCAGGATGTCGAAGCGGAATTGCTGGCCGGCACAGAACGCCCGCTGCATCTCGTCATGGCTGCCGCGGTGGCGTAATCCCAGGGCGATGATCTCTCTGCGAATTTGTTCCCCCGCAGTCGCCACAGCCTCCCGGATCTGGCGGTAGGGATAATGACAGTGTTC
>WNFB01005614.1_pt1 | contig 11222 bp, 12 predicted proteins | sample 5400501 | NCBI WGS metagenome assembly WNFB01 (sample SAMN13153341, study PRJNA577476) | soil metagenome | isolation source: 200 cm saprolite under Douglas fir tree site 2 hole 1 | place: USA:California | collected 2015-04-18 | reverse complement strand
CATTTGGATGTTTCCTGATGCTGGCGGCGTTCTTGCTCTGGGGAAAGGCCCGGCTTGAGGGCCGTGCCGCCCGCAGAGTCGAGGAGATCGCCGGTGGCTGAGGCGATCGCACGAAGCGCGGGCATCTTCGCGATCACCTGCGTTTGTGGAGTCGCCACGGGAATGTTCGGGATTGGCGGCGGCGTACTTCTGGTCCCGCTCTTGGGGCTGCTCTTTGCATTCGAACAACATCGCGCGCAGGGGACATCTTTGGTTGCGCTGATACCACCCACGGGAGTGCTGGCGCTGTTGGCGTATTCGAAAGAAGGATTCGTCTCCTGGAAAACCGGGTTGCTGCTGATCCCGGGCGTGCTTTTGGGCGGCATCGCCGGAGGAAAAGTGGCCAAATGGATCAAGCCGCGGCTGATGCGCCAGATCTTTGCAGGGATATTGTTCGCCCTCGGCGCGTGGCAGGCGCTGGATGCTTGGTGGCGCTAGGGGACGGTAATCCACATGGTTGATTTGCACTGTCACATTCTGCCGGGTCTCGATGATGGTGCGCCCACCATGGAAGTATCGATAGCCATGGCGGAGTCGGCGATTGCCGATGGGATCACGCACGTCGTCGCGGCGCCGCATTCCAGCAACGAATACTTTTTCGATTTTGCGCAGGTGCGCCAGCTTCGAGATGAGCTGCAAGCCAAGGTCGGCGACCGGCTGAAGATCGCCACCGGCTGCGATTTTCATCTCAATCCGGAGAATCTCGTATCGTTGCGCAAGGATGCCCGGCAGTATTGCATCAATCAGCGCGATTTCCTGCTTGTGGAGTTCAATGAGTTTTCGATCCCGCCTTCGATGGATCAAACATTGCACGAGATTCAGCTTGCCGGCGTGCAACCCGTGATCACGCACCCGGAGCGCAACGCCATTTTGCGCCCGCGTCCGGAGCGCCTGAAAAAGTGGGTACGCCTGGGCTGCTTCGCGCAGGTGACCGGAGGCGCGCTGACCGGAAGCTTCGGCGCCGGTCCCCAGCAGGATGCCCTGCGGTGGATCGGCGAGGGCCTCATCCATTTCGTGGCCAGCGATGCGCACAACACGCGCACGCGGCCGCTTCGTCTGCAACCTGCTTACAACGTGGTTGTCGACCGGTTTGGCGAAGAGAAGGCGCGCGCGCTGTTCCAGGACAATCCCCTCGCGGCCTTCGAGGGACGGCCGTTGCCGCACGTTCCTGAAGTCGAAGATGAATGGCCTCCGCCGCGCCGCAAGCGCTTTTTCTTTTTTTGACGGACGGCCCGCACCCTCCGGTAGAAAAACCTCCGCGCGACTTTTAGGATGCGGCAGCGCGGCCCCAATCGGAGCCGGGGTAAAGTGCCGCTCTTGTTACCGAGAGTTGGCCGCCATCGAAAAAGCGGGAGCAAGGCTCCCACACTCCAAAATCCAAAGTCATTGCGCTCGACGCAAGGGCAGGCCCGCCCAGGCGTTCAACAGGCCCAGGACTTCGCGCACCACATCGAGAGCATCTCTCGTGTTGCGCCACCAGTGCCGGGGATCGAAGGGATCGCCAGAGGCGGCGCGCACAATGACCCGGCCCTGGCCGGGAGCGAGCCTGCGCCAGAGCAGGCGTACGCGGCGCGTATGGGCCCTTGACGTCACAAGAATGACAGCGCCGTCCTTCCCTCGCGCCAAAGCCGGCGCAATCACCTTGATTTCGTCAGCGGTGTTCACGACCGGAGGTTCGAGGACGTGAATCGCTTCCGGCGGCACTCCTTCGTGAATCAACACGCGGGCGTTGTAATAGTCCTCGCCGGAGAAGAGAATGCCCATCTCTTCGAGAGTCTCGCCGGGTTCCGTGGAATGAGTAAGCCAGATTTCCGGCGCGTACCCTTCGCGGTAGAGTTTCGCAGCTTCGATGGCGCGCAAGGGCATCGCGCCGCTGAGTACCACGATCGCTCTGGCTTCCACAAGCGGATCCTCCACCACCAACCAACGTCCGACGCCGAAGAAGATCACAAGGGCAAGGACCAAGCCGCCGCCAACAATGGCGGGAAGAACGCGCCACGTGCGAGAGTGGGGCTTGGAAAGCATCGCGGGATTGCCAGCGTTTGACATTAGGGAACCGGCGCATGCTATCCCGCGCCGCCGAAGTGGTCAATCGGCGGCGCTCGGCCATCGAATTACGATAAGCGTCGCTCATGATCCGCGCCTGGGCCCGCAGCCCTTCCCACTTCAGGACAAGCGACCGCGACGCTCTCGGTGGGTGACAGCTCGTCTTGCGGGTTGGGACGGGGGCGGCCGAGGCCTTTGAGGAGATAGCGACGAAGGTCCTCCGTTTTTAACTCGGCTGCCTCTTCTTTGGCCATGGCGGTTTGGCTAGTGAGAAGCAGTTGCGAGATATAGGCGAGAGCGATGGCATCGCGGCGGGCAATGCGTTTGCGAGCAAGCTGTCTAATGAGATTGCCGAGGAAGAGATTCACCTCATCGGCGGTGGTGAAGCTGCGAGTATCAAAGGAAAGAAGTCCATGCAATTCAATTCCGCCGCACACCCCTGTGAGGTAGAATCCCTTACCGCCGCGCTACTCGACCCCGGTCCGCAGGGAGGAGCCAGGGCGCATAAGTCCAGCACCGAGGTGCCGCGTGAGTCTAACCATCGAGCGAAGCCAGATTCCGTCGGATATTACCGTCCTGGAACTGACCGGACGCCTTATCCTGGGCAACAATTCCCGCGACCTGGAAATAAAACTGGCGGAAGTCCTTCGCGAGAAAGCCAAGAAAATCATCTTTGATCTCAAAGGAATCACCCTGCTCGACAGCACCGGTGTCTGGATCCTGGTCGTGTGTAAGGGGAAGATCACAAAAGAAGGCGGTGAGCTACGTATCGCGGGCGCCAAGGGCATCGTGGAAGAGGTTCTGAAAATGACCAGCGTGGACAAAGTTATACACATGTTTCCGACGGTGACAGAAGCTGCCAGCGGTTTCTAGAAAAGACCCACAGATAAGTTAAGCGGATTGAGTTCGGGATTCGAGGAAGATGAAGGCGAGCCTCTTCAGGCCGGTCTAGCGGTCTCCGCCTTGTTTTGCCATTTTTCTGCGCCGGGATTTTTCGGGAGCGGGTTCATACTGGATTCCCCAAACCCGCAGCAGTTGGCGGCATCCGGCCTTGAAATTGCCGCGGAAATCCACGAATTGAAATTCAGAGAGCGTCCACGACAAGTCCGAATGCTTACAGTGCTTAAGGAGAAGGGGGATGATTCTCTGGTTGTAACGCGACTCATTCAGCGCAAACAGGAGTTCGTGTTTCACCTACCGAGAGCGAACCGAATCCGGGGTCAGAACGACGTTGAACCAATCACACCGGGCCAGAATGCAGCCGATTTCATCATGCCACTGTCGCGCGCCTGCTATGTGTGTGGCGCTGTACCAATAGCGAACGCCGTGCCGTTTTAGCATGCACGCGAGGCGCACAACAAACTTACGATCTTTACCGGAATGGGAGAGGAATACCTCTTTTTTCGAACCTGGCGAGCGAGGCATTGCATGGGACTCAAGCGACCTGACTCAGGGCGTTGGCGATGGACTCGCTGACCTTTGCGGCACTCTGCTTGGCGTCGACTGTCTTGAATTTCCTAAGTTGAGCTGGGACGCGAGAGCTCTCGCAAAGGCTTCATCGGATTGGGCGTAGCTAAGGAAGATTTGCACTGTGTTAGTCACCAGAATGTATTCTACATCGTCAGGCAAATAGGCTGTCGCGGGATTAGCAAACCAGCAGCGTACCCCGGTCTTGATACGCGACGGGAGCCCGAGTCGACCCCCGTATCGACGGATTGGAACGGGCGTGACCATGAACCCTGGAGACCTCCCAGATAGGTAGGATGCCCCACGCGCCGACTGACTACAGTTATAGGACTAACAACACCTAGATCAATGGCGGTCAAATTTCGGAGAGTAACGGAGAACTGGGCCGCCAACGCTCTCAATTGAAATGTTCGGCAGCTCCGCCAATACAGACTTTCCCTGACGTGAAATTAAGGATATTACCTGCCTGAAATGCCATGGGTCACCGGATTGTTAAGTCGCGCTTGTTTGTTACGCTGCTCTTGCGGATTCCTACGGACATGAAAGTTCTGATTGCCGACAATGAAGCTTACTGCCGCGATTTCCTCCAGGACCTTGTGGAGCAGAATCAAGATATGCAGGTGTCCGGAATAGCGGTAGATGCCGACGGTTCCCCGGAATGTGTCGTTGCCCGGGAACTTCGCAACATTCTCGATGGCTGCCCCATTTGCGAGGGTGGTTTTCGCGATCACACCTATTCCATTCTCGCCTCGGTGGTCATGAACGAAAAGGCCGATGGCGTGGCGCACTTAGCCCAATTCCTCGAGTGCGTGCGCGACTGCCGCTGGCGTGACGTTCTGGGCTTTCGGCAATGGATGGCATCCACAGATACTATTGTTGTATTCGCATTCCGCTGCGATAAAGGACGCGTGGGAATTGTAACTGTTTTCAGTCCCGCGGACCCGGAAGCGCCTGACGAGCCTCTACACTTCACGATACTCTCCGTGGAAGAAAGCAAGAAGCTCCTGGCGGTCGTTGAGCCCGGACACTGGATGCATCTCCGTCCGACGCTTCATCCCGTACATTAATCCCGCCGCAGTTTCGTTGCGCTTGCATCGCCAGGGTGGCGATGGCGCGCAAACTGGCCGTTCGGTTGCGCTGGATGTGGCGGAAGGAATCGGAGTATCAGCTGGCGGTAGAGTTCGTATCGCACTCGGGCAGCCCGTTTACGTCCACGGTGTAAAACGCGCTAATCGGACAAGTGTAGACCTTCCTCGCTGTCCAGAGGTCCTAGGCAGGGAAAGCAGCAGTGATTGGGTCGGTTCGCCGCAAGTTTGGCCTAGGGAAGAGTGAGACACTGTTCACGGTTCGGACATTTGGATGTTCCAGCGCGGGCACGGTACACTGGCGGACTGATTTTTCGAGGAGGGTGCATGCGGGCGGTGGTGACGGGCGGGGCGGGATTTCTGGGGTCGCATCTTTGCGACAAACTGCTCGCCGAAGGGTGGGAAGTGCTGGCGCTGGACAATCTTGTTACCGGCGTAGACTCGAACATTGCGCACTTGATGAAACATCCGAAATTCCGAATCGCGCGCGCGGATGTTTCGAATTACATCGACGTGGCCGGCCCGGTGGACTACGTGTTGCACTTTGCCTCACCGGCCAGTCCCGTCGATTACCTGAAGCTGCCGATTCCCACGCTGAAGGTTGGTGCGCTCGGAACGCACAACGCACTGGGCCTGGCGCTTGCGAAAAATGCAAAATTTCTTCTGGCCTCGACCAGCGAGTGTTACGGCGACCCGGAAATTTCCCCGCAGCACGAGGAATACTGGGGCCACGTCAATCCGGTCGGCCCGCGCGGCGTATACGATGAAGCAAAGCGCTACGCGGAAGCAATGACCATGGCGTATCACCGTTTCCACGGCGTGGACACCCGCATCGTGCGTATCTTTAATACTTACGGTCCACGAATGCGGTTAAATGACGGCCGCGCGCTGCCAAACTTTGTGTATCAGGCGCTGAGCGGCAAGCCGCTGACGATTTATGGGGATGGAAAGCAGACGCGCAGCTTCTGCTACGTCTCCGACCTGATCGAGGGGATTTACCGGCTGATGATGTCGAATGAGCATCTGCCGACAAACGTCGGCAACCCGCAGGAGATGACCATTCTGGAGTTTGCCGAGCGCATCCGAAAACATTTTGACAATGCGCCGCCGATCGTTTTCGAGCCGCTGCCGCAGGACGATCCGAAACGGCGCTGTCCGGACATTAGCAAGGCGAAGCGCATCCTGAAGTGGGAGCCGAAGGTGGGATTGGAAGAAGGATTGAAGCTGACGCTGGCGTATTTTAAGGAAGTGTTCCAGAAAGTATGAGGGGATACGGAATAGGGAATAGGGAACAGAAACCCCATCCTTGGAGACTGGAATCTGAAAAGTGAGAACTACTCGCGGCCGAAGGAGTAATACTCGAAACCTTTTTCGCGCATGGCTTGGGGCGTATAAAGATTTCTTCCGTCGATCACCAGTTTGCGCGCCATGACTTTTCCGGCGCGATCCCAATCGAGCTTGCGGAAAGCATCCCACTCGGTGCAAACCAGCGCGGCATCGGCGTCTTGCAAAGCCCGGTAAGCGTCCTCGTGATAGTGCACCTGGGGAAAGAGGGCCTTGGTGCGCGGCATCCCCTCCGGGTCGGTGGCATGCACGACCGCGCCTTCCTCGAGCAGGCGCTTGATGACTTCCAGGGCGGGAGCGAAGCGGATGTCGTCGGTGTTGGCTTTGAAGGCCAGTCCGAGGACGGCCACGCGCTTGCCTTTCACCACCCACAGCGCTTGATGGATTTTTTCCAAAAAGCGGTCGATGCGCTGCTTGTTGACGCGTTCGGTGGCTTTCAAGATGTCGAAGTCTACGCCGATCTTGGAAGACAGATGGATAAAAGCCTGCACGTCCTTCGGAAAACAGAAACCTCCATAGCCGAGCCCGGCCTTGAGAAACTGTCCGCCGATGCGCGGGTCGAGTCCCATGGCATGGGTAACTTCCTCGACGTTGGCGCCGATTTTTTCGCAGAGATCGGCGATCACGTTGGCATAACTGATTTTCAGGGCGAGAAAAGAATTCGAAGCGTGCTTGATAAGCTCGGCGCTGTTGATGGTGGTGACGAGGAATTCGGCTTCGCGGCCCGGGGGGCAGGTTCCGTTGTGCACCGGGCAGCGGAAACTTTTATCGAGAATCGGGCGGTAGATTTCGCGGAGTTCCGTTGCGGAAGAAGGTTCCTCGACGCCGACAACAATGCGGTCCGGATGAAAAAAATCTGCGACGGCGGTGCCCTCGCGAAGAAATTCGGGATTGGAAGCGACGCGGAATTTCACATTGCTTTTTTTGGAGTACATAGAAAGGGCGCGGCTGAGTTCGAGCCCGGTGCGCGCGGGGACGGTGCTTTTCTCGATCACCAGCTTTGGCGATTTCGCTTCGGCGGCGATTTGGCGGGCCACGTTGTCGATGGCCGAAAGGTCGGCTTCGCCGGAATCCTTCGGCGGAGTGCCCACACAGATGAAAATGGCATCGCCCGCGCGGATGGCTTCACCGGCGTCGGCGGTATAGGAGATGCGACCGGCTTTGTGGGCCGACGCGAGCATGTGGTCAAGGTGGTGCTCGTAGATCGGGACGCCTCCGGCATTGAGCTTGGCGATGCGCTCGCGATCGATGTCGGTGCAAACTACTTCGTGCCCGGCCTGGGCAAGGCAAGCTCCGGTGACGAGACCCACGTACCCACAACCAATGACGGAAATACGCAAGACGAACTCTCCCTAGGATGAGCTTCGGAGGGCAGAACCCTCTGGGAAGCGAACTCTCAACCACTTATTGTGAATGATTCGATGAAGAGAACAAAGCGCTTCATCGAAAGTTGTTGCCATCACCGTCTAGTTTCCTGCAATTCTCGTTTTAGACTGGTAGATTCGAAAGCGCCGGCAGGGGCTAACTTCTCTCCGCTTTCCCCATCAGCAAACCGCGCAGCCCGAGAAGCACCAGGCGCGGCTGGCGGCGCACCACGTTCCACAATAAACGGGTGGACTCATCGCGGTTGATCTCGCCGAGCGATTGCCGGGTCGAAGCGTCCAGCAGATCCACAAGCTGCGAATAATCGTTCTGCTCAAAATGGTGCAGCGCGCGGCGGATCAGCCAGTGCGTTCTCAATTCGCGCCGCAGGGCGGTAAGCTCGCGGCTCTTACCATGCTGCAAAAGAGCCTGCGAGACGCCGAGAGCGCCGCGAAAACCGGTCACGATTCCCCCGACGGTTGAAACTTTGACCTGCGCCGCCGCGTCACCGACCAAATAGACTTCGCCGTTCCCGATTTGCCGCCGCACCGGTACCCAGCCGCGATAGACCGGGATGCGTGCGCCTTGCCATTCGAGCGGCTCGAGATGCTTCTTTTCAAGGAAGCGTTCGAAGCAGCGTTTCGTGTCGCTGCCGTGCTCGCCGATCACGCCCAGCGCGCCGCGTTCCGACGATTCGGGGATCAACCAGTAAAAGTAAGGCGTATCATCCGGCACGAACCAGACGCGGGTGGTATCCGGAGGGCAATCATTCGGCAGGCGGACAATGGCTTGAACGAGGGGCACGGTCTCGAGGGCGGGCCAGCCGGAAGCGCGCGCCACGCGGCTTGCCGCCCCGTCGGCGCCCACGACGCTGTCCGCGTGCAGTACTTCGTGCTTGCCGCCGGATTCGACTTCCAGCCGCAAACCATGCGCGTTCGGACCAATTCCCAGGAAACGCGTATCGAACGATAGCGCCGCGCCGGCTTGCTGGGCTTCGCGGGCCAGAGCCGGGATCAGGCGCGAGCGCTCAATGATGAGATCGGGCCTGGTCAGGGCGACCTGCGCCGAGCGGCCATCGGTGAAAAGTTCGAAACGGCGAATCTCGTTGATGATGCTTTCGCGGGCGGAAGCGCCCAGCTGGTGGCGGAAATGATCCGTAACGATCAGCGTGCGTGGCGCAGGCGCAAATTGCGGTTTTGATTCCAGCACGCGCACACGCCGGCCGCCGCGGGCCACGCTCGCGGCAGTGAAGAGTCCTGCAGCGGAGCCGCCAACAACGATCACTTCCCGGTCGTTCCGTCCAGGCAGCGGCTGTGCTTGTGTGTTTCCCACAGTCTCCGTGCTTCCCAAGGACGTGCGTTCCGGGAGAGTTTTAATCACCAAGGAAACCACGCCAAGAAATTTACCTGCCGCCCGCCCGACTCGCGTAGGTTTGTTCTGAAATTGAGTGGGAGAGCCCTTGCGAGTATAGCGAATCCATCAACGAGGGCCAACACGCGGGGAGATTCAAAATCGACAATGGAATATGCTTTCGAAACGGACGGTTGTCTTAGGAGGCGGGGGAGGACTTGCGGAACTGGCGCTCATAGGGCGCGCGTTCGAGATACGCGACACCGGCAAAAATGAAGCCGAGGGCTAGGGCCCCAACGAAGAAGGACTTCCGTTCGGAAAGATAACTGACGAGCACGGCAGAGCTGCCGCCGAGAGCGCCGAGCAGATACAGCGTCAGAACGGCGCCGCGGTGCCCCAGGCCAAGATTGGAAAGGCGGTGTGCGGCGTGATCCTTGCCCGGCGTGGTGAAGGGCAGCAGCCCGCGCCGCGCGCGGGAAATCGTAACCAGCGTGGTGTCGAAAATCGTCACGCCTAGAATCAGAACCGGCGCCAGCCACGCGGAGAAATGATTGGAGTTCTCAAGCCGCAGTTTCAGTCCCAGCGTGGCCATCAGGAAACCAAGAAACATGGCTCCGCCATCGCCCATGAAAATCTTCGCAGGCTTGAAATTCCAGCGGAGAAATCCGGCGGCCGCGCCGAGAACCGCCGCGGCCAGTGTGGTAACCAGCGTCTGGCCGTTCAGGTAAGCGAGCATGGCGAAAAAAACGGAAGCCATGGCCGCGACGCCCGCGCACAAGCCGTCCATGTGATCGAGGATGCTGAACGAGGCGGTAATCCCTACGACCCAAACAACCGTGAGAACCGCATCCAGAAAATCACCGCTGCGTCCGCCCAGGAGCACGCTGAAAACCTGCGCGCGAATTCCGCTGACCAGCAGGATCGCCCCGGCCAGGGGCATGCCCACAAACAGTTTGACTTGATGATGGAGCAGCCCACGGTCGTCGAGGATGCCGAAAGCCGCGACGAGCGTCGCGCCGATGAGGATGCCTACAATCTGAGCGCGCGCGGGTCCGTTGAAGGCAAAGAGCACCGCGATCACCACCGCCACGTACATCGCCAGGCCGCCAAGAAGCGGGATCGGCGTGAGATGAACTTTGCGTGGCCCCGGCAGATCGACCATGCCAACGCGCAGGGCCAAGGCGCGCACGGGAACCACTAACATCAGCGATGCAAATAGCGCGATGAAAAAAGCGAGCAGGCCTGCGGCCATGCCACCTCGTTTATCAAGTGAGCCGAATCCGGCCAGACTGGTGCGGCCGGTGTCTCACATGGTTCTGACCGGATTGGGGGTCCGGCTCCCAAGTCGAGCTCACAGATGGCTGCCCCACGCAGCGTAAACACCATACTGCGATTTTAGTTGCGCTTCAATCGGGATAATCCTATTGGTGCGCAATTTATTTCGAGGTCTCTGGCTCAACGCTCCGTCAACATGCGAGTGAAGATGCGCTTGACTTCCTCTTTGTCGCGGGTGGCGTAGTACCAATCGATGGTGCGCTTGAGGCCCTCGCGGAAGAGCACCTGCGGTTCCCAGCCAAGAAGTTTTTTGGCGAGAGAATTGTCGGCGACGCGGTTGAGCGGGCCTGTAGGCATGTTCCGCAAGAGTTTGATCTCGGCCTTGTGGCCGGTGAATTCGCAAACCATTTTGGCGCAATCAATAACGCGGATTCGCTCCATCGTTCCGAGGTTAATCGCCGTGCCGTCGTTAATCTTTTCCCCGGCGAGGATCGTGCCTTCGACGATGTCGTCAATGTAAGTCCAGTTGCGGATCTGCGTGCCGTCGCCCCACACCTCGAAAGGGTTCTGCCCGAGAAAAGCGCGCGCAATCATGGCGATGACGGCGTGATTCTCCACGCCGCGCGGGCCATACACCGTGAAGTAGCGGCAGGAAGCGGCGCCCATTCCGTGTTCCTTGGCATAAGCCTGCAGCGTGAATTCGCCCATCAACTTGGCCCAGCCGTAGGTGTTGTCGGCGTCATTCGGGCCTTTGGTGAGGTCTTCCGTGAGGTAGAGCTCTTTCTGCGTGTCCGATTGCAGAAAATTCGGATACACGCAGCCGGAAGAAGCGAACACCACCTTTTTTACTTTGGCTTTGAGCGCTTCGGCAAACACCAGACCGTCCAGGAAAAAATTCGACGCCGGGCCGGCCTGGTGGAGGTCCACGTAGCCGCGCCCGCCGTGATCCGCGGCGAGATGGAAAACGATGTCGACGCCCTGCATGGCCGCCCGCGTCACACCGGGTTCCCGCAAATCGGCCTGCAGAAAATCGACCTTGCCCGTGCTGAGATGCTGGCGAATGTTGCCGAGATGGCCGCTGGTAAGGTCATCGACGATGCGAACCTTTTTCGCGCCTCGCGCCAGCAGCTGATCCGTAAGCGTCGAGCCGATGAACGACGTTCCACCCGTCACAAAAACAGTCTTCCCCGCCCAAAATCCGTCCGCCGTCGTCACGCTTGTGTGGCCTCCTTGACATTCGAATCAGCGGTCAGG
>WNFB01005613.1_pt1 | contig 11223 bp, 14 predicted proteins | sample 5400501 | NCBI WGS metagenome assembly WNFB01 (sample SAMN13153341, study PRJNA577476) | soil metagenome | isolation source: 200 cm saprolite under Douglas fir tree site 2 hole 1 | place: USA:California | collected 2015-04-18 | reverse complement strand
CTCCTGTTGACACGACGAACCGAGACGGCTGAATTCGACAGAGGACCGAGGTCGGCTAGCAGCCCACCCAGCCCACGAGTTGCTGAACCTTGATCCGATCGAGGCCTCGCACAATTCCGGCGCTGCCGAGCCGAAGCATAGGGATGCTCTCACCGTCGAGGTCTTCCCATTCGCGCCTGGCCGCGGGATCCGTGTTCACAGACCGGTATTCGAATTCGACGCCCATCTCGCTCAGAAGCTCGGCCATTGCGGCCGACTCGCGCGACCCGTCAGCGCCGTAGAGGATAGCGTCCATCGCGCCATTCCTCTTTCCGTTCTTCATCCCCATCACGCTATGCGCACGACATCCATAAAGCAAATCGATTGTTTTGATCGGAGACATAAGGAGAGCCGATAGCTGGCTCTGAGTCAAATGCAACGCCGCTACCGCCGGCAGTACCCGCGCCAGTGAAGGAGGGTGGCAGGGGCGTGAGGATTCGAACCTCAGGCCCTCGGTTTTGGAGTTTACGGCCAGCGCCCTAGGAACGTCGACGAGGGTCGGTAGCGAGTTCAATTCTGTCGGCTGGAGTCGGCGATGGTCGGCCGCCTTGGCTGTACACGGTGGCTGTACATCACCATGCCATGGTATGACCTCGCAATCGCGAAATGCTGGAGCGAGCGCGACGGCTCGATAGGCCAAATCAGGGTGTCGAGAATTCCGACGACCGTTCTGGCACACGTTGAAATATCGGCTTCCAAGAGATAACCAGCGCCACCCCCCACGCGATCACGTAAGTCCATAGGAGGTTGGCTCCTGCGTTGGTGTTGGGAGGAGTGGTGTGCTGGAACAGCAAGCCCGCCGGACCGTTCATGATCACTTCGATCGAGCCGCCCGCGATGAAAGCGTAGAGCAGCATACCCCAGGCCAGCCGGCTGCCCGTGCGCAGCAGCCGGAGAGCGACGACAGCCAGCAGTACCAACCCAATCACGGCATAGACAGCGGCCATGAACGCGTGGACTCGTGCATGAGGAGTCCAGAAAACGCCGCTGTCGTCCGTACCGCCAAACACGTAAAAGAAAGTCCAGCCGGCGTGCTCCCCGAGGGGAAACAGGGCTCCGTAGACGACTAGAGCCGCCGCGGTATTGAGTGGACCCACACGATTACGCAGCAGGATCAGTCCAACAATCGGAGCCAGCACGATCGCGAGGCCCTTCGCACTTTCCAGATAGAGGCTCATTGGACCTTCCTCCCTAACCACAACCACCCGAAGCGATTAATGCACCCCATTCTCATCGACCCGAGGAAGATGACCCGGACCCAATTCAGGCGCAGATCCTGATCACCACCGAGATTGGTCAGGTTTCAAACACCGGAGCCGCTTAAGCGGACGCGAGCTGTCCCTTGGCCTGCTGGACCCAGCACCCCGTCGCCTGCCGATCGTCTTAACTGCTCGGGTAGAGCACGTTCCCGCAACCGCAGACCCACTCGGGTCCGCCCTCGTAGAGCGGCTGCGGCCGCGCCATCCGTGAATTGCATCGTCCACACTTCGGCGGTGTGAAGAAAGCGTGGGTGGCACTCGCGACGCCGAAGGCGGTCGCCACCTTGCCTATTTAGGTGACCCTCTGCGCTTCGCTCAAACGATTCTCGGCCGTGTGAGCAGGATCGCGCTCGTGAGGAGTGTCCAAACGCTGTAGATGAGTAGGACATAGAACCAGTGATCCCCCTGCACGCTGAAGAAGCCGCTCCTGGCCAAGTCAGCGCCTCCGCTGACGAAGATCAGGCCGACCACCGCGGTGATCCACCCATACCAACGTGCGAAAACTGAGGCTGCCAAAGAACCGAACGCGATTGCGAAGGCTGTGAGGGCATCAGGAAAGTAGATGTAGGAGAGGAGAATGTGCCGCAGCCCGTAGACTGCCTTGATCGCTCCAGCGTCCCCGTCGCTGGCGACGCTGTAAACGAGCACCGATAGGAGGCTGTTCTCAATCAGCCCTATGCCTGCGGTCAGAATGGCGCCGCTCAGCGCGACGGCCGCAACCCATTGCTGTCCTGCGATCCAAAGTCGCTCGGCGATTCTGACCGCGAAGACGATGAACGGAAGGGTGGCAAATGCCTGGATGTAGCTGCCAGCCTGGATGGCGAAGGGTCCGGGGTCGCTTATGAACCGGGATCTGATGTCTTCAACTGGGCCGATGCTTGAGGGATGGCTCCCGCCAATACCGAGACCAACCAAGGTGAGCAGTACGAATATAAAGCCTGCTCCGGCGCCTATCCAATCCCGGTTCGGTTTCAAGACCGTCCTCTCGACGAGCGGAAGGATAAAGCAGAAGAGCTCGGGATTCGAGTCCGGGCTCACCGTCAGGATTCCGATGCCCCGTGGCAGCCGAATCGCGTTGCTATGGGTGGTCGCGTACCTAGTGCGTCACGGGCTTCTTGAACCGCATGACAAGTCCCCGATGCAGATGCTCACGACCAATCCGAAGCGGGAGCTGTACACCTTGACAGCGTCGGCCGTGACTTTGTCAGCCGCTGGGCAGCGCCCAGGAGCTCGACTAGACCTCGGTTTGACTCCAGGTCGGTCAGGGAATGCCCATAGACAGTCGCCCTGGCAAGGTTCGGTTAAACCGCGCCCGAGGCAGGGGCGGTTGTGCGCAAACGCAGGCCTAAGAGCGTCAGCCACGTCCAGGCGATAACGATCATCGTCCGTTGAATGAGCCCCGCCACTGAGACAAAACCGCCGGCCACAAAGCTGATTGGAATCACCATCGCGACGACGATCGAGAAGATCACGAAGCCCCGGTCCGCAGCAAAGCGACGCGCGAAGGCGATCGCTGCTCCCACCAGGCATGCGAACACGACGAGGCTCACAGCGATATGGACTGCCCCGTGGCTGGTGACCACAGTCGTGCCGGGGTCCGCCACGAATGGTCCTGCCATGAAGACGCCAGCACCAGCGATCGCGATGAGCACGCTGCCGACTCGACCAGCGGAGCGATCACCAAACCCGAGCCAGAGACCAATTGCGAAGAGAACGAGCGCGGGGCCGAAAACCAGGAAATTGGCAACCTGGACCCATCCGAGTTGGCCGATGCTGCCCTCGCTTACGAATTGGCGGACCGGGTTGTAGTTAGGCTTGACGAACCCCAAGATGAGGAAGACGACGACAAACAACGGTGGAAAGACGATCCCCGCCCAGGCCAGACGCCTAGCCATCAAGGAGCCTCCCCGCGGCCGGACTCGACCCGGATCCTCGACCGCGGCGCGATTGTAATCCTGGCTGCGGGTGGCCGTGGGGGTCTCAAGCGGCGACGGCGACGCAAGTAATCGATGATTCAGTCAGACGGCGCTTTAATGTGTAAGCCACAAAAACTGCTGTCGGCGGCGGGCTAAACGTCCCATTGACGGAGCTAAAGGCGGCGCCTAGCCTTTCGGCATCTGTTCGCCCAAGGTGCACCGGCCCGGTATTACCGGTGAAAAAGGTTTGGGTCGCTCAGAAGGAGGTAGCCGATGGTTCTACTGAGACGAGTACGAGCGTTGGGCTTGATTCCCGCGCTGGTCGCGGTGCTAGCCGTTGGCGGGACGGCGACCGTCGCGGCGGACGGCTATGGCAACGGCGGAGGCAACGTCCAGCTGTACCAGGCCACGGCATCGGCCAATTGCGACAACGCGTCACTCTGCGGTGGCATGCTGGGCGGTTTCTGGGCCTGGGCCGTCTTCAACGCCGATGGCACTTTCCAGGGCGAGGTCACGGGCTGTGGCCACCTGACCAAGGCGGGCGCACCGGGGCTGGCGGGTGCCCAACATTTCCAGGCTGACGGTCACTACATCATCACTACCGTCCCCTTCGCACCTGGTCTCTGGATCGTCATTACCGACGAGGTTGACACGGCCAGCGGAGGGTTGGCAGGTACGGGAACGGTGATAACCATCACCAACGAGTTCATGCCGGTCGGCCCAGCCGCCAAGGTCAAGCTCTCGACCGCGCAGATCCTGGGCTTCTCGGCCCCGGGTGTCTCGTTCAACATTACCGTGACGCCGATGCACACCTAAGCGGCAAAAGCGCAGCACGGACAAGAAGGGCCGCTTTGGCGGCCCTTCTTATTAGCAGCCATTGATCAATCGAAAAGCAAACGACAATACTGCCGTTATCGCATTTTCGTAGTCGGGCTGGCCACGTACCGCTCGAGAAAGCTGTCGTTAACAGCCAGGGTTCTTAGTCCGCCGAGTCTTCCCTAACGAGCGCCTCAAAACAGCAGGAGGCTTCGCATGGTTTTTCTCACCGCCGGACCCGACATCAGGCCGATTCAAGAACTCATCGTGACCTGGACCCACATCGGCCAGGCCCTGGTGGGTTCGATCGGCGCTTTGGCTTTTTTTCGCGTTGCCATAGATGAACGCGGTAGTTCCGACCGCAGGCGGGACAGTGGGCGCGCGCGGTCCGGTACTCGACGTCGAGCTGGTGCAACATCCGGTTCGGCATTTAGTGCGAGGTCCCACACAGAAGACGTCGTTATCTGGGCAAGCAACTCATCCGAGTGCTGCAGAAAAACCCGCGCGATCGCAGGATCGAACTCAACCCCGCGGCGCTTCTTGACCATCACGATTGCAGTCTCAGGTCCTCCTACCTGCACGAAGACCTCGACCAGGTGGCAAAGCCGCACCACGCGGGCCGAAATCGCGATCCGCTCTCCCGACAAGGGCGGCAGACCCTTACCGTCCCAACGTGTGTATACGTGTTCGAGGCCCCGCCGAACCCCGGCACTGAGCCCCAATCGATCGGCCAGGCGGTCGGCCGCCTCGCATACCGCTAGCTGCTGCTGCTCGCGGAAGCGACGTCCCGAGACGATGGAGCGAACCAGCATGTTTGCCTTGAACGCGGGGCTGCGGCCTTTGTGCAGCTCGCCGAATGCCGCCATCGCTTCACGGGGCTGGGCTGCGTCGACCATCAGCGCCGTTGGGCGGGAGTCCGTTGTCGTCGCCGCCGAAGGCATCGGCGAGCTCGTGGGAGCCTGCAGTGCAGCCTAGATGCTCGAGCAGAGCGAGGTAATAGACGTCAGAGAGGTCCTGGCCCTCGAGTCCGAGTTCCTTGGCCAGCCCGATCGCAAGGAGTGCGTCGCGTAGAGCCTTTTCGAGCGGGTAACCGTTGCCCAGGTCGATCGCAAGCGAAAGGGCGGCCATGAGCTCGGCCAGTCTGAGTTCTGAAGGGGGGCGCACCGTCGGCGGTGCCACTATCGGGCACACAGTACTCGGTGCATCCAACAGATGTAACAGCTGGTCACCTGGAGGCTTACAGGCCATCTTCAGAGCGAGGACAGGCGATGCGCGCCGCCGAGTTACGACTCGGACGACAACCGCCAAGAAGTGACACTCCCGACCTGGAGGGGCGAGCCCAATCACCACGGTGCGGCGATTTGCCTTGACGCTCACGCGCACGACCGAGGCCCTCGTGTGCAGTCGTTAAAGATCCGCGTCGGTCACGTCGGGCGTATCCAGCGGCGTAAGGACCGCCGGTTTCAAGCCTGGGGCCCTCTATCGAGCACGGCCCGTCAGGCGGCTCGGGACCGCCGACCTTCTGGTGCGCCGAGCATTACGATGCTGACCGAGGCCACCCACACGCCGAACGGCAAGTCGCCGAAGATGAAACCGACGAAACCGGTCGCCGTGAAAAAGCCATTCGTCTCGCCACCGCCGAAGAGGCTGAGGCTTGAGACCAGGTTTAGCCCAGCGGCGACAAAGCCCACCCACGCCGTCCAGCGTGGGAGGACGCCGGTTTGCAGGATCGCGTAGCTCACCCCGACCATGACCAAAGCTGCAGCGAGCCACTGGATGGTGCCTCCAATCACTGCTCCAGCAAGGAACAAAGCCTTGAGGGCGGCTGGATCGCCTTTCACGGTCGTATCGATGATGGCCGCTGCATACAGGGCGAAGTGGACGAGGGCGAGCACAGCAAACGAGATGCCTGCCGCGAACGCAACGCCAGCCGGCCATTCCCAATCGCCTCTGGCGGCACGCAGTACCTGTCGGACGCTCACTATGAATGGCAGTAACACTACAAACGCAACACTGCCGATCCACGCAAAAGCGGCGACCCTTCCTACGTGGCTGGCCATGTAGTCCGCGAACTTTGATGTGTCCTGCACGCTCGGTGGCGCACCACCGCCTACGAGAAAAACCAGATAGCTAACGATGATCAGCACCACGAAAGCTATGCCCGCGTAGGCCCCCCAGCGCCGCGAATTGAATTCATCCACCTCTGCCCTCCTCTTGAACCCTCGCGAGTTCAGGCCATGAATCTGACCTAACTCGGGTGCACTTTGAAATTTCCCGCTAGCTGGCAACTGCCTAGTGGCCGCGGCTGTCTGGCACCCACCACATTAATAGGGACGCGCGATACCTGTTCGCCGATCTTTGGAGGTTCGACATCTCGGGCAGTCGGCGCTAGTTTCACGCCACGGTGAGCCTCAGCCCCAGAGCTTGGGGAGAGGGCCGGGAGGGATTCGGGGCGACAGCGACGAAACCGCGGAGCGAATCGGTTCGGCTCGTCTGACGCGGCACAATAGCCGGATGGGGGATCGGCTGGGGACAGTCGGTCAAACACCGACGGCCAGCGGTATACGGCTTGTCGAGCTACTTGCCGCATTGTCGCTGGCAACCGACCTGGCCAATGGCTTCCCGATGGAGAAAGGTCTGCGCAACTGCCTACTTGCCCTCCTCATTGGGCGCGAACTGGGTCTCGTTGAGGATGAGCTGTCGGACGTCTACTACTTCGGATTGCTGCGCTCCATCGGTTGCACGTCGTATGCCTACGAAGAGGCGCTCGCGACTGGCGACGATCGTAATTTCCGCAATAGCTTTGCCGGTCTTGACTCAAATCAGCCGGCCGACATCATGCGGCGAGCGTTTACGAGATTGGGAAAAGGACGCGGTCTCGCCGGTCGGGCGCGCGCGATTCGCGGCTTCGTCGGTGGTGGACGCAGTTTTGTCATGGGGATGGGAGCCGCCAACTGTGATGCTGGCGCACGCTTGGCTGAGCGCATGGGCATCGGCAAGTCAGTCGGTCAGGCGCTTACTCAGGTGCACGAACGCTGGGATGGCAAAGGCATGCCGAGTGCGACTGCTGGCGAGAATATCCGGTTGGCTGCGCGGATCGGCTGCTTTGCTCATGACGTCACTGTCCACCGGGTGGACGAGAGCCGTGAGGAAGTTTGCAAGATGGTGCGCCGCCGCGCAGGCGGCCAGCACGATCCGCAGGTGGTAGAAGCGTTTCTCAAACGCTCCGACGAGCTGTTCGACGCAATTGAAAAAGATTCGGTCTGGGACGTTGTTCTGGAGGTCGAACCAGAACCTCGTCCGTGGTTGCCTGAATCGCGCATCGACAATACCGCGCGGGCGTTCGCTGACTTCACCGACTTGAAGTCGCCGTACACACTCGGTCACTCCACTGGCGTGGCCAAGCTTGCGGAAGCCGCGGCGCGAAAGCTCGGCTGCTCAGATTCCGATGTTACCGCGGTGCGCCGGGCGGCCTTGATGCACGACCTCGGACGCGCCAGCGTTTCGAACGGGATCTGGGACAAGGCTGATCGCCTCACCACTGCAGAGTGGGAGCGTGTTCGGCTGCATCCCTATTACACCGAACGTATCCTGGAGCAGGCACCCGCGCTCAGCTCGCTGGCCCGGCTAGCAGGTGGGCATCATGAACGACTGGACGGATCGGGTTATCACCGTGGCGACCCTGCTGCGCTCTTGCCGCTTCTCTCACGAATTCTTGCCTCCGCCGACGCGTTTCACGCTATGACTGAGCTGCGGCCCCACCGACCGGCATTCGGCCCTGCAGGTGCAGCCCAGGAGTTGGCGAAGGACGTAAGCGCAGGACGTCTCGACCGCGACGCGGTGACTGCTGTGCTCGAGGCGGCTGGGCAACGCGCGCAACTGCCCAAAAGAGATTGGCCGGCTGGGCTCAGCGATCGCGAGATCGACATCATTCGCCTGGCGGTGCGAGGACGATCAAATCGCCAGATGGCCGGCGAATTGTTCGTCTCAGAGGACACGGTCAAGACCCATATGCGCCACATCTATGAAAAGGTGGGCTTCTCCAGCCGCGCCGGGCTTGCCCTCTTCGCAATGGAAAACGACTTGCTCTCTTCCTAGCGACAAATCACCCGGACGGGTGACGGCTTCGAAGACGACCGCCCCTAGCTTGTGATGGTCGCAGTCAACAGATGGAGGAGTCGAAAATGACCAGCACGAAAGAGGCAGCCGACCGTCACGTGAAGGCGTTCAACGACAAGGACCTGGAGGAGTTCGTCGGCAACGAGTCACCGGACATCGAGTTCGTCATCCCGGGTGGGATCACATTGCGCGGACGTGACCAGGTGCGGGAATACATGAAGCTATTCTGGAATGCGTTCCCCGACATCAAGGTCGAAGCCAGCTACCAGGTAATCGCAGGCGACACAGCGGTCACAGAACAGACTTATAGTGGCACGCACAGCGGCACCCTGCGGACTCCCATGGGCGATGTCCCGGCGACCGGAAGGCGAGTGCAAGGTCGGCAGGTCGCGGTCCAGCGCGTGAAGGACGGCAAAGTCTGGTCAGAGCACCTCTACTTAGACCAGATGGAATTTCTAGGAGCGCTAGGTCTGGTTCCGAATCCTAGCCACGCCTGACGGGCATCATCTGACAACGGAGCCGCGCTTGGGTTCCCGGGCGCGGCCTCGTTTGCACGATGCCTCAGGCGATACCGATGAGGTCTTGGAGCCCACGCCCGGATTCGAACCGGGGACTTCCTTACCAAGGACACGCTCTGTCGGCCGAGATGCGAGCGGTCGGTAGCCAACCCATTATCGGCAACACTATTGATCAATTGGCCCTGGACACACATTCAAATGGACGCGAACGAAACGGAGCGGATCTCGGCTGCGAGTTGCCTGGCCGTCCTTCTCAGAAACTCCGGCCTGAATCTCCTGAGTTCTTAATACGCCGAGGGGCTTGGGGGGTCTTCCGTTTCGATGGCAATGGCCAGCCCTCACCCGGTCGCCGCCACAAAAACCGAGGGCGTCGGCTAAAACCGAGGGCTTCGCGTACAGGAGTCAGCCGGCCGATTCAGCGCCGCCTGCAAATCAGTCGTGAGCGAGCGTCTTCGCAGTCTGTTGGCTGTACCGCTGGCTGTACTTTAGTGTGCGAAGCGGCGGCGCTCAACCCGCCCCAACACTGCCGATTCCGAATACGAGAGCACCAAGTAGAGGTTGGCAGGGGCGGAAGGATTCGAACCCTCGGCCCTCGGTTTTGGAGACCGATGCTCTGACCAGGCTGAGCTACGCCCCTAGGCCGAAGGCAAGGTTAGCATCGTCCGGTGGCAGCCTTCCTCGCGAACGTAGGCGCGAACTCATCGCACGCCGCACGCTCGCCCATGTTCGGCGATGGCAGCTTTGTACTGGTTCCGATTCCAGAGCGAGACCCGTGGGTGCCGCCGATGTTGCGCATCTGTGATGTCGCTGGTCTTGCCGCCTACGCGCCGGCGGCATGGAGCAACAAAGCCGTCCACCTGGATCCCGACTTATCGGCGCCCACGCCGACCTACGGCGACAACTGCCGCCGGGCCGGGCGCGCCTTCAGCCTCCGCCGCGCCGCCGCCGGCGACCTCATCGTGTTTCTGGCCCGCTTACACCCTGACAGCTCAGCGCCGAGCTTTCATCTCGTCGGTTGTCTATCGATCGAGGACGCGCTCATCGACATGACGGCAGATCCAGGCCCCGGCTGGTGGGACCTTAACGCGCACGTTCGTCGCGCCAGAGCGACGGGCCGCTGGGATTCCTTCTGGGTCTTCAAAGGCGCAGTTGAAAAGACGCGAGCATTCGCCAAGGCCCATCGATTCGCGCGCGACGAAGCGGAGTCCGTCTTCGGCCGAGGCTGGCAGTGGCGGGCCTCGCGCACCGAGGTGCAGACGATCGGCTCATACACGCGAGCCGTACGACGGGTCGACGGTCCCGGAGAGGAATGGCTTCGGACAATCTGCCTGTCCTGATCGTCGGCGACGTTCACGGCGACCTCGAGCGGCTCTTCGACGCCTTGAAACCTTATCCAGCCGATCTATGGCGCACCGTCTTCGTCGGCGACCTCGTCGACTACGGGATGTTTGGCGTCGGCGCCCTTAGATACGCACGCGACCGCGCCAACACGACCGTCCTTCTCGGCAACCACGAGGTCGCGATGCTGTGGGCGCTGCGCGATTCCTCACGAATCGGTTTTTGGATGTCGGCCGGCGGCCAGCGCCACGATCTCGACGAGCTGATGCGCGATGAAGTGCTGCAAGCATGGTTGCGTGACCGACCCGCTCTCGTGCAGCTGTCGGACGAAACGCTAATACAGCACTGCGGGCACGATGGCTATTCGCGATTGATCGATAAGAACGACCCCGAAATGATCAACGCCATCAACTCTCGCGCGCGCGATCTATTAATGCATGCAGGCGAAGCAGAGCTATGGGACGTCCTCAGCGCTCGCAACATATTCGACCAGCAGCCCGATCGGCTATTCAGATGGCTGGAGGCTACGAAGAGTCGCCGCGTCGTATTCGGCCACACGCCGCACAACAATCGGACCCCGGCCATCTACCACGGTGGCAAAGCGATCAACGTCGACGGCGTCTTCAGCCGGTCGCACATGAAATATCGCCGCCACGGTCCGATTGATGCGTCCGTCGTTCCCCTGGACGCCCTAAGCTAGAAGTGCATGCCCGAAGTGCTGACGCAGACCAAGCCCGCTGTCGCAACAAGCAGCTCCGGCAAGGCCATGATCAGCTCCGCGCGGATCGCGCGGCGCGTGCGCCGCCTCGGTCGTCAGATCTCGGACGCATACGCTGACATCGAGACACCACTTGTGCTGCTCGTAATCCTCAAAGGCGCGACTGTTTTCGCCGCCGACCTGCTGCGCAGCCTCAGCATCCCGGCCGAGCTCGAGTTCGTTCGCGCAGCGAGCTACGGTGGCGGCACCGCGAGCAGCGGCAGGGTCCGCCTTGCGCACATGGTTGAAGGCACGGTTGCAGAGCGACACGTGCTGCTGGTCGAGGACATCGTCGACTCGGGTCGCACAGCAGCAGCAGTCACGAAACGCGTGAAGGACATGAACCCCGCGTCGGTGCGGCTGGCGGCGCTGCTCGACCGCCCGGCCCGCCGAGCCGTGAACGTCAAGATCGACTTTCGCGGCTTCACGATCCCGGACCGATTCGTCATCGGCTACGGCCT
>WNFB01010203.1_pt1 | contig 11225 bp, 9 predicted proteins | sample 5400501 | NCBI WGS metagenome assembly WNFB01 (sample SAMN13153341, study PRJNA577476) | soil metagenome | isolation source: 200 cm saprolite under Douglas fir tree site 2 hole 1 | place: USA:California | collected 2015-04-18 | reverse complement strand
TGGCTTTATCGATGCCTATGACGCCGATACCGGCCAACGAAAGTGGCGGTTCTACACCGTGCCCGGACCGGGAGAGCCGGGTCATGAAACCTGGGAAGGCGACTCGTGGAAGATTGGCGGTGCGCCTTCTTGGATCACGGGTACCTATGACCCGACCACCAACCAAATCTTCTTTCCAACCGGCAATCCTTCGCCTTCGAACCGGGGTCAGGGTCGCGCCGGCGACAACCTGTACAGCGATACTTTGCTGGCTATCGACGCTGACACCGGAAGGCTGAACTGGCATTTCCAATTTACCGGACACGACGAACATGATTGGGACGCGACGCAGGTTCCGGTCATGATCGATCTGGGTGACAAGCACCTGATCGCGCAGGCCAATCGTAACGGGTTCTTCTACGTCCTGGATCGCGCCACCGGCAAGCTGCTCTCCGCCAATGCTTACGGCAAAGTCACATGGAGCGACAGCAAGGATGCCCAGGGGCGTCCACTAGCGAATAAAGAAAGCGAGCCTACGTCTGAGGGTCGCGTGGTATGTCCCGGCGCCGCAGGCACCACCAATTGGATGTCACCAACCTTCGACCCGCAAACCAGCCTCTTCTATGTGAACGCTCGCGAACAGTGCGACATGTTTAGCACCGCGCCGCAGCCATACGAGGCCGGACACGCGTACTACGGCAGCGCCTATTTCCCCGCAGATCAAACCGAGCCGTTTTGGGGAGCGCTCCGCGCCCTCGATCCCTCAACCGGCCAGGTGAAGTGGGAGTTCCGTCATCCGTCGCCGTCTTGGTCCGGCGTGTTGTCAACCGCAGGGGGCCTGCTTTTCACCGGCGACGCAGAAGGGAATTTCATCGCGCTGGACGCCGCTAGCGGTAAGCCCATCTGGCACTTCCAGACCGGCGGTGCAGTCTACGCTGCACCGATGGCTTTCGCCATAGACGGAAAAGAGTACGTCGCAATTGCTGCGGGAAGTTCGCTGTACACTTTTAGTCTGCCCTAGCTTGATCCGAAAGAAGTGCTGCGACAATAAATTTATGGACAAGTTTCAATGTTTCAAAGTTTCAGGCTTTCAAGGTGACCACCGCTCGAGCCGAAGTACATGAAAGTCCGTTCTTCCGTAGCCCCCGAAACTGTAGCGCTCCGCTATCGCATGCCCGCCGAATGGGAGCCGCATGAATCCACCTGGCTCGCCTGGCCCCATTATCGCGACGACTGGCCGGGAAAATTCGAACCCATCCCCTGGGTCTATGCGGAGATCATCCGCCATCTGACACTCCACGAACGCGTGGACTTGATTGTCAACGACTCGGCGTCAGAAAAACGCGCCCGCAAAATCCTGAAACAAGCAAACGCAAGTTCAAAAAAAATTCGTTTCCACCGTTGGCCGACCGATCGCGTGTGGACACGCGACTCCGGCTGCACTTTCGTAAAATGTGGCACGGACGCCCTCGCCCGCGAATGCCGGGAAGCACAAGAATTTAATTACGGGGATACGGTCAAGAAGAAGAAAGAGTCTTCAGCCCCAAAACCTCCACTCGCAGCCATTAAATGGCGCTTCAATGCCTGGGCCAAATATCCCAACTGGCGAAAGGACGACAAAATCGGCAGCCTCATGGCGAGGACCGCTGGCGTGAAAGAAGTCCATCCCACGTTCGGCAAAGAACGCGTGGTCCTCGAAGGCGGCTCAATCGACGTAAACGGCCAAGGAACTCTTCTGACAACCGAAGAGTGCCTTCTGAGCAAAGTGCAACAGCGCAACCCCGGCATAGAGCGCGAAGACTACGAAAAAATCTTCGCGGATTATCTCGGAATCAAGAAAGTGATCTGGCTCGGTTCCGGCATCACCGGCGACGATACTCACGGCCACGTCGACGACATTACCCGCTTCGTTGCCCCCGACACCATCGTCACCATGATCGAGTCCAATCCGCGCGACCCGAACTACCAGCCGCTGCAAGAAAATCTCCGCCGCCTCAAAGCTGTCATTGATCAGGAAGGCAATCCGTTCCAGATCATCCAACTCCCCATGCCGTCGCCGCTTGTATTCGAAGGCCGTCGTCTGCCCGCAAGCTACGGCAATTTCTACATCGCCAATGGTGTCGTGCTCGTACCCGTATTCAACGATCCCAATGATCGCATCGCACTCAACATCCTGGCCGACCTCTTTCCTGACCGCCAAATCGTCGGCATCTATTCCGGAGATTTAATCTGGGGCTTCGGCGCGATGCACTGCATGACACAGCAGCAACCAAGCAGTTAGCAGACGGCAGTTAGTTGGTCGTGACCAGAGCCGCGCGGGTGCCCCGTCCTCGTCTCTCCGATGTTTGGAGAGACAGGGCGGGGATGTTCGCGCTTTACGGAGAAGTCACCAACAAGGACAAAGGGGAAGAAGCACAAGCTTTTCTTGGCTGAATGCTGATTGCTGAATGCTGATTGCTCTTTCTGGATGACAACGCAGCCGGATCGATTAGATTGAAGTGCCACGTGCTAGCTGCTTACTTCCGATACTGAGTCGGCTGCGGCCCTCGCTCCAGGGTCTCGCGGTCCCAGATGGCGCCTTCACGGGTGTAGTTGGCCAGCTCGAAATCCTGGGTCAATTCCAACGCGTCGGTCGGACAGGCGTCCTCGCACAATCCGCAAAACATGCAGCGGCTCAAATCGTAAGTAAAGTTGGTAAGTTCTTTGCGGCGAGTCTTCTCGTTGCGCTCACTCGAAACCACGATCAGGTGCTCCGGACAAGCCAGCGCACACAAATCGCAGGCAATACACAAAGTCTCGTCGGTGTCGGCATTCACGTTCAGCCGCGGTGCGCCACGATAGCGCTCCGCCACCTGCGGCCGCTCCAGTGGATACTGCTCCGTGTAAATCTCCCTGGGATCCTGATACTTAAACGTCACCCGCAGTCCCTGGAGCAGGTCCACCAAAAACAATTTGCGAAGCAGGCTCGGCATTGCCATGACCCCTTAAGAATATCACTAGGACCGGTAGTTTCAGAACAGGCCGAATAATCCAGCAATAGCCACGCCCTCTGCACTCGTTTCTGAAACCTTCGCCAGCAGAGCCGGACCAGTCATTACCCGCTACAATAATGATGACGAATGACCTGTGCCATAGCTAGTCGAAACCGGCAGGCGACCACTGGCAACTGCCTTGAATACTGACGAACTTTGGATGGAAGAAGCCCTGCGCGCCGCCCAGCGAGCGCTCGAAATGGGCGAAGTCCCCGTCGGTGCAGTCGTTGTCTGTGGCGGCAAGATTGTCGGGCGCGGATGGAACCACAATCTCACCGACTCCGATCCCACCGCCCACGCCGAAATTATTGCTCTGCGGGAAGCCGGTGCTGCGCTCGGCAATCACCGTCTGGGAGCCTGCGAACTGTTTGCTACAATTGAACCGTGCGCCATGTGCGCGGGCGCGCTGGTTCACGCTCGCGTCAAACGCCTGATTTACGGCGCCGACGACCCCAAAGCAGGCGCGGTGCGTTCAGTCATGCAAGTGCTGAATCATCCGCAACTGAACCATCGCATCGAGGTCACAGGCGGCGTGCTCGCAGGACGTTGTGCCGAGTTGTTGCAATCGTTCTTCCAGCAGCGCCGCGCTGAGCAAAAGGAGACTAGTTAGGATTTGCAGCAATGCCCGGCTGCTGGCAACCGACCACTAGTCACTGCTTTTCAGACGCGGAGAGGTGCGTGAGTGGTTGAAACGATCCGCCTCGAAAGTTGAGGCGGTTAGCGGGCGTCCGAGCCCGCTGCCGAAATCCTGAGCGCTGCATTATGCGCGAAGGATCTTGAATTGAGTTGAGGCGATCAGCGGGCGTCCGAGCCCGCTGCCGAAATCCTGAGCGCGGGATTATGCGCGAAGGACCTCTAATTTATTAACGCGGAGAGGTGCGTGAGTGGTTGAAACGATCCGCCTCGAAAGCGGGTGAAAAACTCCAACGCCAACGAAGATAAACAACTTATCTCGCCGAGTATAGCTGAAAATGCCGTATGTGCGGCGAATTTTGCACCCTTCCTGCACTTTTTTTGAAAATCATTTTCAATTTCAGCTTCTTCGCAACTCGTAGGCGATGAAAGCCTCGTTTGATGGGAAAAATATGGAGAGAATACCGGGTCCGAGGCGGTCACCGGGTGTTTTCTTGACATCGGGACGGGCAATTGAAGTCTGAGCCGCTCCTCGCCTCCGTGGAGTTTTTCAACTGTTCAATCAACCGTCTCCCGACCGAGAACCTCAAATCCTCCGGAGGCCGAATCTCCCGTCCAGCGCTGTGAAAGTGGGAAGCCAAACCGGAAACGTAAGAAAACACAGGAACAGGAACGCACTGGATGGCGTTCCAAGAGCCGTAAGAAACAAATTAATGTGTCCCCGTTGTGTCCCCGGACCTAATGCGGACCAAACCAGCGGCAACAGCCGGATCGTACTGTCTACCTTGCCACGGGCTGAACACTGGCGCGGGAGGACTCGACCCTCCAAACCTACAGATTAAGGGTAGTCCGTGTCAGTGTGAAAAACAGAGATGCACCATAGCACGGGTATCCGATAGAATGTTGGTCTTCGAGAAAGGGCATCATGGCTAAGAAGAAAATTGATCCACTCAACAAAAAGCAGTACGGCGCCGTATCGTCCATGCTCACCGTCTCCGACATACTGGCTGCTGTGAGCTTTTATCAAAAGGCTTTTGGCTTTTCCAAAGCGCGGGATCATGAACGGCCCTGATGGCAAGCCTATTCATGCTGAGCTGACGTTGCGTGGCACTACGTTGATGCTCGGACCGGAAAACGCCTCCATGGATAAACGCACTGCTAAAAGTCTGGGCGCTTCGCCAGCGAGTCTGTTTCTCTACGTGGAAAATGTGGACAAAGCGGTCTCGAAGGCCCTCAGCTTGGGAGCTACCGGCAAAGGCCCCGTGATGGACATGTTTTGGGGCGATCGGTGCGGCACAATCGTGGATCCGGACGGATATACTTGGATGATAGGAACCCATAAGGCTGAGCCTACGGCGAAGGAAATGAAAGAGAAAATGCTGGAGCAGATGCGCCAGCAGCCCGCAGGTGCTGCAACTGCGGCCTGAGCACACTCGGTATTGTCTTGCTGCCAGACGATCTAACAGGCAGAGTCCGGCTGACCGCTTATTCTCGGCTTACCGGCGATCCATCCAGCAAGCGCGCTGCAATTTGGGGATCGGCCGTGGGCAGGTTACAAACGTAGTTCTCGCAAATGTAGGCGGTCGCCCGGCCCTGCTTGCGGGTCACATTAGCCAACAAGGGTAACCAGTGTGCCAGCTGTTTTTGCCCTTCGGCGCCATCGGCGAGCAGAAGCACCCGGTTGGGGATATAACGCTGCCAAACCACGCGAAGCAGAGCGCGGGTATCTTCGGCACCGGGAGCCCCAGCGATGACGATTTGTCTGTGCTTCGCCAAGCTGAAGTCCAGCGCTGACATCATGTACGGCATGGCCTCCGGCATCTGTTCAAGGCGCGGGGCGAACGCAGCCAGGGTTTTGTCCGCCCTGTCCTTCCAGTTCTGCTGGTCGGTCATTTGCCAGAGGCGCAGCAGATTCATGGCTGCCACGGAATTAGGTGACGGCTCGACGCTGTCGTACGCTTCCCGCGTGCGTAGCAGAATCGATCGGTCCTGGCCACTGGTCGTGAAGTAACCGCCCAGTTTCTCATCCCAAAACAAACGATCCTGCGCCTGCTGAAGCTGGACTGCCCAGGAGAGCAATCGCACGTCGAACGACGCTTCATACAGATCGAGAAGGCCTTGTGTCAGAAACGTGTAGTCGCCGAGATAGCCGTCGATGTCCGCGCTTCCCGCGCGATAGCGTCGCTTCAACTTGCCGGAAGCTGGCTGATACAAGTGAGACTGCAGAAATAACTTGGCGCGGCTGGCGGCCTTCAGGTATTTCGGTTCGTCCAGGGCTTGGCTGGCTTTGGCTAGCGCGGAGATCATCAAGCCGTTCCAGGAAGTGATGATTTTTGTGTCTACGGGCGGTGGTGGTCGGAGAGAACGCCGAACGAACAGCTTGCGCTTTGCGTCCTGCAGTGCCTGACTTGTTTGTTCTTCAGTTTTCCCAAACTTCTTTGCCGTTTCCCCTATAGTGTGGCTCTCGTAGGGGACGTTCTTCCCTTTCAACCACCCCTCGATGTCTTGCGCAGACGCGACGTTTCCTCCTGCCTCTACTCCGTAACGAAAATTGAAGATGGCGGCTGTTTCTTTGCCAAGCTCGTGCTCGATTTCTTCCTCAGTCCACGCGTAAAACACGCCTTCGCCGTGCTCTGGCTTGCCCGTTGCGAGTGGACTGTCGGCATCCAGCGCGGAGTAGAAGGCACCTTCTGGGCTGCGCATCTCGCGCAAGGCAAAGTCGAGAATGTCGCGCGCCACATTAGCGTAGAACGGGTCGTTCGTTCCTTGGTAGGCTTCGGTGTAAAGCACCGCGAGCTGCGCCTGGTCGTAAAGCATCTTCTCGAAGTGTGGTACTCTCCAGCGACCATCAGTGGAATAGCGATGGAAACCACCGCCAATCTGGTCATGGACCCCACCCCCGGCCATGGAACGGAGATTGTTCAGCACCATTTCCAGCGCGTCCTTCTTGCCGGTTCGCGACCAGTACCGCAGCAGGAAGTTGGGGACAACCGGCCGTGGGAACCTGGGGACCTCTCCGAAACCGCCATTCGCCGCGTCGTAAGACTGACGGATCTGCTCGTAGGTCTTGTCGAGCAAGCCCGCTTGCAACGGACCGCCGCCACCCACACCGCTGTTCACCGCCTGTTGCAATTTCTGCGTGATGCTGTCCGCGGAACGCATGATCTCTTCGCGCTGCTTGCTCCACAGGTCCGCGATGCGCGGCAGCAGAGTGCGAAGACCGGTAGCGCCATACTTGTCCTCCGGTGGGAAATACGTTCCGCCAAAGAACGGCTTTAGGTCGGGCGTCAAGAAGACGTTCATCGGCCACCCGCCACTTCCGGTGGTTGCCTCGACGAAGGTCATGTACTCGTTATCAATGTCCGGACGTTCTTCGCGATCCACCTTGACGGAAACGAACCAGCGATTGAGTAGCTCAGCAATCGCGGGACTGGAGTAGGACTCGCGCTCCATCACATGACACCAATGGCAGGTGTAATAGCCCACGGAGAGAAAGATCGGTTTGTTCTCGCGTTTTGCTTTCGCAAAAGCCTCTTCTCCCCACGGATACCAATCCACGGGATTGTGCGCGTGCAGCAAGAGGTAGGGACTCTTCTCGTGAATCAACTGGTTGGTATAGCGGTACTGACTCTTGCCGTCCGCGGACCCGGGTGAACTGGTCGTTTTTCTTGGCTTTGCTGAATTCTCGGGGGAAATAATTTGGGTCCCACCTGGAATCGACATACCCACAAGCGCTCCGGACAGCAAGACGCGTACGAAGATTCTGCTGAGAGAAAGGCCACGAAAAGAACAGAGCTTTCCTTCAGTGCCTTGCTTGCGATCCTTTTTACAGTACCTCGTAGCTGTCCACCTCGAATCGAGGTTGAAACCGCCTCTACTCTACCTGAACCGAAGCAGTGATTCGATTTTGAAGCGGCGACTCCGAGTCGCCGCTTTTTGGGGTCGGGACTCCGAGCTGCTCCGCAGCGGTCACTTGGTGACAGGAGGGAATCCGTCCCCTGCAAAGCGCAACGCGATTTCGATATCTCGGTCTTCGAAAACATTCAGGGTTAGTCTGCTATTTCCCCGCTGCTTTTTACCTAAGTGATAGTCAAGACGAGGGCGCGGCTGGTTCCTCCGCTCGTGCAGCCGAGATCGCCCGAGTTCCCGCTCGGAGTCTTGACCGTCACGCTTGCTGTTCCAGGAGCGGAGATCAAGGCGGTCGTGATCGTGACCTGCAACTGCTGGCTGCTCGTGACCTCAGTGCTTAGCGTCGTCCCGTTGATGACCACGACAGAAGACGAAACGAACTGACTACCATTCACAATGAGAAGAAAGCCCTGCTGCACTTCAGCGAACGTAATCGTGCTGGCAGAAAGAGACGCAATGATCGGGACTGGCCGAGCACTTCCGCACAAGGGATTGAGTGCGTTACAGCCTTCGAAGACTAGCAAGGCGAGCAGAAGCGCGCCGAGAGGTCGCAAGAAAGCACTGATTCGTTTCATACGGCATCGTATACCCGGCGGGTCTCCGAAATGAGGAATGCATCTGCCTACAGCCATCGATGCCCTAACCAGATGATCGACCTTTAGCAGGCCAGGCCACCCCGTTCACGGCTTCGTTGATGGTGCTATTGCCTCCACATACGATCTTCGGCGGTCGGGATTCCTCGACACGCCGATTTTGAGCAATCCATTTCACCCATGACATGCGGCCCATCATGGGGAAATAGATCCCGCGAAAGCAGAGCCGCGCGACGAAAATGTTGATCCGATAACCCAGCGGCTTGTGCTCCAGCGCTTCGACTGCCTGTGCCAGCGCATCAGGGCTGTAAGCGTGGGCCCACCCGTAGTTCACCTCATCATGAGCTTCCGCAATGGTCATCCTGAGGGGCGTGTGCGCCATCGCAAACGGTATGAATTCCTGCCAGTGCTTCGGCCGCGTAAGCCGTCCCGCAGCGTCCAGCCGCTTGTAAAGCGGCGTCGCCGGCAACGGAGTCAGTAAGCCGAAGATGGGGAGTCCTGGGGGCCAAGTCCGAATCTGCGCGAGCGTCCGCTCCGCCACCCCTGGCGTATCGTTGTCCATACCGAAGATGAAAGAAGTGATCGCATACACATTTCGCTGGGCGAGCCTTTCCAGCACGGCCGCATACTCACCCGGCTTGTTGAATCCCTTTTTGACATCGGCCAGGTTGGCGGGATCGATCGACTCCATGCCGATGAAAACCCATTTGCCCCCCGAGGCTGCAATCAGGTCCACCAGTTCCTCATCGCGCAACAGATTGGCGCTGATCTGGGCCACCCAATGCACCTGGGCGCCTGCGGCGATAATGTCGCGCAGCAACGACTTCGTGCGCTTCACATTGATGGCGAAGTTATCGTCAATGAAAAAAACGGCAATCTGACCGCCCTCGCTCCGGGCCCGCGCTTTCAACAGCAGCAGTTCATTCACTACGCTTTCGTTGGTGCGAAACCGGATTGAGTCGCCGAAAAAGCCGGTCACAGTGCAGAACTCGCAGCCGTAAGGGCAGCCCCTGCCCGACTCGACCGGAATAATGCGAAAAGTCCCCCACCCGCCCCCTACCCGCTTGAGCAGCGGGGTCACGACCTTCGGGATCAAATTGAACTGGCCCAGGTCAATCGAATCCCACGGGATCGCCGGATACGCCTTGAGTGAGGGCTTACGCTCTTTCCCAGCCTCATCCACGGGCGCATAGATGTCCTTAAGCTCACCACGGACCGCGTCTTCAACGATCTTCGGCCAGGTTTCATCGGCTTCACCGAGGGCCACTGCGTCGGCGTGACGCGGCCCGCCGTCTCGACCGAGCGCCTCGTCGGCCAGTTCCGTCACATGAGGCCCGCCCATCACCACTGGCACTCCCGCGGCGCGAACCGCATCGGCCATGCGGTAGGCCTTGGCAACCATTCTGGTCATCGCGCCGATGCCGACCAGTCCAATGTTCTGTTCGCGGACGAACCGCGCGATGCCCTCTTCATCCATCGGTTGTGCGTTGCCATCGATCAGTAGCACCTCATGACCAGACGGAGTCAGCGCCTGGAGCAGAAACATCCAAAGATGCGGCATGAAATTGCGGGTCACGCCGTTATCGGGGTTGTAAAGTAGAATTCTCATAGCCCTCTTTTCCACTCTAGAGATCGCTTCTTGATACGTGCCGCTGCTCTCTACTGACCACTCGCGAACGTCTGAGATCGCCAGAATCCTGATGCTGCTGGTCCCGCCAGTCCATTCGTCCTAAGTCTGGCTGCCGGAGACTCCGCGCCACAAACCCTGCCCCCTCCGGAGCGAACAATGGGCCATCGTCCGCGCTGTCAGTCACGCGACAGGTTGCTCAAAGGAGTCGATCCGAGCAAATTGAACCGGCCTCAAGTGAGTTCTTCATTTTGAAGCCGCCGTCTCCTGATGGAATACACGCAGCAACAGCCCATTAGGAGCCACATAGATCGAGCTGGCATACATTCTCTGTGCCTGCTCTTTCCCTCCGCAGGTGATCCTCTGCTGAACGTAGTAAGTCACGAGAGTGGTCTTTTTGTCTAACACGAGGGTCTTGAAATCGGCCAGCGAATAATCTTTCACGACACAGTCGGACTTTGCGACGTCTTCCAGAGTTTCCGCTTTCGTCCTCCGTCCCGTGCCGGCCACTGTAATGCTCTCAGCGGCCAGGTTCTCTTTGAAAAAATCCGCTCGGCTATTCTTCCACGCGTCCCAGAATCCTTCCTCTCTGGCAATTACCGCTTCCGCTATGTCCCCTTGACTTCTGGCTGCGGCCTTCTTCTCCGTTGGTGCTGTCGCGGTCTGACCGAAAGACACACCGACGACAAGCAAGGTCAGCAGGGCAAGTTCAACTGGCTTTTTCATTCGCGTTCCCTTCAGGATCGAACATTTTTGCCGGCCAGCGAGCCTACAGGCGATCTTCTAGCCCTGCCGACCTTCTGGACCGCTTTCAGACCGAAACATCTCTTTTCAAAACGGCATTAGTAGCTTCCACCAGTCTTCTCAAATCTTCCATAGCGTAGGGCGAGCGCAGGCAAGACCAATAGATTAAGGAGAGTTGAGGTTGCGAGCCCTCCAACAATTACGATGGCCATCGGGCCTTCAATCTCGCGACCCGGGTCACCACTTCCGATGGCCAGCGGCAGAAGCCCAAGCCCAGTGACCAAGGCAGTCATCAAGATAGGCGCGAGGCGTTCTGACGCACCGCGAAGCATGGTGTCCAAGCCCCAAATCATCCCTTCCGTCTCAACCAAATGCTCATAGTGTGAAATCAGCATGATGGAATTGCGCAGCGTGATTCCGAACAACGTGACAAAGCCGACGAGCGATCCAAGCGAGAGATTACCTCCCGTGACCAACGCAGAGAGCACTCCTCCCACCAACGCAAACGGCAAATTTAAGAGAACGAGCAGCAAGTTGCGATAATTACCCATGACCACGGAGAGGAGCAGGACTATGCCAAGCCCCGCAAGCAGAGAATCGAGCAGGAGGTCCCGGCGGGATCGTGCCTGCGCAGCAGCCGTGCCGGAAAACTCCACATAGGTGTCCTTGGGGAACGACAATCGGGAAATGCGATTCTGCGCTTCGTTG
>WNFB01005608.1_pt1 | contig 11227 bp, 10 predicted proteins | sample 5400501 | NCBI WGS metagenome assembly WNFB01 (sample SAMN13153341, study PRJNA577476) | soil metagenome | isolation source: 200 cm saprolite under Douglas fir tree site 2 hole 1 | place: USA:California | collected 2015-04-18 | reverse complement strand
TTCACAATCATGAGATGATGCGGCGCAGCAGGCCGCGGGAAAGAACTCTTATTTTTTCCCCTGTGCTCAAACGCACGCGCTCGCTAAAGACGTCGTAGTTGTGGCCGGCAATCTTCTCGAGCAGGCGGCTGTAAATTTCAATCAGCACCCACAGCGCAGGACGGCTTTCATAATCAATCAGCTCAATCAGCTCCCTGCCCGATTTGTAAAATTCGCGCGCTCGCTGGGCCTCGAACTCCAGCAAGGTGCGAAATTTGCCAGGCTGGAAGCCATTGCCAAAATTGGCAAGCTCCTGCGGCGAGCGGCCGAACTGCTTCATATCCTGCTGGGGAAGATAAATGCGGCCCATGGCGGCGTCTTCTTTCACGTCGCGGATAATGTTGGTCATCTGAAAGGCGATGCCACAGCGCTCAGCCAGAATTTCGGCGTGGGGATCGCGATAACCAAAGATGCGAATGCACACCAGGCCGACGACAGAGGCTACGTGATAGCAGTACTGGTATAGATCCTCAAAGGTCGCGTATAGGGCCACCGGGGCCTGGCCGGCGTTCGGGTCGGCGGCAGCACTCTGGGCTGCGGCCAGGCTATGCTCCAGATCCATGGCAGTGCCCTGTACCAGCTTTTCAAAGAGCTCAACTGGGACCTTGTAGCGGCGCTGGGCGTCAGCCAGAGCAAACAAGACGGCGTCATCGGTGGGCTCGCCGCCGAAGGCCCGCCGGGCGTTCTGCAACCACTCATCGAGCTTGTGATAACGCTCTTCCGGATGCAGGCTCTCATCGTCGCTGATGTCATCGGCGTGGCGCATGAAGGCATAGACCGCGCACAGCGCATTGCGCTTATGTTTGGGTAGCGCCAGAAAAGAGTAATAGAAGTTTTTTGCGGCGGAGCGGGCAATGGCACGACAAGTGGCATAGGCAGCATTAAGCTGCGTCTCACGCGCGCTGGTGGGAGAGTTCGCCATAGGATCAGGTCAATTTTCCTGGCACAGCCCGCAGGACTCACGCAATCTTATGCGTTTTGGAGGCGTGAATTGCGTGTTATTCATGGTGGCTGACATTCATCAATTCCGTAATCAGTTTCCCGGCAGGATGGCGGTCTTGATGTCGCTCTTGCCGTCGCCGGTCCGCTCCATCATATGACGAAAGACCTGCTGCAGCTCAGTCAATGGCGCGCGGGCGGTAATGTAATCCGTTGGCCTGACCTTGTTTTCCGAGATGAGGGCAAAGGCCTCGCGTATCGCCTGGGGCGTGTGATGAAAGGTCGCCAGCATCCGTAACGCCGAATAATGGATGCGGTTGGTATCGAGTTCGACCTTGGTGCCGGCGGCGCATCCGCCGAAGAATTGCACGGTGCCGCCCTTGCGCACCATATCCAGCGACCACTGCCAGGCTTCAGGACGGCCCACGGCTTCAATCACCACGTCTGCTCCCAGGTTTTGCGTGAGCTTGTGTATGGCGGCTATGGTGGCCGGCTGCTGGGCATCTTGCTCCGGGGCAATCTGCACCACATCATTAGCGCCGAACCGGCGGGCGGTCTCGACCTGCTCATCGCGTTTGACCACACTGATGACGCGGCACCCTTTGGCCTTGGCGATCTGGATAAACATAAGTCCAATAGGCCCGCCCCCTATGATTACAACGTTGTCGCCCGCGCGAACATTGCTTTCATTCAAGCCAAGCAAAACACATGCCAGAGGCTCGACCATGGCCGCTTCTTCAAAGCTCACTTTGTCAGGGATAACAAGAGTGTTCTTTTCGACGATGCGCTTTGGAATGCGTATGTACTCGGCATAGGCGCCATTGTTGAAGAGCAGATCGTCACACAGGTTCTCTTGTCCGTGCTTGCAGTAAAAGCACGCGCCGCAGGGGGCGGAGTTCGCCGCCACCACGCGCATGCCTTTGCGGAAGTTGCTGACGCCCGGGCCCACCTCGGCAATCTCTCCAGCCAGCTCGTGTCCGAAGAGTGCAGGAGGAACAATCATCCTGGCGTGGTAGCCGCGACGATAAACCTTAAGATCGGTGCCGCAGGTGAGTGCGGCATGTACTTTCACCAGAATCTCGCCTTCGCCCAAAGTCGGAATGGGGACCTGTTCGATCTTGATATCCTCTTTGCCGTAGAGAACGGCGGCAGTCATGGTGCCGCTGGAGGCCGTCTTGGAGTTGGCGCTCAGGCTCCGCCTCCGTTGCTTTGCTTCCCTTCCCAGCTCATGCCGGGAGTGATGACAACCTTCAGCGAATCGGGCTGCGGATGCATGGCCAGCTTGATTGCTTCCACAGCCTGCTCCAGGGGAAAGCGGTGAGTGACAAGGCGGGTCATATCCATATCACCGCTGAAGACAAAGCGTTCAGATTCTTTCTGCAGATCGACGGAAGCGCTATAGGAGCCGAGAAGGAATTTTTCGTCCATGCACACGGCGGAGGGATCTATAGTCGCCTGGCTGCGCGTGGTCTGGGCAAACAGAAGCACGCGTCCACCGGGACGTGTAGCATCGAGCGCCACCTGGACGAGAGCGTTTCCGGCAACTGCCACGATCACCGCGTCAGCGCCACGGCCATCGGTGGCCTCGCGGATGCGCTGGGTTGCGTCTTCTTTGGATGCATCGATGACGTCCGTGATACCCAAGCTGCGGGAGACGGCGAGTCGCTGCGCGTACATATCAGAGGCGAAGATGCGGGCGCCGGCAGCCTGAGCCAGCTTGGCCAGCATCATGCCGATGGGCCCCTGGCCAATCACCAAGACGGTTTCCTTCGGCTCAAGCCGCAAGGTCTCAATGCCCTTCTGACAGGTATTGATTGGCTCGATAAAAGCCGCCTGCTCATAGCTAACCTGCTGGGGAATACGGACCACGCCACCGCGCTGGACGATCCAATCCATGACGCGCACGTATTCGGCAAAGCCGCCACCGCTGGGTTCGTAACCGGCGGTGACACCGACTTTTTTATATACCGGGCACTGGGCAAAAACTTTGCGATTGCAATAGAAGCAATCGCGGCAAGGGATGTGATGAAAGACCATCACGCGCTCGCCCAGCGAATAGTTCGTAACTCCCTCGCCTACCGCAACAATCATGCCGGAGGTTTCGTGGCCAAAGATGCGGGGAGCCGAGTGCGAACCGGTGCTGATCTTCTTGAGATCGGTGCCGCAGATGCCGCAGGTGTGGACGCGGATGAGCAATTCACCGCGTCCGATGGCGGGCACGGGGACGGTTTCCAGGCGGACGTCATCTTTGCCATGATAGACAGCAGCCCGCATGGTCGCGGGTATCTTGCCCAGGACCGTGGTGCCGGTTTGAGTTGCAGTCGCCATAATTACGGTTTGATTTGTCCTATCCCTGATTTTATCGCGTTCGCGGGTAAATCCTGGTTCTCAATCAGGTGCTGCAGGAGCTTTGCCATGGCCTTGGCCGCCTGGCTGCTGTTGCGCGCCAGGCAGAATACCGTAGGCCACATTCCAGGCCGGATGGCAGCATGGAGCACGAATTTTGCAGTGGCGAAATTTCCCGCAGCATCTACGAACTGGTCCATGGGCGGCATGGGAAATTCCGGCTCGTCGGAAATTGCCTTCACCGCAAAGAAATGCAGCCCTGCCTGGGCAGCGACTTCGGCCACGGCGGCAGCTTCCATATCAACGGCCTGGGCCGAATAGCGCAGGGCCAGGGCGCGCTTCTCTTCTAATCCCGAGATTTTGGCGGCGGTCACGAGCGTGCTGGTTCCGAGACGAGCGGGATATGACTTACCACTTGCAGCGTCGATTACTGGCGACGCGAGGAATGCCTCGCCAACTCTCATGCCAGAGACCAGACCTCCTGCGAGTCCGGCCGAGACGAGTCCCCGAGGCCGATAGAATTTCATCGCAGCTTGAGCCGCCACACGCGCAGCTTGCGCGCCAATTCCACCGCACACCAGCACGGCTTTTGCAGATTCCACGGCTTTTGCAGATTCATAGAAACGAAGCTTCCTGCCGGCGTGCTCAATATCGCGATGCTTCCAGCCGCGTATCACGGGAGCAATTTCCCGTTCCAGGGCGGCGATAATTGCGAGGGAAGATGGCAGGAGATGTGAGGTCTCAGGCACGGACATATCCGTGCCCCTTGAACCACTCCACGGCGCGACGCAAAGCATCATCTACGGGAGCAACTTTGTATCCTAATTCGCGCTCGGCTTTGGCCGAGGAGGCAAACATTTTCTTGCGGCCCATGCGAACTGCATCGATGGTGGCGCGCGGCTCTTTACGCAGCAGCAACCCGGTGAACACCTGGTCGCAAGCGGCAAAGCCCATCGCCACCATATGCGGAACTTTCATAGTGGGCGCAGGAAATCCGGTGATGGCGGCCAGCTTATCGAGGATCTGCTTCAGCGTCAGGTTCTCGCCGCCGATGATGTATCGCTCGCCCGGCTTGGCTTTCTCTGCGGCGCTGATGTGGGCGCGGGCGCACTCGGTTACATCCACCAGGTTGAGGCCGGTATCCACGTAGGCCGGGAATTGCCGGTTCAGAAAATCAACGATGATCCTGCCGGTGGGAGTGGGCTTGATGTCCTGCTCGCCAATAGGAGTCGTGGGGTTGACCATGACCACGTTGGCGCCGCTGCGTCCGGCCTCGAGCACTACCTGCTCGGCCATGAACTTGGAACGCTTGTAGTGACCGATCATGTTGAGCAGCGCCACGGGCGAATCTTCGTTGCAGGGTTCGCCGTTCCCGGTGAAGCCCATGGTCGCTACCGAACTGGTATACACCACCCGGCGCACGCCCGCTTCCTGTGCCGCGCGAAGGATGGCACGGGTGCCCTCAACGTTGGCGCGATACATCTGCTCCGGATCGCGGACCCACAGGCGGTAATCGGCGGCCACGTGAAAGACGAATTCGCATCCCTGCATACCTTTTTTCAGCGACTCAGGATCGGTGAGATCACCGATGACGCGCTCAGCCTTGAGTGCATCAATATTTTCCGTGCGGCTGGAGGAGCGGGTCAGGAGGCGCAAGTCCGCGCCTTGCGCCTCCAAAAGGCGGGCAACGTGACTACCCACGAATCCGGTGGCTCCAGTGACAAAGGCTTTCATAGGGGAAGTTCTACCATGATTCTTCAGGAAATGCCTTGATGTGGCTTAGGCTCGGCGCAAGCGCCTCACTAAGGATGACACGCAACAAGGATTAATGGTATCTGCAGAGCGGTGCAAATTTAATCGAGTTTTTCTGCTTCGATGCCGATGTTTTTCTCGCCGGCGGCGCGCTTTTCCCAGTACTTGCGGACCCAGGCCTCCCAGCTTCGTCCAGCGGCGGTGTCGCGGCCACTGAAGGCAAGGGCGGCAATATCGGCATACGAAATACTGAGTTTTTCATCTGAGCCCGCGGGGAAAAGCCGCACGCGGGAATCAGTAAGAGTCTGGCCGGAACGCCGGTCAAAGATATATCCCTCGACCTTGCTGCCGTTCTTCAGGGTAATCGAGACATCGCCGCGATAATCAAAGGCCTTTTCCAGCGCCTCGCGTATTTCGCCGTCGCTTGCCAGCGCAGGAATCCAACCTTCGAGCTTTTCGTGGGCCGTGCCAGGAGCGACCTCGAGCGCATCCGGATTGCTGACCGGCTCGGTCACAGGCTTTTCGGTCTTGGTTTCGGTCTCTGGAGTACCGCTCATGCCCTGGTCTCCTCAAGTTCGGTCTCGTTCTTATCGATCTGCACCAACGGATTGTGGGCATGCACCGGGCGCGCGGTCTCATCCAACAGCTTGCGCGCAGATTCATCCGGGTAGCCTTGGAAGAGTGTGGCTTTCACGGTTTCAAGAAAACCTTTGAATGAACTGAAGGTATAGTTGACCGCCGAGGCCTCATAGCCGCTGTGTACCATGCAGTTGGCGCACTTGGGATTCCCCGATTCAGTACCGTACTCGTGCCACTCGGTGGTTTCAATCAGCTCCTGGAAGGTATCGGCGTATCCATCCTGCAACAGATAGCAGGGCTTCTGCCAGCCAAAGATGTTATAGGTCGGCATTCCCCAGGGGGTGCAGGTATAGTGCCGCTTGCCCATCAAAAACTCGAGAAAGAGGGGCGACATGTTGAAGCGCCAGTCGGGTTTGCGGTTGGAGAGAATGGCGCGGAAGAGGCGGCGGGTGCGGGCGCGTCCGAGAAAGTGCTTCTGGTCGGGGGCCTTGTCGTAAGAATAGCCGGGCGAGAGCATCATGCCTTCGACCCCGAGGTCCATAGCTTCATCAAAGAAGGCGCGAACGCTGTTAGGATCAGCGCCGTCAAACAATGTAGTGTTGGTGGTCACGCGGAAGCCACGATTCAGGGCCTCTTTGATGGCCTCCACGGCAACGTCGTATCCGCCTTCGCGGCAGACGGAAAAATCATGGTGTTCGCGCTCGCCGTCGAGGTGGACAGAAAAAGTGAGATATTTGCTGGGTTTAAAGAGGTCGAGTTTTTCCTTGAGCAGCAGCGCGTTGGTGCAAAGATATATGTATTTCTTGCGTGCGACCAGTCCCTCGACGATCTCGCCAATCTCAGGATGCATGAGCGGCTCGCCCCCGGGAATGCTGACCATGGGCGTGCCGCACTCCTCCACGGCGCGGAAGCACTGCTCTGGCGTGAGATTCTTTTTCAGGATGTGCGCCGGATACTGGATTTTGCCGCAGCCCGCGCAGGCCAGGTTGCAGCGAAAGAGCGGTTCCAGCATCAGAACCAGCGGATAGCGCTTACGACCGGCAAGCTTCTGCTTCAGGACATAGGTTGCCACGGTCCACATCTGCGAAACTGGTACAGGCACTCGAGCTCCTCTCCAACAAACCTCAGGGGCTAAAGCCCCTGTTCTTTATATGGTCTTGCCGGCACGGCTGAAGCCGTGCCCCTTCAATACAACAATCTAAACAATACCAACAATCTAAAACTCTTCTACCCGCACAACCGTACGCACTACCTTGCAGGGGTTCTCGATATTGCCAAAAACCCGCGCGTAGGTAGCCAGCGCGAGCATGGGAAAATAAGTCCGATAGAGGTGATACGCCAGGTAAAAGACCCGGGGAAACCCGGTCCCGGTGTACTGGGGCTCATTCCAGGAACCGTCTTTTTTCAGCATCCTCAATAAATATGCGATGCCCCGGGCCACGGATTCGCTGCGTGTATCCCCGGCAGCGAGAAGCCCCATTACAGCCCATGCCGTCTGTGACGGTGTACTCGGGCCTACACCCTTCAGAGCGGAATCATCATAAGAGTCGCAGCTCTCACCCCATCCGCCATCGGGGTTCTGGAACATGCGCAGCCACTCCGCCGCCTGCTGCACGTAGGGCTCGTGATTCCATACTCCCATGGCTTCCAGACCGCGCAGAACGCACGTGGTGCCATAGATATAGTTGACGCCCCAGCGCCCGAACCAGGAGCCATCGGGCTCCTGCTCCTTCAGGATAAAATCGATTGCCTTCCGCACGCGCTTGTCTTCGCGAGTGTAGCCGTACACCGCCAGCATCTCTAACACACGGCCGGTAATGTCGACCGTAGGCGGATCGAGCATGGCATTGTGATCGGCAAAGGGCACATACTGGAAGACCATGCGGTCGTTATCTTTGTCGAACGATGCCCAGCCGCCATTCTTGCACTGCATGGAGAAGATCCATTCGATGGCGCGCTGCGAAGATTCGTGCTGATAGCGCTCATTGGGATGCTGTACGTGGCTTAGGCCGAGCAGCACCATGGCGCTGTCATCCACGTCAGGGTAAAACTCGTTGTTGAATTCAAAGTACCAGCCCGCGGGAGCAGCATGGGGGTTCTTGACCGACCAGTCACCCCTATGCGTGACCTGCTTCTTCAGCATCCAGTCGGCGGCTGTGACCATGCGCGGCTCGGTGGAGGAGACCCCGCTCTCGCCCAAAGCGAAGAGCGCATAGGCGGTATCCCAAACCGGCGACAGGCAGGGTTGCATGCGGAAGGTCTCACGTTCTTCGATGCCCAGCTTTTCAAACTCATCCATAGCGCGGATGAATTGGGGATCATCAACGGAGTATCCCAGACAACGCAACGCGATGATGGAATTGAGAATGCTAGGATAAATCGCCCCCAAGCCGTCGGACATCTCGAAGCGCTCGAGCATCCACTTCTCGGCTTTGCGCAGCGCCAGGGCGCGCAGCGGGCGCACGTGCACGCGCTCAAAGAAATGGACCAGGTGGTCAAGCACCAGAAAGAAGTTGCGCCAACTGACGATCTTGTTCGACCACTTGAGTTTCAGATTGGTAGTGTCGCGGCCGTTGGGGAAGAGTTCATCAATGCCCTGCTCGGCAGGGATCTTCTTGAAGGGCTTCTTGGCGTAGACAATCGAAAGTGGAACCAGGATGGCCCGCGACCATGACGAAATCTCGTAAATGTTGAACCAGAACCAGTTCGGAAAAAGAACAATCTCCGGAGGAATGGCAGGAACGGCATCGTAGTCGTATTGGCCGAGGAAACAGAGATAGATCTTGGTAAATGTATTGACCTCGGTTACGCCGCCCATTTCCATGATGCGCTGGCGGGCACGGAGCAATGCCGGATGATCGGGCGCGTAGCCCATCAGCTTGAGAGCAAAGTAAGCCTTTACCGAAGCACTGATATTCGATGGGCCGCCCTGATAAATGGGCCAGCCGCCGTCCTCGTTCTGGTGGCGAAGAATCTCGACCGTTGCCTTGGCCATCTTGCCGGCATCGCCGGTACCTAAAAGCGTGTGAACGAGAATGTAATCGGATTCGAGAGTGGTATCCGCTTCCAGTTCGCCGCACCAATACCCTTCGTCGGCCTGAACGGCAAAGAGGTACTTGCGAATGGCATCAATGGCCACAGCCACGCGGCTGCGCATGTCATCGAGCTTGCCGAAGGTCATTGGCGGTAGATGGCGCTCAGTCGCGCCCTGGGGCAGGGGCTGTTCCATGCTTACTCCGCGATGGCCGGCGCCGGAGCTTCGCCAATAGCAGCAACGATTTCGGGAGGCAGGCCGAAACGAACATTTTCCGGCATGACCTCGACCTCACGAAGGTTGGTGAAACCTTTGTTCTGAAGGAACAAAATGACCTCTTCCACCAAGCACTCCGGAGCGGAAGCTCCCGCGGTTAGGGCTATGGTTTTAACGCCGTCCAACCACTCCGGCGCGATTGCCCGGAAATTTTCGATCAAATGAGAAGAGCGCCCCAAATTGCGGGCTACTTCTACCAGGCGGTTCGAGTTGGAGCTGTTATCAGAACCCACAACGAGCAACAGATCAGCTTCTTCAGCAATATGTTTAACCGCAACCTGGCGGTTTTCAGTGGCGTAGCAGATATCCTGAGCGTGCGGGCCACGAATATTGGGGAACTTCTTCTTGAGGGCAGCAATCGTGTCTTTGGCTTCGTCGAGGCTCAAAGTCGTCTGGGTGATATAGGCCACACGGTTCGGATCGGGCACCACCAGGGCCTCAACTTCCTCCGTGTTGCTGACCACCTGGGTCACGAACGGGGCCTCACCCAGGGTCCCGATGACCTCATCATGGTCACGGTGGCCGATCAGGATGATGGAATAGCCTTCCTTGGCGTACTTAACAGCCTCCACGTGGACCTTGGTGACCAGGGGACAGGTGGCATCCACTACGCGGAGGTTGCGTTTCTTGCTGGCCTCCCGTACTTCGGGCGAGACACCATGGGCGCTGTAGATGACGCGCTCTCCATTAGGGACTTCTTCCACGCTATCCACGAAAATAGCCCCTTTGCCCTTTAATTCATCCACCACATAGCGGTTGTGGACGATCTCTTTACGGACATAAATAGGGGCTCCAAAGGCCTCAAGGGCTATACGAACAATGTCAATAGCTCGGACCACTCCGGCGCAGAACCCTCGGGGCTTGAGCAGGATAAGCGTCTTGGTCGCTGTTTGCACTGCGGGTTGGGCTTCAATTTGTATGCTCATGGGCTTGGCTTAAGTATACAAGAATGCCTAAGTTTTTCAGAATCAAAACTTTACAAGAAAGATGCCATTAGCGTCAACGTAATCCAGAGAACAGGGTGGAATTAGCATTGAATGGGGGTTAAAGCATAGCGAATGGAGAAATCCAGCAACTTGGGTCAACTCTGGTTGGGGGGATGGCATCTCATGTGACTCTGGCGATAGAGCACGGCATTCCACATGAAGGTAGTTCCCCCATGCTTATCACGCTTTCTTTCTTGGCCGGCATCATTGCAACAGTAACGGCGATTCGTCTATACCCCATCCTAAAGAATAGCCAGTTGGCAGAACTGGTCATCATCGCTGTGCGGAACAGGCAGCTCTCCGCGCCAGCCCAGCTTTTTCCCGTGTCAGCTCTGAAGCAAACACAGGCGGAAAAGGAACGCGCCATGGCAGCCAGCCCGCGCACTCATTGAAACCCTGCTAAAGAACTCGTCTTCGGTCGCGATGGTCCTCGGCGCCACTCGGAGGTATTGCCTTGTGAATGTGGTCCGGCTCGCAAGCCGCTGATCAAACCTTGGCCTTTAGCATCTGCTCGGCGTGACGGAGGGAGGTCTCAGTCAGCTTGGCGCCGCTCAGCATGCGCGCTATCTCTTCGGTGCGTTCCGCCTCAGACAGATGCCGGATGGTGGTATGCATGCGCACAGCACCGGATTCCTTCTTCTCTTTCTTCTCAATCACATAATGCTGGTCGGCAAACGAAGCAATCTGCGGCAGGTGGGTTATGCAAAGTACCTGATGACTCTGGCCCAGGGACTTCAGTTTTTTTCCGACGGCTTCAGCAGCACGGCCTCCGATACCGGTATCAATTTCATCGAAGACCAGGGTACGCATCGAGGAGTCCAGCCTGCCGTTCTCCGAACTGCCGCGAGCTGCCGTCGGAGCTTTACCGGCTTCGATCGTTGCCTTGAGCGCCAACATGACCCGTGACATCTCGCCGCCAGAGGCGATCTGTTCCACTGGATGCAAGGGCTCACCTGCGTTGGTTGCGATGAGATAGGCGGCATCATCGAATCCTTCCGATGACCAGGAGCTCTGGTCTTCGGAGCCGGAAAGCTCGGCCTTGAAGCGGGCCTTCATGGCGAGGTCGTTGATTTCAGCTTCGACCAACTTTTCGAGCTTCCGGGCGTGCTCTTGCCTTTTTTGGGAAACAGCGCGGGCCAGCTTCAGATATTCCTCTGCAGCCGTGGTGAGTTCCTTGCGAAGTTGCTGCAGAATCTCGTCGCGGTTCTCGATCTCATTCAGCTTGCGCGTAACTTCTTCACCGAAGGCGATAACATCGTCTACAGTCTGGCCGTAT